>Ga0209492_1000034_pt1 | contig 42224 bp, 57 predicted proteins | sample PPLLak12cMay2015_FD_187253 | JGI IMG/M metagenome (GOLD analysis project Ga0209492, IMG submission 187253) | Freshwater sediment microbial communities from Prairie Pothole Lake near Jamestown, North Dakota, USA - PPLs Lake P7 Core (1) Depth... | ecosystem: Environmental > Aquatic > Freshwater >... | reverse complement strand
CTGCACGAGCCACCTCTTTCGCGATGCCGTTCTGAATCGCCCATTCATAAGATTTTAGTGCCGCCTGTGCAATTTCGCCTTGCAGTATATTCCACCTATGTCTTAGATCTTCGTGAGTACACTCAATAGACGCCTGTCGATTTTTTGAATCTTGTAGCCGTGTTTCGCGCAGCCAGATTTCACCAGACGGCTCAGCGTACCGCTGCGAAAACTCCTGAAACCGAAAAGATTGATGCCTCAAAATCTGCCGGCTGATGTCTCTCGGTGCCTTGATCTCCATCGAAATGCTCACCTGCTCAAACACTGACCAGTGCTTTTTTCGAATACAGTACCGCAGCAGTTTTTCGCCCGTGTCATGATTACTCTGATTTCCGGGATTGCTCACCCGTGCCGCCCAAGCCATGTACTGCTCAGGGCTGGTACAATTGTCCGTTTGTTCGCCGACCGGAACCGTGTACGCTGTGATTTTAACGCTGTTCATACCGCCACCGCCTCTCTGTTTTGCTTGCGTGTCTCGTGTGCCCTCTGTGCCGCTCGTTGTTCTCTTGACGGCTCCCGCAGCCGTGTAATTATCATGCCTTCCATGCCCTCACGCCCGCAGTACGCCCGTTCAATTCGGAACCACCTTGCGTTATCCGGATGTCGCTTCCGCCAGTGGTGTAATTGCTCGGAAGCGTACTTCCGGGAACTCGTGATAATGTAGCGAGTCTCACCGACTCGCATTGTAAGATAAATCTCTTGCCAGTTGTTTGTTTTCATGTGTGTCCCCTTGTGTTGTGTTATTCAAAAGATACTTCATCATCAGCCATCAGGTCAAATAAAGTCGGTGCCGTCAACTCACGTTCTGCACGCTCGCAGAATGACACGCCGAATTTCCAGTAGTCCGGATTCAGTTCAATTCCCCAGCCTTTACGCTTCATTTTGATCGCAACATACGGCGTTGAGTGAACGCCACCGAACGGATCAAGAATCACGTCTCCGGGATTGCTGTATCGCTCGATCAGTCTTTCAATCACGTCAAGCTGCAATGGGCAGACGTGGTTCTCCGTTGTTTTCCGACTGAGTTCTGTGTTCAGCGTTTTAATTCGCACGATGTCAGTCCAGATGTCCGGATTGTTGCTGACAGGGGCGAACAACATCATCGACGCTGGAAGATGCCCGTGCTGTTCTACAGCTTCAGTAAACGCAACGTGGTCGTGGTAGTTGTAGTTGTTTTCTTTTGCGTACCGCCGCCACCAGTGATAGATATCCGACGTGCCCATTCCGGCCAGAATCTTCGGCTGAACCAACTCATTGCCATCGCTACGCCAGATCCCGCTCGCGTGAATCTGCCACCGGCTCCGGCTGTACTCCGCTTTGTCTTTGGTCACAGGATCAGGACCAGAAGCGGTCTGATTCGGTGACATGCTCGGTTCCCACTTCCTGAACAACAAAACGAACTCAGTTGAACCACAGCCCATCTTCGTACTGTCCTTGCCGTTCTCCGTATGTCCCAGCCGATAGGTCTGTGCGTTCTCCCGGACCACATCGGTGTCAATCACGATGCGGCCCATGAAGACAAACCCACCACGCTTGAATGCTGCGACAGTTTTATCTGAAAACTCATTCACGCTGTACATCGCGTGACCTGTCATCGTGCCGTACTGGATGCGGTCCTTTGTGTGAATACAGGCGACTCGCCCAGGTTTCAGCACTCGATACAACTGCGGCACCAGAAAATCAAACTGCTTAAAGAATCCGTCATCGCCCTGATTGTGACCGAAGTCGTTGTAGTTCGGTGAATACTCATAATGATCGGAAAACGGAATACTGGTGACGATCTCATCGACGCAATCATCAGGCCATGATGTCAGTTCCGAAACACAATCATTGTTTATCGCTCTGTAAGTCTGACCGCTGACCTCGTGTCGCGGCACTCCCATACCTCGTTCGAATTTCATTTTCAACGCCTCGCCTGAAAGTCCATGTTCTCGGATAATCGCACGCATCTGCGTGGCCAGCTCGTCATGTCGTCGCCACTTCTGTTCCATAATCATCTTCGTGTCATACTGTGTATCAGCGTACACAATATGGATTTCCACCGTCTGCTTTTGCATGAACCTATGAATGCGGTGAACGGCCTGGATGAAGTCGTTAAACTTGTCCGTTGGCCCGATAAAAATAGCCTTGTTGCAATGTCGCTGGAAATTGCAACCGCTGCCCAACAACTGCGGTTTACTGCTCAGAATCTGCAATCGGCCATCGGCAAAATCTCCGACAATCTCTTCACGCACTTCAAGTTCTTGCGTTCCGAAAACAGCCCGTGAATCGGGGAACGCTTTCTGAATTTCGTGACGTTCGGATTCCAGATAGTGCCAGATAATCCAATGATCGTCTGGGGATTGTTCGACAATCTGAACAGCTTTAGCAATGCGTGTGTCAGCCGTCTTTCGTCGCTGCTTTGATACGTGCTTAATCCCGCCGCCAGGCTTCTCAAACAGAAGAGGCTGACCAAAGCTATCAACAAACGCTCCCGGCTTTCCCTGATCGCCTTCGACCTCGTGCCAGTGGACCTGCATTTCCGGCATATCATAGCCAGCATCATCGTACCCCAGATCGCTCGGAGAATTGACGAAGACTGCCCACGATGCAACCCACAGCCAGAACCGCTGCTCTTCATGCGGGTACAGTTGCAGGTTCCCGGCTTTCTTACTGTCCCTCTGAAAGAATCGCGTCATCGCCTGACCACGATCCATCACGCCAAGAAAGTCAGCATAGTTAATGAGTTCGATGAACTCATTCGGCGAAGGTGTGGCTGTCGCAACGAAGCGAAACGGCACTTTCCGAAACAGCATAGCAAACTGCTGAGTAGTCTTTGTCCCGTATGATCGAAGACAGCTCGCTTCGTCCAACGTCGCCCCGGCGAACTGTTTTGGGTCGATGTCGCCATCTCTTACACGTTCGTAATTTGTGATTATGAACGGTGTGTCAGCCTCCGCAACCTCCGCATCTGTCCGGCAGTATTTGACCACCATTCCCATTCGTGGCCCGTCGTTGCGAGTGAACTCCTGGCGAACTCCCAGCGGTGCGATGATTAGCACCTTCCCGTTAGTGTGCTCGTGAATCCACTTGCAAATCTGCAACTGCTGAACTGTCTTGCCCAAGCCAAACGACTCAAACAATGCCGCCCGACCTTTCCGGATCGCCCATTGCACACAATCGACCTGATGCGGCAAAAACCAGTCAGGACAATCTGACTCCGGAACAAATCCATCCATTACCACAGGCGGCATTTTAGACCGCAAAAAATCCTGATAATCCACAGCGTCCCCCTTTCAATGTGTGTGTGTGCTCCTCAAATCAATTCCCGTGCCTGCTCTGCCGCTCGCTGTATCACCATCAGGATGCCGGGCAAATCGTCGTGAATCTGCTTCGCCAGAATCGCTTTCCGCTGTTCTCGCAAATGGCGCACCGTGTCCTGCAGTTCGGCATTCTCCTGCTCGAACATATCCGCCACATCTTTGGCTTGCGATAGCTGCTCTTTGGCCTCATCGCACTCCTTTTGCGTCAATTGCATCAAGGCTTTAAGCCGATTATTCTCGGTCTGCAGCCTGTCACGTTTTGCGCGAACCTCCTCAATCTCTGCGTGTAGCTCCTTCCACTCGCTGACGTTTATTGCTTGTTCTGATTCGCTCATTGTCCTGCCCTCTCAGATAGTGTTGAAATTGTAAAAATCGCAAGTCGAAAGCAGCTGTTCCAGCAGGCGCAAACCGTAATCAACATCACACTGCCGTGGAGGCTCATCGCCTTCCCGCTCCTGTGTATTTCGGGCCTCGACAAGCGTACCCCATGCAATGCCCTGGCAGTCAACCGTGACGACCGCTGACACAGTTAGCCCGCCTGCCCTGCGGCTGTCGCCTGGAAGATATCGGGTGTCATCTACGTCAATTGTGTGTATCTCGCTCATCGCCCTACCCCTTGAAATAGTGTTGAAAACAAACCCCTCCACGCAGGAGGGGATGAACCCGGAAACCTACCGACTCCACTTGATGCCACCGATTCGCCGCTCGCTGATCGTCTCCCGAGTTTCAGCGTCGTAAATCCGGATTGTGTGGTCGACAAAACCCATTCCAAATTGCAGTACTGCCTGCCGCTTTGCCGTTCGCAAATCGTCACTCACCTCGATGCTGTGGTGCTGGCTGATGCTGCCGTGTACTACGGTTGCTTTGAGCATTGTTGTGTCCCTTGTGTGTTGTGTGCCAGAAAAACCCCGCCGGACGATCCAGCGGGGGAAAAGACTTGAAGACTATCGACTGTAGTGCAGGTGATGCACATATTCCTGCTCGTTCGCACTCAATTCTTCGCCGCCGGAATACCGAACGTTACGGTCTGAATATCCACCCTGACTTCTGCAGCCAGACTGATCCCGCTTGATACAGTCCACTGCCGCTTCAATTGTCCTGTGCTTGTGACCACAGCATCCGCGTACGCTGCCGATTGTCGTGTAGGTTGTGCTCATTGTCCTGATCCCTTGTGTTGTTGTGTTGTGTTGTCCCCGTCAGACTTGTGTTGTCTGATGGGGGAAGTGTAATATCTGTATCGGAAATTGCAAGCCCGATTCCAAAGAATTTCCGTAAGAATAATTCAAATTGCTGAAAACCCAGTGTTTTCACATCTCCGGATCAATTAACAGCCTGACAATAGCCTCGGCGAAAACGATAGCCGCAGCCACAAATCCGACCAATTTCAGAATTTCAATCCAGCCCATCGCCGCACTCCCTGCAAAATTCATTCACCGACCACCACAGCCGCACACATTGCCAAGCTGACCACACCACTACCGGGCATCCGATCAACCACATCAGATCCAGACAATACTCCGCGATGTCACCGCTCATTGTTTTGGCTCCTCCAGATACCTTATCAACTCGTCCAGATAGTGCTGTGCTTTCTTCAAGTCTTCAATGCCACCTTTTGCGTTCGCTCGCATCACATACTTAATCACGTTCCCAGTGAGGAACCCAGCGAACGCAGCAGGCGTAAAACATGACCGCATAACATCCCACGGTTGCACAGCCATTTTGCTATAATGATCGCCACCAACTTGTTTACTATCACCCACTAAAACCCCTCCTTAAAACGGCACCCAGTCTTCATCCACTTCCGCCGGTCCTGTCACCTCGACAGGCTCGGCCATAGTCTCGGGAATCTCGTCATCAAATTCAACCCGCACGATTTTCGGCCACTTGCCCTCAGGCACTACCCACAGGCGAGTCGCTTGCCTACAGGCTCCCCGGTGCAGCATATCCACCGCTTCGACGACTGTCGAAGGAACTTCCTGAATGCTGCGACATTGCCACCAGCCGACAGCCTTTTGCCGCGCAAAACCTTCATGCTCAATACACACCCACTCACGCACCACGGTTCCCGTCAAATTGCCCTCGCCACGACTCTCCGGATAGCAGTTGTAGGTGATGCAAAGACTGGGCACCGCGTCAGGATCTCGCTTCTTCTCGTGGCGATGCCAATCAACCGAAGTGACCACATACAACTCCGGTTCCGGCTTGCCAGTGATCTTGCTTTCGGTGTCTGCTGTCCCCTCATGATTGACAGGAAACGCCCAGCCGCACTCAGGACAGAAAGCAGACCGTGCCGCACACTCAATGCGGCATTTGTCACAGACCTTCGTTCCACCTGCTCCCTCACGTTCGACCGGCTCGCCTTTGGTCCAACCTTTGCCGCCCGTGTAGCGTCCATAGTCCGGAGAATCAAGACTTCCATGCCGTGCGATGTTCCCCCCGAAATCCAACACCAAACAATCTTCTTTGCCGTCTGCCTTGCGCAGTCCTCGCCCGACAATCTGCGCGAACAGCCCTGGGGACATTGTCGCACGCAAGACAGCCAGCGCATCAATCCGAGGAGCATCAAAACCAGTCGTCAGTACATCGACGTTTACGCACCACCGAAGTGCCCCGTTCCGAAAGTCACTGAGAATCCGGCTGCGTGTCATGTTGTCTGTTTCGCCGGTAACGACTTCGACGACTTCGCCCGTCATCACCTGCAGTGTAGCCTGAACTTGCTCGGCATGAGCAATGCCAGCACAAAAAACCAAAATCGACCGACGCCCAGCACATGCGTTTACAATCTCACTGCAGGCTAAAGTTACGTTCGAATCACCAGAAAAAACCCGCTCCATTTCAGCCACAACAAACTCGCCGTCACGAATCGAAACCCGACTCGTGTCGACTGTGCTATCAGCAGGTTTGTTGGTCAGCGCGGACAGATACCCTTCTGAAATCAGCGTGCCCGTCATCGACTCGTAGCAGATGCCGCTGAACAGTTTATCCTTCCCAGCAATCAACCCCTCCCCAGTCCGGAACGGAGTAGCTGTCAGGCCAACAGCAAAAAGCCGTTGATTGACTCGCCGCAGGTCTGCCAAGAACTGGCCGTACATGCTTTCCGCATCGCCCGAAATCAGGTGGGCCTCGTCAATCAGGATCAAGCCACGTGCCCCGAAGTCTAAGGCCTTTCGATAGACGGATTGAATCCCGGCACAAATGACCGCAGAATCGAAATCATGCCGACCAAGGCCAGCCGAATTCAGTCCGACCTGCACGCCTGCCATCTCCGCTATCTTCTCGGCGTTTTGAACGAGCAGTTCTTTGCGATGGGCAAGACAGAGCACCTGCTGATTAAATTCCAACGCTTGGCGAATCAGCATGCCAATCACCACCGATTTCCCAGCCGCTGTCGGCAGTACAATTAGCGGATTCCCTCGGCCTGACGCCATCCATTCCCACGCCGCATGATTCGCCGCGTCCTGATAATATCTCGCCTGCACCTGTATCCCTTTCCGCAAAAAACAGCCCGGCAGTGTGTGACCACTGCCGGGCATGATGTCGAAGTCTGACACACAACCGGAGCAACTACATGCCAAACGGGTTTGGCTTGCCGCTTGTCGCCACCGGTTCGCCGGTCGCTGTCACCGTGACAGGTGGCACAACGCCAGTCTGTTTTAACTTGTAGCCCTTCACCTCATTCCTCAACTTGCCCTGGTACTCTGACACGTCCACCACAGCCGTCAGCGTTCGATTGTGGAGCTGCTCGCTCGTGTGTGGTGTCAACACATTCACCGCCCGACAAATAGCCGACAGCGTGCCCTGTGCAATCTTCGCCGCCTGTTCGTTTTTGTTCCACAGATTCAGCCTGTCGTACAGTTTCCTGCCCTTGAACTGGCCTTCAACAATCTGCAGCACCATGTTCAGCAAAGATCCATCGCCCTTGCTTGTTGGCTTCTTTTCGCTTTCCACGATAATCACTTGATACTCGCCTTTCGGCACTGCCGATGCTGGCTCGTTCGGTTCCACTTTTGCCGCATCAAATCCCATCAAATCAGCCATTGGTCACCTCCAATTTTTTTGAACTACCATCAACCACAATGCCACCAATATTTGCCGCCGGAGCAGCCTGTGTGAAATACTGAGCGTAAGCCGCCCACGAAAAGTCGATCGTCTCTGGCATCGTCAGCCTGTTTTTCGCCAGCGCTCCAGGCGTTTCCGTGCAACGGATCAGCCGTTCGCCAGATCCTCCGGCAATTATCCGTTCCTTGCCGAAGCCCTCATCCTGCTTGCGAGTGTGAACGCGATAGGACGCAAACAGTACTTCATCGCACCATTCCTGAAGCGTTGCCGCTGCTGTCTCGTGCAGTGCAGGTTGATACCTGTCGTATGAATCCGTCATCGGATCGGTGTACTTCTTGACCGCTGTGTGGGCCAGCAAAATCACACCCAGTTTCCGCTCGGATTCTGTGCGCAACCAGTCCAGCATTGTCAGGATCTTGTCCCAGTATGCCATTGCTGATTTGTATCCGGCACCGTAGCCGATATCGCCGATTGTCGGTTTCCCGGCCTCTCGTGCCACCTCGGCGTGAATCAGGGCTTCCAGCCAGTCGACCGAATCAATTGCAACCCATTTGAAATCGTGCTTCTGCGTGGCCAAAAACGTCAACGCTTCCATCACTTGTTCCAGACGAATCAGATGTTCCGTCTTCGCGACGTCGATGTCGTTCAAGCCGTCTTCCAGATTCAGAAACAGCACGTCCGGAGCCTGTGCAGCCCAACTGCTTTTCCCTATCCCATGCGTGCCGTACAACAGCACCCTTCGCGGTACGATCTTTTTGCCTCTTGTAATCTTCACGGTGTGTATTCCCCTGTTAATGTGTCGGTGACAAAAACCACTGTCGAGCCATGTTGGCCCCACACTTTTCGAACAATCAATTCCCACACCACTGCATCGTCAGGCCAGCACTCGCTAAGCCCGTCGAGTATCGCTTTTGCGATGTTGTCGGCGTCCGGCTTCTGTGTGTGCGGTTGCCCGTCGTGCTTCAACTTTTTCGCTTTCGTCCAGCTTTTCGGCATTTCAAAAACGCACCCAATTGTGACCCGGACCGGCCCTTCCAGTTTTGGCTTTCTTGCCGATAGCTTTGCCGCAATACTGCGGTAAACAACGCCAGGCGACTTTTGCGGAATGTAATGCCGAATGCCGCCCCATTTTGTCCGAACGCTACGTGCCCTCGGCATACCCGCAGGCTGCCCGAAGATTGTGATGTTCCACGTCGTCATACGGTTGCATCCTCCAGTGCTTCCCTGACCATTCCACGCCAATCAACATCGCCCTGCATTTGCAGCAGCTCACGCAGTGCGGACTTGAGTTCCTCAAACTTCGTTAGCCTGTCACTGACGGAGTAAATGACGGGCTTTCGTTGTTCTACTACGGGGAGATTCAACGGCAGAATATCGGCCTCGATTGCCGCCTCTGTGACTGCCAGCTCCTGTTCGTGATCGTCCCACATTTTGGCTATGCGTGCGATGCGACTCTGTTCGGCTTCTGCTGATTGTTGTCGGACTAGTTCGGCCTGTCTTGCAGTCTCTTCTGCTACATGTTTCTCCGCCAATGCCTCAGCCTCTCGGCGGTCACTTTCAGCTTTCGCCCGTCGCAGTTCTTCAAGCTCCGCACGTTCCGCCGCTCGCTGTGCTTCCTCCTGTCGTCTGGCGTTCTCCGCCTTTACTTTCTCGAACGTGAACGAGGTCCATTCCAGTGCTGTCAGTGACCCCGCTTCAGACTCGGGAAACGCCCCTGCATTCTCCGGCCATGACATTCGTCGAACGGCCACCCGCTCGACTCGCTCGGCCTCTGCTGCCTGACGTTGCTGTTCCTCGTGTAGTGCCTCTTGATGCTTTAGGTGAATCTCAACTGGCTCAATGATCGCCCCGATTTCCTTCGCCACTCCGTTGACGGTGTCAATCCATTTCTTGGCTTCCTCATTCAACAGCTTTCGCCGCTTGTCGATCGACGTCCGCAACTTGACCACGGCTTTCCGACCCTCGACGACCTTCTTCAGCCCGTGCACTTCGACCGTCAATTCCTTCAACGGTCGCACCGTTGCCAGTGCATCAGCCTTGACTTGATACAGTTCTGTTAACTGAGTCTCGCGACTTGTTTCCGCTGGTGGCTGCTCCACCTGTTCCGTGTATCCGAATGCGTCTTCAATGTCGTTCACTGCTCTGTCCCCTTTTGTGTTTTTGAACGTTCAAACAATTCACCACGCAACACTTTCACGCCACCAGGGGCGTGTATCGCAATCCGAAAAGTCGAGCCGTCTTTCGACACGACCTTTACCCGGATGTCGTCACCAATGCAGATTTCTTCTCCAGCCTTTCGGCCCAAAACTAACCAGTTTTTTTCAGACTTCACAGACTCACCCCATGACCGCCAACACCCGTCAGCGCTTCCATATTGCATGTCGGCATTTCGTATGCTGGTGTCATCCAACCACCACGCCGCAAGTGCTCATCGAGTGTCCATTCCCGCCGAATATCTGCAGCCCGTTCCGCAATCTCAGCAGGTGTGGGATCAGTAATGCGAAGTGAAACCAATTCCCGTCGCATCTGCCAGACGCTCCGGCCTGTCAGATTGTCCTCAACCATCAGGGCGATGTCCTCGCCCTGTTGCGGCGTGATCGGCCTTGCCCAACGCCACTCACTCACCGGCTTGCCGTTTGGCGTTTCTGCCAGCACTGTCAGCCGCGTTTTGCCATCGTGTCGAATGCCAACCACATAGCCGCAAGCCCACGCAGCTTCAGGCCTGCCGTCCTTTTCGGCTGATGCCAAGACATAGTCACCTAGTTTCGTGTCGTTCATCGTCGCCCCTTTCTGTTGTGTCAAAAAAACACCCCGCACAGCCGCATAATACGGCGTAAGGGATCAGCTCACCAGTCAGCACCTTGCTGACTTTGCACGCTATCCATGTGCTGTGTGCGGGGAGTGTTGTACCTTACCGTGCCATGCCCCGTTCGACCGCTGCCAGAATCGCGGCCTGCCGCGTTGGCCCGATCTTGTCGAGCCGATCCATCAGCGGCTTCGGAATGCGGACCAAGCAGGTCACCGCATCCGGCTTGTGTTTGCGCGGTCTTCCGACCTTTTGAGAACTCATCGAAATCATCCTGATTATGTGTGTGTGTTGTGAAAATTGTCCGTCAGTCTGTACACATCGCCAACTGCATCGCACGCGATGCCACAGTATTCAGCGCGACAGCTTTGGTGGGAAATGACTCAGACCGCACCCCGATACCGCCGCGAATTGTTGAGACGATCCATGCCTTGCCATCTTTGCTGACAGAGACAGTTTCGCCGCCGGGCAGATCAGCCACTAATCGCCCAGCAGAATAGCCGCAATCCTCGGAGCGGTAAAACTCCGTTGTGTGCGAAATCAGCCCGGTTGCCGTCAGGATTGATGTCTTTACTTTTGTTGCTTGCACTGTGTGTTTCCCCTGTCTAAAAGATTGAAAATGAACCCCCGCCGATTGACGGGGGGAAGTGTGAAACTACTCTGCAACAGAAAACGTCAATTCGACGCCGTCTTTGTCCAGCACGACAGCCCCGTCGTACGTGCGATACCCAACTCGCTCAAATCGCTGCCAGCACTCTGACACAAACTGCTGATCGTCCCACGCTCCAGCAGAGTCAACAATATCAGATGGGTTTACAAGGCTCGCCGCCTCGTCAGTATCAACCCCGTAAAACTCAGCAGCAAATGCAATAAGACTAGCATCATCACCAGCGTATGGCAGTTCGGTTGCAAGTGTCCAGACGTTGTTGCCGTACTGCTCATTGCCAGACTCAGCAAACAAAATGACATTGATTGTCAGACTGCTGTTGTGCCTGCGGTGTGTGAGAGTTACCATCGTCCTGCCCCCTGTGTGTGTTGTGTGTCAGACTCGTGTCTGATGAGTGAAGTATAATTTCATTATCGGAAATTGCAAGGGCTGAATCTGAAGAATTTTAGAAAATAAAATTCCCCCTCTTTTTGGGAGGGGGAAAGTGTCAGGTTGTTACTTCACGAAATCCACAGCCTGCCCGTCTGATGCAATCACTCGCCACCCCTTGCGGGTTGCCTTGAGCTTACTGCTGTAACCCTTCTCGGTTGCCAGCCAAAGCTGGAAGTCTTCGGCGTGATACTTTGTGCGTTCGCCCAGGTTGCTGTAGGTGTGAACCAAACTGACGGCGTTCAGGTCGGTTGCGACGATTGCGACTGGGTTGATTGTGTTGAGCATTGTGATTCCCTTTGTGTGTGTTGTTTGTGACCTCGACTCCCGAAGTGTAGTTTCTGTATCGGAAATTACAAGGCTGAATCTGAATAATTTCTGAAAATAAAATTCCCCCGGTTTCCCGGGGGAAAGTGTTGTCTATTTGCTCAGTCGAATTGCCAGCCACCTTTGAGCACTTTTCAGCGTCTTGAAAGTCTTGCTCGCCGTGAATGTCATTGCAGTGAATGTCCCGTCACTGTTTGCAGTGATTCCAGAGCTTACCACCTCGTTATTGCCTAAGCTGATTGTTCGCATCGTCCTGCCCCCTTGTGTGTGTTGTGTGTGTCAGACTCGTGTCTGACAGGTGAATCATAATATCTGTATCGGAAATTGCAAGGCTGAATCTGAACAATTTTAGAAAATAAAATTCCCCCGGTTTCCCGGGGGAACAAAGACTGCGATGCCACGTAGCGTTATTGGCATTCGCATTCACAGGCTGGAGCAAGAACTCTCGCTATTTCGTATGCCCCCTCGTGTGTGCTGCATCCAGTTACAACCATGTACCGCGATGGGCCCTTTACTTTTTGCAATCGCACGCCAATTCCTTTTGAGCCAAGGCAAATCGTTTCAAAATGCGTGCGACAGCCAAAATCGTACCCCAAAATTCCGTTTGCGTGTTTTGTTTGACTGATCCGAATCGGCTTACTCATCGCTCGTCCCCTTGTGTGTTGTGTTTAGCCTCGTCAGCGTTGTGTGTCTGACAGGTGAATCATAATTTCATTATCGGAAATTGCAAGGCCGTTCTCGATAATTTTTGTAACAAAAATCCAGATTGATGAAAACCCAGTGTTTTCACTCACCGTATCCCTTTACCCGCCAAGCAATCAAATCGTCATACCGGCCTGCAATGCCCCTGAAATCCTCGATCGTCCAGCCTTCAGCGCGAAACCACTCTACGGCCCGCTCGTCTTGAAGGTCCTCGACGACATAAACACCGCCCGGACGCAGCGACCACCACAACGCCCGCACGCCCGCAGCCTGATCGGGTAGAGTGTGACTACCGTCGTCGATTATCAGATCCACGGGGGATTCCTGCCGCAGCCTGTCCCGCAACGGCCCGAAGTCTGGCGACGTCATCCGGACGCAATCCAGCCCCGCAGGCGGATTCCGGTCGGCCCCAATGATTCTGCCGCCGGGTGTGACCTCCTGCCAGGCTCGAAGACTCGCCCCGTTCAGCACGCCGATTTCGACCACCGTTTTCGGCTGTACGTCTCGCCACAGCTTGTCATAGAACGCCCCGTATGTGTGGACTGTAACCTTATCGCTCCCGTGCCGCCTCAGGGCTTCGCTGACTGGCCCTGATTGTTTCTGTAGCTTGTGCGTCGTGTAATCGCCGGAAGCCTGTCCAGATTCCGCAATAGCCCTGTCAATCGCCCTCAGATTGATCGGGATTCGCGTCGCATCAATCCCGCCCCGGCGAACTGTTCGATATCTTCGAAGGGTTGAACTCGCCGCGTCCCCGTGTCGTACCCAGATCCAGCCGACGTCATTTGAGACGATCCTAAACGGCCATTGCTTGTGATACATCCAGTGTCCCATGTCATGCGGGGACCGATTACCGTCGGTGACAATGCTGACAAACTGATTGCCCGGATGCGTCAGTAAATGGGCGGTACTGCGCCACCATGTGTATCCGGTCGGCCAGATCAATGCGACTTCGCCGGATGCAGGAGCCGCCCCGTAAACCCGCTCGCAAAAGTCAGCAGACAGCACGTCATCATCGTCAATTCGTGACACGACTTTCCGGCCCTCCGGCAGTGCGTAGTCTGCGCCGTAGAGTTGCCAAGTGTCGTGCCAGACCGGGACCACTTCGCAGCCTGTTGCCTGGTACATGCTTAGCCGCGTTTGTGCGTGCGGGTCTTTCGGTGACTGTGCCAAATGGATGATCGGCTTTCGCGTCTGATATCGCAATGCCGGGAAACTTGTGTGCTCTGTGATTGCAAGTCTTCGACGGCTCAAATCAGTGTCCGCGAAAACGCTCTGAATCACGATGCAATGCGGTATCATTGTCTGACCTTGTGTGTGCTGGGATGTCTTCGCTTCACCACTCGAGCGCCTGCCCGTGCGACTCGCTTAAATGCAGGCTGATAGCCCGCCTCGATTATCTCTGACTGCGTAGGCGCTGGCAACAGGCTTTCGAGAAACGCCCTCATCGCTGGCGTCCAGCCGGTTGCAAGGTGATTCAGAACACTGGCCTTGGCTGTCACGTGCTGCAATTGCTCGACTGTCATCGGCTCCATAATACGCGCGAAAAACGGGTGCACCGAATACGGCCGCCCTCGATAGGTGTTCCCGTAAACGACTTCCCACAGCATACAATTCTGGTGCAAATCGAAGTCCTCATAGACTTGCCGCAGCTTTGCTTTTTCCACGGTGTGTGGAAGGTGTGTCGCGTAGTCATGATTCGACCGTCCACGGTCGCGCAGTGCTCGCATGGTGTTCGATTTTCGGCGCTGCCAACTGTTCGACTGATCTTCACGCCACGGGTATGCTCTGGCCATCTCCAAATCGTCCCACGTGACCGGCTTCAATAGATAGATGTCGTCCATCATCCAGACAAAATCGCTGTCGATTTCGGCGTGCGTAGCCATCGTCCACATTTTAGCGAGCATGTCGCGAAACCCGTGATTGCTCGTCATTGGAATGCGTGCTTGCGGTATGACGTGGCCTGTGTACCACGGCGGACGATCGCCAACGATTGTGCATTTCACCGGCCCCTGAAAAAACGTCTCGACTGACCGCACAGAAAAACGGATCTCGTCACCGTTTGCGCCGCCATGCCAATAGGGCCAAACAAACTGAGTAGCAGATTCGCGCCGTTTGACCGTGCCGCATCCGCCACAGGATGCAGGGGAAGGGCGATAGGGCCGACTCGATACCTGTGCGGCCAGCCGCTCTGTTTGCGAAAAAAAATCTGGTTCCTTGCGAAGCAGGCACGTATCGCAGACAGATTCAGGAAACGCAAACGATGTCGACACAATCGGATTTTCGCAGAAGACTTCGCCCTGCGATTTTTCTTTTTTGTATCTACATTTCATCTCACGTGCCCCACGGCCTGATCGTTATTTGTTCTGGAAATGTCCCTCGGTGAAACTCGTACGAACGATTGTTCCCTGGACCAATTCCGTAAGACTCGAAACCAGGGCCATCCGGGTTTTGTCGCTCGTGATTACCAAATGCCGTTTTCCATGTTAGCGCAATCTCGTTCAGGCACGCAAACTTTTCAACCTGCACGCTTGATGCGTAGTCCACTGAAAGATAGTGAACCAGTGGCGGAATAAACACTGGACTGCATTCGCCAGACCCTCGAAACGTCAGCCGTAGCAAAATCTCATATGATGTTATTGACTGCGGGGGCGGTGTGGTTCTGGTTGTAAGCAACAGATCGCAAACGGGCCACGGGCCACAAGGTAAATAAATTCCGGGAGCGTTTGGCTTAAACTGTCCTGCGTAAACAGCACTGCAGTCTACCTCACCAGGCACGGGAGGAGCGACGTTACCGCTAGGCTCATCCGTTCCGTACGCGCAGTTGTATTCATTGATCTTCAGGATTGAAATTGTGCCGTTCCATTTGTTGTCCCACACGCGAAAAGGAGTCTGCAGCATTTCAACGCAACCCCAATCGCCGAAGATTGTTGGCTGCTGCTGCGTCATGTTTCCCAAATCGACTTTGTACGACGTTGCCCTGACGCCACCGATACACGCAAGGCACGGCGTGCCATACCCATCCGGGTAATCTGTAGAGTTTGGCCATTGCGATTGAGACGGGAACAGTAGCGACGAATTGACTGACGACGCAGGCCGACTACCCGCACTGCTGACGCTATCTTCAAGGCAATGACAACCGCAACCAAGCAGCATCTCATGGCCCCCCTATGCTTTCCGACGGCGTTGGCCCGCCACCGCCACCGCTGCCGATACTCATCGACGTTGATCCCGGCGCACAGTCCGCTGCGTACAGTTGCCACTCGCCGTCGATCCATTCGGCCTTTGCGTAGGTGTCGGAATCAATGCTGATATTTTCGAACCGATTGACAATCGTGATTTCGCGCGTCGTGATTTCCAGATCGCCGTTTAGCTTCTTTGCGAGGACTCTGGCCTTCGCTGTGCTGGGGTCGGTGAGGGTGTCGACTGCTGCCAACAGGTCTTCCATGAGGAATACTTGAACGCGCTGGATTCTGCCATCTTGAAGCGGCTTGAACTCCCGCCGTTTCGGCTGCTGTGTCGGCTGCCTCATGCTGTCCCCCGATCCACAATCAGAACCGTGAACGGCCCATCCTTGCCCATCTCAAAACGTCGCTCGACAATCTGCACATACCGCTGAACTGTTGATCCAACCGGCGCAGCGTTCAGGCTAATTTCTCGGCCTGCAATCTTCGTGATGATGTCGCCAATCTCGTAGTACACTGTCCAGCCTGGTAGGCGGAACTCGCAATCAATTTCAGCAAAATGATTTTGATCCCTGAGAGCGACTGCGAAGGCGTCAAGTGTGTACTGGTCATTCTGTTCATCGGCCACGCTGCCGACTGCGTTTAGCTTACTCTGATATGTTCCGGTTGTTTGTCGCCATCGTTTCACAAACTTCGTTGGCATGACAAACGTTTGCTCGTACACTCGCCCATTGACTGCGTTTGCCGTCTTATTTGCTGTCGTTGTTAGTCGACTGTCGCCAGCCACAGTGCCCGTGATACGAAGTCTCCAATTGTTGCCAGCATCGTAAAGCTCCTGAGGTATGTCCATGCCGTCAAAGTAAACACCAATCTGATCCGGACACAACTTGAAACTCCACGATTCCTCAGCGGGTTTCCATGTCGTTCCGGTATCCACTGAGTATTCCAGCCAGTGCGGATATCGTTGCGGTTGTGTGGTTCCACTTGCCAGCGTCAAAGGCTCTTCCAGCACTCGCCTGTGCGGCGTGTAATTAGCAAACACAGAAGACAGCGTTGGCATTGCTGGCGTTTGTCCGAATCGGCTCGTGGTTGTGCTGATGTCGCCTGCTTCGTTGGCAATAAATAGTCGCCACGTCGTCTGATGATCTTCGTAATCGTTGCCGTCTTTTCGCAGGTCAAAGGCCGTTAACGCATCTCCAGCCGCAGCCCATGCAGCGTAAAGCGGCAGCGTCACTTCGGCGCGTTCAAAATCCCCCAGAATCGTAACCTGATTAAATGCGTCCCCGATCGCACTGTCAACGGCAAACTGATTGACGTTTGACAGCTCCAGATTCAGCGTTGAATTTGGGGCCTGAAATTTTAGTTCCTTCTGTGTGCCAGACCCAATCTTAAACAGTTTGATTTGCGGCTTCGTTGCGTTTGTGTAATTCAAAAACCAATTGTAACCCAGAGGAACCAAAAGTAGGTCTAGCGCTTCATGCAATCGCGTGCCAATTGGAATCGTAACATTTTGTAATGTTGGAGCACCGGACAAAACTGCCGCGGCTGCTGTCCAGTCTGGATCAACGCAAAACGTTTCAACGTTTAGTAGCTCGCAAATTGCCTTGACTGCCTCAATCAGCGTCCACGATGATCGCGTTTGCCCGACTGATGTTTGTCCGGTTGCTGTGTCTGCACATTCGGGGTGGCACCATAGGTAACTGACTTCGCTGCCTCCGGCCACAGATCGTAATACACTACTGCGGTTTCCCCGGATTTTGCCGTCGACGATTGGATTAAAAACGACGTCATCGAATATCCTCGTTACCGTTGTTGTGCCCGGAACCAAAACCCAATAATACGCCAGAGCATCCCCGTAATGATACGGCCGCCACTGACTTTGCGCGGTCAGCGTTTCTTCATCGTTCTGAATCCGAAACGACTCCCGCACATAATCGCCTCGATGAATCTTCGTTTCAGTTCCGACTGTTGGGATTCGCACGTCAACCATGCGGGCAAAGTTTGCTGGCTGCGTGCGATTGATTAGGCTCGATGTCAGTTTCCAACTCAGCTCAGCGTAGTCCATTCGGGAGCCGCTCGCAGACTGCACAACGCGCGAACAATAGACGTTCGTGAACACACTCGGCGACGTGTCCGGAGGTGGGTCTCCAGATGAATTGCCAAGGTAAACACTCAGTTCCGGATAGATGAAGAACTTCGCTCCGGTTGTGTTCAGTGCGTCCGTGTAGGCCATTAGACTGCATCCGCTTTCGGTACGTTATCAGCCGCCCCGAATGGCTTTTGTTCGATTGCTGAAAACGCCTGCTGCCGATATTCGTCAAGACTGATTCCTGATGCCGGATCATACCCAGCATCGACGTCGATTATGTTTTGATTTGTCGCCACTTGAGAACTCCCTTGCATTGCCAGCCGAATACGCCAGATGCGTCGATCCACGGATCTTCGTCGGCTGTAAATCCATCAAACACAGAATTCGAAAACGTTTTTGAGTCTGTCCCGACTGCCCACGTCACGGTGCCGCTTTCGCCCATGTAAGCGTTTAGCGTTTCAATTGCCGCCTGTAACGAGGAGTGGGAATTGTAGCCAGTGAACTGCATCCACGCCACAAGTTCACGACCTCGCAATTTTCCCTGCAAATGAAATTCACCGGTCACGCCGAAGAATGATTGTACCGCGCGAGCAAAGTCCCACGATGCGGGCTTGATTGTGCCGTGCAGATTGCTGCCTGTTGTCATGCCTGTCATGCTGATCGTCATGGCACTGTCTCCGCAGGCAATGGGGCTTCTCGCGGTCTGGCTGCCGGTTGTTGCACTTGAACACGAACCGGCATAGGCGGTCGCTGCTGTTGCTGCTGTAGTATCGCCTGCTGCAATTCTATCAACACGCCTATTCTGTCAATGGCCTGCTGTAGTTTGTCTCGTTCGGCCATTGTTGGCGATGCCCCGACTGGCACGCCGAACGCTTTCGCCTGCGACTGTAGTTGCTTCAGGAAATCAACAGCAACAGGACCGACAGGTATTTTTTTCACTTCAGCCATGGACAGTGCAGCAGATGCTTCTGTTTGTCTGAAAACGTCAAGGCCTGTCAGATTAACGTCTTTGATTGTCTTATTGAACTCTTCAATTATCTGACCTTCAAATGCCGCCACAGGATCTTCAATTCGTGCGACTTGCCGCGCTGCCTCGCCGCGGTTTGCGGCTTGCATCAAAGGCGTCGAAGCCACAATTGTTCTGACGGCTTCGTCAAATGCCAATTGTCCGCCCGGAAGACCTGTCACAATGTTCCTCGCTCGTGCCTCTTCATCCCGGATATCTTTGTCCCCAAGAATGATTTTTCGGATGCCAACCAGAGACTCAGAACTCCTATCAATTGTATTCAGGAACTGTCTGCCGATTTCTGGATTAACCCGCACTGCAGCAATTCGTTCGTCGAGTGTGTCTAAAGCGTTGAATGAATCAATTTGCGGCTGTGTCAATTTGCTGACAGTGCCATCAGCCAGGGTCACTTGCCGCTCTGCCACGAACGCATCCATCTTGTTAAACAGTTGCCGCATCCCCGTTCCTGAAATGCTCATCAGCGGATCTTGCAACGCTTGCGACATAACGGACGCCAGTTCCAGGCTTCGCTCACCGCCCAATGCCTGAATCCTTTCGCCCCTTGTGTTTGCAGCCGCCAACGCGGGGGCGATGTTGCGAATAGACAGAGCCAAATCCGTGCCACGTGCAGCCTCTTGGAATTGCGACAACTGACCCAACGCCGCTTGATAGTCCTTCGTGCCTGTTGTCTTTGCCAACGTCAGCATCCCGTCAAGAATGGGGATTGCTTTCTGAACATTGCCCGCTGTCAGCTGTAGCGTCGCGGCTGAAAGCTTCATGGCTTCTTTGATGTTTTCGGCACCGCCGGAAATTGCCAGCCCAACAAGGTTCGCCATCGCTGAAGGCGTCGCTCCAATTTTAGGAGATTCCTCCAGAATCATCCGCCTCGCTTCCGGGACATTTTTCGCCCCGATGTTAACCGTCATGTCCGCTATGGCTTGCTCAAAGTCCCGCGTCGTGAGCGCAGCCTGAATCTTGATTTCTTCTGCCTTTTTCAATTCGCCAACAATAGCCTCAACAGCCTTTTGGAAAGTCATCATTCCCGCCACCAACTGCGTGACCTTGGCGATGCCTCCAGACAATGCCGTGCCGACACCTGACGCCGTTACGTTCAGATCGTCCTTCACGCCTTTCAGGCTTTGGCGCAGTTCATCGACTCGCTTTTTTTGTGCGGCAAATGCTGCCGTACCGACTTCCATTTTTTTCAACGCGGCTTCAGCTTCTCGCAGCTCCTGCTCCATCGCGTTAAAGGAACCGGCTGCCGCATCTGCTGCCTTCTGGCTGGTCTTTCCAATCTTCTCCAGTTGCTTTTCCTGATCTCCCAACTTCTTTTCCAAACGGTCAAGAATGCCCACCATTTTGTCAGCGGTCGCAATCCATTCAACCACAATTTGTTCGTCAGACATTGTTCTGCTTTCGTGTCAGTCCCAGTGTCGTCAGAAACACGTCAAGGATGTGTTCACGCCCAACCCACAGATCCAACGCAACAGCCACCTCAGGCAGCATCCTGTAATTGATTTGCAGCAGCTTCAGTAGCCAGCCAATTTGGGCAGACGGCTCAGCGTGAAACACCATTTGACGCAAACCAAATTCCTGAAGGTATTGGCCCCGCAAATTCTCCGCCTCATCGCACACCCAAGAAAACTTACGAATGACCTCCCACCGCATTGAACCATCATCGGAATACACTGCCCGGCTGTCGACTGTGTCGGGTGTTGGCAACTTCCACGACTGTTCACCAAATCGCGTAAGCGGTCCTGCCTGCGTGTAATGTCTTCGCAGTTCGTTTTCTTTTGGCGGAGAATCTTTCCAGATCCCAACCCAGTACCTCGGGCGTCCGTTTTCATCCTTGCAGATTGACGGCGTCCAGTCCTGTTTTCCCGCGTCGTAATTCATCCGCGGAGCTTCAGGCGATAGCCATCCAATCATCAGTCCGAATCCGTCTGCCGGCCCAGGATGTGCTGGAAGAATGTCGTGCCCGCCCAACACAGACGAAAGCCCGGTGATCTTTGCCACAGATTCCAAGTCTGCTGGTTTGCAGTTGGGGATGAAGACTAGAAAATGCATGATGATCCTATGGGATTGCGACGGCAGTTGATGTCGTGAGAGTTTTGCCGTGTAGTGTAATGGTTGCGGAGCCGTCGTCCATATTCGCGACTGTCACTGAGTTCGTGTCTGCCAATCCAGCCGCAAAAGTAAATCGGATGTTGTCGGTACTTGCTGAATACAATCCGGAATCCACTCGCCTTCGCAAATAGCAGTTGGCTGATGTCATCGCCGTAAAGTCGCCAATCGTATTTGCGACAGCGTCAAAATCGTTAACCGTGATTTCGATTGTTGGCACGATGTTCTTAATCATGGCCATGGTCGGCCATACGGCACCTGACCCGAGTGGAGGCTTTTCGATTTCCAACCCCGGCGTGATCCTGACGGACTGAACACCAACAATCAGCGTCGCGTTGATATAGACCGGGCCGAGGGCAAAATCGGCGTTGAATGATTGTGCCCCCAACGCCAATCCACTCGCGTCATCAGCTCCTTTTGTTACGCCGTCAGCGCTCAGCCAGTGCAGGTCAGCCTGACAAGTTGCGTCGTTGTCTCCGTCCTGCGTGCATTCAATGGACGTTGGCACTAAAAACCCGTTAGCTCCAGTGATCGACTTGTTTACTGATCCTGATGCGAACGTGCCACCATTCGCACGGACCTTTAGCGGAACTGTAATTGTGCCAGCAGATACCAACGCACCTGCCGAAATGAAAGCCCCTGTATTCAGCCCGAGAAGCGTTGCGAGGTCGGACGACGTTATCTGCGTGACTTCTGCAGCGCTCTTGCCAGATACCTGTGCAATCACAGCACCGCCCGAAGTCATTCCCTTACGGAGCGTCATGCCGGTCTGATGATTCGTGTTTGTCACTTGTCGGATCGTTGCGGCCCCAAAAATCACATCAGCCAGTGCGACAATAGCCATTTCACTTCACCCTTCTTTTTCTGACTCGCTTGTATTCCAAAGACAACGCACCTTTACGGTATTCTTTCGCCTGGCGTTTTCGCTCTTGCCTGATTTCATTCTTTGACAGCTTCGCAATTTCCCGCTTCTGCCAACCTGCCAATCGTCTTTGTTTTCTGCTGTATTTTCGCTTTTCTTCGGGCGTCATGTTCGCCCACTTCTTCTCATCCAGTTTAATCAATCGGGACCGCAGCACCAACTTCGAACCATATTGCGTCGCCGTGATTTTGTGTCTCAGGTTTTTCTTTAGGCTTCCCGTTCTGACGTTCGGCCATGTGTGCCCAAATTTTCGTTTCTTGTACTTGTCGTATTCAGCCCCGCGGCGTCTCGCTCCGTACTCTGAATATGCTTCATCTGTGAAGTGTTTTGGCAGACGTTCGGCAACCTGTCGCTCCATGATTCGTCGATTGATTTCTCTCATCAATCTTGCATGTGCTCGTGCGGTTAATTGGAACCGCTGAATCTGCAGTTCAATACTCAACATCACAACATCTCAATTACGATGCCCAGTACCATTGCCCATTCTAGTTTGCCGTGATTGTCGTTCGGATCAATTGGCCCCGGCTCAAGTGGCATGTTCAGACTTCGCATCATCAATCCGCCAGACCCATTCACATTCGCATTGATATCCGCAAGAATCGCTGACAGCTTTTCCCACACCCACACATATTGGGCTTCGTATGAGTCTGCCTTGTCTTCTGGGATCGCCAATTCTATCCGACATTCAACTGTCAATTTGCCTCGCGACGTGTCGCCCGTGAAGTCAGTCTGTAACGGATCAATCCGCAACAAAATCATTGGACACAGTGATTCTGTGCCATCGTCTTCAACGCCGCCCCGATAGATTCGTTTTGCAGCATCAACAGAAGATGAAACGCCGCAGATCGACTGCCATGACGAACACGCCGCCAGCATCGTGCGAACATTGTTCACTGCGCCCATCAGGTCCAGTCGTGCCATCAAAATGACCCCGTTCTAACTGGCTTTGCTCCCTGGCTTTCCGGAATCACCTGGACAATTATCACGGATCGCATCCCGTCTTCATCTGCTCCGATTGATTCGACTTGCACAACGTCAGCCCCGACCCTGAATTGATCTTTGATCGTCACCGGGACAGAGGACGGAAGCAGCATGTCACCACGTCGCTTCGTCGCCCTGCCCCGAGACTCATCAACTGCCGTTGGGTACCATGTCACAATGACCGTCGCCAGCACCTGTTTTGCCGTGTCTCCGTTGACGTATCGACGCACCTGAATGGCAAAGTCGCTCATCGAGAAAAACACGTCGTTCACATCGCTGGCAATCATGTCATTAAGCGACATTATCAGGCTCCGTAAGCGTACCGGTAAGATGCCTCAATTGCGGCAATCGTAATCGACGGAACGCCCGTGCCTGATGCCTTCTGGATCTGAATGATCGGCTGAACATTCTGATCGGCGGTTGCGCTTGCCATGGTGAATGTGGTGGCCGCCGCCACTCGCTCGCCCTCGATGTAGAATCGAACGTCAGACAGGCCCTGACTGAAGTCAATTAGGAACGTCTTATAAACGCTGCCCAATGTCTGCCCTGTTGCCTTGTCGTCGTTGTCGTTGACCGTGTCGTCAGTCTCAACAACTACCGCGGAGGTGGACGCACTTCCTTCGACGCGAAACCATGCCAGATGCCCGACGCTGTCCAGTGTATCGTTGCGGGCAGAACCCACGCCAAACGCCAGAGTAGTGACAGAATCAATGCCGGAAACCTTGGCAATGAATTTGACGTACTGCAACTGACGCAGGTCCCATGGAAGCACGTCGTTGAAAAACAGACAAACGTTTTCTGCTTCGCTGGTTGCCGCCAGTGTCAACTGTGCAGCGCCACCGTTTTCGGTCACGCAAAGATAGGTCGGAGTACCGGACGAAGACGTGTCAGCAACAGTCCATCCGTTCATTCCTGGCGTTGTCGTAAACGACTGTGCCCGGTCAAACATTTCGCAGAATTCTGCAGTTCCTCGACTAATCATTTCATCACCCTTTCGCAGCCCCGCTATTGGCGGACCATGCTATTCACAACTGCCAAAACCGGGGGCAGAACACCTGCCCCCGGATCTTTCTTAAAATCAGGCGTTGGTATGCTGCTGCACACCACGATGATTCATCGCCTTCGCTGCAACGCTCTGCAGCACAAAGTACCGCATTGCCAGCGTTCCGAAATCCAGTTCGCTTCGCACAACCGGCGTTTCCTGCCCCTGCAGGAACGTCACCTCAATGGTGTCAATTCGCGTGGGTGCCGCGAATAGATACCATCCTGTCGTGCTGGCTGCGTCCAGCAACGGCTCGATAACTGGTGTCAGCGTTCGTGCTGGATTGTAGACCATGTTGTTTACGGAACTCGATGGATCATAGGCCGAATTCACCAACTGATTGGCGATAACTTCCAACGCGGAAGGAACCACCAAATAGGACGGGGTCAGGTTCAGAATGTCTGGACCTTCATCGCCCTCTGGAGTGTTCTCGCCTCGCATTTGTCGCATCAGGTTCGTGAGCGCCCCAACCGATGTCACAGACGGGTTGTTGCTTCCGCCAGTGCTTCGATTCTGCCGTTTGCGTACACCGCTTGCAGCAGAGAACAACGCCACGCCATCGCTCATCAGTGGGTTGCTTGTGACCTGTGCCCACGCCACAGCGTTAACGGTTCTTGCAGCCGCATCACCAAGACTCTGCGGAATGCGAGTCAGAGCGCTCATGTCGTCATTGACCAGCAGTTTGTAACTGAAATCAATTCCAAGCGAACGAGCTTCGACAGCATAGGTTTCCTTGGCGTCTGCCATGCTTGCTATGTTCGGCTCGTCCTGGTCATTCCATACCGGCAGATTCGGAATTCCGCCCAACCGCATGCGGTTAATCTGCTTAAAGTCTGGAACTGAATCGCCTTGTCGCATCGGCCCCCGCCAAGTCTGCGGAGCTTCCTGATAGCCGACCATCATGCTCTTATTGATCGCGTCCAAAGTCAGGTTGGCAAAGCTACCAGTGCCATGGTAGGCGCTGTCTGATCGTGCTGCGCGGATGCCAGCCTTTTCAGGCCCAAACATTGCGGCAATAGCAATCTGTTCGCGAGTCAGTCCGAGAGTCTGAATGCCCTGCGCCCGCACAAATTCGGTCGCCATGTCCATCAGGGTTGCGTGGCGGAACTGTTCGGGTGCTTTTCGCTCAGATTCTGATAGATGCCGTTCCATCAACTTTCGGTCGCCGTTGGTGGCAGATCGCACAGCTTTTTCGACCATCACCGCCCGCAGGTCGGTCGTCAGCCGTTCAGCACCAGTTGTGCCAAAACGCACAGAAGCCCCATAGGGAATAGTCGATGCCAATTCGGCTTTCTTCTTCGTCAAGTGCTCGCGAACAGCCGCCACGTCTGTCAGATTGCGACAAGCGTCGAATTCGTTCGGAAGTTCCGCCAGATCGCACAGACTCCGGATCTCGCGGTCAGCAGCGTCACGGCGTGCAGCCTGATCGGCAACAGCCTTGCGGGTTGCAGCCTCAATCATGGTGGCAAGTGACTCAGCAGTGATACCGGAATCAGTCCTTGCCGGTTCTGCGGTCGTGGCTCCTGCTGGCTTGTCTGCCAGCTTACTGCTGTTGTCAATTAGCCATCGCTGTGCCTGTTCGTCGGTGTAGCTTGCGGGCATGCCCTTCGCCACAAGCAACGCTCTCAATTCGTCATTCATCTCAAACACCCTTTCATCGAGGAACCGAACCGCTGCCGGATCGAATCCCCGCAGCTTTGCTTGCGCGTCTGCACCAATGGGAGTCAACGAGACTTCCCGCACACGCCACTTAGTCACCACATTCACGGGACCGGAAAACTCCCGGCCCCCTATTGTCTTCTTTTGTCCTTCCGGAACGTACTGGCGTTTCAGCACGTCATAGCCCACAGACACATCGGTAATATGCCCATCACGCACGCCTGCGAAAGCCTCTTCCGCGTGCATTGCTCGGCTAAACACCAGTGTGGCGCTCAAGTTGTCATTGTTGACCGTGATGCCCCGAACGCTGCCCAACTGATCCTTGACAGAATACCGATTGTGTGAATCCAAAAACGGAACCTGACGTGATTTCGGAAACTCTGCACCCTTCGACAGCAACACCTCCGGAACCATTTCCATCCGGCCCCAGTCGGCCATCAGTACCGGCGTTTCTGTGCTGATGATTGCTTCAACGCTTCTTGCCGCTTCGTCAAAACTTGCGGCCCTGACTTCCAGTGACCGGAACCCCGGATCGGTTGCCATTGTTGCCAGTGATCGCTTACGCATTGACAGTCGCTCCTGCTGCTTCTTGTACGGCCTGCTGTGCCTTCAATTGGTCGCTGCTATCGACTCCCATAATGTTATTGACGACCTCTTGCGGAATGCCCTTCTGCTGTGCAACGGCGTAGATTTCAGCCACGTCGTTCAGCACGTCTCGCCAGTTCGTGTTAACCTTGCCGCATTCCATCTGTGGCGAACTCAGTCCCGTCTTAATTCTTGCAGCCGCCGCTTCTGCGTCGTCTCTCGGATTGATCGAAAGAGCCACTGGCCCTTGCCAGTTGGCCACCGAAAACCGCCCAGGATTCGCCGAGAATTCCTCTGCCGAAATAATGCCGTCAAAGAACCCAGACATTACCCCAGCACGAATGACACTCTCATAAATCGGCTGACAGAACGAAGACGAAAACCACTGCTGAATGTCATGCAATTCTGGCCATGCGTCGTTATCCGCTGACCGCTCGCTACTAAATGAACTGTTGCGATAGTCGCCTGTGATCGTACTAGACTTCACGCCCGGAAATGCTCCCGCTGTCATTCGCTGGAGATGCTGCACAAACCCTTCCGGATTCATGTTAGGCTGACTCGGTGAATGCAGCTCAAACTTGCCATCTTTGCCGACATTCAGCAGCATAGCAGGCTGAAGTTTTGTCACCGTGTTTCCGTCACTATCTGTCAGGTCGGTTCCGTCTGCGGATGTCTGCACTGGTGACAGTCCAGCATTCAGCCCAACTCGACTTGCCCCAGTTGGCTTCGCGTATGTGCCGACAATACACGCCGCCATTGCGGTTGCTTTGAGCACGTTGTAGTTCAGATCGCCCGTGTCGCGGATGTTTGTTATCGCACTCGCAAACCACGGCGTTCCTCTCAGCTGGTCGATATCTTCTTCGACGTACAGATGCCCGATCTCGGCAATTAGAAAACGCTTAACATTGCCGACTTGATTTGCTGCCGCATATGCAGGCTGAACCCTGATCCAATAGGCGACTCGTTCGCCGTCCGGATTGATTTCAACGCCGCGGAATATCGTATTTCCGTCAGGTACCTGCTGAGATACCAGTTCGTTTTCATCAGCAAATCGGCATGTGTCAATCAACTGCAATGCCATTGCAATTGGCAGGTCATGTTGTCGCTGTTTCGTGGCGTCAATTGCTCGCAATCGGTAAGCGCAATCACCCGAAAGAATCGTGCTTTTCAACGCCAGCTTTTGCAGGTCTGCAAAAGTCGAGCCGCCTTTTCCCGGCAGTCCTCGCGCGTCAAAGCCGCTCTGAATTCTCGCCCACAGCTCTTGTGCTTTTTGTCGGAACTCCACCGCAGGCGAACCGTCTTCGTTCATCGCCAGCGATTCGGGATTCATGCCTCGTTTGCCCACGACTTTCGCCGTGATACTTCGCACAATCTTTCTGGCAGACGGGTTGTTTCGGTACAACTGCCACGAGTCAGCCCGAAGCGAGTCAATCGTTGCCCCGCTGACCTCGTTTTCCTTGCTAACAATTCGCCGCTGAGAATTCAGACGATTGATCTTTGCAGCCTGATAAGGTCCGGTTGCCGCCCCTGTCAATTGTGCAATCTGCTGCAACGTCGCACGCGCGGCCATGCGTCGCGTTCCGGTCTCAGGCGCAAAGTATGCAATGACTTTGTCGAGAACGTTCATACGGCTGGCTCCCCCATGCTGAGAAGGGTTGCCATGCCGCCACCAGATCCACCGTTGCTGATTTCATCCATCAGTGATTTGCGGAATTCCTGCAACTGCGTCAGCTGCGCCATCGTCTTTCGGCGGCCCGCGATTGTGTAATCCTGTGCCGTTAAACAGGCTAGGATTGCCGCGTTTGTTGCAAGTAGTAAATCATTCGGGCTTGTCATGTTTGCAATTGTGCGACAACTCGCATCAATTGCATTACCAACAATACCAATCAGCGTTGGCCGTCAAGAAACACCTGCTTATGCTCAACAACAACAGACGACAGGACAACACGCACGCTCCACGTATGACCGCAGGGAAAGCCATTAGGCTTGTTCGATTTGCAGCACCGATAGTACCGCGTCTGTCCCTGCGTCGAATATGCTACGCCATATCCTCCGCGGCCTTCGTGACAGACTGGACACTTGCGATAGTCCTCAATTTGCCGACTCGGTTCCGATGGTTGCGATGTCGTTTTGTTTTCGGGCCGCTTGCCGCTTCCGTGTGATTTATTCATGCCAATTCCTGCCGTCCGGCCGTCCCTCGCCTGCATTGATTACACTCCGCTTCGTTTTGATTTCTGACCTGGCAGGGAACCCGCCATTTTCATCAGCATAACAAACAGCCAACGCTAAGCCATACCGCACCGCATCACGAAAGTCATTCCCTGCATTTTCGTCTTTTTTCACCCACAACAGTTTTGCGTTTCCGCGGCTGTCTATTCTGTCGTCGATTGTCGCATTACAAAGCTGCTCAAGGAACTCGCCATCGCGTTCGGCACCTGCACACAGTGACAGACTTTCTGCCTCGCCAGGCGCGCGGTCCTCAAGTCTCGCCTGCAGGTCTGTTTCCCAGTAGTCTGTTGCCACCGTGAACAGCAACTGGCCCTTGTGATCGCCATCCATCACCGCACTCAACTTGTACGGCTTGCCCTGCAGGTCCGTGTTAGCTCCCTTGCAAGGGACCATGCCCTGATGTGAGTTGCAAAAGTCGTAGGTGGCCTTCGTGTTCCATCCTGAGTCAGCAGACACAGCCCGCGGCATGATATGATTACCGCCGTCAGCATGAACATACCCCTTGATTACGATGTCGTTCCAGATTTCTTCCAGCGTCAGACTTAGCCCGTAGTCAACGACGTGCGAACGCCAATCAGTACCATGGGCCAGCACCACCCACAGCCGAAAACCACCGTCTGCCGCCTGCTGGTCGATTGTAACAGTCAGCAAACGCCCCCAATCCGGGCAAACACCCCGCGGAATCGACGTTTTTAGCCGTTCCCCGACCCTTTCGGGCGTCGATTTTGACCGCCGCGGCTCCCATGTTTCGCCTTTGTCTTCGTTAATCCATTGCCGCAATTTTGCCGGATTTTTGCACTTTCCGACGAAATCGGCCGCAATTTGCCCCCAACCGTGAAAAAGAGCGTAAAAAACGCTGATTTGGCACCCATATTCCAGCCCCCATCGCGTCGGCTCGCCCGTCATCCATGACAGATCATCGGGGGCAAAATCCCTCGCTGTCATGGCCTTATCATGATTCGGCTCGCATCCTGCCGGAATCCAGACCCCATTCATCATCATTTGCGGTCTGTGCATGTCCGAAATGTGGCCTTCACAGTGCCTGCAAACATAATACGCCGTCCGCCTGGCCAGCTCCTTATCCGATTGGCCGCTCGGCAACTTTTCGAAGAATATCCCGCCCGGCCGCTGGCCATCGCCAAACTCAATCGTCTGAAACTTGTGACACGACGGACACGGAACCCAATACCGATGATGAGTAGACTGCAGCAGCCCTGTTTCAACGCTGCTTTTGCCTCTCACGCTCGGCGTCGACTCCAGCACAAATTTTCGGTCAGGGTATTCCGCCCCGCGCTTGCGGAATCGCTCCAGCGGATCGCCTTCCGTTGACGTCATTTCCTGCACCCACTTGTCGATTTCGTTGCCGTGTCCGGTCCTGATCGACTTGTCAGCCAGTCTGCTTTTGCCCCGTGGCCAGGCACCGTGACACACAGACCGCCGCAACTGGATTCTGGTCTTCGATTGTCTTTGCAGGATCGGTGCCTGATCGCGTAGCCGTGGGCAGTTCTCAATCATCTTCCAGAGCCGCCCGAATACGCTCTTACAGTTCGTCTCGTCAGGCGTCGCGAACATAGTCTCCTCAGGTCGCTGGTCCATGCCGCGCATTAGCATTGCCAATCCGAAGTTAGTCTTGAACATTCTCGCCGCCCATTGCAGCCAGATCGTTCTGAATTGTTGGCTGTCGTATGCCCAGCATGGCCCTTGTGGAGCCGTAACCCATGGAACCATTGATTCATCAAACGCCCGGCCCGTGATGTCGTAGAATGACGTGCGTAACCAATCCGCCGCGGATTCCTGTATCCGCGGTCGCATCATTTCCCGACAGACTTCGACCACCAGCCGGCTCAAATTAGGTCTCCCAGTGAATCGACGAACTCTTTTTGGATGATTCTGATTTCCTGTTCGACTCTGTCTTTTGTTGTCGCCTTCAGATCCGCAGGAACCAGCGTTGTAACCCGATCGGCAACGCCCGTCAGTCGTGCGGCCAGACGACTCCACAGCAAAGCCATATCCCTTTCGACCTCTTCCCGTTCAATTAGCAGTCCTCGCTTCTGGGCGTTTTCCATCGCCCGCTTCTCGTTGACCAACTTGATTGATTCCAGATCCGCTTGACGCTTTGCGTCCAGCACCGAACTGCCTGCCAGCTTGTTCAGTCGCCACTGAACAATCTCCCGAAGTGGATATTTGCCATCCGCCCCCGGCATGGGAGGCGATTCAATTCGCCATTGCTTCACGGTCTGGACTGCCAGCCCAAAGAACTCAGCCACTTCTGCCAGCGTCCGGCATACCCACTTATCCCGCGTTCGTTCGGCTCGCTCTTGTTCTGCCAGCAACTCTTCAACGGCCTGCAGATCTTCCGGAGACTCAGCCGAGGCGAGCAATTCGGTCAGATAATTCGCGTCGCTTCTGGTCAATTGCTGGCTCCGAATTTGTGCCGCCTGTCATGTGTAAATGCTGATGCGCAACCAGTACCGGCGTCGGGTTATTCTGCTCGTTCATCGCCAACAATACCCGCAGCGCAGCCACCTTTTCCCTGTTGCTGCCCTTGACCAGAATCGTCTGTGCTACGATTGCGGCTTTTTCGAATAACTGGTCAGGTATCTGCCAGCCTTTGCGGATTGCGGTCTCCACTTGCCGAAGGTCGCCGCGGGTGTGCTTTGGGTCGGTAAGGAGTTCGGTTTCAGTCATGTGAGTAGCCTCCTCGCTTCCTTCAAACTCATTGCTGGTCCAATGTATTCGAACACTGCACATGGTCTTTGTTTCGCTGTGCCTTTCGACAACTTCGCCGTCTTTGGGCAATATTTGGACGTCGCCTTACCTGGCCTTTTGTTGCATCTCCACGCCTTACCGTGCGCCCTTACGAACTGCGGATGAGAAGGGTAATTGCAAAATCTGAATTCTGTCGCCTTGTACGCAGATGCAATTGTTTCCATTAACACAAACGCGAGCCCCATTCCCTGCCAATCCGGAAGAGTGACAACACGGGAAACAGATTTGATGTTTGTTGCTGTCGGATGCGGACGATGAAGAACGCCGACAAATGCGGCCAGCGTTCCATTTGCCCACAACCCGAAACACGTTGCCGACCGATTCAACTCCGCTGTTAGATAGTGGTACGGTGCGAATAGCTCCCACGCCTTGTAGGGGAGTCGTGCCACCTCAATTGTGATTTCTGGGCGTCGCCGAAGGCACCTCCATTCAAACTGCAGTGTCGCAGGCTCAAACACCCAGTCAGGTTGCAGCCAATCAATCACGTCATGGTGGCACGTCACAGCGACTAATTGCCGCTCATTCTTCCGAATGAATTTCTGAACGCTGTGACAAGCCACGCTCGCCACTTGCCGATCAACTACACTTGTGAACTCGTCGATAACGATGATCCCGTCTTGCTCCAGCATTCTTCGTGCTATGTCTGCCCTAAACTTCTCGCCATTACTCAAAACGTGATACGGTCGAAGCCAAGCTGGGACGGTCGAGAATCCTACGCTGTTTAACGCGGACGCAATTTCTTCGACCGTTCGTGCCGCAGGAAAGCCGTCGATAATCGACCGTTTGCCCCATTGCAAAACGTGCTCGTATTCGTTCGGCCACAGAGCTTTTGCACAGGTTGATTTTCCGCATCCGGACGGCCCGACAATTAGTCCGACGCTCCACTTCTTTTCTTCAATCGGAAAATTTGCTAGCCATTGGCGAGTCTGTTTTGTTTCCGGTGGACAGTCAAACATTCCGCACACTTGACGCGTCCGAATACTTAAATCCAGATCGCCCCCCACTACGACATTAACGGTTGGCATTTGTACCCTCGCCCTTCCAGTTCTGTGATCAGTTGGGACTGATCGTGTTCGCCGGATGTGATCGTCACCACGCGATATTCAACGGCGCCAACCGTCAGCCCTTCGTCTGCTTTTTCGTCTTCCCCCGCCTCAAGTTCCAGCATCTTCGACAACTCATCCGCATCAAACCCCGTCAACCCCAGATCCACGTCATCAGCGTGCAGGTCCTGCAGTTCATTCGCCAGCATTGCCTCATCCCAGCCGCTGTTCAGGGCGATCCTGTTATCTGCCAGGATATACGCTCGTTTCTGTGCGTCGCTGAGATGCGACAATCGAACGCAAGGGACTGACTCCAGTTTCAGTAGGTTGGCCGCCATGACTCGCCCGTGGCCTGCAATGATGCCGTTCTGTCCGTCAATTAGAACCGGAGCATTGAAGCCAAACTCCTGAATGCTCCCGGCAATCTGTGCCACCTGCTGGTCACTGTGTTTGCGTGCGTTGCGTGCGTAGGGAATCAGTTCCGCCGTTGCGATATGCTCCAGTTTCCCGGCTTGCCCCTTCCCCGTTTTTTCCATTGTTTTCACCTTGTGTAGTATCCCTGTCAAAAATTTCCTTATGCGCAAAAAATGTCATCAGTTGAGAACCCGCGACCCCCTACCGGCCCCCTGGGAGGACCCTAGACCCCCTCAAAACCCAGTCTTTTTGATCGTTTTCAGTCACTTTTGCCACATTTCTACCAATGAAAACACTAGGTTTTTGAAACGAAAATCATCGTTTTTTGATGCGTTTTTGTCCCCCCTAGGGGGACTGGTTTTCGCATCGTTTTTGCATGTCATCTCAGGGCCAATTCATACGCCTCCTGCCCCGTGATTGTGTCGCTGTCGATTATGATTTTCAGGTCCTTTTGTATCACTGGAAACGAATCAGTCTCCCCGCTTTCCGTGACCACAAACGTCCCCCAATACACCCCCGCCGTGTCAACCCCGGCCCCGCTGAAATCATAGTTCACCGTGCCACTCGCAGCAGTCACCACGCTCACGCCTGTTGACGTCAACGCAATCTCGACAGCATTAGTTGCGGCGTTCACCATCTTAAATTGCACTGTTTTGCCTGCCAGATCCACAGCAGCCAAAACGCCTGACTCGTTCGGCTGCTGTAATGTCACCGGAAGGACAGTTCTCGTATCGCCAACCCGCCGTCTGTGTGTCTGCTGTGTCATTCGCTTGCACCTGTCAATGATAGTCTCTGTTTGCTCACGCCAACGGTCTGCAGGCGTTCTCTCGAAGTGCCTTCCATCGTCAACCGTTGCCGACTTGTACCCACAATCTTTAGCCGCGTTGTGGGATTGGCAACTACCACAGTAACGCCACTATTCGCCAGCGCCCACCCAGCAAACGCCCGCCCTTGAAACACCCTGCCCCGCATCACATACCGGCCGCTGCTCATGTCTTCACCAGCGTCTGCCCGCTGCGATTACCGCTTGCGTCCAGCCCTGCAAAATCAACCGTGTAAGTACTGCCGCTGATTGTGATCGAGTAGGTTTCTGCCGCTGTTTGCGCATCCGATATCGTGCCGGCAAGTACGGCCAGCGCAAACCCCTGACGGTCGAGAATCAGTGTCTGATTGGCTGATGTCGCCAGTCCGCTCTGAATCTCAGTGACCGCGTCTGCGGCCAGCGCTGCGGCCGTAATCACGTTCGGCTGAAACTCATGCACGTCTGCTGCAATGTGGTGACTGCCTGTGACCTGCACAGTCCGGTTACTGTTCAACGCCAGAATAAATCGCACGCCATACGACCCACTTACCGTGTGATCGGCTGGCAATGCTGCGTAGACCCCAGTGACGACCTGTGCTACTGTTGGTGGTGTCGTGTAACTGCTGGTAGGCAACGGCATACCAGTCACCGACACTCCGCCCCATTGATCTGTGTTCGCAGTGACTCGTGCAACCACTGATCCCACCGCACCGCTCACGCTCCCCACCGCCTGGCTCGTGCTGATCGTCGTGCTACTCAATGCCACTGCCGTTGTCGGATTGCCAACCTTGGCCCAGTCCAGCCCGGCATAACCTGGAGTCTCGCTTGCTGATGTGACCACTGTGACCGTCGCCGGAATGCAGCCTGTCTTACTGGCCACAAACACCATCGCCGTGTAATTGGTTTCGCCCTGCGTTGGCGTATACAGAACCACGCCGTCGGCTGAGTACGCCACGGTCCCCGATCCACTGGCTTCGCTGCCGCCCTGCGGAATGACCTTCACGGCCACGCCAGCCGTCTGCACAGCACCATCGGAAATCTGCACGACTGCACCGATACTGATTCGTGGCGGACTCGCTGCGTTTCTCGGGTACATTACAATCCTCCGCCGATCAATTGTGTTCGCTGTTGTGACCAGTACGGCCGGAAGCCAGCCGCAACAAATCCATACGTCCGCCGCCGTGTCGTCAGTGCCCTATACACGGCCCCGTTTCCGCCCACATACCACTGGCGAATCTCAGCCGCTTTCAGTGCTCTATTCCACACAGTAACCTCACCTACCAGCCCGTTTATGCCGCTTGCTAAACCGACTATATCGTCACTCAGAATCTGAAACCCGATATTACGGCTGGCAATCGTCGTGCCTGTGCCAGATCCAACCAGTACGCCGTTCTGGTATACCTCTGGCCGCGACCCCAGCACCACGACAAATAAATACCACACATTATTGCTGACTGTACTACTGGCGTTTATGTCACCTGCGCTTCCGCCGCGAAACACAACATACGGGCCCCCAGTGCGAAGCAAAAGGCTACTGCCAGATAGCCCGACTGCCAAATCCGCCTCACCAAATGGGCGGTTGCCGCCAAGACTACCCGTCAAATTACGACCAAGCACCCAACCGCCATAAGTCATGTTTGACGTGGGCAACCGTAGTGCCGTACTAATCCTGTTATTTGTCGCATCGCCATTTACCACAAAGCCGCTTTGACCCGGAGGTGATGCCGCTCGCCAGTCGGATACATCCATGCCATTGAACGTGCCGTGATTACGACGTACTGAATAATCCAGCAACGCAAGCCCAGTCGCTTTCGCAGTTGGGTTCCAGCAGCCAATCACGTTATCACCTAACGCCATCATTGCACCTGCGGATAAACGCCGACATACGAAAACTCATGATTTCCCGCCGTTGCGTTAAGAGCGACGCCTGTGTTATGCGCGACGAATAAAACCATTTTTGAAGGCAGTTCCCCACCAAAAGCCTGTCGCAAACTGGCCCCCGTAAAATGGTATGCTCTGTCTGATGTGGCGCTCGTTGACATAACCGCAACCGCTTTACAGATCGCGTTTTTGATGTCGCTGCTGGTGATCGTCTCGCCGCTCGTTGTTCCATCAAACACGTCCGGCCAGTTAGCCCCGTCCCAAGCCACAGCCCAGACCTCAATCTGCCGTGATGCAGTCGGGCTTGTGCCTGCTGTCGCCTTGCCGCTGACCAGGATGTCTGAAAAGCCGTCTGTACTGTTGTCGATAATGCTCGACTCGATACCGGCCAGCAGATTCGTGTCGCTTGCAAGGCTCGCCACTGCCGCCGTGATTGTGGTTTTGCTGCCGTATTTTATCAGGATGTTATTTGGCATTATCCACCTGCAATTCTGCGGCGCGAATTGATTACGGCACCAACACCAACTTCACCGATCCCGCTGTAATCAACCCACCGGACGACTGTATCACCCAAGGCGTTTAGAGTGCCTGCTTCGGTCTGCGTCATCAGTTGATATTGCACGCAGTTTGTCACCAGTGCGATCACACTCGGGTGATCCAAATTGACTGGCCGAGTCTCCTTTAGTCGCGTCATCATGGTGCGTGCATATCGTGCTGGAGGGTCCGTCGATTGTGGAGGGGCTGCCGCCTCAAGTCGCTCCCAAACACCGAGAGCCATCGCCGCATCCATCAGTGTGCCGGAGTCGACTTCCGACCTGACCGCGATTGTCTTTGCCATCACGGCATCAGCCGCCTGCTGATCGCTCATGGTGGCGTATTGCGGTAGCCGCAATTCTGTGTCCAGTGCCTGCTCATTCATCAGTCATCAACCCTCAAAGCCTTAGCGATATTCGTCATCATCGCATCAATCACGTCGCGCGAATTCCGCAAATTTTCCGCCTTAAAACGGTTCGCCCAGTCTGGCTCCCCCATCAGCGGCGAAGGTCGCGAAAGGATCGCTGCCATCGGCTCGCCAGCCTCGCAGGCGAATAACTGATCCTCCAGTTCCGCCTGGCGTTTGAGCATTTTGCGAAGGGCAAGTGAGTGCGCCCTTAACTGGCTGCGTTCCTTTTCGTATGCGTCCATCAGTCATCAACCCTCACGCCAGAATTAATGCTGATCTGCTCAAGACCGATGCCCATTGTGTTAATCGCTGAACTGGCCCCGATCGCTCGCCACCGGATTGCGGCATCATAGGTCGCGTTCTTTGTGTCGGTCCCGATGCCCTGCAAATTCACGCCATACTGGCACCGAAAGTATGCGTCCTGACATTCCCCGAGTCTTTTCATCGCCATCTTGCAGTCGTGCATTGCTCCCCGCAGTGCGTCCTTCTGCATCTGGCATTTGTCCGGAATAGTTGGCGGTTCCATTGCTGTAGCGCTCAACTGTGACTTCGTATCCGTCGCCGCAATCGGCTCGTTCGATGCTTGTAAGATAGACTCTTCCACTGACATTCTCCCGTTGGCTTTTCGCCGCTAAAATTGTGTTACAAACTTGAACCGAGTGATAGCCATACGCTGACAAAATGCCCGGCGATAACGCCAGCAATAATCCGCACAGCACCTTGCCGTATTGGCACCACCGATACGCATGAAATATATAGGCCCCTGCTCCAAAGCATAGCCACGAAACTGCAAACGCCCGGTAAAATTCTGTGCTCAGTTCCATACCAATGACACTCCGTAGCATACTGCCACAACTAACAGTCCTGCTGATGCCGAATACACCAACCAACGCAAGTCCGGTCCAATGTGACTCAGCAACGTCTGCGCGGTTTCTTTGTCAACCGACCCCTCAAAGCCTGGCAGATTGATGTCGATTCCGTCATCTTTTTTTTGTTGCTCGTCACCCATCGCCACCCGTCCGGCTGGAGTCCTTTACTTGTTTGCACCACTATGCTAGTCGCGGACTGACGCAGACGCAAGACAATCGCATTTCATTCGTCCACTGCAATCCGGCAAAAGGCCGCCGTATTGCCTTTGTGAAACCCAAAACACAAATCGAATTCATGGCCACATTCACCCACAAACCCAATCACATTCAGGTCCCCACGGCCCCACCAGCCTGCTTTGTAGTTGTCTTCCCCGCTCACTTCCCGCATGTTCGCAACGCTTACATACTCGCTACCGCACACCGGACATTTTACAGAGATATTTCCCAGCGTATGACTCTCAGATGATGATGATTCCGTCATCACGTCTGCCACGTTTAATTCTTTGAATGTTATCATCACAGAAACTCCCCTAGTCGCGGACTGACGCAGACGCAAGACAAGCCGACACAATGCCGCTCAGCGTTCCCCGTGAATACCCTGTCCGCGTGACCTGCTTCCCGCTCGAATCGACCCACCGAAAGGCCGGAACCTGCCCCGAGAATTTCACGAACCGAATCTCCACTGGCAGCTCTCCCGCCGTCGCCAGATCCGCTTTCAGCACCTTGCATGGTGCGCACCAATCTTCAGTGTGAATCTCAAGTACCGGCTTTGCTGCTGCTGCCTTTGGGGCAGCTTTTGCCTCCAGCTCCGTGACACGAGCTTCCAACGCTGCCACACGGCTTGCCAACGTGACCGCGTCCGCAATCGCTGAGGGCGACTCGTCCGCAGATTGAACCCACGGCAACACCATGCAACACACCGCCAACCCGAGAATGATTCTCATGCGAAATAGCCTCCCCCACTCGTGATTCTGTCATATCGTTCCACCACATGATCAGGCTGCAGTACATACGCACCAAATGGAGCCCAGTCACTCTGTCGCAGTCGCTCGTACTCGTTTTCATCAACCCAGTACCAGCCATCGCCGTGCGAATTCCAGACAGCCAGCAGCCAACCAACACGATTAAACTTTTTGCCCCAGATTCCCTCAGTCGCATGGCCACCATTTCCCGGCCCGGGAAAGCGCCTGACCAGTTTCTTCCCGTCGAACAGCTCGCTAGAATAGGAAGGAGTCCAGTAGGTACCCTGATGAAGCGTTGCTCCGGCTGCTGTCAGCGCCAACATATCCCTGAATGGGGGCGGCTCGCGAACCTCAACACTGAACGAACTTTCAAGGCTCAAATTGCTGCAGTGCCTCCGGAGCTCCGTCGAGTTTCGGCACCACCTCGCATATGGCCAGTCTGACTCAGCAGGCAGGCCAATGCCAAGCCCGAGAGCTGGGATGCCGCCGGTCAACAGCCTGACTCCGCTGTGAATTGACGTGCCTTGATCGCGGCCAACTTGGCGTTCAGACATCAAAAATTCTGATGCCTGGTAAGCAAACATTTCAGAGAGCTGCGGCATTGTCTTCCGGCCAGACAGATACCAACTCTGGCACTCTCTGCTGTTCGCTGCTGCGTTCCCTTGGCAGTCGTTCCGCTGCTGCCTCTCAGTTTGCATCACCAACAGAGGACTCTTGCCACTGTCCATCAGGATCTCTTCCCAACCCGGAAGATCTCCTGCGCCAACTCGTGGTGAGCCACAGAGCAACTGCAGTTCATTCACTGCAATCACTTCATGCAATTGCGGAACTAAAATCCCATTACTTCCTGGCATTGGCATACCTCCTGATCCATGCAGCATGTTTTTGCGCGGTCCAACTATCGCCGCCGAACTCAATAGACTCAGCCCGAAGCAATGGCAGAAAAGAGTCTTTCCGTGCCTGCAGATTCGCCGCACTGAACCATTCAGCCGCCATCGCTTCGGACGTGATTTCGCCGCGTTCTAACCTGTCCGCCAAGTCTCCCTGTGCCGCTCTCCACGCTCTCTCATACGCCCGGAAAGCCGCTGCCACGTCATCGGCTGGAATGTCAGGCTTTGGCGTGATCGGATCGACATGCTGAATCGACTTGACTGTCAGAACTCGCCGCCGCATGTCTGACAGATCCTGACTTCCCGCAGGTAAGATTATCAATTCCACAGACCCTGCTGCCAGTCCTCGCAAGACATAGCCGTTTGACCGTGTGACCTGCCGTTCTTCCAACCCACGACCGCCAGCGAATTTGCTGAAGATAACTGACCCCGATTTAACGGCAGTGACCTGCACGACTCCGGGAGGTGACGGTATCACATGCAGGCCACTGTCCGATTGAATCAGGTAGAGTTCATCAGTCGCAAACTCATCGACCTCAGGCGGTTGAGGAGCCTCCTCGATCTCCTGTTTCGGCGGTCGCATGCCTTCAGGGAAGTCGATAGTCGGTGGCTGAAACAGACAGCACAACAGCAGCAGAATCTGCATCGCAATCACTCCTTACAGGCTGCCACGATTGCTGTCGCTTTGGCCGCCGGAAGCGTCGTGAACGTACCGATGCCATGGTCAACGATTCTTAGAGCCGCTGGCGTGTCAATTTGGTATCGACCGACGTCTGCAGGCAGTCCGGTCTTCTTCGCTTTCCGGCGTTCCTCGCCGCGTAGCCTTCGACATTCTGCCAAGATCTTCGACGCACCGGCGTTCCGCTGTTTTGATGACAACTTCGCGTCTGAGTTGTGCTCAGACACTGACCGCTGCACTTCTTGGTCGTTGTCAATTCTGCGACATTTTTTCACAAAATTGATCAGTATTGGACCAATCGTACTAATCAACGAAAGGATAGTTACCGGATCGAATTGGACCGTCTGACCCTCGTCACCTTCGCAGACCATCGCCCCGGTTTTGTTCGCCACGACCTTGAAAAAATCATCCACCAGTTTACTTGCCACGCTTGCACCTCCAAACCCAAATCCCATAAACCCGGACCGCCGACCACATGGCCAGCCGTCAATAAAATGAACCCGATAATTCCTGCCACCCTTGGCCGCTGTCAGCTAAACACACGTGCGCTATTTTTTCGCCGCGTGAAACAAAACACAACTGCCTGCCGAGACTGCACTTCACGCCACTGGTCAACTGCAGCGCCTCTTGTGCCTCTTGTAACGACGCAATCGGCAGGCTTATGATCAGTTCGCCGTCCCAATCATCGTGCATTTGCGATGCGTCTTGGTACCACTCAGCCCACTTTGTTGCCCGTAACACTGGGCTAATGTCGCACGAGTGCGCCCCAGTCAGAACCAGCGTGCAAATCACACTCTCAGCTTGTGCCACGCCTGCACCTCCAAACCCAAATCCCATAAACCCGGACCGCCGACCACATGGCCAGCCGTCGATACTTGCCTACGCCAGCCTCTTTCAGCAGCCGCAAAAAAACCGCGTCTGCGATTGTCCTGTCCTCGATACACTGAGCCTCACTGCAGCCGATGTCATGCCACAGGGACGCCCAGCGATATTCAGGCGAAAGAGGATGCCCAAAAATCCACTGTGACCACCACGGGATGCTAGCGCCGTCCCATGCAAAATCGGCCCGAAGGTATCGCTTAGCATGGGTGCCACCGCACCACATAATGATTTCGATCGGCTCCAGCAGCGTCAATCGCTGGCCGTCGCTGCATACTGGCAGGTCGTTGCCGTTGGTGATTGTGTTCATTACTGGCTGTCCCACTTAGATTCTGCGTACAGCCTTTCGATCTGTCTTTTGAGGAAATCCTCAATCATCCCCGCAACGAAATTCTCAAGTGTCTCAACCGCCGACTCCCGCCGCTTGTAGCCCTCGCTTGTGTAGAGCCTCTCGCCGTTGATATGGCGAATCGACGTGTACCACTGCCCGTCTTCGCCTTTGTTGTACTCAAATCGGTACTTCATCGTCGTCGCCTTTCGATTGTGTTTGTGTGTGTCAAAAAACAGGGGGCAGGGTTTTTCGGACACAACCCCGAAAAGCTCCCTGCCAAGCTCGACCCTCACGAGGGACCGCATGGGGGAACCAGGCTCCCTGTCGTCGCAATCATACCACGCTTTTTTTTTCCGGCCACCTCAGATCCTGACCGCCGAAAAAGATACTTCCCGCACGCACGCACGAAAGAGAATCATGCCCAAAACAGCCCAAAAGGAAGCAAAGCAGGGGGGGTATATGGAAATAGGGAAAAATCTCTCTTTTTCATATATATTACCAGTCTTTTTACTCAAAAAGATAATTCCCTGCCCCTTGGGAATTATCTGGAATCGTGCGGAATTATCTCTCGGACCCCCGAAATAGCTCCGGGAAATTTCCAGGCCGATTCCCCGATAATTCCGGCCCGAAAATCACTCAGAATTTTCCAAACTCATCCACAAAGTGACCGGCTTTGTGGCTGCCTCACTGACCTGAGATGTCACCAACTCACTTGCCAGAAGCGTTTGAAGTACCTCTTGCCGCTGTTTGGGCGTGAGCTTGCGGGTACGTCTGGTTATCTCTGTCATCGTCCACCAGCCCCCAGGCCGCTCCAGAAGCAGCGAACGCACCTGGTTGACCTGTCGCTCGAATTCGCTGCCGCTGACGTGCCTATCGGCCGCCTGAAGCATCCTGCGCGTCAGCCAGTTGTTGAGGCGGATCGCCCGGTCCGCATCCTCGATCTGAATCGTCGGCCAATCCTCGCCCTCTGCCCGCGAACAGGCAAACAGCAGGGCCAGCTTGTTTGTTTTTTCAGCTGCTCTACTCCAGATCGCCGATCGGATTGGTGACTCGCTCATCCGCCGTTTACTGATGTCGATTGTGTGCTGATGCAGCCGCTTGTGGGCCGCCTCATCCCTGTCCACCCTGCGGGGATGTGCTCCCCCAGTTGCACCTGCCAGATTACCTGCGTGCGTTTTGAGATCCAGCCACCACCGTGCCCGTTCAATAATCGCTTCGGGAATCTCATCTTCCGACGGCTCTTGATAATCCACGTATTTTCGAGACTCGAAAACTAAACACCTTCCTATCAACCCGCCTTTCAAATTGTCCTCTGTCAGACTTTCCCAGAAGCCCTCAGGGACGGACGTGCCGTACACCACAGCGTGTGGATACAACAGCCGCTTGACTTTGTTCCTGTCGCCATACGCATCCGAAATCCATTCGCTATCGGCACTCGAAAACAACTGCATCAGGACCGCCGAAATCTGCACCAGATGCGGACTGCCCCGGTCCTGCATGGCCATCACAAGGTGGCCAATTTCATCCAATTGAAACAGCGTCAGCCACTGTTCCGCCATTGTGCTAATGATCCCGGCATGACTGCCGATTCGCTCCGGCCCCACCACTTCAT
>Ga0209492_1000029_pt1 | contig 45058 bp, 75 predicted proteins | sample PPLLak12cMay2015_FD_187253 | JGI IMG/M metagenome (GOLD analysis project Ga0209492, IMG submission 187253) | Freshwater sediment microbial communities from Prairie Pothole Lake near Jamestown, North Dakota, USA - PPLs Lake P7 Core (1) Depth... | ecosystem: Environmental > Aquatic > Freshwater >... | reverse complement strand
GTGCGACCTTACTGCACTGATTTACAACTACTTAGCTAAGTACCTACGCATATAGGAATAGTATTATATATTGTATATCAATAAGTTACAATACTTTTATTTCGCTTATCTTTGCATTGTCTATACTTGCAGTTGACTGGGTACTGACAGTTGTTGTTACAAGTGTAGAGCTTCCTCCTGATGTTACGCCGGGGTGAACGTGTGTATTATAATTCTGAACGTGTGTATTGAAATTGTTTTTAAGCGTATCGAACCCACTCTTTAGTTCATTGAAACGCGCGAGGAAGTCATTAGCCCCGCCTATCTCTATTGTGCCATTATTCTTTAGGTGTATACTGAACGCCTCTTGGCCTTGTGCATCGTTAGCGTATATGCGTATCTCTCCCTCTGACGTTTGGTTGAATTGTTTAATGTATCCTAATACAATGTCTTTCCCTTTGTCTGCTGTATTGGATATTGCGGCTATATCTGATTTGTTAGGCTTTGAATCAATACCGTGAGGCAAACAGTACTCCGGGGTTATTACATCGCTTTTACCGTATCTTAGTACTTTAATAAAGGCTGCTGTAGCTTTGTTTACTTTAGCGAGGATCATTGGAATATTGATTTTACTTTATTATCTTGATAGATGTCAGGTAATACGCATTTTACTTGGTAGTATTCATCTTTTGTTGTTCCGGTTATTTCGGTTTCTTGGATAAATAACTCAACAAATGCGTTTATGTTTATTGAGGGGGCTTTTAATTCGACTATTTCTCCGGGCTTATAAAGGCGCGTTGTTTGGAATGTTATTTGAATGTTTGTTAGTTCGTTTGATAGTTCGTTACGGGCTGCCTTTTGAACATCGAAAATATCAGCCGAATCGAGTGTTTTTATTGTCGGCCTGAATTTACTGCAATATGGATTTTGTATTGTGTACTCCCCTGAATCAGGATTATCATTTGTAGCCTGCCTCATTACGGTTATTTCTGAGTGCAAGGCTTGGCTGTTTATTGATAGCTGTATGTTATTTATTCCGGGTTGGCCTTCCTCAAGTCGTGCCGATGGCATTTGTTTTATATAGCGCGTAAAGACAATTTCGCCTTTTTCGTTATTTGTTAGGATTATGTTTCTTTGTGTGGCCAGTCCAGTTAAAAAGTCTTTTATTGATTGAGACGGTTCGGCGGCTACCTTTGGGTATTTCTTATTAAACTCAGTCGATATGTTTGATGTACTTATGAATTTAATATCAAAAGGTTTTATCACTTTTGAAGTTATCTCATTTAGCGATAAGTTGTCAAATTGTAAAGGGTATGAACTTACTGGGATAACGCAATCTTCAAGAATGCCCGGAAGCGAATACCCTCCGATTTGGGTTAATTCCGGTTTAGTTGTTTGTTTAAGATTTGGGGCTAAACAAGTTCCTGTTAACATTAGGTTATCATTGTCATCAAATATCTGAATGTTTGGGTACTCAATAAAAAAGCCTAATTTATCCTGTAAGGCATCGAATGAGAAAGTGGAGGCAATAGCGTTGTACTTTAGCGATATGCCATAAGATGCAAAGAAATTGAATTGTTTGTTGTTTATTGTGATTTTCATACGAAGTAAACTATTTGGCGTCCTTTTTTCATTGTAACGTACTCTGATAACTTAACATCGTTTTGGAGTATAAACATCATAATATTGTCGTCTCCTTGACCGTAAAATCTGTGTGCGAGCGTTATAATATTTTCGTCTTTATCAATAGTATACACTCTTTCTTGTTTTGATTCAAAAGCAACATCAAACAGACTGGCTATCGTTTGGTTTATGATTACATCTAATTTCTGAGATATATCATACCCTTCGGTTAGTCCTATTGTATCAATGTTTGAAAGGTATTGATTGTATGCTTCATTTATTTGCGATATTGCGGTAACTACTTCTTTTCTGTTTTGAAAATTCCCATTAACAGCACTACGGGACATCTCTCCGAATACAGTTGCAGAATACGACTGATACATAGTTGCATTTTGTCCGGGAGTTGGTAAAAAGTCTCCATTACTGTCTTTTAGGAATACGCCTATTAAATCATTAAGAGTAATAATATAAGCATCTATCTTTTGACGTATGTCCTGAACTGTCTCAAAAGGAAAGTTAATAAGACTTATTATCTGTTGAATCGCTGAACGTTGGTCTGATACTATATTTTGAACCAAAGCACTTGCGGAGGCTATTTCGTTTTTAAGTTCCGCTGCCTGTTCAGTTGATAACTTTAGTTTTTCGTAATTCTTGCCTATTCTTTGTACGGCTGTTGTTCCGGGTTCAATTATTGAAGGGTTTGGATTTGATAGCGCGTTCGAAAATGAATCTTCAACTGTTGTATCAAGTTCCTGTTTTTTTATTTCGACATCCTTTTTTGTAGATATTGACTGTTCGGGGTATTTTTCGTCAATGGTCTGCCATAGTGTCCCGGTTATCTCGGTAACGTTTTGAAACTTGTTATTGAATGACAGACTTAAAGGTTGGGCTTTGAACTCTCCATAATAAGGGTGTTTTATTGTCCACGGGCGTTTGTCCCGTGCGCTTATCTCGAACGCGTCTGATATGTCGATATTATTTTCACCCTGAAAATATAATGTCATTGGGTATTGAATCCCGGACTTTTCTTTACGGGCTACATAAGTGCCTTCTACTCCTATAAAATCAAACCCTTCTACATTGTAGTTAATGTTCTTTTCGGCATCCTTCCATAGCGGGGAGTACTCTTTACCGTCCCCGGTTATAATGGATAGTTGTATGGTGTTCAATCGTTCTAACCAACTCATTACTTTAGGTATTTATCAAATCGTTTTTGGGCTTTCTCTTTGAATATCTGAGGTATTTTATCGAGTGCTATTTGTCCAGCAGGTTCGATAAAAGCGTTTTTTTGTACTTTTACACTTCGGTTATCTTTAAAGTGATATATCGGGGAATATTTTATAAAAATCTTATTTCGTGAAGGTTTCTCGATTTTTTTTATTTCTGATAAAACATGTCCATACAAAACATAACCACCTTTCCCGGTTTTTATTGCGGCTCTTATCAATTGTTGACTTTTATAAATGCTTTTCCCTTTTTTTGGTTTTATATTTTGAAGATAATGTTTTTTTAATATTAGCCTTTTTTTAGTCCCTCCTCTTGCTTCGTCCATTGGTATGAAGTCACGTTTTTGCGCTATGCCTCCAAACTCTACCTTTTCCAATTCATCGCCTGCATTTGATTTACCTTTTATTAGTCCGAACTCCGACTGCATTTGGTTTATATCGAAGGTGTTTTTTGATTTATTGAATTTTGAATGAACGTTTATGAAGTTTGGTTTTCGGATAGTAAACTCGTCTTTCTCTTTGAATTGCTTTATCATTTCAAGTCTTCCCATTACGGCGGCTTCGTTTAATGTTTCCCGAACAGCAATAGGCATAGCCGACTTGTGGAGTTTTTCAAGTTTGTTTGTTATTTCGACAACTTCATGGGTATTGATATTGAACTCCATACAAGTCTTTTATGCAAATATAGTGATTAATTTGATACTTGTGATTTATTATATTAAACATAAAATAGGTGTTATTATTTTACGAATATTATAAGTACTTTAAAAAAAGTTGTTTATATATACGTAATATTAATACACTATTTATAAAGAGAAATTCGCGATAGCATACATTATTTGCCTATCCTCTTTTATCATTTGCATATTTATGCCTTGCGAAATAAACTGTTCTATTTTGGTTATTTTTTTTAATTCTTGGGCGGAAGCTAAATTTCTCATTCCAGTTAAATGCTTTCCAAATACTTTTTCGTTTATGGCAATAGCATATTTTTTATAGTCAGGATTTGGCACAATGCTTTTTATAGCATTATTCATTGGTTTAAATTCATCTCCGGCCTCTATTCGGTCAAATATTAATGTGTCTGTAAGCCACGTTACAACAGTTGCATATATCATTGGATTTAATTCCATAGCCAAAAGAATCCATATATAAGGGTTTGTAAAGGTTACTTTATTTTCCCTCGCCCCGGTTGTCTTATAAACACCAAGTCCCTTTAATACTTTTGCAATACCTTCTTTTTTAGTCATTTCCATAAAAGCGGTAAAACTCGCTTTTATAATACCTTGATTATGAAGTAAATAATATGTACGTTCTTTAAAGGCATCTGTTTGCATAATATCTGATATTCTTTTATCACTCCATCCATATTGCCATCTCGCGGTTTCGTATGCCTTTTGCAATTCGCTAACTGACAAAAACCCGGTTTTTGTTTCTTGCTTAATTACGACCCCGAATAAATCTCGGTCTTTGCTTTTCATAATAATATTACTTTCCATATATTTTACTTTATTTTTTATACAAAGTTAGTATAATATATTTATATTGCAATTTTTATGTTTTAAAACACATAATTATTTCAATCTTTTGTATATTTTTGACGTATACTAAAGAAAAACCAATATGAAAACTACTATTTTACTTTTATTAATATCGCTTACCATAAACGCTCAAAAAGAGGATATTAAATTTGCTGTTACCAATACCGTAACATCGGGAGTAATTACCGGAGTTGGCGCAATGGTAAACAAAAAGAAAACCGATAAACGGACGTATGGTAAGGTTTTCGTTAATGCTTTTTGGAAGGGTTGTGTCGGTGGTGCTGTTTGTCAATCGAGTAAATATATTGCTCAACAGATTTCAGTAAGGGATAATCTACTTTGGGGATGGCCTACTAATTTGGTTAGTTCTTTAGGTGCTTCTATCATGGAAAATACTCAGGAAGGAAGGGGAATGTTTCAGGGGTATAATATTAATATTTATGGAGCCTATTTATGTATAAGTAAAAATGGGGTTAATCCAAGGATAGATGTTTTAACAGCTATATCTTATATTTATTTTCCATTATTTAAAAACAGTCATATAAATATTTTAACATCATTGAAGACGGGTTATCCTATTTTTTTTAGTACTACCGAAAATCCAAATGATTTGGGTGTTAATTTTGGGGGTTCAATATCTGTAACAACTTGTAATGATTTTGTTCATTACACTAAAATAGAAAATTTAACTATAAGTCATAAATTTAAACCTAATTTTAATTCTATCCTTACGCATGAAGTGATTCATAGTGTTCAATTTAATCAAACCAATATAAATTATAAAAATAAATATATCAGAATAAATTATATTTTTCCTGTTCTTTACAGTATAAATAATGTTATAACAGGATATAATAATAATTTTTACGAAAAAGAGGCTGAGTACTTTCAGTTATATAAATCATCCTACATTATTAATTAAATCGTATAAACAACATACCCATCAAATAAGCCAACGGCCCCAGTTGGTGTTGTTCCAAAAGTCCTTGAGGGAGACCCTGATATAGAGTTAATAAAAGTATATGTGTCCCCATTTACTTTAACCCATATTAACCCAAATATAAAAATCCCAATTCCGGGATTAGCTCCCCCGGAGCCTACAACTATATTTGACGGGCGTATGCTATTGGGCAAATTTAACACTTCCAAGATAGACCCACTACTTCTATATATTTGAATAAATTGTAAATGCACAGTATTATCTCCCATTATTTTATACCTAACAGTACCACTCCACCCTGCATTTAGTGTTAAATTAGTCCATGCACCATTCCATTCAGGCAAAGCCGTTTTAGCCTTCAAAGCAGTTAAAACACGCGTATCATCAGCGCCTGTATTAGCCTCTGTTTGATTAGCTAACTCAGCTATACCAGTTCTCGTTTCAGTTGCAGTCCTCGCACTTAATCCTGCTGGTGTAACAATTCTTGAAGTATCACTTCCGGTCTGAACCTCGGCTGTTGTAGCAAGTTCGGCTATACCCGTTCTTGTTTCAGTAGCGGTTCTGCCTGCCAATAATGCAGCATCAATATACTTATCAGCTGTTCCAGCATCCCGTTCTGCTGTTGTGGCCTTTTCAACCGTTCCGGGGGTGGTAGTAGTTGATAAGATATTATAACGGGCATAATATAGTAATGCCTGTAAAAATTGATAGCCATTGGCTTCGTTATCCGGATTACCATTTGCAGTAAGTCCGGCATAATTCATTACCTTTTGAAATAATTGAATTATATCCTGATTAATCCCTTCGCTTATCAAAGTAACCCCGTCAACTATTTTCCCATTGAGAAAATCAGGGTCGGATTGTACTCCGGTCTGTGATATTAAATCGCGTGCCATATTGTTAAATATAATCTATTAATAAAAATCCTGCTGTTTGAGCTGGTTTAATCTTTAAAATCAACTCCCTAAATTCATTTTTTCGTTCTGTTTGAACATCTGCCCGGCTTCCAAGGTTTGCCCCTCCGATAAAAAATGTACTTCTTAAATTTGTATCGTTTCCGAATAAAAATGTGTCGTCTACCGTTTCGTCTATGTAGTTAGCTATTTTAGTATAACTTCCAATAGATGCACCACCATACTCAACACTCCCATAGGTTACATTTCCATAAATTGCCGCCGTAGGGTCGTATATTTCATACTGACCGCCACCAATTGGCACTCTGTTTTCAATCACATAAACATTAAACCCTGCTTTTTGTAATTCGCCTTGAAGATATAAGTAATGTTGACGGGCTAAAATATTACCCGGATGTTCCATTTTTCTTAATATAACGGCTTTTCGGGTTGCTAAATCTAATTCAGGCTTAATATATATCCCTAAAGCGCGTTCCCAATTAGTTGCATCGACTGCGGTAAAGCCTTCGTTATCGGGTATTATAGCATTATAAATTGCATTTGCAGCCTCCAAAGCACGACTTTCAGAATAGGCCAAGGCTTCGTGAAATTTGCTGAACACACTACCGAAATTTAACCACCACGCCCGGCCTGATGGATAGAGTTGTTTTGTTAACTTTAAAATTTCAGATACAAATATCGGTATATCTAACTCTATCGTAAAATCTAAAACTTTTACCCTATTATTGCCTGAATCATTTATGTATAATTTCCCATCTGAATAGTAGGCATCGGTGGGGAAAAAGAATTCGTCATCTAAACTACCAGTACTTCCGAAGGTTTCTAAAAGTGTAAAAGCAGTATCGTAGACTTTGATAAGATTATCAACTCTGTCAATTACTACCAAAACATTATTATTAACATTTACTAACCCGGACGGATATTCAAACCCTCCAAACTGGCCAAGGTAATTACCGGAATTATCATAATACTTTACAACCTTATTTCCTGAATCTGAAATTATTATTTTATTATCAAAAACAGTAACATCTTCGGGAAAATTTAACCCTGTTATCTCAAATTCGAACGCATAAGAGGCATTATGAACTTTAATCCTATTATTTTGCCTATCGGCTATATAAATTTTTGAATTTTGATAGCTTATGCCTAAAGGGTAATTAAAGAAGTTAGCCCCTAATCCTAATTCTCCAAACTCATCAATATATGTTCCGTCTGTGGCATGTTTTTTTATCCTGTGGTTTCCGCTGTCAACAATAAGCAAATTAACACCATCGTTTGTAATCCCCTCCGGAAAATAAAATTCGTCATCTCCAGTTCCTACTGTTCCAAAATCACTTACATTATTTCCAGCTAAATCGTAAATTAGGATACGATTGTTTTGCTTATCACAAATAAATAACTGATTGTTAATGATAGTAATACCGCTACCGTAATTCTCAGTTACAGCAAAATTACTATCAACTAATATGTCTACGCTTACATTAGACATTAGTAACCGAATTTAAGTAAGGTATTTCGTCAACTGTAAATTCGTGTATATCAACACCAATTCCGTCAACCTCGACAGTCAAACTTGTAAACGTTGCATTTGAACCAATAACATCCCTTACAATTCCATAAATGTCCGATTTATATAGCAAGTCTATCTGTGAATTGTTTGGATTGTCAGCACCATCTACAAACGGTCTTACATTGAACAGATAAGCACTTACAGCATCTTCAATCGCTGTGAGATATGAATTATCACTTAAATCGGTTATTTCAACATCGACCGGAATAGGGTCTACTGCTAAAAAGTTTATCTGAAATACGCCTATCGGCCTACGCCCTCTTTCGTTTACTGGCTTTGACGTGTCAGGGTCAAATTCAACTACTGATTCTACGTCCAAAAGTGTTTGAGCCGATGGGGTTCCATTTCCGTCTGTTGAATCCGCTGGGTTTGCCTCTACATACAAATCTATAATTCCGGGGGCGTTTACATACGGATAAACTTTTCTAACCGTTTGCACGTCCGCTGCCCAAATCCTAAAATCTGTCTTTGCACCTCCTTGCGATTCCTGTTGATAAGCCTCTATTACTCTTTGTCGATACTCTTCAATATCTTCGGAGTTAGTCGGCTCGGTTACTATTGCGGTTACTTCGCAAAAACTATCTAAATCTATAATTGGCTGAGTTACTTGTAATTCGTCTCCTATTTCAAGTTTTGCGGTTATCCCTAAATCCAAAGCGCGTAGGCTTATTGAACCAGTTGATCCTGTTAATGTCAATCCTGAATCACAAATGAACAATTTATCCGGGCTTTTTGATGTATCTGTACTTTTAAATGTAGCCAGCGGAGGTATAACAGCCCCAATACTTCCGGTTACTTGTACGGTATAAATCCCTGCGACTGCTGGCAGTAAATCTCGGCCTAACTTCAACCGTCCATATCTTTGCAGCGTCCCTTCTAATTCTTCCGGATCTGCGGTATCGGGGAGTATATTTTTATAAATAAAAGATAGTCGTAAATAGTAAATCTTTAGTTTTGCAGCTTGCACTAAAGCAAAAGCATTGATAACCAACCTCCCGAACACGTTAGTTATATTTAACTTATTCCTCAAATCGCTTTGAATTGAGGTAAACAGTTCATTTATAGTTGGTACTGTCATATCGTTATTTCTTCAATTATTTCAACTTTCTGTCCATCCCATATAAATTTAACCTTCGTACTTTGGTTGTCAGGTTCTTTTATTGTTATGTCAAGTACAAATTTAGCAATTTCCGGGATACTTCCGACTACTGTTATATCAGCATAATTTCGTAGGTATTTTAAATCTGACTTTGCAGCATCTTCTAATTTAGATATACCCCCGGAAGTCAAAGCAACAGTACTTAAAGCGCGTTCAAAATTAGAGTTAAATTGATACTCTGAATCCAAGTAAGCATTACCCCAAAAGTCTTGACGATTATCTTTTACATTCAAATTTTCCGATGTATTTTCCTCTTTATTACCCCCGAAGAGGGCAATGTAAATTTGATTAGTTAGTCCGGTAGTTAGGTTTATATCGTTATTTTTTAGATATAAATCGCCTCCCGTGCCTGTTTCATATATGGTTATATCACTTGCCATTAGCGTCCCATTGTCGAGGTTGTTTTTACAGGGTATTTTCCGGTATTTTCTGTTATTTTAGCCGTAGAATTAACCGCCCTTACTTCCATTGATATTTTTTCATTACTTGTTTTTTCTGACCTTTCAGTCCTTACCCTTTCTACCGTAGCCTCTGCATTTAAAGGCTGTGCATTTACGTTTAATTCCCCGTCTTTTCCTGTAAACTTATCAATAGCCGTTAATGCTGTTTTTGCAGTATTTCCTACCGCCCCCGGAAGTTTTGAAAGTAATTTTAGGACTAATATTATCGGAGTAAGCATAAACCTAAATATTGTCTGTCCTAAATCAATAAACATATCTTTTAGGCTCGTATTCTGAAAGTAAGATACTATCTTACCCCATGTTTCGGTAATAAATCCGGTAAACTTCGCCCATGTATCGCTAAACCACTTGGTTATTTTGCCCCAGTTCATAATAATTAGCACAATAGCAGCAATGGCAGCCATTACCGCAAGTATAGGCCAAAGAGTAGCGTTAACAGCAGCTGCCATAACCCATTGCACGGCAGTAACTATTGTAACGGCTGTTTTGTAGACTAAAAACATACTTATTAGTATAGTCGCTACTTTTATAATCTTTTCCATGTTATTAGCAACAAATCCAAGTATCTTTTTTAGCCCGTCCATGGATTTGTTATTTGCGCTTGTCGATGTAACAGCGTTTTTAAATGCGTTACTAATTTCTTGTATTTTTGTTGATAGGGAAGCACTATTAATAGCAGCTTGCTTATATGCTGAATCCGTTCCGGTTACTTCCTTTGTCCAATCTTTAAATTGTTTAGTGTTTTGCAGTATAATCGCTGCGGCTTCTTTATTTTCCGCTCCGAATATCTTCATTAGGGCAACAGGGTCTTTTACCACCTTTGCCATTTCTTCTAATCTTTTCTGAAAATCTACGGTGTTATCTGAAACTAAATCCATATTAACACCCATTCTTAACAGTTGTTCTTGCGCTTCTTTTGGCAGTCCTTTCACGGCTGACATCTTCGAAAGTACATTTCTTAACTTCGTTCCGGCCTCAGCTCCTTTTATTTGTTTTTGGGATAAAATCTCAACTAAAGCGACTGACTGCTCTAATGATACGTTCATCATTTTTGCACCTGTACCGAAAGCGTTTATTGATTCGTTTACTTCCTGTGCATTTGCAGCCCCTACAATACTACCAGCTGCTAAAGCATTAATCGCCCTTGTAGATTGGTCGGCTGTAAGATTGAATTGATTTAATACTCCCACTAAAGCATTAGTAGACGTTTCCATATCACCGGCTCCTGACTTACTAAAAACCATCGCGGCCTCAGTTACTTGCGCCAAAGCCTTTGCATCGGAAAGTAATTCAGATTTTGCACTCCCTACAATTTCGAAAGCCTTGGCCGTATCCCCGGCAAACATTTTTTGAGACTTTGAAACACGGTCTATTTCAATCCTAAAAGCATCAAACTTTGTACCAGTAACATCCGTAATTGCCTGTAATGATTGTAATCGCTTATCTAATTCTACATTTGCCCCGAAAGCCATCATAGCCAATGAAGCCCCTCCAAATGCTAATCCTAACTGTCCTAATTTGCCTAACGTGTTAGAAATGCCTTGGCGCATCTTGGTTTCAGCACGTTGCACCATGGCGAACCCAGCCGATGCCTTTTGGCTAAAAGAAGTAGTAGCGGCAGTCATTTTTTGAACTACCCCGGTAAACTTATCTACCGCTGTGAATTTAACTGCCGCTGCTAAAGATGTTGCCATTATTGTAAAGCTCCTAAACTTTTTTCAATTTGTTTTACGTACTCTTTAGCATCTTCGAACCAGTAAAGTATTCCGTGAAAGTCAATGTCATCGCAATACATATTCCCAATTTCTTCAATGCTACTTTTGTACAACCTCTTTATCGTTTTAATAACAATATCGAGGCCGTCAATTACAAAAAATACATAACGATTGACTGGCAAACGGAATACTCTGACGTATCCATTAACCCAATTACACCGCTATTTTCGTTTGTTATTGCAGCAACATAAGCCATTACCCTACCATCGCCATCATTCGCCGATACACCTTTTAATTTTTGGTTAAGCTGGTATACTTGTAGGCGTGGTTTAAATTTCAAACTTTCCAAAACATTCGAGCCATTTGCATCTTTTACCGGGGTAATTTTAAGAGTAAAAACATGGTCGTCATCGAGGGTTAACTGACCATCTTCAATCGCTGCGATAATGGTTTCCTCAAATGATTCATTGTCTTTTCTTTTTTTGTCTCTTATTCCTTTGTATGAAAGCCACCGTTCAAATTCCTGAACGGCGACTTCTTTTGCGACTTTTATCATTTACGAAAGTTTTTTAAGTTCGTTTTCGAATGCTAAAATTAAAGTAACCTGTGCCGAATTGGTAGCGGCCTGAATATCGCCAACAGGACGACCTTTTCCGCCCCATATACTGCCTGATACATGGTTGATTGTCCAGTCAGCATTTACAGGGCTTGCGGCCATGTCTTTGAGTTTAAACAGTTCGTCCGCTCCGGTCATGTCCCATGCAATTGGGGGTGCTTCAAATCGTGCTAAAACACGGTTAAGCTGAACTATCATTTTACCGTCCCCGGTAACCTGATTAGCATCGTCATTAGTACGATACCCTCCGGGGTCAATCGTACCATCTTCGTTTGATTTGCAATACAACGTACCCGAACCTATTACCGGGTGATTGTAAGTAATTTCGATAATATCGCCACCTATGTAACTCATATTTTTTCCTCCTATGTGGTAAAGTTATAATCAACAGCGGCATCGGTAGAAACTACGTGAGCGGTAGAAGTCCTTTTGTTACTTAAAAAGATGTCCATACGTGCCGTATTAGTTTCGTTAATCCCTACTTGTAAACTGTCCTCTGAATAAGCAGGGTCAGCAATTAGAGCAAGTTCCGAAAGGTCAGTTACAAGGCTCGTGAATAACTGCTTAACAGCCTTTGGAGATACTGTACCGCTTACCCTTGCAGGTGTGTTATTGGGAACTATGGCCTTATCCTGAATATCCCTACGCATAATTAAAAGCGAATTGAAAGCAACGTTCCAATCAACAATTAAATCGCGTACAAAACGAAATTTAGGCGTTGTATCACCATCCGGGGCGTAGGTAGTAACGCAATCCTGCACGGTGTATTTACCACCTGTAAGATTTACGGTTGACCCCCCTTTTTTCACCATGAAGTCCCTTGCGGAATAGCTCGAAAAATCGCCAATATTTTCGTCCGAAGGTACTGGCATATCAGGATATTGTTTTGCTGAATTGTCCAAATGTGGGCTATTCTGTGCAATTGGGGCAACTGTCATAACCATATTAGCGGCTGCCTCCCATGGGAACCCTTTAGATGCCGGAGCTGGGCAAACTACATTCGTTACCTGAGTACGGCGACCAGAAGCGTTTGTAATTGCAATTACATCATCTTTATCGCTTAAAGCTGAACCATAGAACGCCATAAAAGGCATAAAGTTTTCAGCGGCATAGCGACCAGTAGGAGATTCAGGGTCAGGTATTCCATTAAAGGCTTCTAAGGTTGAAAACTGAGCCGAACCGTAAGGATTTATAACTAAAGTATTCCAATTTTCGGCAAAAGCGTCAAGTGCATCGCTAATATCAACAACTCCCGTACCATCCGTATTAGATGTTTCAGCGTATACAACCCCGGCGGCATTTCCATTGGTTATAACTTCAACATCTAAAATCGCCGTAGCCCCTTCCCATTTTGTGGTTATATCCACATCGGTACTGTTTTCGGCGGCTGTAACCGGAGCTGATAAAACGGCATTGATAGCGTCTACAATCTTATCGCGTACATCTCCTGCGGTATCACCTATTGCAAGGTTAACTGCGTAAAATGCACCGTCAACATTATCGCGACCATTAATTTTTAAATAGTGAGTTACATTTGCTGTTACGGCTGTTGCAACAGTAACCCCTAATTTATATACCCCGGCTGTGGCTGATCCACTTGAAGTTTGAGGGTAACATACCGTTGGAATACCCCCGAGCGGGTTGCCTGACTTTGGGCGTAAAATCCTTGCTATTTGGTGCAATGGTGAACCATAACCATACTTTGCAGCAACTTCGGTAGCATTAATAAACTCATAAGGAGTAACATCTAATCCGCTCTGATTTGCGGTATTAGCCTCCCCGAGTACGGCTATTCGTTGTGGCAAGTACGGCGTAACCTGACTAAAATTAGCAGGCTTCACTTTGTAACCGACAACGCGGCTAACCCGTGTAATATCAATTGCTGTACTAATCATTTTGTTCAATTATTAGGTAATGTCCTTTATTTGTTTCTTCTAATTTAATTTGAGTACTAAACATTTCTGCGGTTACAGGTACTAAGTCATTTACAAACTCATTTGCTTTTACCTTAAACGATACACGATTTACAATTACATGCTGTGAATCGTCTACGTTTGCTTTTCCGGTTACAATCGAATCTATAAAGCGATAAAATACAGTTCCGGGATCAAAGTCGAGCAAATAGTATTCAGGCGACATTAAAATATACCTTGTTATACCTGCTATCCTTTGAGCTGTTATACTTGACAAAGTATCGCCATTTTCGTTTATTGCATGTTTTTCGCGTACGTGTATATCAATATAAAACTGTAAATCGCCTGTTTGTGCCTTTGGATTTGTTGGCTCAAACGTTACGCGGTCAAAAGCAACATTAACAGCCGGAAGTTCAGTTAAATCAAATGGAATAGACCTTTCACGCCATACTTTTACGTTTTTTGTTTCATTCTGACCGCAGTACTCAGTAGCAAGTATTAAGCAAATACGGTCGCGAATTAACTCAAAATTATGATATGGTATAGGGTTAGTTAATTTCATTAGATTCTCCTAAAATACATACTATTAATCCTGTTGTTTCAGATGGCATAAACGTGTTAATATAGTACGAAAAACTACTACCGCTTGCATCTGAAAAAGTAGCCATGTGCCATTTTATGTCAATTTCGTTTTTATAATTTCGGGTTTCGTACCCGGCATCAATCAAAACTTTTTCCGCAATTGACAAATGAACATTTTTCGAACTTACTGGCCTACCTGTATCCGGGTCAATACTCAAATTATGCTTAGATATTAAGCCTCGCACGGTTACTGTTGTGTTAAAATCCCTGTCCGTAAAAGTAATTAGCGTACTAAATTCCTTTTGTGAAAAGCGATTTATGTCAAAAATAGCGCGTGCGAGGCTCATGGTTATTCAGGTTTTACTTCTTCAATTTCCTGTTTTTTAACCTTCTTTTCAATTTTGATTTCGGCTATAAAACCAGCTTTTTCAGCAGCAGCCAAAAGAGCTGAATCTATTTTACCGTCCTCTAAAATTGGGTTGTTACGTTTTTTGAAGACCTTGCCCTCAATAGTAACCGATGTAGCTATTAACTTATACTTTGCCATTACTTAGGAAAATAAAAGTCCAATTTACTAACGCGTGCTTTTATTGCATCATTAGAACCTTGAAGCATAACCCTCCATATTTGATTTTTATTTGCAGTAGTATAATCAAATGGAGTTATTGCATTATCAGGATTACCGCGCCATATAACAGTGTCTAAGGCAGTAAACGATTGATTTGCAAATACTTTACCCTGTAAGATTACTAATACAGTATCAGGAGTGCCACCGGCGACAACGGCCAAATCGGTATAGATATACGGATAAATGTTATCGTCAGACTTTTTATAAACGGTATATGTCCATGTTGAATCGCCTACACCAATCGTATCAGCTGCAACGCCTGAAAAATTGATGTACGTTTGTCCGTATTCCAATGTTTTGTCAATAGTAGCATTCTGCCCAAATACAGGCAGAATACTAAATAATAGGGTTATAAAAATTAAATTTTTCATTTCTTTTTGTTTTTAAAGTTAACCAACAACCGGGGCGTTAGGGTCAATTACTGTCATGGTATAAATCATGTCAACAGTAACAGGGATAGCCAAAGGCGCGGACATTATTTCGAATGTGTGCGATTTTGCTTTGGCATCAATGTAATTGTTAACCCAATACTCAGAGGCCTGATTTGTGATATACTCAGGAAATTCAGCACGAGCCATATCCCGAATAATAGCAGGTACTCCAGCATGAACAAGTTCGAAGCGTGTTCCGGCGGTAGGCACAATAAAAGCCATATCTTCCGGCCAGTAGCGGGTAATTACTCCGGTGTTTGCAGCTTCGTATACTTCATCGTATGTCCATACGTTAAATATATAAGCCCCGGCAGAAATACGTCCCATTAAACCAGCTCCGAAAGCCTGCGTTTGTGGCATATTAATATCCAAAAGCGATACCTTTTCGTAGTTGGCATAATTTTTAATGTAGTTAGTGTTTTTGAGTTTTACCCATGCACTCCCTGACATTACCAAATTGAAAGTAGGTACACCACTTTTCCCGTATGACCGGATAAACTGAGCGGCTGCAATCAACTGACCTTCTACGTCTGCGGTTACATCGTTCCAATATTTGTCAGCGGTTGAAACGTCAACTTTAGACGCTGCTTTGCGTTTGAAGTCGATAGAATCACCGTTAATAAGTTCGACTGTTCCGGTTTCAAACACCTGTGAACATTGCAACTCTTTTGCACGGTCGATTTTATTTCGAAGTTCGCTCAATTTCAAAGCAACATCGCTGGCTAAATAACCGATAGTTTTTGGGGTAAATGCGGCATCCATGCCAAATATTCGATCATAACGGTCGAGTGAAGTAGCGTCAAAATTTTCCGAAAAGAAAGGAGGCATAAACTCTTTTTCGGTTGACCGAGAAAAAGTATTACGGTTGCCATCCGTTCCGCGAAGCACATCGACTGCAATACGCTCAGTACCCCTTTGAACCTCAATACTAACCGTTTTAGTGTCAAAAGTTTTGACAGGAAAAAACGATTTCAAAAAGGAAGGGACTGGTATCATTTCCTTATAGGCGGCAAGATACGCCTTATTAAAAATATTCCTTGCTTGTTGAACTGGTAACATAGTTATTCCCTCCTTTTAATAATTATCAAATGCGGTTAATTCTTCGCCACCCATCAATTCGATACCGATTGATTCAATCCAATCGCGTAGGGTACGCTGGTGGTTAGCAACTCCAATAGCAGTAGATAGAGTACCATCTGCGATAGTTACTTTAGATTCTGCTACTTTACCTTTGTTTACAAGGCGTACCGAAGCGGTAGTTCCGTCAACAATTGTCTGGTCAGTTACACAAATACCAACCGGATATTGGCTGCCATCGGTAGCGTCCTTATCCAATTTTGCGAGTAATCCAGTTGCCGAAATACGACCCATTACAAGGCCTTCGGTAAGAACTACATTTGCGCCGGAAGCGGTTACGTTGGCATCAATAAAGGAGTTATTGCCAAGTAGGAATTTACTTACATCGTAATTCGTTGTAAGTTGATTCCGGGTTTGTACTACATTAGTTACACTCATGGCTTATTCCTCCTTTTTTAAGTTCATACTTGCAAAAACCTCTTTTTCGAAGTTTGCGGCTTCTACGTCTTCCGGTTTGTCGTCCGTAGCTTTTACCTCAACTGGCTTTTGCGATTCCTCTTTTATAGTGGCAAGTTTCTCGGCGGAAATAAATTTTTTTGTCATTTCGGCCATGTACTTTTGCGACATTTCAATACCGTCCACAATGCTTTTTTTAGTTGCTTCGGGGTCAATGTCGGCAAATTCCATGAAAGCTGCTACCCTGTCCCGTTCGGACAAAGTTCCCTCTTTTACGATTTCAGCGTAAACCTCAGGGAACTGCGCTTTAATTTCTTGTTTTGTCATTGTTACAATTTTTTTATCGTTATTATTTGATTCCGCTTTTTTATCAGTACCTCCTGATTCCAAACTACCTTGTTCGAAATTACTAAAAGCGTAAAAAGTTTCGTTCATTGCCTCAATCTCTTTAGGCTCTAATCGGACTATTTTGTCTACTAATCCTATTTGTTTTAGTTGCTTTGCACTTAACCATACGTCTTTTCTTTTTGACATATCAAACAGTTCGTCAAATCCAACGCCTGAAACTTCTTTAAAAGTATCCGGGTTCATTCGTTTTTGCATCTGTTTTTTTATAATGTCGTTTATGGCTAATAGTTCTTTTTTGTCATCTTCGTTTTCAGTATATCCGTCAGCCCTATGGAATAGAAATCGGGAAACATCTAAAGCCTCTACTTCGTCAGCAAATAGTGTCATATATGCAGCCATTGAAGCGGCAACCCCGTCAACCTTCATTTTAATAGACCCTTTATGTTCCTGCATTGCGGCAATCATTGACCATCCTGCAAAAACAGAACCACCTGGACTATTAACTCTAATAGTTATATCTTCGTTTTTATCCTCAATGTTGGTGATTTTATCAACAAATGATTCAGCCGTAAAGCTAAAAATCGGAGTGTATAACAATATCTGCTTCATAAGCAATTAAATTAATCGCTACAAATATACAAAAGATGTTTAATAACATATCAATTTTTTATATATTTGTCAAATATTTTGCTATATGGCACTAACAGAACGTCTTTATATAGAATCTGCAACAAGTCTAAACGACAGACTTACAAGGGTTTGTCAGATAATTGAGGCTTTAGAATTGCAAATGTTAAACGTAGGTACTGGAAACTCAGATGTCGAGGAATATAGTTTAAACGATGGTCAAGTGCAAATTAGAACAAGGTATCGCAGTACTTCGGAAATAGTAAAAGGCATTGAATCATTTGAAGCCCTAAAACAAATGCTTTTAAATAAACTAAATGGTCGTGGCTTTGTGCTTCGCCCGGCAAGGGGGTTAGTATGAAAATACTTGGATACGAAATTTTTAAAGATAAATCCGAAGCTATTGAAGTTGTCTCGGATAAACTTTCTTACAGCGAATTTAAAGGTTATAGGTATACTAATGTAGTCCCTTTTGATGGGGAAAAAACACCTTACGAATTAGGGTCTCCAATTAATTATTATTTGGATTATTATACTTTAAGGTATCGAGCTTGGGAATCATATCTTAAATCTGACGTTGTTCAAAACGCCATTAGAAAGTATTGCCTTTGGATTGTAGGGTCAGGGTTAAAACTACAATCTAACCCTGAAAAAATGGTGCTGGATAAATATAAGGTATCAATTAACGAAGGTCAGATAAGGGAGTATATAGATTCTGTTGAATCACTTTTTAGGCTTTACGCTAACTCGAAAAATTCAACTTATTCAAAAGAAACAACCCTACACGATGAAGCCGCCGAAGCTTTAAAAAATGCTATCATTTGCGGTGATATTCTTTGCGTTACACGGTTTGATGGTTCAAATGTTACGGTAGAAACAATTGACGGTGGTAATTTACAAACCCCTATCATGGGTGAGGAAATGGCTAAAGCTATCAAAAGAGGTAATACAATAGTACAAGGGGTTGAAGTTAACGGTAAAGGAAGTCATGTTGCTTATTATGTCATTACAAAATCAATGAATTACGAACGAATTCCAGCGTACAATTCATTAGGAATGCGCACAGCGTGGCTTATGTATGGAATGAAATACAAAAAGTCAGAAATAAGGGGGATGTCATTACTCGCGGCTGTTATCGAAACGGCGGACAAGATGGATAGGTATAAGGATGCTACTTTGGGAAGCGCAGAGGAAAATGCTAAAATACCTTATACTATAGAACATGACAATAATTCTACTGGGGAAAATCCATTGGCTCAACATATCGCACAATCATTCGGAAAAGGAAAAGGGACAGCACCGGAAACAGAAACAGACAACGCCGATGTTGTAGCTTCAAAAGTTGCTCAAACAACTAATAAAATGGCATTAAATATGCCTAAAGGTGCAAGTTTAAAACGTAACTCAGGAAATACAGACCTTTATTTTAGAGACTTTTTTGAAATAAATATTGATATTATTTACGCTACTTTAGGTATACCCCCAGAGGTAGCCATGGATAAATTTGGAGGGGCTTACTCTGGTAGCCGGGCTGCTATTAAGAGCTGGGAGTATAAAATGATGACCGATAGGGATATTATACTAAAAAGACAATTCTACAAGCCTTTTTTTGATTTTTGGTTAGATATTCAAATCCTTAAAAATGTTGTACAAGCTCCGGGATATTTAGGTGGCGATGAAATGGTAAAAGAATCATATCGTAATTGTCGTTTTATAGGTGCGACCGTTCCACATATAGACCCTGTCAAAGAGGTATTAGCAGAACGCCAAAAATTAGGTGATCGATTAAAAGGTATTCCGCTTACATCTATCGAGCAATCTATGGAAAATCTAAATACTGGTGATTATAATCAAGTCATAAAACAAGTAACAAATGAAAAAAATATTGCTGGCGATTTTGCTATTGCCCAACCTGCTATTGGCTCAGTATAAAGTGCCGGATTATGTTCAAAATTATTATGTAACACGCCCTACGGTACTTTCAACTGATGTTAAAGGGGGCTTACATATAGTCCCGGATAGTGCAGCGAAGGCAAATATCCCAATACTTAAAAGAGAATTAGGGATGTATGTATCTTTTTTTAAGTCAGGTAAGTTGATAACTCAGAGATATGATGGAATCTCGACTAACGATATACATTGGCTACCTGACAGTAATTGGACATCTTTTTATACTCAATTAGAAATAGATAGTATTATTGGAACTATAGGAAGTTCTACTTATGATGCCGGAAATGGTATTGATATAATTTCAAATACAATTAGCTTAGATGACACATTGGCAAGTAATTTAACCGTAGGCCGATATGGAGGAGCAACTAACGCTACTTTTAAATACGAAACAGATGGGCTTACTGTGACGGCGTGGAACCCTACATATACGTCAGAGTATAAATCTGTTACATCAGGCCAAATTAATACTTTCACGTATGGGAGTAATTCATCTAGTTACAGTTATGCCGCTGGTGGAATTAGCAATTTAATATCAAACGGAACTGAAAATAATTATAATATTGAATTACCTGAGAAAACATCAAAAGCAATAGAAGGAGATATAAGTTATAGCAACTGTTACCAAACATGCGATACATTTTCATTCAATATATCTCCATTTTCAGTAAAACCGCCAGATTTTTTGATAACCCAGAAAGCAGTTACAATTTCAGATACTTTGGGAACAAAATTTGTAAAATCACCAACAACAGGGTTATATGATGACATTTCTTATTTAATTAAACCACCTCACGCGTGGATTAGGTTTGCTGATAGCACACGGACGATAGCCTTAACTCAAAACACGTGGGCGCAAATTACAAATCCAGCAGATAGCCTTTTCAGGGTGATTGACCAGTATCTATTGAGCGTAGAAGATGACACGGTAAGCGCGACAGTAGCGGGTCATTTTAATGTAGATTTTAGCTTGTCGTTTACTGGAACCAATGCAGACATATATGAGGTTAGGTTAATGTCAACAACTGGAGAGATTCATAAAGTATCTATATCGACAGATGGAACAGCCCCGCACGAAGTAGTAGTTCCGGGGTATTGGATAGCAACAGCCGGGCAAGAATTGTGGGCAGAAATAAGAAATACGGCCAGCAATGATGACGCTACTGTTTTAAGTGGTGGTTTACGATTACTTTATATACATAGGTAATATGTTAGAACTAATAAAAGGAGACGCTTATTCGATTGTTTTCGAACTCACGGACGAAAATAATTTACCAGTTGATATAACAGGTAAAACGCTATTTTTTACCATGAAGCGTAAATCTGACGTAGTGACAACAGATGACAACGCACTTATCACAAAAGATATAACGGTACATTCAGACCCTACTAACGGGAAGTCAATTTTAGAGATAGAGGCAGCAGACTGGGAAGACGTTCCGGCTGGTATACATGTATATGATTTTTCACTCGAAGGCGATGACGAAAAGCCGCGAAGTACTATTGTGGACTTCGTTACGGTTTACAATGACATAACAAAAAGACGATGGGAAGTATAACCATACAAGCTAAAATAGTAAGTCCGAAGGTTCAGGCACGCGTCCTGAATAATACGACTATCGGAGGTGGTGGAACTGATTTAACTACTGACGAATTAGACGCGATTCAGGGGGCAAACAACCCAGACGCGGCAAACCCATTTGCAACAATTGAGGATTTGGGTAGCAGCCAATTAACATCAGATGAAGTTTCGGCTATTCAGAGCGCAAACAATCCAAGTGCTTCGAACGTTTTTGCAACAATTAGCGATATACCCGCAAATGAACTAACGTCAGACGAACTGGCAGCGGTACAAGGATCAAATACACCATCTTCGAGTAATGTGTTTGCAACTATGTCGGATATACCAAGTAATGAATTAACGTCAGACGAACTGGCAGCGGTACAATGGGCTAACACCCCTTCTGCAAGCAATGTTTTTGCCACTATTAATGATATACCAACTAACGAATTAACGTCAGACGAACTGGCAGGAATACAGGGTGCTAATAGTTTAAGCGCATCTAATCCGGCAGCAACTATGGCGGATATATCAGGCGGCTCAGTAACCGACAACGAAACATTATCTGGAGATGGCTCAGTAGATACCCCGTTACAAATATCAGCCAAATGGCAAAGAAAAATTAAAGCAGCAATATTATGAACATACGAATAGGACAGCCCGACACGGGTACAGCATACAGTATTGAATCAACAAAAGTAATTAGGGTTATCGGGTTAAGTTCGCAGCCTATTAAAGAAGGTGTAGTTGGGTATCTCGAAAAGACTACTGGAACCGATGACTTGCTTTTTGGCACAGGCCAATGTCGTCTACTATCAATCACAGCAGACGGTTCGGACTGGTTAATAGATTACTCAGCCTATACCGATGCGGCTGAAATTGCCGTAGGTGATACGTTGAGGCTCGACATTCAACAGCCTGATTTGGAGGTTAGCGATCCTGTAACGTTTACCCGCCCGGTAAAACTTACAGGAACAAACACCACATATACATTAACACAAACTGGTATACTTAGTGATTTGGGCGGGGCTATAAATCCGGTTCTTAATGGCATACCTATCACCGTGCCTTATCCAGTTGAAAAGGATGACCGGCTGCAAATTACCGGAACAGCGGGTCAAACCTATACGGTGAAGACAATTAAAACCAGTTCGACAGGGCCGATGGTTGATACTGGTCAACTCGGAGCAAAAGTCATTCAACAGGGGGTAAATGGGGCGATATATTCAATCAATCTTAATAAGGTCCTAATATTAGGACGTGGAATGTTTGATGAGGATGAGAAATATATCATTGGCGAAGGGGCTTATTTGTGGCAAACTACGAGTGGCTTTTGGCTTCCTGGGCGGTATAAATCAATGATAGAGGTAAATGGATATATATTTTTTCATTCCTTCGAACGATTACAGGTAAGCAGGCTAAATGTCGCAACAAGAGAGGTAGTAAGTATTTATCCATCCATTTTAACAGCAGGGATGGGCTTTTCTCAAGTAGCAAAAGTAGGAGATTATATATATTCTGCCGGATATAGATCCTGCACATGGATTGACTTAAACACATTAGCTTATGGAGATATTGCAATCCAAAATTTGTCGACAAATTTAGCTTATCCTGTCGCTGTATCTCCAACATCCTATTTCATACAAAAAAGTACAGCGTTAAACAAAGTAGTAGGGACAACAACTACTTATGTAACCGTACTCAACGGCCCTATCGCTTACCATGACGGATATGTATACGTGTGCACCGGTACAAGCGTTCAAAAAGTAAGGGAAACTGATCTTGTTATAACTTCTACAATCACTACCAACGCATCAGGGACAGTAATACGAAATGAAGTGTATAATGGTTTTCTATATACACTCTATACGAATGGTACAGTAACCGAAATAGACCTAAGTACTTTTGATAGTCCTGCACGAACATTTGTAACAGGTTTTTCAATTACTCAACCCGATTTTCTCGCATACAACGGACATATATATTTCATTTCTCAAAATGGATCATCATTTATGGACATTACGCTGAGTACTGGAGCATATAACGAAATACTTTTGCAAAATACCCATAACTCCATAAATGTTGATGAAGTTAATAACCGCCTGATATTTTTTTCAGGTCTTGATGTGCAAAATGTTGCACAACTTAAACCAGTAGAAATTATACAGCTATGATATTTTGCAAAATTAACGGTACGAAGATAGAAAAGGCATCTATCGAACCATTTGAAGGCTCACAGTCATTCGAAGTATACCCATCCGACATCATGACAGGGAAATATCGCTATGTTAACGAAGCGTTTGAACTCATCCCGGCTGAGTGGTTGTATACCGACAGACCAATAAGGATGCAAATGGCTTATGCTGACGTAGCACGTTTGGGAGTTGAACTACCTGAAATTCTATCATTAATCAAAACAGAGGGAATCCCGGTCAATCTTGATGACGAAAAAGGAATCGGGTACGTGTACTTTTTGTTTGTACTTCCTGAACACAAAGGATTGCTCGAAATGTATAATGGTAAATTCGAAGACTATGAAACCTAACCAACTACTCCCCGGCGATTGCCTGTGCTACTCAAACACGAGCCTACTTGCGCGTATCATTCAGCGTGAAACAAATAGCAAATTCAATCATTGCGCTATTGTGTACCGCACAGTCTCAGGAGTTACCGTTGCCGAAAGCCTTGCTGACGGATTCCGGGAACACGAGCTTTCGTGGAGCATACGAAAAGCGAGGCGGGTAATTGTTAAACGTCCTAATTTTAGGGTGGATTATATCGAAACAACAATTAAGCAACAGATAGACCTTGCCAGACCTTACGACTTTGCCGGGCTTATACATCAGTTAGTTTACCAAACAACTGGCAAGTGGATTGGCAAAGGCGAAACGAAAGCAGACAGGCGATTGTACTGCTCCGAGGCAGTTGCTTTGATATACTACAAATTGACCGGAAATTTTAAATTTTGGTACAAAACAGACCCGGAAGACATTGCTAACGAATATTCTCTATTTCAAACCTTTGAACTCGAAAAATAATGGCACATAAACGACCTACAGTAGTAGCCCACACGCTCGAAACAGACAAACCAAAGTCTTTCGAGGAGAGTGTCATTGACAAGCTAATGATTTTAGAAGCCCGAACAAAAAGCTGGGAAATGCTATCGGAGCTTAATACAAAGCTAATCTCGCAAATGATAGTACTTAGCGAAAGTATAGAAAGGCTAAGGGCTGACGTAAAGACACGCCCTTGCATCGCGCACGAAGGCGAAATTGCTAAGCTAAAAAAGCGGGTTGAAGTAATAGAAACAAAAATCGAAAACTGGATACCATGAAGCTATTAGGCCAGATATTAACTTGGTTTTTGTCATCAGTAACCGCAATAGGAGTATTGTATGGAGTATTTGAAATATACCACGACTTGCAGGATATGAAAGGGCAGACCGATGAAATCGTTAAATCTGTCATGGAAGAAGTAACCCCGCAATTTGAACAGATAAAAGAAACACAACTGCAAATACAATGCACTCAGGAGGCTCAAAAGGACGTTACAAAGAAGGTAATTCTACAACTTAAACTAAACACCGAGCAAACGGTAAATTTAATTGAAGAACTAAACGAAAAAAAAAAGTTAACGAGCGACTTGAACGGATTGAACCAATACCCGGACGGGTTGAATTAAGAAAAAAAGGAGAAATAAAATGGAGACAATTGTAATTTGGGCGATTTTTTCGCTATCTTGTGTCAGCTTAATGTATTTATATTTTAAAAAAACAGTCAGATGACATCGAAGGACGCATTTAATTATTATGGAGACCCGCTAAAAACATCCACTCAAAAAAAATGGATGAAGCTTTACACGCCTAAACCAATTTGGAGGCTCCCGGTAAAGCGAATCTACATGAACATAGATTTTATTCCTGTATTCGAAATGTGGATGCAAAAGCTTTATGAAACCGGATTAATCAAATAAATTAAAACGTTTGACGGGTGCCATAACATTAGGAAGAAAAGGGTAATAAACAGGGCTATACACCCGCTTGACGAATGGTCTATGCACTCATGGGCTATTTCTGTTGATTTCAATTTGCATCAAAACCCTCACCTTAAAACACGTGAGCAAAATGAAGCCGCTGGCCTTACTCCTTTTACTGATGAGTTTTTGGAAATATCGAGGCTTTACGTAAATTGCGGGTACGATTTCAAACTACCTGACGGAATGCACTTTGAATTAAAATAGAATACCATGGGACAACTAAAAGAAACAGCAGAACGGTTAAAAGAGGAAACCCCTGACTACCACAAAAAGAACAGAAAGTACGGTATAGGCTTGGCCGGACTTGGTTTGGCTCTAAAGGTAGCTGTAACAGTTTTCCCAGCTACAATGCCTATTGGATTAGCCTCCTTGGGCTGGGATTTGGTTTTATTAGGTTTAGGGGTAGCTGGGTACACGTATACAACAAGTACTACCAGAAATGGAAGAAAATAAATGCCCTATTTGCGATCGTAGAACAATAAACAGAGAAATGTGTTACGATTGTTTGCAGGATTTTTATGCAGATTTTGGAGAAATTGAAGAAAATAATTAACTCTTTGTATTGTTTATATCAAGAAAATACATACATTTGTATAACATACGTGAGAGTATAAAGATATTTTGATTTGGTGTTTCAGTTTATGGTTTACCCCCGGCTTCGCTCTCACGTCTGCCGGGGGTTTTTATTTTAAATCAATTGACCATGGAAAATCTTTTAAAAGAGAAAAAACAGATTGAACATGATATTAAAGAAATATTAATGTCATTTTATATGAAATATGCTTTTATGGATACAACTATTAATGTTGACATAAAAAGAGTAGAGTTAAATTCAGGTAGAGAGTTTCCTGTTAATCTTAATGTAATTGTTAAGTTTACAATATGAAAGAGTACACGTTATATTTTAGTTTTTTCGGTCGCTACATGAAGCATACACTAACGGCCAAAGACGAATCAGACGCTAAGGAAAAGGTAAAAAATAAGGTAGTATTTTATAACTGTCACGAATCATTAGATCAAGGAATTATTGACTTTTTAAATGGGTTTAAAAAATGACCGCTAAAACAATTTTATCTACTCGTTATTGTATTGTTGGGTTTCAATATAACGAACCAATGAAACAATCTGAATTTTATAAAGGCGTAAAATATGGCTTGTTACAAACCACGGATGAGTGGGATGAAGTAAAATTTTATCAATCATTAGAAGAGGCTGAATTTGATAAGTTGTGTTTAAAACATGATTTTCCTGATTATGGTTGGTATGTACTTATTTTTAATTAAAGTAAATGAATTATTTGAATAATGTTTGATTTATCCAATAATTCTGCATATATTTGTACTATTGGACTGGCCACCAAAAGAGCTTACCTTTCTCAGTTTTTGTTTTAATATATCCGCTTCGACCTGCCAGTCCAGAAGCGGATTTTTTATACTATTTTTATGAAAACAAGTGTTACGCTAACTAGAAAAATTGGAGACTTTGAAGTCTTTCAAAGGACGTCAGACGGAATGTTTAATGCAACCGCATTGTTAAGGCAATGGAACTCGAATACTGGAATGAAAAAGGATGTAAAGGATTTCTTTTACAATCAGCAAACTAATGACTTTTTAGAAGTATTAATAAAGGAAGAAAATTTACATGGGGGTAATTCCCCCTATGTAAAATCAAAGGCCTCACGCGGTGTGAATTCAGGGACATGGATGCACCCGTTTTTATTTATAAGGTTTGCCATGTGGTTAAATCCACGGTTCGAATATCAAGTTATAAAATTTGTCCATGATGAACTAATTAAAGACAGACATTTGGCAGGCGATAACTACGTCTTACTTTGCAAATCATTATCAGTATTCCCGGAGACAGATTACAGCCAAATCGGTACTATAATTAACCTTGTTGTATTTAATAAGCACGAACCAAAATTAAGGGATAAAGCAACGCCTGAGCAAGAAAGAGATATACAACAACTCGAACGCGATGCAATCAGATATATTGAATTAGGTTTTATAAAATCATTTGAACAATTTAAAGACGTAATGCGTAAGGAATGGGCTTTTAGGCATTGTAAACCTTTATCAGTATCAAATTGATTAAAATAAGATTAATCGAATAATCTTAAATTAACACACTCAGTAAATAATATTATGTTAAATACAGGTCTTTTTTTCGAATTTTTTTCACCCCTGCCAAAGGTTTGGATAAGGCAAATGAAAAAAAAGGTGACATTGAAGCATTATGGCAAAAAAAGTGGGGGCAACAGCTTCCCGTCTGACCCCCGACCTGCATATTCGTTAACCGCGAATTTCTAACTGCCATACCGTAGGATAAACGGCCGTGCTTCGTGCCTGACAATTAAAGTCCAAATTTACAACTTTAATTGTGATTTTTGCATAAAAAAGAGAAATTTAACTCTCTTAATATGCAGGGATAAGACGGGGGTATGTATAGATAATAAAAAAAAGTGTATATTTGTTAAATAAAAAAATTTAAAAAATGGAAAACATTGACAAAACAGTATTTGCGTTAACTTCGCTTGTGGACATTTACAAAGATGTAAAAGAAGCCAAAGAATCCGAAGATAAGATCACCATGATAGAAGGTGGTACCTTATTTGTAAAACATGCCGGTAAAGCATTTAAAATCGTTTCTGCCATTCAGGAAATCGGAGAGGAAATAAAAGACATCGACACTAAGGAAGGAGGCGAACTTGTAAGAGCAGTAATGAACGCGTACGACCAAGAAGGAAAATACGATAACATTGAAGATGCTTCGGTAGAATTACTGCAAGGTATTCTACTTGTAAAGTCAGGAATTGAAAAGCTATTAAAAAAATAGTGGTTTTAGTTGGTTAGTTTATGGTTTACCCCGGTCACGAGTTGGTCGGGGTTTTGTGTTTTATAACATATAAAATAATACATACAAATAATTGTATATTAAAAATATATCGCTATCTTTGACTATATAAAAACCACAAAAATGGCAGGATTAGCAAGAATTTGTAAAATCTATGGAAGTTTTAAAGTAAGCCAAAACGGTAAAACAGTTATCTGGCTCTACGATTATAAAAATGATAAACCTCGTTTAAAATCAGAAATGACAAAAGAAGAAATTGCAGAAAGTGAAAAAGCAAAATACGAAATTATAAAGAACTTCTAAACACTTAATAAAATGGCAGATACTTTAAACACCCACGAAAACGGCAATTGCGCTAACCGTGTGTTAGCAACTGGGCATTTTAAATGTTCGGAATGTCAACACAAAAAAAGATATACGACTGGTAGAGATGAATATCCAGCACTTACAACGATGGAATATTGCTCAAAAGAACATTGGGAAGGTGGAGACCCTGAACCTGAACCAAATCAAGATTTCACGGTATGGGATGACTGCAAGGACTTTTTGCCTTGTTGCTAACGGTTCGTGTATGCGGTCGTTGCCGAAGTATCAAATTAGTACAAACTTTATAAATACCCAAAATTATGAACACAGAAGAACCTATCAAAGAATTAAAAGGCAATGCCGTATTACACGGTGTTATAAGCCGTTTATCAGTTAAACAAATTTTGGAATATGAATGTCATTCACATTGGTTGGCAAGTTATGTATGGTTTAATTGGGGTCAAGAATTAATCTCAAAACATATTGCAAGAAAAGTGTCAAGAAAATATAAAAGATACTTATACTCATTGGATACGAGAAGCCGTCTTTTAAATGGCTTATAACGTTGGTGGTATGAAATCGAAGCGGATTGCGAGGACTGAATTATCGAAATACAATAAACTAGGCACGGGCTACACCGCTTCGATAACCACTTAAACCGCTTTGTTTTATACCACGTGTTATGTAACGGTTTTTATTGATTATTAATAACTTAAATATAAATTATGAGACCAAATGTAAATCATTCATTTACGCACTATTATGTGCAAGTTGAAGTAGAGGGTAAAAATCCTCAAATAGTTTACCACACTCACGATGAGGAAACAAACGAATATTATCACAAATTTTTAGAACGCAAAAAAGCTAAAGCACTTGCCGAAGCTGAAAAGAAAATAACACCTAATCATAAATTCAGAGTTATGAAATGTGTCGAAACTTACACGGCTGATGCATGGATTTAAACTGTTACATAACGTCCGCAGGTATATTTTGATTTTTTACGAATTTAAGACACAAATATTATGACATACGAAGATATTAAAAAATGGCTGGAAGAAAATAATTATCAGAATAGTGGATTAAGAATAGACAGAAACCACAGGATTGACCTTTATTTAAGCGATGTTCTGTTTGATTTCGCACAACAGCAAGTAAAAAATTTGAATATACCTGTTGTTAGCAAATCGGCTTGTATTCGGGGATTTGAAGCCAAATCACATTATTGTTTTGAATGTGATAAAGAAAATGATTGTAATATACTTTAGCAAGCTGTTTGCTAACGTTGGTGGTATGGTTAGTTGGGGATTAGATACCGACAATCTATCCACAAGTAGAAACTTAATAAATATTACAAATGATGAATAACGCAGAAAAACCCCAATTAACTATACCACGTGTTAGCAACAGTTGTTTAATATGTGATAAGGAATTAGATTCAGAAATAATAGAACATGGCAATGGCACTTGTTCAGAATATTGCAATGCAAAGTATAGCGGTTATCCTATGCCATCGGATTATTCAGAAGGATTACAGAAGTTAGTTGACAATTGTTGCTAACTAAGTGATAGGTCTATGTTTTATTAGACCTATCACTTTTAATATATTATAAATAACTAATAATAAACATATTATAAAAATATAAAGAATGATAAACGAAATACAACTATCAAATCAACAAATCGAGAAATATAAGAGTAGGAATATTTCTTGGTTGCTTGAAAAAGCTACAGAAAATTTTAACCTATATATAAGAAATAGAGATAGGCAAGGAGATTACTTTTACTGCCCTACATGCCGACAAACAAAACGAATTGAAGGAGGAAATTACCATGCGTCTCATTTATTCCCAGCTGGCCATTATTCGTGGTTAAGGTTCAATGAGGATAACTAAAAATGAAAAAACACGTCAAAATATATATGCAATATTTTAAATATGGGGAATCTGATTTTATAAATATATGTAGAAAATAAAATACAGATGTTAATAATGTTTATTATATTTGCATATATAAAATTATAATTATGGAGTGTTTAAATTGTGGATTACCAACAAAAATATGGGGAAAAACAAATAAAAAATACTGTAATATAAAATGCCAAAGAGAATATGAAAATAAAAAAAGAAAATTGCCAAAAGTAGAAGTTAAATGCAAAACATGTGGGGATGTATTTATTGGTAAAAATAAATTAAGTAAATACTGTTCATATAAGTGTAAAGCAATATCTGAACAAGAAAGAAGGTCTAATAAGCCAAAAATAAAAATATGTAAATATTGCGGAAAAGAATTTACTCCATACACATCATTGGATAAATTTTGCTCTGCGAATTGCAGAGTAAATGATACTAAATCAAAAAGAAGTAGAAATTGGAATAAAGATAAAGTGGATAAAATAAAAGGAGTTAAAAATCCGTGTTACAGAAATGGTAATTACGCAGCAGGAATAAAAAGGTCAGGAATAGGACAGAGGTTATTTACAAAAAATGCTAAAGAAATAGAATCGTTAATGATATCTAATGTTGGTTATAAATATTGCGAACATTGTCAGACATCAATAGGATTAAGGTATGAAAGACATCATATAATTTTCAGGAGTGAAAAGCCAAATCATACTAATTTACATAACAAGGAAAATATTTTAATATTATGTGTTAAATGCCATAATGAATTTCATAAAATAAAAGGATTAAGAAATAATATAGTAGAAGAAAGAAACTTGGATGCTATATTTGGTATTGATGTGCTTAATAAATAATGTATTCATGCACTTAATACCAGAGTATAAATTTCATCCGGCAAGAAAGTGGCGTTTTGACTATGCAATACCTAAATATATGATAGCAATTGAAGTTGAGGGAGGTGTATGGAATAACGGAAGACACACAAGAGGGGCTGGATATATTAAGGACATGGAAAAATACAACGAAGCCACTATTTTAGGGTGGAGAATACTTCGGTATACCCCTCAACAATTTAACTTATTTAGACATATTGAAGATATTAAAAAAATAGTTATGTTATTAGATTTATAAATGTTATATTTGCATATTAACATTGCAATTAACACAATATGAAAATAATAATTAATACTGGCGACAAATTCAATATGCTAACCGTAATAAAAGAGCTTCCTAAAATTAAATTACCTTGCGGGCAATATAATAGATACTTTCTATGTAAATGTGATTGCGGAAAAGAATCTAAAGTTAGGTTAGTGCATTTAATAAGAGGCAGAATAAAGTCATGTGGATGTTTGAGCGGTGAAAAATCAAACGAATCAGGGAAAACAGAACTATACAGAAAGTGGGCATCAATAAAATATAGATGTCAAGATGGGCACTCAAAATCAAATTTATATTTTATAAATAACAGAACAGTTTGTAAAGAGTGGCGTGAAAGTTATTTAAAATTTAAGGAATGGGCATTAAATAATGGGTTTGAACCAGGATTGCAAATTGATAGGATTGACAATAAACAAGGTTATAACCCGTCTAATTGTAGATTTGTTAGTAGCCTTATAAATACAAACAATAGAGATAATACATTTTATGTTATTTATAAAAATGAAAAATATCCATTTATGTTATTAGTTAGAAAAATGGGTTTGATAGACCATTATGCTACTATAAAAGGAAGAATATTAAGGGGATGGAGTTGCGATAAAGCTATTGACACTCCTATAAAAAAAGGAAATTATTATAATAAAGGTTATAAATATGAATATAAATAATACGCATAATATTAACCTACAAAAATGGAGTTAAAAGGGAGTTTTAACGTCAAAGATGGCGTGGTAGAATCCGGAAAAGGTAATTTATCACAGGTTGTAAAACAACTCAAAGACGGATGGTATAAATGGGTAATTACTAAGCAATATTCTGATAGGAGTATTAACCAAAATGCATTTTATTGGGGCGTGTTTATTCCTGCTGAAATAGAAATATTAAAAGAAGAAGGGTATATCTTTCCAAATGCTGAGGCCGTACATGAATGGAACAAGGATAATTTTAACCGCAAATGCTCGGTTAACATTCAAACAGGCGAGGTATACAGTTATCCAGCAAGCACCGCAAAAGAAAATACTGTTGAGTTTGAAGAGTTTCTAATGCGTATACGTTCCACTTTTTTAGATAACTACAATGCCGCGCTACCATACCCCAACGAATGAGCCTATCGAGTTAGATTTGTTCTTTCAAATCTGGAGAGCAGATGTCGAGGCCCCTGATAACTATTGTCCGCGATTGCTTTACGAATGCTATTTGCAAGGAAAGGATAAGCAAAGATTTTATGATGAACATGTTTACTTGCCTTTTTGATATGTTTTAAAACATAAAAAATAACCACTACAAACTATTGTATATTCAAAAAATCTCCCTATCTTTACATAACAATTAGGAGTTAAACCAACCTGATTGAAACACTATAAGTAATGATACCACAAATTGAATCAACCTACTATACCTGGATTAGTGAGTTAGTCGCTAATTACAGAACCGAAGAACTTAAAAGGCAACAAGAAAGTTTGCCTCAAGTCCCCCCAGCATTGATGCACTACGATGAATACCTTGCACACATAATGATTGACCATTACATGACAAGGTTGGAAGAAATACTCGTCAAAGCGTTAGAAATTGCTGACCGGGCAAATAACAACGAAGATGGAACCCATAAAGTTGAAGGTGACTTCGAAGTGAACGGGGTGACGTACTTCTTCGAAGCAACGATAGTAAATTCAGAATCCGACTACCGTTCTGTCACTAACTTTCAACCCGCGGAATCAGACTTTCAAAGCACTATCGCGATTGATAAGATAGTGACTTTTGATGAAGAAAACAACGAAATAGAAGTACAGCTATGTTAATCACAAAAGAACAACAGGAAGCTCTCGTTGATAGTATATCCGCGAAAAACATTCAACAGACGAATGTATTGGCTTCATTGACGGCATGCATGCAGCATTCAATTTAATAAATGAAAAACTATTTCAAACTTCAAATTAACATATATGATAAAACTCGCGGAAATATATAGCAGCATTCAGAACGAGATAAAAGAGCTTAAATCTACAAACACAAAGAGATTTACATTGCAAATTTCAGCTAATGATTATAAGTCATTATTTTTACTTTTTGCTGAAAAACATCTACTTTTAAATTACAAGTCAAATGAGAAGTATATCATAGACAATTTAAATCGAGATTTAATAAACGATATATATTATTACCTAACAGCAAGTGACAAAGGAACATTAGACCCTGATAAAGGACTAATTATTGTAGGAGGTTTCGGAACCGGTAAGACTACTATTTTAATGATAATTAAGGATATAATCGAGGCTCTTACATTAAAAAGAGTTACGTTTATGTCATCTTTAAGCCTCCCGGAACACATAAAAAATAACGGCCTTGAATTTTATTATAAAAGACCTATGATAGTAGACGAGATAGGCCGAGAGGTAAAAGTTATCAAAGATTTCGGAACTGAAAAACATCCTTTAATTGAGCTTTTAACGCAAAGATACAATAACAAGGCATTGACGTTTGGCACATCAAATTATAGTTATGAAGACCTTTCAGAAATGTATGGCACCTACATAGCAGAACGTTTAAGAGAAATGTGTAATATTAAAGAATTAAAAGGACAGTCTAAAAGGAAATAAAAATCAAAAATGGCAAAAAAACATAAAATATTGGTAGAAGTCAAAGATTATAAAGAAGTAGAAGTAGTATTCCCTTTTTATGCTTACTATCAAGATGATTCAGAAGAAATATTTGTAAAAATAACAAGGACTGAGTATAAGCAGATAACAATAAAAATGACAGGAGAATGTAGGCTACATAAGCATAAAACTAACAATTATATAGCCTCTTGCTGGCTTGAAAATAAATCAGATTGGAAACAATGGCAAGAAGCTGTCAGGAATGCTAAAAGGTACGTCCAGTCTTTTTAATATTGGTAACGGTTCGTATATGAAAAGTAGCGGTTTACTGGCTGTTACACTATCCCACGATAAGAAACTAAATGCGAGGCAGTATGATTGCACAACCACCGACCCCGCTATATTTTATACCCGTTGTTGTGCGTAGTTATTAATTTATAAATCAATTTATTATGACAAATATTGAAATTTTACAAAAAATATTCGAGCCTACAAGTTTTGATTGCCAATCCGAAAAGGACGATTTGCAAATAGCAATTACATTAAATCCAAATCTATCAAAAATAATTAAAGCAATGGAAATGGCATATTATGAAGGTTTCCAAAACGGAGCTGTTGAAGCTCAAAACGATGCAGCAAGCGAAATAAAAGAGCATTACGTTGTTGGTCGGTAATTACGCACAACCGGCTGCGGTATGATTAGCAGCCGAATACGAAGTAATTAACTTTCAAAAGACTATAAACTATGATACGAGAACAAAAGCAACAAAATACCACCGAAACGGCTGTTAATTATGACCGCTTGTTATCGGCTGGCTTTCGGTCGAAACGTGAACAAAAGCGGTTTTCTAAACTACTCACATATTCTGTGATTTACCAGCAGGGTGGGGAGTGGGATGAAAATGTAATTAGAGAAACTCGTGATTACTGCGAAAAACAAGTAAGAAGATTAGGATTTCCCGATGGGTGGGGAGGTTGTGGGTCGTATGAAGAGTTGAAGCGGTGGTTTTTTCAAGCTTGCCGATAACTAACGATGAGTATATGAGCCGTAAAATTTGGCAGTGCGTTGGATAGTGCGTTTTATGGCTTATATACTGGGTTACCGCCCGTTTTTGTTCTTTACCTAAAAATAAATAGAAATATTTTGAAAATAATTACAAAAATACTTGCACAATAGAATAATACGTTGTATATTTACATAACAATTAAAACATACAACGATGAAAACGCAAGACTTAAAAGACAACAGAAACGAAATAATCAGCAGAATAAACGAAATAGCTGATACAACTAAAAAAGTAGAAATTATGAAAGCAATGTTAAACCTTGTAGAAGGTGGTATGGCAGAAGCTAACAACCCTATTGATTTAGTTGATGAAGTTGTTTCTTTGATGGGTTACGAAAAAAAACATGTAAATACACTTTGGGGTGCTGGTTGCAAATACTCAACACAAGCCGAATACCAAAGAAGTTGCTTAGGTTCAAAATGGAATTAATTACTAATAAACATACTTATATGAAAAAGTACAATTATTTTTACAACGGACAGCCAATACCAAAGGCTCAGTTTTTACAAGCAGTACCCGAAAATTGGGAAAGCGAAGTAGTAGATGGTGAATACTCATGGGGTTATTACCGTGCAACTGAAATAGAAGAATGAAAAGGCAAAATGTAATAATTATGATTTACCCTGACAAAGAGCCAATTTGTCGGGGTAATTTCAAGAAACTTTGCGAAGAATTTCAATTGCCTTACCATTCGCTAAAGATGAAAGATTTTCCTATCGTTTTAAACGATGCTATAATTTACCGTGTACCGTTTCTTTAAATGGGCGGTAACGTTGTGCAATACCCGCAGTGGCGTAAAATAGCAGGGATTTGATTAACAGCACTATAAGTTTGTTTTCCGAATTCCGGTCAAATAAAGCACTGCCGGAGCCATTGACGGGTATTGCGTGTTGTGGTGTGGGCTTCAATTATTAACAACTAAACAAACTAAAAATTATAAAATGGAACTAAAAATTTTTATTTACTGGCTAATACTTGTAATTATACTTAGAGTTATCGCCTTTATTGAACATGCAATTGATTCTCCAAATATTTTGGTTTTTATTAATTGCAGGATGGTTTGTAATACCAATGTGGATATTCGTGCAATTCACAAGTTATTTTTTTACAGGTCAATTTGTTTGGATCAGCGCACCATAGCCTGCACCACAACGTTTCCGCTATGAGTAGTGCGGGATTTACGAGTACAAAATTATCAAATAATATAAAATTATGAACAAAGAAACAAACTTACAATTAGCAGAAAACCCCGCATTACTTATAGCGGGTGTTAGCCACAGTTTTTCTAAATATCAGCACGTAGAAAGGCTGGGAACTACTGAAACAAATGGCATTGAAATGGGGATGTGTTATATATTCCCAAAAATTGATGGCACAAACTCTCAACTTTGGTTTAATGAAGGTTTGCAAGCTGGTAGCCGTAACCGACATTTAGAAGTTGAAAATGACAATGCGGGCTTTTACAACTGGGCTTTAAAGCAAGAAATGTTTAAATTATTTTTTGCAAAATACCCAAACTTGCGATTGGTTGGTGAATGGCTTGTACCACATACTTTGAAAACTTACCAAAAAACAGCATGGAATAACTTTTATGTGTTTGACGTAATGGATGGAGAAAACTATTTGCCTTACGAAACATACAAAGTAATACTCGATGAATTTGGTATTGAATACATACCGCCAATTTGCAAAGTTGAGAACCCAACTTACGAACGATTAGTAAACCAATTAGAAAAAAATGGTTACTTGATTGAAGATGGACAAGGAACTGGCGAAGGTATTGTAATTAAAAACTACAATTACAAAAATAGATTTGGGCGAGTGGTTTGGGCTAAGATTGTTAAAAACGAATTTAAGGCAAAACACGCCAAATGCGATGTAACCGAAATTAAAGAGAACAAAATTATAGAAGAAGAAATAGTAAACAAGTTTGTTACAAAGGCTTTAATTGAAAAAGAACTGGCAAAAATTGAAACTGAAAGCGGTTGGAGTAGCAAACAAATACCACGACTTTTAAATACAGTTTTTTACTGCCTTGTAAAAGAAGAAAGCTGGAACTTTGTTAAAGAGTTTAAAAATCCGATTGTTGATTTTAAACGACTTTCTTTCTTTACGATTAACCGCATCAAAGAAGTGATGCCGCATCTTTTTTAAATTGTGGCTAACTACCTGATAGGTCTAACTTATTAGGCCTATCACTCTACAAACTCATAAAAAGCGAATAAAAATGAATGAATTAATAAATTACCTACAATCACAAATGGAATTAGATTGGGTGAGTTTAAAAGTCATTCCAGACAGTCAATGGGGTAATTTCATATCAATGGCTGAACAGATGAACGATAAGATAAAGATTGTCTTTGACGATACCAGGGGAGACAAATGGTTTAAGGTCGTCAATAGATTCGCGTAGTATGTTATACAACATAAAAAATAACTACTACAAACTATTGTATATTCAAAAAATAGCCCTATCTTTATAAAAACAAAAAAAAATGAAACTAACCGATTTAAAAAAGAACTGCACTAAGATTTTGCACCTTATCGAAGATTTTGATTCAGCGCAAAAAGAATGTGCAAATTTAATTCAGAGGCTTGTCGATGAATCTGAAAAACCTTATACGGAATCATTTCTATTTGATTCAGAGGATTTTTACGACAAGCAAATCCGGCATAAGATACAAGAAATAAACATTATTCGGTCTGAAATTGAAACAACTAAAAAACTAATCAAATGAGAAACTACCTAAACGAAAAACTTGCACTACATGAAGAGGCTTCACTTAACTTAAGAACACGTATAAAAGCCTCCCGTGAAATAGACGACTGCAATGAGAGGATAAGACAAGAAGAGCAGAAAGACGAGAGGGAAAGATGGCAGTATTTTACCGAAAAATTCCTTACCGATACAATTTCAATTTCAACAAATTGCCTAATTGAACTTACTGAACGATATGAAGTATTAATCAAAAAAATCAATGAGTAATGGAAATAAAGAAACTAACACCTGAAATGATTGACATGCTGCGAAAACCACTACCAGCAGCAGCGATAAGTAAACACCCGACAAAGACTTATTTATCGTCAATAAAAGGGGTATATGTAACTGAAAGGCTAAACGATGTCTTCGGGATTGGAGGCTGGAAGGCTAAAAGCGAATTAGTAGAAAAGGTTGGTGGTATGGTTGTCGTGAAGGTTTATTTTTCAGTCCCGGAATATGGAATTGAATTAGAATCATATGGAGGCAATGATAATGGGGGGGCGAACTCAAAAAACTTTGACCTTGGTGACGCATATAAAGGAGCCGTAACAGATGCTATGACAAAAATAGGCAGTTGGTTGGAGATAGGTATTGATGTTTTTAAGGGCCAGCCTAATAAGCCAGTAGAGCAAAAAACATCTGAAATAAAACAAAAGTTACCAGAACTTAAACAAGGTTCCGAGCAATTTGACGCTGTTGTAAAGTACATTACCGAAGGTGGTGACCCTAATAATGTACTAAAGAAATACTCAGTAAATCGAGATTTATTCGAACAATTAAAATCATTCAAAAATGAACTTAAATAGCATAGTGCAACAGGTAATTGAAGGGGAAATAAATCCTCTTATCGGATACGCTCAACTATCTCAGATTGAAAAGCAGGCAAAGGAAGCTAAGGAAATCGTAAAAGACTTAGCGATTAGCGAGGCCGCGAAATATCCAAAAGGACGTTTTTCTGAAAGCGGAGCAACGTTCGAACTATCTGAGCGGAAAGTATGGGAATACGACCACATACCAGAATGGATACAAAAACAAAATGAGCTTAAAGCAATCGAAGAAAGGGCTCAGTTATCTGCTAAGGCTAATTTAAACATAAACGGAGATACCGGGGAATTTATTACCCCTGCTACATATAAATCAACTGTATTTCTAAAAGTTAAAAGCTAACTGAATGGAAAACAAAGTAAAAAAGCTACTAAATTTAGCACTTGAGACAAAAGATTTGATTTTTGTAGTAGAGGCTTTAAAAATACTTGAGAAAAAACAAATAGCCCCAGAAGAAATTGAATTTATCCACTTTTTTAAAATAAACGGATACCCAGAAGAACTTGCTTTAAGGGCTTACAACGGGTATAAAGTAGCTGAATGGAGGGATTCAACAGGAAAGGTTATAAAGAACTGGAAACAAAAGTGCATACATGTATGGTTCCGACCTGAAAACAAATTAACTCAAAAAAATATTGGAATAACAAAAAAAGAAACTTCATTTTAAAACTAAAAAACATGAAAATAATACTTGCAATTATCGTTACAACAGTATGTATGTACTTTATGCTAAAATTCGCTGATAGCAGAAATGTACAAACATGCGCTTCTATATCAAAAGAGCAGTATAAAGAAATAATTACGGATGCCTGGCACAGGGGTAAATTCGCTAAAAGGAGAGAAATATTTGGATACGACCTTCAAAAATCGTTTGAAAACGATACTTCTTATATGCTTAGTCAGTTTGATAGTCTTATAATCAATAAAAAATATAAAGCGTTATATTGAAACGTCTAACGTGTTGCAGCTATGCGCTGAATGGGGATTGTACCCACAAAATTAACAACGAAAAACAAAACTTATGAATACAGATAATTTGTCCAACGAGAACCCCATTTTGCGTATAGGTGCTGTTAGCACCAGTTTATCTTATCTCGATATTGAACTGGCGATTGCAAAATACTACGATACAAGGCAACATATAATTGTTCCAAATTTCTATATAAATTTTGGAACAAGTGCAGATCATGAGTGTGATTTAATAATAATTAAGCGCTCTGGATATGCAGAAGAGATTGAAATAAAAATGAGCAAGAGTGATTTAAAGGCTGATTTTAAAAAGAAACACGGACATGTTGATGAAAGATTGCAGTATTTATATTATGCAATGCCTATTGAGCTATACGAACAATGTGAAGGATTGATTCCTGAATATGCAGGGGTTTTCACAATTACAAAGTATGAAGATATAGGTTTTGCAAGATGCGTAAAATCAGCACCTAAAAAACAATGCAGAAAACTAACAATTAATGAACAATTAAAAATCGCCCGATTGGGAGTTATGCGAATCTGGAATTTAAAACAAAAGTATCAACGAAGCACTATTTAAAGTGGTGCTAACGGTGGCAATAAGAAACGAAAGGGATTTACGAGCACGTCTCTATCCTACGTTACTACTGCCGACCGAAGCAAAAAAGCTTATTATTGAGCACTAATACCCTTTTGTTTTTTATTGCGTGTTAGCACTTGTTAATTATTTAAAAATCAAATAAAAATGGAAAAAGAAATTAAAAACGGAATTGTTACGGGTTATGAAATTGGGAAAGCAATATCAATTCATACACATATTACTGACCCTGAAAGATGGTTAATTACAATTAGACCGCTTCAAATCTTTGGTCAAAGTTTATGTAAAAAAAATTGCACCGAACCTGAAATTGCAAGATATGTAAATGTTTTGCTTCACAAAAAACTTAACATAGTGAATGATCTTATAAAAGATGTAGTGCCGTTCACTTAAGCTGGCGGGGAATGAACGGCAAACACTTCTCCGATAGCAGAAACCAAATTAAACAGCCGAAGCGGTCAAAAAGACACTGCAACCCCCGCTTGATTTTATACTGTGTTGTGGTGCGTTTTAACTTATGAAATGGATTGTAGAATTAGAAAACAATGTTTGGATTGCGCCTTGGGATGGCGACCCCGGTAGAACGGTAAAAAAGGAAAATGCAGAAGTTTTTGAAGATAAATTGAAAGCATCACAAGCTATTGCTTATGCAAGAGTTTTCAGACCTTTCAAAAATGCAAAGGTTGTCAAGGTTGCTGATTTGACTATGGGAAGCGGTTCAACTGGCGTAGCTTGTAAAAATACATACGTTTGTAAATAAAAAGTAACATGGAAGACCGTAAAGAATCAATTCAACAGCTAAGGGAATTATTAAAAAAGCATAACCCGAGAACAATTACTAAGGTTAGTAAAGATACTGGTTGGGATTATAACACAATAAAAAACCGAATAAAAGCCAAAAAGTACGAAACGATAACTATCGGGGTAACTAAATTTATAGTCGAGTAAAATGTCAGTAAATCACGTAATATTAGTAGGCAACGTAGGCAAAGACCCGGAAGTAAATTCGTCAGTAAGTTCATTTAGCCTTGCAACGTCTGAAACCTACAAAAACAAAGCCGGTGAAAAGGTAACAAATACCGAATGGCATAACGTAGTATGTTTTGGTCAGTTAGCTGATATAGTAGCCAAACACGTTAAAAAAGGCAGTCATATATATCTTGAAGGTAAGATAAAATATGAATCTTACGAAAAGGATGGAGTAAAAAAGTACTCAACGAAGATTATAGCTAATCAGATAAAATTTATAGGGGCTAAATCAGAATCAAATCAATCTAGTGAGGTATCTAATGACTACCAAAAACATGACGAAGATTATATCGAACCTGATAATTTACCGTTTTAAAAAATATAACGATGGAAAATAATAATATAATAACAATATCATTACAAGAATATGATACAATGAGAAATTTTATACGAGATGTACAAAATAATGATGTTTATAAATTTACTGTTGATTCTATTAGTGAAAAATTAATAACTTATACTTCTTGCAATAAAGAAATTCAAGAATTAAATTTTAATTTGCTTAATTATAAGCAAAAATATCTTTTTTTAAAAGATAGATATAAAGTGGCTTTAAACAATTAACTTCTTTATAATTCCTACCTAATGATTTACCATTTTAAAATGGTAGTTAAAAAAAATAAAATATGAACTCAATACAATAGTTAAAATAAATATGTCAGATATACGATTATGGATACAGCATCTAGACGAACCTGAAAAGTCAATCGGTAATATTCTTATTGAATTTTACGAAACAATGAAATCTCTTGAATCTGATTTACATAGGGGAGGAAAACAGGCTACAAAAATAGTAATGACAATATCAGACATTGAAAAATTGATAAACTTAAAATAATTATTGTATAAGTTTTTTAATAATTCCTACAAAATCTGCCCACGTACCGCGCTTAATATCAAATTCATTCAAAATTTTTGATGTAAGTATATTCCTTATTGCTAAGTTATAAACAAGCGTATCCCAGTAGTGGTTTGGTGCGGATGTATGTTTCCTTACCCACTTCCATCCTATTGTATCTCCATAATCATTTTGCTCAAGTACTTTGTTTTCATTTTCGTACTGTTCAAAATATTTTAAAGTATATTTACCTTTTGATGGATTAGGGAAATTTAAAAAGCCGGATGGCTGTACGTTACCATCTGTCCAACGTAGGTTAATCATTTCGGCGGCTTCGTCTTTTATTATATCTACCTCCAATATATATAGGTTTGAACGCTCACGGGCTACCTTATAAGTTGGCAAATCTTTACTATATTTTTGAAATTTATCTTCTTGCCTACCCTTAACCCCCACTATCATACCCGGATATTGGTCTATAAATCCATAGGCAAAGTGCGTGTAATACCCGGTATCTACTCCGGTCATCATTATACGCATATTTTGATTTTCGTCTGTTAAATAATCTTTCGAAATTATCTCATTATACAGATAGACCCAAACGTTGTCTTTAGCTTCATTCCGATAGGTGTATTTTTCCCTGTCTTCATTCTTTTGCCCATACGTTCCAATACTCCCGTGTTCAATGGCATACATTGACCCGGTTTCACAATGCGCCCAAACCTCCCAATCTAATCGAGCGTCATCAATAGTCCCGTTTAAGTCACACGCACACGTTAATAGAATAATCATTCCGTTACCATCCTGTTTACTCAAAGCGTTTGGTACAGTTCCTATGTCGTAATTTCTACAATTCTTACTTAGTCTGCCTGCTTTAATTTCTTCTTTTCGTTCCTCCCATGGTAATCCTAAAGTTTGATTAAAAAAAACTTTTAATTTAGATTTTTTTTCTGTCCCGTCCTTATAAATATCGTTCCACTCATGAGCAAAGTCAGTCCACCCGTACATAAATGGAGCGGCCAAAAGGTTAGGAACATAGTACGACTGATACCCTGACCTAATAGGTTTAGCAGTAGGTTTCCAAATACCGTTAATGTTCATATCGTATTTATGCCGTTCTGTAAATGTTTGCCCGCATGATTGGCATATATAGGCAACACTTTCATCAATAACATTACCTTCGTTATCTTTTTCAAATGTTATGCCTACTTTTTTGCCATTTTTATTATCGTGCCAAAGATATTCGATATAATCCCCACATTTCGGGCAAGGTACGAACCAATGCCGCTGGTCTCCCATTAAGTATACCTTTTCAATGTTTGATGGTTTTAATTCTGGAGTACTTATAAAAAATTGCTTCATTGCATTTTTGGCCGTAGAAAAACGTTTTTGAAGTAGAGAAAATATATCCCCCTGCTCTTTGTCTGCTATCGGGGCTGCCTCCCAATCGTCAAAGAATCCATATTTTATCGACCTTTGGCGCGAAAGTTTATCTGTACTATTCAACCCCCCGGCAAATAGCCTTCCTCCGGCAAACTCTTTGTATCTCGAAGTATCGCCTGTTCTTTGGTTTCGCTTTCTAATTGTGTTCGGCCTTATCAAATGTTGAATACCACAACTGGCAATACCTTGGTCTAACCTACCTTCAACAACTTCTTTTGACAGGTCATCGTTGGCGGATAACATTAAAACATTTCCGGGGTTATTAGCAATAATCCAAAGTATTCCATTTACCAAAACGCCCTCGGTAAATCCAATTTGGCTACCTTTCATTACTCCGATTACCTTCGCTGGGTTATATGGACTTAGACAGTCTACAATCTCCGTAAGATAAGGCGTGTGGTCATACTTAAACCTCCCTTGGATTGTAGATACGTCAGAGGTTAATTTACGAAATTTTTCAGCGTATTCATGCGGTAAATATTCAAGTCTTTTTGAAGGTATTGAACGAATCAAATCTATTTGATGGTCTGTTAATTTCATATCTTTTCACCCCTTCCCCTTACCTCTGAATAAGATTCGCGCATGTTATCAACCTCTTTAAGTGCGTTTTTCTTTGAATCTTCAATAATATCGTTAATTTTTTCCGTTAAGTCCCTTTGTAATGCCACGTACTCTTTATCACTTCCTCCGAATCTTTGTTTAAAAATATCGGCTAAACTCCTTACTTCCTGCAAATATGTACTCCTTATTGTCTCAATTGTGAATAAATACAGGCTTTTCACGTCATCAAAAGGCATTAATTCGCCTTCTAATTTCTGTATTTTAATTTGCGCGATCCTGTCATCGTTATCTAATTTGCGTAACTCTTTCTTTTTTTTCTTTATCTCTAATTCATATAAGCTTTCCCTTAGTTCGTCTGCTGACGATTCTTTTTTCTTTCTTGGTTCTTCTTTTATAATTTCAATATATTCTACCTCATTCTCTTTTTCTTCTTGCTTTCTCAATTTCCTTTCAGTTCTCTTTTCCTTTACCTCTTTTTGAGATGCCGAAATCATTGACATATCGAAAGTTTTACCTTTAGATACCTGTTTATTTATCCAAATTTCATTTAAAGGGTCTGTTATGTCGATTGTTTTCTCCTCCGAAGAGTACGGGACTATCCTATTATGCTTTAATGCCATTGTTATACATCCATCCGCTACTCCTAATACTTTTGCTAATTGGCTGTATTTTAGTATGTTCTGCATTAGTTAAGTTAATTTATACTTAATTTTATACAAATATACTTAATTTTTTTAACCTACTTAACTTTTAGCCTAATCAATGCCAATATGAAAAATGCCGGGGTGCGACCTTAC
>Ga0209492_1000028_pt1 | contig 45193 bp, 95 predicted proteins | sample PPLLak12cMay2015_FD_187253 | JGI IMG/M metagenome (GOLD analysis project Ga0209492, IMG submission 187253) | Freshwater sediment microbial communities from Prairie Pothole Lake near Jamestown, North Dakota, USA - PPLs Lake P7 Core (1) Depth... | ecosystem: Environmental > Aquatic > Freshwater >... | reverse complement strand
TATGAAAATATCACCATTAAAATTGAGGAAGATTGAGGAGACCTTAAAGGACTTTAAGTGTTTGGTTGTGAGATTCAACGAGGTGAAGAATGATAGGGTATTATTGAGGGAATTCTGTTCAAGGAACCGTAACCCTATATGGGATTTGACCAACATTAAGTATTTCAAGACGGGATTAAAATCGGATGGTTTAATTCAGAGTGGGGGTAAGGGAGTTGATGACCATTATATTCAGAGGTCATTATGTATGGAGATTATCTTTGGTAAGTTGGATGAGAATCCTGATATGAGTGTTGAAGGGTTTATTGAATTACTTCGTAAGTATTCGTCAACTATCTTATTAACGGAGAAGGAACATAGGGATGTTACATTATACACAAGGAATAATGAGGAAGTTAACTATATGGTTTATGATAAGGTTGGAATAAAGGTTGGGGGTCTTAAGGATATTATTGATTCCACCCCCATTTTCTTTAATTGGACTTGGGGGTGACATCCCACCCGGACTCCCTCCGGTCGTGTTCAAATCCCCCCGACCCCTTTTTTTTGGAATGTTGTTATATTTATTAATATGAAAATAATAATTACAGAAAGTAGATTAAAAAGTTTAATCAATAACAAGATTAATGAGTCAGATGACTACATAGGTGCTCGAAGAAGTTTATTAAATGATTTACAAAAAAAAAATAACCGACTTGAGGGTATGATTAATCAATATGAAGAAAAAATATTAAATAATAATCGTATAATAAAATTTTATTCTAACATTATAAATCCAAATGTGTCTCTTTCTGAAGTAAAAGTAAATAATTATTATGTTATTAAGGGTAGTTATCAAATTTTTGACCTTGATGGCGTAAAACATAGATTATCTGTTTTTGTGGGTAAAAAAGATGACTTCCAATTAGGTAAAGACGATGAAACAGCAAAAAAAATTGCGAAAGAAAAAATGATTAATTTACTTGAAAAAAAATTCCCATCATTAATATGAAATTTATAATTACGGAATCACAAGGACTATTAATTATCGAAGCTCCTCATACTTTTTGGACGGATGAATTATTAAAACAAATTGCCTCTATGTATAAAAGTAGAGGTAAATTAGCTCAAGGTAATTATACCGCATATGGTCAAATTAAAAAAAGAGGGTTACTGGATGATTTTTTCCCTTTAAACACCCCCAATATTCCCCGTATTAAATGGACTCCAGAAAAATTAAAAGATGAGGCTTCTAAATATAATACACAACAAGAATTTTTAAAAAATAGTCCCGCGGCATATCATTCAGCATATCGAAAAGGAATGTTGGATGATTTAATACCTAAAACACCAAGAAAATGGAATGAAGAAACTGTTAAACAAGAATCTTCAAAATATAAAACTAGAACGGAATTTGAAATTGGGAATCAATATGCTTATATGATGGCTCATAAATTAAATATGATGGATGATTTGTTTCCTGATAAATTAAAATCATCATCGAAAAAGGGACAAAGTAAATATAGTGATGATTTAATAAAAGATGTTGCGTCTAATTATATCTCAAGTAAAGATTTTAGAAAAAATGAACCAAGAATTTGGGCGTCAGCTTATTTAAGAAATATGATACCAAATTTATTTCCAAAAATTAAATAATATTATGAATAGAAGTTTTAGTAAAATTAGACACATACAGGAATCAAATATGAGATTGGAGAAACAAATGTTATCTGAACAAGCATTAACTCCACAGACTTTAAGTCCTCAATCATTGTCTTCACCGAAAGGTCAAGAGACAAAAGAACTAGCTGTTTTTTTTAACAAATATTACAAACTTAATTTACCTTTGGATGGTAATTGGGTAAATGTTGATTTTAACAATACTATGGGAAGATACCTTAAGGAAAAAAACATTCCAATTTGGGTTTGTAAGAAAGGGGATGGTTATTGTCATGATGATTCCGCCGGTGAAATCACAACTAAAGACCTTGGTCGTTTTAAATCGGCAATGGAACAAGATAGCGGTAAATTACAGACAAGTAAGATAAATACAACCAATGATAGGTCATATGATTATAAGTTAGAGAATGGAAAATACTACTATAGTTTAAAAGGACAAAACAAATGGGTTGAAGCTACGGGTAAAGGTTTAGAGTCAATCAAAACAAAAGTAAAATTTTAAACCCCCCTTTTATTAATATGAAATTTATAATTACGGAGAATAGATTGGAAAAAATCATCAGTAAATGGTTATCCAAGAATTATTCAGAAATGGAAATTTATGACCACGATATCCAACCTTGGCATTTTTATCTTGACAAAAATGGTGAAATAATATTTATTTATCATTATAAAGATAATGAGTTATATGTTGAAAAGGATATTATGAAATTTTTAATTAATATGTTTTCAATTGATGATGTACAAATTAAATCCATATTTAAAGATTGGTTTCAGGAACATAACGATTTGAAAACTGAAAAGGTTATACCTTGGGATTTTAATGGTGTTGGGGATTGGAAAAAAGTGGTTAGATGGGAAACAAAAAAAAGATTATCTAATTAGAACTTAAAATGAAATTATTAATATGAAATTTATAATTACGGAGAATAAAATAAAAGATTTAATTACCAAGGTGGTGGGATATGATTTATCCGACCGTATTGAGATAATTACAAATTGGGTTGAGTTAGGACCTAAAGGTCAATACTTGTTCTCTGATGGTAGAGAGGAGTTTAGATGGTTACTTAACCATTATGGTCCAATGTATTTGTTTCATATTGATGGTAATAATTATTACGCCCAACCTCAAAAAGAATATGGTGTATTGGTTTTAAGTGGAAATCAAAATCGTAAAATTGACGAATCTGATTTTTTAAATATTCTTGACATTAAACATTTGGGCATTAAATTAGATTATAAATAACTTTGTTGATGAATAATATGGATAAAATAAAACGACTTGTGTTTAAATTTTTTGATTCGGTTTTCAGAGGTTATGAAAAACACGGAAGACGAGCGATAAATATGAAAGCACCCCATGTTCTATTTGAATATATGAATGGTGATGGTCGTGTTGCTTTTCATTATGACACAGAAACTGAAATTATTGTCTTTAATAGTGATGACTTTGGTACTGCTAAAAATATGTTTGGTATTGGCATCCCCGAATTGGTAGATATTTGTAAAGAATATGTTGCCGATAAATTCGGTCAACCCAATTTATTAAGCACATTATTATATATACAAGAATTAAATTATTAATATGAAAATACTAATAACAGAAAGTAGAATGTATGATGCGTTCGTTAAATATATCAATCACCGAACAAATTTAATTTATGTCCCCGAGCATAGGGAGTTTCGAAATTGGAAGAATCATGGGGAAGTTTATGGGTGGAAAAATGGTAAAAGTTTTATATTCTCAAGTTATGATATGGAAGATAAATTAGAGGATATATTTGGGAAAAACTCAAATGATTTAATGTTGAGGTATCTCCAAGATAATTTTCCTGAAGCCGGTATTGAAGATATTTCAGAATAATTTAACTCCCCACCTTGACAGTGGGGTTTTTTATTTGTATCTTTATAAAAAAACTTAAAAATTATGTCAGAACAAACAGAAAACCCAAAAACAATTGCAGTATTCGCTAGAGAATATTATGAAACATCCATTACAAAAGAACCGGTGGAATTAAACCTTGAAGATTACCCTGAATTGGAAGGTATGAGTAAAGAAGAAGCTATTGATTATGTTGAATTCAACGCTTCGGAAATGAAACCAACCAATGATGAATTTGGTTATGATTCACTTGAGGAACAACTTAACGATATGGATATTCGTAGAGACAAAATTACGAATGAGACCCAAGAAATTTACGCTGTGGCTAAAATGTTTTAATTATGTCAGAAGCACCTAAAAAACTCAGTTTTGGATTATTAGAATCCCATTGTATTGCCGTTTGGCACGCACCTGTAACCATTACCGTATCGGACTACCCAGAATTGGATGGTATGACCGAAAACGAAATGAAAAAATATATTGAAGAAAATTTTTGGGATATGGACCCAATTGAAGAAGAGGGTGAGGAATCGTATAGTGACTCATTGTATGATGATTTGACTAATATGTATGAAACCAAAGACAAAATTTATGACGAAGAAAAAGAAATATTCTTTGTTGATGTTGATGAGGATGACGATGAGGATGACGAAGATGAAGAAGAAGAATAAAATTTAACCCCCAATTATTTGTTTAGTTGGGGTTTTTTATTATCTTTGCCTAATGAAAAAGTCAATATTCAAATATTTTGATGTGTTTTATTATGGGGAACTAATTCCGGATGTTAAACACCCTGATTGGTTCAAACCCAAAAATAAGAAAGGATACGGATATTCGTATGAGACTGAAATTGTATTTTATGGAGGTGATTTACTTGACGAGGTTTCAGCAATGTTTGGTGTTGAAAGAAAAGAATTTCAGGATTATTTGGGTGAGTGGTTTAAAGAGAGGTATAATTTACCGGTATTAATGGTTTTGTAATGGATAAGAAAGAAAAAATTATACTAAAATATTTGGAACTTACCTATGGTAATAGAGAAGTATATGAAACTGAAAAATCTATTGGTATTAATGGTGTTTTGATATATTATAAAAGTCTTAAACAAATTGGTGTAGTAGGTAAGGTTCATTTAGATTTAGTAAGTTGGTTTGGGTCAGGAAATTATCATAAAGTGGTAAATAAATGGTTCTCCGAGAAATATAAATTATATGTAATCCCCCACTCTTTTTGAATTGGGGGATATTTATTTATATGAAACTTATAATTACAGAAAGACAACATACCATATTGGAAGGTTATTTGACCGAAGGTGAGAATAAACCAACCAACCCAAAATTATGGGCTCAATGTTTGGCTTGGGCAAGGTCAAGATATAAAGTATGTCCAAGTGCGTATTGTAATGGTGCAGCTGCCAAACGATATAAATCAAAAGGTGGTGGTTGGAGAAAAAAGAAATCAACCAACGAAGCTGTTAATGAAGATTTGAAAAGATGGTTTAAAGAAAAGTGGGTTGATGTAAGTAAAAAAGTTGATGGAAAACATCCTCCTTGTGGAAGAAAGGATGCTGATGGAAAGGCTTACCCAAAATGTCGTCCATCAAAAAAGGTATCATCGGAAACTCCAAAGGTGGCATCATCATATGATAAGGATGAGAAAAAATCAATGACCCAACAAAAAAGAAGAGCGGAAAAGAAAGACCCAAAGGTGGGAACAGGAAATAAACCAACAATGACAAGTTACAAAAAGAAATGAAAATAATAATTACAGAATCACAGTACGAAAAACTATTTAACAATATAGATGATAGTTTTTATGGCTCCGTTGAGGAAACCAACTTTGTTGTTGGTGATTTACTAACGGAAGCTGAATATCAGGGACGAAAAGTTCAACTTGGTAAAATTATGCAAGGAGATGTTAAAAAATTCAAAGTGTATGTTAAGAACGACAAAGGAAATGTTGTTAAGGTAAATTTTGGATTTGGAGGAAAATCTGCCAAAGGTAAAAGAATGGTAATAAAAAAGAATAATCCGGCAAGAAGAAAATCTTTTAGAGCGAGAATGAATTGTGATAATCCAGGACCAAGATGGAAAGCTAGATATTGGGCGTGTAGAACTTGGTAATCTGAATAAATTTAAAGTATGTAATACTTATTAATAAATTATTATTATGTCTAAATCAAGAAAACCAGGGAAACCTAAAAAAAACAGAGTAAATGTTGTTAAGAAATTAAAAATAATTAATAAAAACAACGAAATTATCAGAAGATTAAAATCTGAGATGTAAAAAATAACCCCATCCTAACCGGTGGGGTTTTTTATTTCTTTAACTCCATTCTTAATTACGCCATCTATTCTTCCTTTGTGGTGATATGTATCATCGTAAGTTTCTTTAACACCATTATCAATTATATCACTAACCCAATCAACAACACTTTCATTTAATTTTTTTGTTTCTTTAATTCCGGTTTCAATAATATCGTCAATATATCCAAACGCATTTACTGGACCTCTTTTATATTCGTCATAAGAGTTAACAGCTTTCACACCATCTTTAATAACTTCTTCAACATCGTTAATATATTTTCCCACTTCAGGTAAGGTTTGTTTTACACCATTTTCAATTGTGTCTTCAACCATTACCTGTGGCATATACTCGGTGTTGAGAGTTTCCTTCACACCCTTCTTAATTACTATGTCTACCTTACCCATTACACCTTTACTTACACATCCTCTTGTTTCTTTTACACCCTTCTTAATAACACCTTCAATCCAACTTTTATTTTCGTAAGTATTAAATTGTGTTTCTTTTATTCCATTTTGAATAATATTATCCAACCTTTCATCACCATCTAACCAATCACCATATTCGGTATATGTTGGTGACATTTTAGTTTCTTTCACCCCATTTTGTATGGTGTCATTAACACCAACTTTGGATGTGTCAGGATAAGCGTAGGTAGTCTTAACCCCATTTTGAATGGTGTCTTCAACTTCATCATTATAATTTCCCTTGGCGTTTTTTGTTTCTTTAACCCCATTATCAATGGCGTCTTCAACACGTTCGATGATTTGGTTATTGGCAACATTGGTTTGTTTCACCCCATTATCGATGGTGTCTTCAACCTTCATTGATTGGAACATCGTTGCGTTGTGAGAAGTTTCCTTTACCCCATTTATAACATTATCTTCCACCCATTTTGTAATGAGATGTTGGTTTTGAACAACCTCTAACGATACAAAAGAAAATACGGTATTAAAAAAACTATAATTATACCATAGAGTTTTTCCATTGGTTAATTCTATCACCCATTGTTTGGTCTTCGTAAAGATTAACCAAGTAGAACCACCATGGGTATAGGTATCCACACCCTTTATATGATATTTTATTAGTTTGTTAATTATTTCTTCCATAACCCAAATATAGTTATTAATTTCCAACCAATCAAATTTACTTGTTATTTAAATTTTCTTATATTTTACATATGGAAAAAGAAATTACAAGAACAATTAAGTTCACTGACAAAAAGGCGATTATGAGACCAATGGATGACCAAGAAGGATTAACGGAATTATGGAGTACAGCACCAGGTGTGGATAATCCGAGAAATGTATTTTTTAAAAAAGAGGGTGTGGTTTATTTTTTAGTTCAAAGTAAATAATTATTACTATCTTTGTGAAAAATAAATAAAAATGGAAACTTTTTTTAAATTTATAATAACCGGAAGTGCTGTGTTATTGGGGTTTATGGTGTTAATATCCTTACTTTTTTTATTACATTTAATTTATATCACATTAAAAAAAGTGTTGTAAAATGGATAAATGATTTCATCAGATATTTATAGATAAAACTAATTATGGCAAAGATTATAAAATTAACAGAATCTGAATTAAAAGATATTATTAAATTAATTATGACGGAACAATTTGATACCGATTATTACGATAGTATCTTGGATTTATATAATGAAGTTGGTCTTGAAGGAATGACAGACGAAGAAATCAAATATTTAAAAAGTGGTGGTGAGAGTAATGTTCCCGATAGATTTTTAGCTGGTGATTTGGATATTGAACCAGAAGAAACTGAAGATAAATTTGGTGATATAGAAAATTTTAAGTCTATTATGGAAAATAATAGACATAAAATCGTTGACACCGCTGAAGATGGTAAATTACGAATCGTTTTTAAGGAAAATGAGGAACTATTAGAAGAAATCAATAACTTATTACCAACATCCGCTGTTAATGTCACAAAAGGTTATATTGTGGTTCTTGTCCCTGAACGATGGACAGATGATTTATTTGGTGAAGAAATATAATTTAATCCCCTCAATTAGAGGGGATTTTTAATATAAGGAATATTTATATAAATATGAAATTTATAATAACTGAAGATAAAGTGTATGATTTAATACTCAAATATATTAATAGTATGTTTGATGTTGATAATATTGGATGGACACCCGGCATAGATGATTGGGGTAATGAAGTTGATTACGCCGTAGAATTCTATACAGATGATTATGAAGATGGTGGCGATAACACTCTATTCAGATGGTATGGTGAGGATTATTGGCGTAGTGAAGAAGGTTCAGGTTGGGGTGAGGAACAGAATAAAGAAAATATAAGTGAATCGCCTATATTAGAGTTTGAAGATACTGATAAATTAGACCAATTAAATGGTTTATTTGGTCATAGATGGCACAAACCATTTATTGATTGGTTTTGGGATAACTTTAATATTCCTGTTAAAACAATAGAATAGTGGAAAATATTTACCAAAATACCACTTTTAGTGGAAAAAAATGTCTTAATATTGGGTTATATTACATTATAATGGAAAATAATAGTATTTAATAGTATGAAAGTATTGATTACTGAAAATAAATTAATTGATGTTATCATCAAATTTATTGGTCCATTGGAGAAAAAAGTAGTTTCCAAAATGAGAAGAAATGATACTTATGGTGACGAAGAACAATGGATATCAACGAGAAATGGTGATATTATCATTATTTATGATGAAATAGGTGATGATATGGCGTTTAGTATTAAAACCATTAGTGATATCACAAATCAATTAGGTATTGATTATAAAAGATTAAAATCTTTGATGGCTGAAGTTGTTGAAAGGATTACGGATAAACGAATTACATCCCTCAATTTATTTTAAAAAGAAACCCCCACCGTTAAGTGAGGGTTTTTATTTTTTGTTAAATTGATTTAACCCAGGTCCCATTTTTACCACCAGGTTCCGGCGCTTGTAAAGCTATTGATGACGTGTCATCATTCTTTGTGTGAGATAGTAATGCAACATAACAATTACCTCTTTGTGTTTCTAATAACTCTCTAACTTCCTCCTCGCTATAACTTCTTTGCTCAAGTTCAGAGATATATCTCAACACACTAATCGGTACTTGTAAGTAATCTTCTTCCGCATTTTCTTTCCAATATGATAAATCTTTCACTTCTTCAAGCGTTTCTTGTTTACTCATTTTCTGATTTTTTATATTCACTCCAAAAAAACCCTACTACCGCAGCGCCTAAAATAAATCCTATTCCGATTCCCACAAATAATGGTTCCATAATTTATTCTTCGTTTTTTACTTCAAGATAACCTTCATATAAAGAATCACGGAGTTCATATAAACCATCGTAAATCTCTTCCATATAATCATCGTCCTGAAACATTTTGTCGGTTTCAACCTCATCGTAATCTTCAATATCATCGTAACCCACCGCATATACAAATGCTCCGATTGGGTCGTAACCATCGTCTTCGTAAGTTCCATAAACAACAACATCACCACCAATAAACTCAACAATCTTTTGAAGATACTGGGTTGGGACTGCCCAAGAGGATTCAATAACCAAATCAACCTCTGAAGAATATTCATCTATATCACACTCAATGGTTATCCATTTTGTTCCAATATTCTCATCCATCCATTCCCTATCCATAAAATTGTCCGGTTCTGTAAATTCAGTACCGTATAATTTATTGACGTGATTTACAATATCAACATATGACGTATCATCGCTATTTTTATCAAGAATACTTTTTAATTTGTTAAAAGTTTCTTCGTTAAGATTTCCTACCTTAACATAAGTTGTCATCGTGTTTGCCATTGTATTATCGTTTTAGAATTTCTTTAGAATAAAACTCATCAAATCCCATCATCATCTCGGTCATAGATTTATTTGTTTCTAAACCAACGATGTTATCAATTAATCCGAACGCTTTTGCGTCATCAGAATTGAACCACTTGTCGTGTCTTGAGGATTCATACATTTCATCAAATGATTTTCCACAATTCTCCGCCAAGATTTTAAATAACATATAGTTATACTTCTCCGCTTCTAATTGATTGATACGAGTGTCTTGGACATTACCAGATGTTCCGTGAGACACCATATGGGTCATAACTTTTGAAAAGATTAATGAACTTCTTTTTCCTTTGGCTCCTGAAGATACTAACACTGAACCCATAGAGGCACACATCCCAACATTTAATGTTGTTACATCGGCTTTGATGTAATTCATTGTGTCTCTAATTCCAAGTCCGGATAATACACTTCCACCTGGGGTATCAAGGTAAAGATTCACATCTTTTTTGTCTGTGGTATCAAGGTAGATAAGTTGGGCTTGAATGATTGATGCCATCTTGCTCTCAACAGGACCGGATACCCAAATAATTCGGTCCATCATAAGTCGGGAGAAAATATCCATTTGGGTTGCTCTCAATTCTCTTTCTTCCAATATATAAGGGGTCATTCCCACGATATGTTGTTGGTAGTTATGTAAATCAAGTCCCGAGATATTACTTTCGCTCATTGCGAACTTTTGAAAATCTTTTCCGTAATTCATTATGCTTTTTGTTTTTGTTTTGGTTTAGATGGAACAATTGTGAGTGCCTTCGCCACGGCAGCATCTCTTGATTTTAATCCCTTCTCAATAAGTTTTCCGGATTTGTAGATACAAAACTCGTAGGACATTGAATATCCGTGTTTTTTTGTTGCGTCCGGTTTGGACATTATTTTAACATAAATGTCGTAAAGACCTGCTTTAACAACATATTTACCTCTTGTGCTTGGTTTTCCCATTTTAAAGTGTTTTAGATTAATATTATTTAGACCACAAAGATATATAAAAAAAAACTAACACAACAACTTTTTATTAAAAATATTTTTATTATACTTGATGGTATGATGAACATTATATTTTGGGTAACCATTTTTAGACTAGTGGTATACTCCTATTCAAAACCTAAACCAACCTTAAAAGAGGAAATGATAAACTACATCTATAATATAGTGGTGTCGTTAATAATTTATTTGATTATTAGTTCTATTATTGTATGACAAGAAAAATATTTGATAAATTAATTGAATGTTTTTACCCTGGTTGTATTGTCTCGGAGTATACGGTGTTTGATAGGAACACATTAAATGAAAATAATGAATGGGTTAAAGATTCTCCGGCCTTATTTGTAACAATTACAACCACTTCAGGTAATAAAATATTGTGGGAAAATACTGAAAAGGAGAGTCAGAAATTAAGCGATTTCACAGGATGTGAAATTGTTATAAACAAAGAAAGTTATTTAAATTGAAAAGACCTGATTTAATTGTTTGGAGTGAAAAAGATGGGTATGATGCAAAGTTAAGGACATATCCCACCAGTAACGGTAGTCAAAGTTTTGATTTACCCAATGTTCCCTTGTTTAGAAGTGAAGCGTCAAAAAAGATGATGGATGTCTTCAACAGGGAACATCAAGAGATAAAAGAAAGGATTGAAAAAATGTATGATGAGTACAATACATCTATTATGGTTTGGGAATCTAAAATTTCTTTTGAGCCAATAGTTGGAAAGTCATATTTTTTATATATCTTTGCTGAAGAATTAACATTATCGCTTATCGGCCCAGATGAATGGAATCGTGGAAAAGATTTTGTTGGAGAATTTTTGTTGAACTCGGATAATAAATGGATTAAAAAATTATGAGCAAGTTAAATAAAATAGGTGTCAAATGGTTAAACGATAACTACGGTGATTTAGAAATATTTGAATCACCGGAATATCCTAATTATGTTTTCTATATAAAAAATGGTAAACTTATCTTTGATTACAATAAAAAAAATGGGCGTGCTTATATCAATTATAGGGAAATTTGGTCGTTTTTTGAAAACTATTTTAGTATGAATTACACGCAAATTCAGGGATTAACGAAGGAATGGGTGGAGGAACATTTCAAATTGGGGGCGACAACAACTATCGTGTGTGCCAATCCCCGTAACTTTTCGGTGGAGGAACATTTCAAATTGGGGGCGACAACAACTCCGGATTCTTTAAGGATTACGAAACCATGGTGGAGGAACATTACAAATTGGGGATAACAACAACGTCTAAAACTTTGGGTCGTGAATTCGTATTGGTGGAGGAACATTACAAAACAAAAATTAAAAAATTATGAAAACAAATTACGAACTTTACGAACTTAACAGTAGCGTTTACGGTATCTCAAGACATAGTAATAGTAATGGTAAACCTGGTGACCATTTAGCTATTTATGATGCAATTGTAGAAAGCATCTCAATTTACTATGATGAAAAAACAAACTCAATGAAAGTAGAGTATTGGTTAAAAACACCGGAAGGTAAAAGTTGGGGTGATAGTTGTCCCCAAGATGATGTTAGTGATAACTTTGATGAATTGATTGGTAAAATAAGAAGTGTGTGGAGATTAAACTCTAACACATTCGGAGATTAGAAAAAAAATGGGTATAATTAATAATGTCTTATTTTTTTTATTAAAAATAACCTCGTTAATATTAAATAAATTAATAGAATTACGATGGTGGGGAATGGTTGGATATGTGTTGGAATTTAGAAAAAAATTCCTTATAATTATAATGAAAAAAACTATAAAAAATTATGGCAAAAGCAATTTTAGAATTTGATTTAAATGATTTTGATGATAGAATAGCTCATTTAAGAGCTGTCAAATCATTAGATTTAAGTATGGCAATATGGGATATTCTCCAATTGAGAAAAACCATGGAAAGACGATTTGAAAATACCGAGAACACAAATAATGATGTTTTTGATGGTATTGACGCAATGGGTGATGGTATTTTGGAAATATTGGACGAACACGGAATTAAAATAGATGATTTAGTGTGTTAATTAGATATGAAAAAGTATAAATTAATAAAAACCTACCCTGGAAGCCCATTGTTAGGTAAGGTGTTAGAACCCAAAGTAGAAAAAGACAACGAAAATACAAATAATTTCTATTGGGAAGGTAGTTGGTTTAACCCTAATGATTTTCCTGAATTATGGGAAGAAGTGATTGAAAACAATTATGAAATAATGTCGTATTGGTCACCAAGATTTGGAGATACAAAATATCTTTACTATGAGGGGCATGAAGATTGGGATAATATAAATAAATCCAAATACCATCCAATACATTCAGTAAAACGATTATCAGATGGTGAAGTTTTTACTTTAGGTGATACAATAAAGGTATCTAAATATGGTAACCCGCATATAATTGGTAGGTTTAGTTTAACTAACGACAATAGTAGATTTAAAAATGGTATGTGGATTCATTACAAGTTAGGGGATGGGTGTAGCCATATTAGAAACGCAATAAAAATTAAAACAAAAGTAAATATGAACAACGCAGAATTAGAATTTATTTTTTTTATGAAAGGAACATCCGGTTCCTTTAAAACAAATTTGTTTAAAACCATAATGAGTGCTGATAATACAAATCAGAAAAAATTATCATTGGGATTCCCTGATGAGGTTGAGGTTGTTAGAAGATACCAACAGGAAGATGGGTATTGGCAAGAATTATTAAACATCCGAGAGAATGACTAAAATAGAAAAACTTTGTATCAAGTGGTTAAACGATAACTACAATCATATGGAACCATTTATAATGAAAGAATATCCTGATTATATCTTTCATATGAAAAATGGGAAATGTATTCTGCAACATAATAAAAAAAATGGGTATGTCTATGTGAGTTATAGTGAAATTTGGAAGTTTTTTGAAAATATGTTTGGTATGTCTAATCAACAAATTAAGGACATCACAAAGATATGGGTGGAGGAACACTACAAAGTGGGGGTCGCAACAACTGGTTCTATTTCCGTTAATTGGACATCAATGGTGGAGGAACACTACAAAGTGGGTGTAAAATCAACACAGGAGTTCGGTTGGCGTCTACAAAAACAGGTGGATGAACAATACAAAGAGGGGATAACAACAACAAAGCGTCATGTTTATGAGCACATTAATATGGCGGAGGAACGATATAAAGAGATTACAACAACCAATAACCAATTACAATTTTACTTGGAAAAAGATGTTGAGGAGTTATACCTAACAAATAAACAAGAAATACAATAAAATGAATAAAAAATCAGAAATTAGTTGGAAAGATTATTCAAATGTTTTACCTTTGGCGGATAAAATATACCTTGGATTATTTGGTGAACCAAAAACTCATGTAGAATGGGCGGATAAATTTAATAAAGTGGGTGGTATTGTCCGATTAATTATAAAAGAAACAAAATGACAGAAGACGAATTAGAATATTGGCAATCAGTCCAATATAGAATGGAAGAAGAGGGTATTGACTATTGTTTTGAACACTATAGTCATTGGGATGAAATCAAAGATGAAGAATTCCACCGGTTAAGATTGGGATTCTTACAATATATGAAAGAAATAAGAGAATATGTCAATAAAAAGGTTGACGAAGGTGAAGACTTTGAATTAGAGGGAGGATTTGATGGGGAATAAAGATGAGAGATTACAGATATTAAAAGATGCTCATAAAAAATATTGTGAGTGGTGGTTACCAATAGATTTGGCTTGTGATTCCTGTATGGGAGCAATGTCTTGTCATAGATTCTGTGAAACTCTATTAACATATGATGGGAGTTGGTATGGAACATTAGAAGAACAACGGATTAAGAATTGGTGGGATAGATGGTTAGGTGATACAATCCCGGTGGATAAAAAACAATCCTTCAAATCATATATTTTGAAAATGATTGTTGGACATTATACTAATATAATAGATTTAAATGAAAAAGATGGAGATTAAAAACCACAAATACAATACAAGAATCCCAACAGAAATGAAGGGAAAATATAAACAACTTGATGAGGTTTATGATGATTGGAATGATTTTTTTGACAAATATGCCGATGGCAAAAGACAAAATAATGGAATATTCTCATATTTTTTGGGGTCATCAAATGAAGTTACATTATTTTGGTTTGAAGGTGAAGAATACCCATTTACTTACGTTTTTAATCGTGGAATTTATGAAATTAATGGTGAATATAAAACAGGATATAGATTTTATTTGAAAGATAAAATAACAGAAGAAATTAATTATGAATAATCAAGACCCCAATATGGTTAAGACCATAGACCAAGTGTATGAATGTTATGAAGTAGAACATTCTATGGCAACTAATCGGTGGATTCATCCGATGTTTCAAAACGGAACATATAGTAAGGATAATTCCTGTCAACCACCTAATCCTGGTGAACTTCTAACAAAAGAAGAATTCTATAATGAGATGAATACAAATAGTGAATTGTATAAAGAGTGGGGTAATGCCATCACAGCTCTTTATTTTTACATATCAAAACAAAATAGAAATGAGTAATCCACAAGTGATTGACGACGAATTGTGGGACCATTACAGTGGGTTACCAAATCCGATGTGGTATCAACATATAACAGAATTAGAAGATGAAGAAGAAGGTATTGATTATTGTTTTGAACACTATAGTCATTGGGATGAAATTAAAGATGAAGAATTTCATAGATTAAGAATGGGATTCTTACAATATATGAAAGAAATAAGAGAATATGTCGACAAAAAGGTTGACGAAGGTGAAAATTTTGACTATTATGGTGATGAAGAATTAAACAATTAAAAAACAAAAAACAATGAAAAAATTATTATTATCGATTGCGTTATTCATCTCAATGATGGTGAGCTCTCAAACCTTTACAAGATACTATGACCATGTCATTTTAAAAGACGGAATCACTCGTACCATAGACAGTTTAGAAGAAACTAGTACAACTGTTGTCTTTAGTGGAAATGATAAAGGAGACATTATTATATTAACCAATACAGGTTTAGACCTTCGTGCTGAAAGATATTACAAGACTGGTAGAATTTATGATGGAACATCTAAAGATGGCTTCAAATACAGGTACATTGAAACTCGTAATGAGAGTAAACAAAAAGTAATAATGCAACTATTCGACATAGGAGTATTCAGAGTACATACTCAGAAAGGCACTTACGAGTATCAACAAGTACCGAATTAAGATGGGACTTTATATACTAATAGCGTTCGTCGCATCTGCATGGGTCTTTATAATATACGAAGTAATGACAGCACCTTTAATTAACGACGATAAAAAACCGGTTTTCTTTAGTGATGAAAAATCAGTTTTCTTCAGTGAAGAAAAAGAGAAAGAAACAAAAATGAAAGTAATACAAGTTTATAAACCATTACAGAATAGTGATACTAAAGACGAGGATTTAGAATTGGTGGAATTTGTTACAACAATTAAGGATGAAAATATTGTATTAAAAAATGTTGCTCCTCATTGGAATGTTAGAAGTGAAATGTTAAAACATAATGAAACTTATCTTGAGTGGTTATTAAGAAAAAAAGAAGAAATATCTAATCGTGAAGATGTGGGAGGGATTTACTTATATGATGTAACCATTGTTGATGGTATAATAGGGTTTGATGAGAATAATCAGTGTGGTGTGATGGTAAGATATGATTATATCAACATATAGCAGAAACAGATGAAGAAGAAGATACAAGTGATGGTGATGATACTGAAGTCACTACTGAATAAAATAAAACGAAAAAGAAAGAGTATATGGGACTTATAAATAATCTTTATGCTGTGTATGAAAAATCACCGGCACACGGGAGCAAAGAACATAATGTAATTTTGGCTCCTTTCAAAACTAAAGAAGAGGCAGAACAAAACAGAATTAAATACGGTTATAACACCGATAATTATTACGTAGATATTTTGAAATATGAATAAATTAGATAACAAATACATTATTGATGGTATTACCATTGATAAAACAAAACATGGTTATAGAGTATTCACTATACCAACACAGCACTTTAGTATAATTAATTTGGAACAATTAACCAATGAAAGATTTGAAGAGGCAATTAAATTCCAAAATGAGAGAGAGGATTTAGAAAATCAACTTTTAAAGGCAATGTATGAAAATGAATAAACTAGATAAAGATTACCAAGCACTTCTCCAAGACATTCTTGATAATGGAGTAACAAAGCAGGATAGAACAGGTACAGGAACAATCTCAGTATTCGGTAGACAAATACGTCACAATATGAAAGATGGTTTTCCTTTACTTACTACAAAGAAGATGCCATTCAAAACAATCGTAACAGAACTTCTTTGGTTTCTTCGAGGTGATACAAATATTAAGTATTTGGTTGATAATAATTGTCATATTTGGAATGGTGATGCTTATAAGAATTATATTTCTAAAGGGGGTAAGGATTTTTCTGAAAAATCAATGAAACAGATTTCTTCTCATTTATCACAAGAAGAATTCATCAACAAAATCAAAACAGATGATGAGTTTGCTAACAAGTGGGGTGAGTTAGGAAAAATATACGGATTACAATGGCGTAACTGGGGTGGATGGAAAGACACCAAACAAACAGGTTTTTTACACAAAACTGATAATGGATGGACTGTTAAGTGGAGTGATTTACATTCATTTGCTAATGGTACTGAGTGGTTAACAACACCAATACAGGATTCTGACCAATCTCTTTACAGTGATGAAGATGAAGGTAAAAAAGTTTACTATAAAAATATAACACTTGGTTACGATGAAAAATCTTTTTATTCAATTCAAGTTGCTAAAGTAATTGATGATAAGTTTGACAAATATATTGGTGGGAAAGACCAAATCCAAAACCTAATCAACGACCTTAAAACAAATCCAGACTCAAGACGATTAATGGTTAATGCTTGGAATGTTGGAGAATTAGACCAAATGGTTCTTCCACCTTGTCATTATGGATTTCAAGTTTATACAAGAGAGTTAAATAGAGAAGAAAGAGTTGATTTGTATATTAAAAAGTATGGAGATATTGGAATGGATTATGAAAAGTACAAAGATACAATACCATCCAGAGCAATCTCTTTAATGTGGAATCAACGTTCAGTAGATACATTCTTAGGTTTACCATTCAACATTGCTTCTTATGGATTGTTATTAGAAATAATTGCAAAAGAAGTTAATATGGTTCCGGATGAGTTAATTGGAAATCTCGGTGATTGTCATTTGTATTCAAATCATATTGATGCTGCTAAGGAACAAATTGGAAGATATTTTACTATTGAAGAAAGATTTGAATTATGGGGTAATAAAGAAAATGAATATGCGATGGATACGTATAATAAGTTAACATCTGATTCACGTAAACATATATTTCTATCTGATAGACACCAAGGAAGTGTTCCTGAAAGAACGAGAGAACCTTATCCATTACCAACACTAAACATCAATACAGAATTCTGGAATACACAAAGTGGAGAATGTGGAGTAGGACCGTTGGATACTAATTTACAAGGATTTGAAATAAGTGAATTTGAAATAGAGAATTATCAATCACACCCAACAATTAAAGCACCATTATCAAATTAATATGAAAACAGAAAAGGAAATTTTAGAAAAATATGAAGAAATGTTAAAAAATACTGAATTATTGATGGATAAAGTTAGAAATCCTGACAAATATGATGATGTAAATATTGAAAACATTCATGAACATATTAATTATGAAAATGAACAACATCAAATGAATGCGTTAATTAAATGGGTTTTAAATTAAGTTATGAAAAGTCCATTAACCGGAAGAGAAATGAAATTAATGTCGGAACCATCCACATTAACATACAAAGGGAAAGAATACAATGTGATAAACCACTTCTACCTATGTGAATCAACAAATGAACAATTCACAACAACAGAACTGGATGAGAAGAATTTAGAAGAATTATATAAACAAATAAATTATGTGGGATATAGTAGTAATAAAAAAAGAAGACGATAAATACATTGTTATGACACCCAACGGCGATGTTCATTGTATATCAGAAGAAACTTTTCAAACCTTCGAAAGAAATGGTAGAGTTAGTTATGACCCTGAACATAAAAAAATGTAAATAAGATATGTATAATCCAATACCAACATTAAGTAAGAAAAATAAAGTAAAAATAAGGAAAATTGTTAGAGATTACAATTCTGCGTCTAAAAAAGAAGTTTGGGGTGGTGCTTTGGATAATTTTTTATTTGGGTTTTTATCGGCAACATTAGTGGTTTTTATTGCAACTAGAACGGATGTTGCAGTATTTTTAGGATATGTGACATATTACTTATTTTTGGGTAAGATTGTTAATAGACCAAAGTATGTTACAGATTTGGGAAAATTAATTGTGTTCCCATTACCATCAGCATTAGGAGCGTTTGCGGGGTATAAATTAAGTTATATTCTACTACATTTAATATAAAAAAAACCGACATCTGTCGGTTTTGTTGTTTTAAGCAATTGCAGTTTTATTGATTGGATGTGGTTTTGGTGAGACTCCGGCTAAATAATCTTTAGTTATTCTTCCCAATAAATCTTTTGTACCCCACTTTGAATTTACAACAGCGTCGGTTAATTTGGATAATCCGACATCATTTTTAAACCCATCTATTATATTTTGGTATCTACCATTTTTTAATGTCTTACAAGTCGCTTGTATTCCATCTTCAGGTGTTTTATAATTTTTAACTCCTACCGAACTACCTTTTAATACTGTAGCTCCCGGCCAAGGTTGAGTTGTGTTAAATGGGTTATTAGCGGAACCACCACCTTCGGCTTGTCTCCAAGCATACATAAATAACATATTATTTCTTGTTGGTTGAGCTCCAATACATTTTAAAATGTTTTTATAGAAATCATCATCAGATGTTGTTTTTGTGGATAATGGTGAAGTAGATAAATCAAGAGAAGAATCTTTTGACCCTGACTTTAACTTATTTTTAGCATATTCAGCGGCTTTTTGGATAATAGTACTGATTATATTATCAGAAACTTGTTCAGTTAAATTATATAACGATTTTATTTCGTTTTTTTCTTCTTCAGTTATTATGAATTTTTTCTTCATTGTAAAAGTTGTTTATATATAAATACTATGAAAGTTTGTTATATTTATTACTATGAAAGTAACCATTGTACATAATAATTCCGGAGTTAATAAAAAATATTTCAAACTATATGATGATTTTATTAAATTTCTACAAAAGGAGATTCCATTAAATCACGATTTAACCATTTATTTTTTGGGAAATCGAGAAGGAACTATGACTACCGGTCAGCGTAATAATAACGACGAGATTAAGGTATTATCAAAAGGAAGATTAAATAGAGACATTTTAAGAACTCTAATTCATGAATGGGTACACGAATACCAAAGGACAATATTAAACAGGGATAAAGGACCGGATATCGGTGGAAAGAACGAAGATGAAGCAAATGCTAAATCAGGTTCAATCATGAAGAAATACGAGAAATCTAACCCTGAAAATACTGAACTTATGTACAAATAATTATTCGGAGATACTAACTACTTCTAATTCAAAGGTTAATTTTTTTCCAGCTAAAGGATGATTAGCGTCTAAAACAACATTTTCATCATTAACTTCAATTACTTTAACATTTACGGCTCCCATTGGACCGTTACCTTGCAACATTTCACCTTCTTGAACACCTTCAGGGACATTTGCCTTTGGTACTGAATTAATCAACTCTATGTTTATTTCACCATAAGCTTCAGAAGGTTCTATTTCAATCGTTTTGGTTTCTCCTTCAGACATACCAAATAAACCATCTTCAAAACCTTTAATTAATTGTCCTTGACCTAGAGTTGTCTCTAATGGTTCACGACCTTCATTTAATGAAGAATCAAAGATTGTTCCGTCTTCTAATTTTCCCGTGTAGTTCACTTTTACAGTGTCACCAGTTTGTATTTTTTTCATATTTTAAATATTTTTTATAAAGATAAATAGAATTAAAATAATAGTCAAACATATTGATTAAAAAATCTTTTTATCCTATAATTATAATAATAATAATCTTTCTTAAACCCTTGTTTTACAATGTCAAACGAACAAATTATGGACGAACAATTCCATTTTGCTTATCTATCTGGTGTATTCAAAGAATTCTCATCTGAAATCACTAAAATTAAAGAAGAAAACTCTACTAAAAGTCTTTGTGAAATATCTGACGATGTTTTTGAAAGGTTTATTAAGGAAGGTTTAATTGATGAGGTATATCTTTTTATATAACATCAATTGAGGATAGTACGGAAATATTTTGGGTAAATCCTATATATTTCCAAGATTCTCTTGCGATAAAATCTAATCCAGAAGGGTATGTATCGGCACAAGTTTCGGGGTCACTTGTGTATAATTTACAATCTATTATATATGTTTTATTGTTTGAAATATATTTCACATCATTAACCTTTACATGAGACCCTTCACCAAACAATATTGATAATTCTTTTTTATGGGTTTTATTTATTAATATTTCCACGACTCTTTTCATATTAATAAATATAAATAAAAAAATGAGGAAATTCAATTTATTTTTTATCAATCCATTTTTTTATATAAAATAATTGACTATCTTTGTAAAAAAAAGAAATGGAACCAGAAAAAGACATATTTGACCAATGGTCTGAAGAAAGAGAAAAAGAATCGTGGATTGTTAAAAAATTACGATACATTCCAGCGTGGTGGAATCACGATGGTAAATATTACCACAAATATATTAAATTTGGTGTAAAAAACCTAATTTATTGGCTCCCAATCATATGGAAAGATAGAAATTGGGATAGTCATTATATTTTTGAGATAATGAAACATAAAATCTCTGCTCAAGCGAATTATATCGGTCGTAGAGACTTACATACCAGAGCACAACAAGACGCTAAAAGAATGAGATTGTGTGTAAAATTAATGGGGTTGGTTCAAGATGAGTTTTATTCGACGGAATACACCGATTATCATAACACTAAACACTGGTTTGAGGATTTGCCGGAAAAACCGGGTTATTCATCTTGGGAATCACGTTTATTAGAAGAAAATTTTGATGATTACTTCAAAAAATATCCATTAATTTACAAAAGAGTGTTAAATGGTGAAGGTGTTTTTGGTAGAGAAGGTCGTGAGGAAGATAAACAAATAATCGCAATGAATATTGGTCACATAAATCACGACAGAGCAAGAAAATTATTATTCAAAATAATGGAGTCAGAAATTGAAAAATGGTGGAATTAGTTGAGATTTTTTAATAAATCCACCACTTTTCAATATTTCCAAACCATTTATAGTAAAAACTATAAATGGCTTACGTATATAAACACACAAGATTAGATAATAATGAAATTTTTTACATCGGTATTGGTTCTCATTTAGATAACTATAAACGAGCTTATGTCACATATAAAAGAAATTATCTTTGGTATAAAATAATAAAAAAAACTGAATATATTGTAGATATTTTGTTCGATAATATCAGTTGGGAGGAAGCTTGTGAAAAAGAAGAGGAATTAATAAAACTTTATGGTAAAATATCGAATAAAACGGGTTCGTTATGTAATCTAACGGATGGTGGAGAAGGATTTAAAAAACACCATACGGAAAAAAGTAAAACCAAAATACAAGAATTTTTTAAAGATAAAACCTACGATGAACTTCACGGTGAAAACGCTGAAAAAGAAAAAGAAAAACGACGAGAAGGTGTTAAAAAATATTGGGATAGTTTAACCGATGAAGAAAGAAAAAAAAGAAGTGAAAACGCCGCAAGTAAAATGAAAGAGTTTTATAAAACAAACCATTCTATAAGATTTGGAAAACCCGCTCCACAACAATTTAAACCAATTTTACAATATACAGAAGACGATGAATTTATCAAGGAATGGGATAGCACTAAAACAGCGTCTATTGAGTTAGGAATAAGTAGAACCTCAATATCAGGTAATTTGCACAATAAAAAAAAAACAGCCGGTGGTTTTATTTTTAAATTTAAACTATGAGGACATTTAAAGAAATTTGGGATAAAGTGTCAGAAGAACTCCGAGGAAATTTAACCTTGGAGGAATATCAAGAGTTAATCAATTTAGAATATATTCTAACGCAGGGTTATACACAACCTGGTGATGATGAACGATATACAGAATTAAGAATAAAAAAACATGGGGTATGACAGTAGAAGAATTAATTAATGTTTTAAACGGTATTAAAGATAAATCTATTGTTGTCCTTGTTAGAGGTTACGAAGGTGGATATGCGGATATAAAAATAAAATATACCGAAGGAGGAGTTCCTGAAATTAGTACAATAGATTTAAATGTTAATAATGAATCTTATTACGGTCCCCACGAAATAACCGAAGAGGATACACCTTTGAAAAAAAATAAAATAGTTAAAGGGATTATATTACAAAGAGAATCTAAATTTTAAAAATATGTGGATAGTTTATTTAGTTATGTTTTTGGTGGTTACGGTCATCTCATTATTATGGGTGTCGGGAATTGATTATATGCAAAAAAATCATCCTGATTATAAAGGTGAGGAATTTAGTGGATTTGATTTTGATGATGATATATCAGATTGGGATGTCACATTAATGGACGGATTAGAAGATGAAGAATTTAGTAAAGATTATGACAAAGAATAATATTAATTTATTATCTTTGTAAAAAAAAATAGAAATAATGGGAAATATTAGAGTGACACTTTTGTCGGACACTCACAATAAACACAAACAAATCACATTGGATTTACCTGGTGGCGATATCTTACTACATAGTGGTGATTTAACATCTATGGGTTACGAACACGAAATCAGAGAGTTCTGTAAATGGTTCAGCAAAATTGAAGGTTATACTCACAAGATATTCATTGCCGGAAACCACGATTGGGGATTCCAAGACAATGTTGATAAGGTGAAAGAAATTTTAGATTTCTACAGTGGAATTACTTACCTTCAAGATAGTGAAGTTAAAGTTAAAATTGGGGATGAAAGAGAAGTAAAAATATATGGAGCTCCTTGGCAACCAGAATTTCACGGTTGGGCTTTCAACTTACCTAAAAATGGTCCGGGATTATCTACCAAATGGGAAGCAATCCCTGATGATACTGATATCTTACTTACTCACGGACCGGCATTTGGTATTTTAGATACCGTTGATGGTAGAAGAAGTGAAAACTTGGGATGTGAGTTAATGGCGGAAAGATTGGAAGTTCTTAATGTTAAACTTCATAATGTAGGTCATATCCACACCGGATATGGTTATGTTAGAAAAGGAGATACTCATCACTTTAACTCTTCTGTTTTGAATGAAAGATATACTTACACTCAAAAACCAATGACAGTTGATTGGAATCCGGAAACAAACGAATTAGAGTTTGTATAATAAAAAACCCCTTCTTTTCAGAGGGGTTTGTTTTTTAAATGTTTTGCCAAACTACTTGAGGTATTTTAGTCCATACTTCATCAGAACCTTCTTTTTTTAAGTCGGGTAATGTTTTGACATATTTGTGAATAAATTTTGGACCTCTTTTAATTCTACCAATCATAGATTCTTTTCTATATAATCTATCGGGATTAAAATTATCGTTTTGTTCAGAAATAACTCGTTTAACAATTTCAGTTAAATCTTTTTCAGTTAATTTAATTATTTTTTCCATAACAATAAATATCTCAATTTACATTAATCTTTGTAGTTCAGCCATCAACCTTTGTTGTTGTTCTTGAAGTTGTCTAATTTTTGTTAATTGTTGTGGGTTTAAATCAATACTCTCACCTTTAATTGATGAAATTTCATTTGCCAACTTATCGAAATTATAAGTTAACTGGTTGTATCTTTGGGCTTTTTCTGTGTCGTTCATATTATAAATATAAATGGATGGTTTAAAAAGTAAAATATATCTGAATATAGTTTAATTATTACCAATAAATGGATATTAAATGAACATGGTGGAAATTCCTCCAAGTTTGTTTGGTAGTTATAAAATAATTTATTACCTTTGACCTATGAGTAAAATAGTAAAAGAATTAGGTAAAAAGTGGGAACAAGTTTTTGACGACCCCGATGAAACAATTATTTGGAGATATGATACCTCCAAGAATAAGTTTGGCCCTTATGAAGTTGAAATAAAAAGTAAGAGTCCGAGAGTTACAGTTAAAAAGGTTACACGTAAAGTGTAATCTTTTTTTTTACATCAAAAACTAATAAACACACAACACCAAAAACTAATAAACACACGAAGAATAAATAATTAAACGATATTTATAATTAAATAAACATCATTTAATTATATATTATGTTATTAAAAATAGGGTCAGTAGGTGACGATGTAAAAAAACTACAAACAAAATTAGGTACCACTTCTGATGGGTCATTTGGTCCAGGAACAGAGAAATTGGTTAAAGAATGGCAAACCAAAAACGGGTTAACCGCTGACGGAATTGTTGGAGATGGAACTTGGAATAAGATGTTTCCTAAAGTGATTAAAGAGGATGTTGTAATTCCATCTTCAGGGGGATTAAAATTGGATAAATTAAAAGGACATATTCCGGATTCGATTATTGCTCAAATTCCTGAAGTTGTTGAAAAATTCAAAATTAATACCCCATTAAGGTTGGCTCATTTCTTATCTCAATGTAGTCACGAATCGGGTGGATTTAAAATAGTGAAAGAAAATTTAAATTATTCAGCTGAAGGTCTTAAAAAAACCTTTCCAAAATATTTTCCTGGTAACTTATCAGAATCTTACGCTAAAAACCCTGAAAAAATTGCATCAAAAGTATATGGTGGTAGAATGGGTAATGGTAATGAATCAACAAAGGAGGGATATAAATTTTCAGGTAAAGGTTTTATCCAGTTGACAGGTAAAGACAATTATATTGCATTCGGTAAATCAATCGGTGTTGATTTAGTTTCACATCCAGAATTAGTTGCTGAAAAATACCCATTATTGTCAGCGTCTTGGTTCTTTAGTAAAAATTGTATTAAAAAATGTGATGGTGGTTCGTCAAGAGAAATAGTGAAAAGTGTTACAAGATGTGTAAATGGGGGGGTAATAGGGATTGAGGATAGATTGAAACATTTTAATGAATTTTATAAATTATTGTCGTAATTTTTTATACTTTTTTATACTTTTTTATATTTCCATGATATTTATTATTATGGAAAGAAAAACTTTAATAATTAGTAAAGAAACCCACCAAAAATTAAAAGATTATTGTAAAGATAATTCTATTAAATTAAATGATTGGGTTGAAAAATTAATACTTAACGAAATAAAAAAGTATGATGGAAAATAATTGGTATGTTTATAGACACGTTAGACTAGACAAGAATGAACCTTTTTACATTGGTATTGGTAATAAAAAAAATTATGCGAGAGCATATCAAACCGAACCTGACAGACGTAATGAAATTTGGTGTAAAATTTTTAATAAATCTGATATTGAAATTGAGATTATTTTAGAAAATTTAACTAAAAATCAAGCTTCGGAAAAAGAACAAGAGTTTATTAAATTATACGGTAGAAAAGATTTGAGTACTGGGATTTTATGTAATATGACGGATGGTGGTGACGGTATATGGAATTATATTATGTCTGACGACACTAAAGAAAAAATGAGACAATCTAAATTAGGGAATAAAAACCCCAATTTTGGTAAATCACCATCGGAAGAAACCAGATTAAAAAGAAGTAAATCTTTAACTGGTCAAAAAAGGTCTGAGGAAGAAAAACATAAACAATCATTAAGAACAATTAAATCAGGTCAAGCAAAAAAAACTTTATTATTAAATTATAATACTAAAGAAATTATTGGTATTTACCATTCAATCTCAGAGGCTTGTAGGAGTGTTGGGTTATGTCCGAAAAATGATGGTAGTAAAGCTAGTATGGTTGCTAATGGTAAAAGGAATCAAGTAAAAGGGTATACGTTCAAGTATATTTAAAATATTTTGATATTTATAATAAAAACAATTAAAATGGATAAGAAATTAATTAATGAAGACATTGCAAATATGAAATATCTTTTTGGGTATAAAGCTGGAAGAGTTATTTCAGAACAAAATTTTGATTATACAACCGAAGGTTATTTAGATACTGAATTAGATGAAGATTTATGGGATACGGAAAAAGTAAATTTTAATACTGAAAAAAAACGACCTTCAAGATTGGTAAAACATTCTGACACTGGTGAAATTGTTGGAACACACAAACATGGTGTTGGGTTTCACCCTAGTGAGCACGGAGAAGAATTAGGGTTTGAACATCATCCAACCGATATTCCTTATGGAACAAAATTTGGTGGTACTGAAATGGGTAATTTTGATTACGAAGAAGGTGATTTTAATGAAGAAATTAGTGAAGATAAAGATGATGATTTGTTTTTAAAAAGAAGAAGGGGTCCTATTGAAGACCTTATTGAAAAATATATTAATGAAGTAGAAGAAGAAGGAACATATTTTGGCGATGAATTTGAATTTGCTGACAATATTATTTCTTGGGTTATTGATGATTTAACAAATTATAACTATGAAGACAACAATTATGACGAACTTGAGGAATTGATAAAAGATAATTATGGGGATTACATCCTTTCAAGGTATGTTGAATCAGATTTTGATGAAGATGAAGATTTTTAATAAAACAAAACCCCCTCTGAAAAGAAGGGGTTTATTATTTTAAGACAATTCGTTTGACATATTGATGGCGGCTTGTAAAGCATCTTCCAAAGTTTCAATAACTTTACTACCTCGTTTTTTAAATGGAATTACACTAGAGATACCGGATTCTAACCTCCATTTTTTATCAAAATCGTCACTTTCAGATAAATTTTTATCATATTCAAGTTTCCATCCAGCCCATTCCCACTCTTCATAATCTTCTTCTTTTGGTTCGTAAGATGCGTCAAATAATCTATCACCAAGTTTAAATGTTTGACCACCTCTATGGGTGTATCCGTGATAACCTTCTATTTCAGGAAATAAGTGATGATTAACATAAGTGACTTCATTCATTATTTTAGCAACACCTCTAGGGTATTCGTTACAAACCTCCATATTATTTTTGTAATACCACCAACCACGTTCAATATCACCAATATAATCACCTTCTTTTGATAAGAATGAATTTGGTAGGGGATATTCGTCTATATCTCCAAAAGTGTGTTCTTTAATAACACCACCAGTGTACTTATTAATTTTATAAACACATTCCGGATTGACTATCCATCCACTTAAATCTCTTTTGGGGGTGATTCTTGAAACCAGTTTTGTGAAACCTAAATCAAGGTGAATTTTGTTTAATTTTGATTTTCCGGTGTATTCAGGATACTTTTCAAATTTTAATCTGATTTTTCCGATGTAAGGGGTTGTATTTTTTATCATAATTTATAGTTTTGTGTAAAGATACATAATTTCAAAGTATTTATCAATATGAAAATTAGAATAACAGAAAGTCAGTATAAAATATTGGTTAATAAACCGAGGGATGTTGTGTTTGGGAATGTTAATGAGGCTAGCAAACCAAAAGAAACTCCTGAAGAAATTGATGCGAAAATTGAGGAAATTTTAAATCACGTAAGAAATGGTGGTGAATTTATACGTGTTTATGGTCAAGACAATAAATATACTTGGTTAAAAAGTAAATCACAACATGATAAAACTGGAAAATTTAAAAACGTTTTCGACCAAATTAAAAAAATTCAGGAAAAATTAGATAATAAAAAAATTGAAGAAATTTTAAATCACGTAAGGAATGGTGGTGAATTTATACGTGTTGTGAAAAAAAACGATAAGTATAAGTGGTTATTAAATAAATCACTAAATGATAAAACCGAAGAACAAAAATTTAAAAAGGCTTTAGACCAAATTTATGAAATTCAGGAAGAATTAGAAAATAAAAAAATTGAGGAAATTTTAAATCACGTAAGGAATGGTGGTGAATTTATACGTAATGCGCAAAAAGACGATAATTTTAAGTGGTTAAAGAGTAGATTAAAAAATAAAACCAAAGAAAAAAAAATTAAAAAAGCTTTTGACCAAATTAAAAAAATTGAGGAAGAATTCGAAAATAAAAAAATTGAGGAAATTTTAAATCACGTAAGAAATGGTGGTGGATTAACCGGTGTTAATTATGAATGGTTAAAAGGAAAAATCAGGTATGATACATCCGAAGAAAAAAAATTTAAAAAGGCTTTCGACCAAATTAAAAAAATTCAGGAAGAATTAAAAAATAAAAAACTTGAGGAAATTTTAAATCAAGTAAGAAATGGTGGTGGATTATCCATCGTTAATTATGGATGGTTAACACAAAAAATCGAAACTGATACATTCGAAGAAAAAAAATTTAAAAAGGTTTTAGACCAAATTAGAAAAATTCAGGAAGAATTAGAAAATGAAAAAATTGATGAGAAAATTGAGGAAATTTTAAATCACGTAAGAAATGGTGGTTCATTTATACGTGATGCGACAAAAGACGATTATTACAAGTGGTTATATAATAAATCACTAAGTGATAAAACCGAAGAAAAAAAATTTCAAAACGCTTTAGACCAAATTTATAAAATACAAGCAAAATTAGGAATTAAGAGAGAATGGTGGGGTGAAAGAGTAATTATAGATACATTAGAAAAGATGGGGTTTGAAGATATTCCACAACAAGGTCAACATACATATAAAGATTGTAAAAATAGTTTAACTTGTAACTTTTATAAATTTGATATTTATCTACCGTATAATGAAAATAATTATATGGTTGGTAAAGATAAAGATTTTTACATACCTGAAACCGGTATTATATTTGAATATGATGGTATACAACATTTTGAGTCAATTGATTATTATGGTGGTGAAGAAAAATTTATAAAACGAATTCATAGTGATAAAGAAAAAAACTCGTATTGTCAAAATAACAATATAAAGTTAGTTAGAATCCCATACACATCAAAAAAAATAACAGATATTAAAAATGATATAATATCTGCATTGAAAAATACAGATACATTTATATTAACCGGTGACTATCCCCAACTTGGGTGGAATCAAAAATAATTCAAAGTATTTATCAATATGAAATTAATTATAACAGAAAGTCAGTATAGGATACTGACTGAAGCATATTCTGAAGAAGAGTTTAGAGAAAAGTATGTTGATTCAGGATTAATCCCTGAAAATCAATTTAATGAAATTATTAATAACATAAAAAAACCATTCTATGTAGGGTGGTTGTTAAAAATGTTAAATTCCGGTTTCATAAAATATGAGGACGCCTATAAATTTAAAAATTACTTTAATGTTTTTGAAAAATTTAAACAACATTATCCTATTAAAGATTTGGGTCAAATTAAAACGATGAATGACGTTTTTGAGTTTGAAAGAAAATCAAAAGATATTTTAATAAAACAACAAGATAACAAACAAGGTGATATTTCTGATAAAAAAAATTTAGTTAGTACAAACGATATTCAAAAATTAGAATCTGTTGGTATTAAATATTTGGGTATGGTTGATGGATTACAATCCTTTCAAGTTCCACCGGAAGTGAAGGATAGTAAAGAAGCTTGGAATGTGTATCGAGAGATTCTTGGTAAATGTTCGGGTAGAGATAAAGGTCAGATAGTATCTATTTGCACTATGGCGGGATTTGGTAATTTTAATCAATATCTTAATAATTACCCTGGTTCATCCTATTATGTTTTTTATAATATGAGTGATTCATTATCTCCTTATCAATTTCATTATGAATCTAATCAATTTATGGATAAAAATGATAACGACATTAGTAAAAGTAAATTATTTGTTAATTTAAGTAAATTTTTATTAAAAAAAGGGTTAAGTGAAAAATTAATATCAATTTTATATAAAGGAAATTTAGGTTTAGAACTAACAGATTATGAAAAAAATGCAATAAAAGATATGAAATATGTTTTTACTAAAGTTCATTTATCTAGGAATAATATGATTATGTTTGTTAATCAATCATCCGAGGTTATTCAAAGATTATTATCAATTTTACATTTATTAACTGAATTAACCTTTTTATCGATTGTTGATTGTGAATCGGCAGATTTTTCGGGTATTGATATTTGTAGTTTACCTAAATTAACGTATGTAAACTTAAATGGGACTAATAATAATCTTGACAAGCAAGATTATGAATGTATTAATAGTGAAGGAAATGGACATTACACCCGTATTTAAAGAATAATAATAAGCCTCCACTGTAAATGGTAAAAATATGAAATTAATAATAACAGAATCTCAATATAAAAAGTTAATTAAAGAAGACGATTCTCAAATAGAATATACCAGTGAATTTTTAGATGAAGTCACGGTTGTTGTGGTATTTGAGAACGACCCGTTATATAACCAAGTTGAGGGGTTTTTTGAAGAATATGGTTTTGGATTTATGGTTCCTGGTAAGAATTTAATCATTATTGATGGACAGATATTGGAGGGACAACCGGATGCCACAAGTATTTTAAAATTTATTGAAGCTCACGAGATTACTCATGTATTGTTGGGTCACGATGGACCTAGAGACGAAAAAGACGAGTTGGAAGCTGATTTGGGAGCGTATCTACTATTACAGAATAAAGGATATTACGAACCAATTAGAATATTATTAGACCATTTCCAAGAAAGACACGGAGTTGAATTTGATGAGAGTATGTTGGACGATATAAAAGATAGAATGTAATATGAAAATAATAATAACAGAACAACAATATAAATTATGGGAGGACATCCAATCAATCCCCCTCTATAAGCCGGCAACATCAGTATGTAAATCATTTTATAATAGATTCAAAAAAGAATTTCCAAATACTCCGGAATATATCTTAAAGGAATTTGTAACAAATGTTTTATGTGGTGATGAAGAGAGTTATAAAACTGTGATGGGACAATATCACGGAGACCCAATACCTTTTTTAGGTAAAATGATTTATAATTATTTAAAAGGCCCTTGGAAATTACAAATAATTAAAGTTAACCCTGAAGATTTTGTTGAGAACAATATAAACTCCTTCATTGAGAGAGAATTTGGTGAGGTTGATGCTTATTTTGTTAAAGATGACAAAAAAAGGATGGAAATACAAAAAGAACTAGCCACCCCAACAGGTAAAAACGAACCAATAATTGTACATAAAGATAAGTATGGTAAGTATGAAATTGTTGAGGGATGGCATAGAGCAATGTCCACATTAAAACTTGGTGATAATGGTGAGGACTTTAAAAATTGGGATAAAGTGAAATTAAGAGCTTTTGTCTCCGAAAAATAATCTTTCAATATTCTTTTTACCCTCCTGATTTGCCGAATGAACTTTAACTTTTGGTAATTTAATATTATTCATTCTACAATAACCTATTAACCATAATGCGGCGTCAAATCCTGTCCTATCTTTTATGGTATCATAACTAATATTTGTTTGATTTTCGGGTAAATAATGATTTTGAGATAAATCATGGTCAAACGATATTACTTCCGGTAATCCGTATTCTAAAATGGTGTTTACAAATTCTAAATAATCCTTAACCACTATCCAATCATTATTATTTTCATAAATTGGGTCAATTGTGTTTTTAAATACATCGTAAGGAACTCTATTATCGTCTAAAAATATTTTCATCCTGCAAAGATATAACTTTTTTTTTAATATATTTATAAATATGAAATTTATTATCACAGAAAAACAAAATGATTTGTTATTGGAGGTTAGAGTTCCAAGAGAAGAACGAATTGAGTTATATAGAGACGAAGAAGTTGTGGTTGTTATACCATTAACTCATAGAGCATTACGTAAATACGCAACATATTGTCAATGGTGTATTATTAGAGATGTCCATGAGTGGGAACAACATCACCAGGGAACATCTATGGTGATTGCTCAAAGACACCCAACACCAATTAAAAAAGGTATAACCGGAAATCCAACTTTTTATGAAATATACTCATTACATAGATTGAGAAACGAATATGATGATTTGGAATATGTTAATGATGTTTTGAATTATAATTTTGAATCTGATGAAATTGCTTTAGAGTATTACGAGGAATTAATTAAAGATGTGAATAATTTTGGTTTGAATGCCGTATATTATGGGAATGATAACGACATTTATGATTCAGGTGACAACTACTTACGAAGTTTTGGATATAATATTAATGATGTCCCAAATATGACACCCGAGATTATTGAAATAATGGATAATTATTTGGAATATAATATATCAAAATAACAATACTGACACAATAACATATGAACCTGACATCTTGTCAGGTTTTATTTTTTGGTATAATTTTTAATTATATTTGAAATGTGTTTGACACATTAAAAATAAACATATATACTTAAAAAAAAAACTTATTAAATTATGAGCAAAAAAGTTCTAGGTGTGGATTTAGGGACAACAAATTCGTGTTGTGCCATTATGGAGGGAGGCGAACCCATAATTATCGCAAATAGCGAAGGTAAAAGAACAACACCTTCAATTGTGGCTTTCTTAAATGATGGAGAAAGAAAAGTTGGTGACCCAGCAAAAAGACAGGCTGTTACCAACCCAACAAAAACTATATCATCAATTAAACGATTCATGGGAGCTAACTATGATAGTATCGTAGATGAACTATCTAAAGTTTCGTATTCTGTGGTTAAAGGTAGTGGAAATACTCCAAGAGTTAAAATTGACGATAGAGAATACTCTCCACAAGAAATTTCAGCAATCATTTTACAAAAAATGAAACAAACTGCTGAAGATTATGTTGGTGAATCTATCACTGACGCGGTTATCACTGTACCGGCTTACTTTAACGACTCTCAAAGACAAGCAACAATTGAGGCAGGTCAAATCGCCGGATTAAATGTCTTGAGAATTATATCTGAACCTACAAGTTCTGCGTTGGCTTACGGTATTGATAAAAAAGGTGATAGTAAAATTGTTGTGTTTGACTGTGGTGGTGGAACTCACGATGTATCCATCCTTGAATTAGGTGGTGGTGTGTTTGAAGTATTATCTACAGATGGTGATACACATTTAGGTGGTGATGACTTTGACCAAATCATTATTGACTTTTTAGTTGATGAATTTAAAAAAGATAATGATGGTTTAGACATTACTAAAGACCCAATGGCATTACAAAGATTGAGAGAAGGTGCTGAGAAAGCTAAAGTTGAATTATCTTCTTCTCCTCAAACAGAGATTAACTTACCTTATTTAAGTGCTGACGCTACCGGACCAAAACATTTGGTGAAAACATTAACAAGGTCTAAATTTGAGCAACTTGCAAGTGATTTGATTAAACGAACTATTGCTCCGTGTAAATCAGCTTTGAAAAATGCTAAATTAAAGATTACCGATATTGATGAGGTTATTCTTGTTGGTGGTTCTACTAGAATCCCTGCGATACAGGAAGCGGTTAAAAAGTTCTTCGGTAAAGAACCATCAAAAGGTGTTAACCCGGATGAGGTTGTTGCTTTAGGAGCGGCTATTCAGGGTGGTGTATTAGCTGGTGATGTGAAAGATGTATTATTGTTAGATGTTACACCTCTTTCATTAGGTATTGAAACAATGGGGGGAGTTTTAACTCGTCTAATTGAATCTAACACCACAATCCCAACTAAAAAATCTCAAGTATTCTCAACGGCTGTTGATAATCAACCATCTGTTGAAATTCATGTTTTACAAGGTGAGAGACCAATGGCAAAAGACAATAGAACAATCGGTAGATTCCACTTGGATGGGTTACCACCGGCAATGAGAGGAACTCCTCAAATTGAAGTGATTTTTGATATTGACGCGAATGGTATTATTAATGTTTCCGCAGTTGATAAAGCAACAAACAAAACACAATCAATCAGAATTGAGGCATCTTCAGGATTATCTCAAGAGGAAATTGAAAGAATGAAATTGGAGGCTGAAGAAAATGCTGAATCGGACAAAAAACTTAAAGAAGATGTGGATACATTAAATTCTGCTGACAACCTGATTTTCCAAACAGGTAAATCTTTGACGGATTTGGAAGATAAAATTTCTGAAGAACAAAAAACAACAATAACTGAATCAATAGATAAATTGAAAGACGCTCATTCTAATAGAGATATTGAAAATGTTAAGGTATTGTCGGAAGAACTATCTCAAAAGTTCCAACAAATATCTCAAGATTTATATTCAAGTGTTAATGAGGGTGATGTTTCAGAATCTGATATTGATGTGTCTGATGTTGAATTTGAAGAGATAAAATCTGAATAATAAATTATATTGATGATTTTTAACCCCAATAATTTTTTTATTGGGGTTTTTTGTTTATCTTTGTCCAATAAAATAAATAACTATGAAAAACATACACATATTACCAACACCTCAACCGACTTGGTTGCATAAATCAATATTAACTGGTATTTTGAGAAAATCATCCTCTTGTATTGATGATATGAAACAAGCACAAGGAATGAACATCTACATCACTTCTGATGAAGAAATTAAACAGGGGGACTATGGGTTATCAAAACTAAATGAAATTATTAACTTTCATAATGGTTATGATTATAGATACTACAAAAAAATCATCCTAACAACAGACCAAGATTTAATTAAAGATTGTGTACAAGCTATTGATGATGAATTTTTAGAATGGTTTATTAAGAATCCAAGTTATGAGAAAGTTGAGTTAGATATTGAAACTGAATTAGATGCTTATTATAGAAATGGTATAGGCGGAGCAAGAAATATTAAAATCATCATTCCAAAAGAAGAGCCTAAAACTGCTTGGGTAGGAGTATTACACGATAAGTTAAATGAATATTATCCAGCAAAATATGAACTAAAAGACATTTATCAAGGAGAAGGATGTTTACCTAATTTTCCAAATGAAGAACTTTGTCAAATTTGGTGTGACTCTAAATATAAAGTAGAACCTAAACAAGAACAAAAACAACATCTAATTGATATGATGAACGATGACGAGGATTTAGGTTTGTATAATGAAACATTTGACGAATACCTAATAAGATTAAAAGATAGACGAACAGAGGATAATTACAATTATTATACTGATGAGGAATTAGAATTGTATAACGAGTACATTATGGATTGCTGGAGATGTGGAATGAGTGTTTATAAGTGTCTTGAATTTATGTATTTTGCTGAAAAAGAAATTAAAGTTGAAGATGTCTTTAATGATGAGAAAAGAGAAGGTGTAAAACAATTTATTTCAGAACATAAACAATTAGAAAACGATTGGGAAGAAATCTTATTTGATTTTATAGATTTTTACCCGTGTATTTTACCCAACGAATTATTTGAATGGTTGGAGGAAAATTACGAAATACCAAAAAAGAAAAAATTATGAAATCAATTAGATTAGGGAATAATACATATGTTCACGTTTTTCTTCACAAAATACAAGTATCATTAGAAGAAGCGGTCATATCAAGTGAAACATGGGATTTACCAAATTACGAAGAACAAGCCAATCAATACATTGATGCTTTAGAAGAACATCACTGTGTGGCATTTTTGGAAGAATTACACAAGGTATGTGCTCAAAGAATTGTTGAGCATTGGGAAGAGTTCGCACCTAATCAGTTAGAAGAAGACCATTATAAACAATATTTAAAATTTAAAAAAGATGGAAAAGATTAAGGTAGTGTTCCTTGATATTGATGGAGTTTTAAATGTTGGGTATCCCGGGCACGATGATTATGGTCGTTTATTTCATCCCGAGTTCGTAGATAATCTTAAAAGGATTGTTGATGAGACGGGAGCCAAAATTGTTATGTCCTCAACTTGGAGATTTGCTGGTTTAGAAAAAATGAAACAAATGTGGATTGACCGAAATCTGCCTGGTGAATTAATTGATGTAACAGTTGATTGTGTTCAAATTGTTGATGAGGGTAGAGCAGAATTTTATGATACTGTTGAGAGAGGTCATGAGGTAGAACAATGGTTGGATGAGAACCCAAATGTTACCAATTATGTTATATTGGATGATGATAACGATTTTTTAACTCACCAAAGAGGACATTTTGTTAGAACAGCAAATAACATCAATCATCCCGACTCAATAGATATAGGGTATGGATTAACCAATGAATGTACAAATAAAGCAATAAGAATATTAAACTCGTAATAGATGAAAACATACACAAAAGGAGACGTAATTGTTGAGGAGATTAAAATTGGAGATATTCATTATGAATATGAGTTGGGTGTTGGAATTAAATGTGAGGTAATGACTTTACCGACATTAAATGAGACAGGTCAATATATTTGGGAAAGTAAGAATTTGAAGACTGGTAACATTATCAAATATTTGGTTGACCCCAAGTATCCACATTACTCCGCCAATCTTTATAATTATGAGGCATACAGAGTTAATACATACATATAAATGTCCGTTATTCCGGACACTCAACCGATATAGTGATTTAAATAACATACATTATGGCTAGAACATTTACAATAGAAGAAATTAAAACATACATCCTATCACAGGATAGTTTGGGTGATGTCCTTTACAATTTAACGGAGGGAAAAATAATTAAGGCGAATGAGATGAAAGAGGAAGAAGAAGATGAATGGGAAGAGGAAGATGATTAATATTGAGTTATGGTAAAGTGGGAGTATAAAATCGAGTGGGGTATTATCAGAACATATAAATTAAATGAACTTGGTAATGAGGGTTGGGAATTGATTGCTGTTGAGACAAATGATGTTGTGAGTTTAAGAAAATATTTTTTTAAAAGAATTAAAGAATGATAACACCGGAAAGAATAGAAGAAGGGTGGGTTAGATTCTCACGATTTAATTGTACCGAAGGATGTATTGATATTTGGATGGGAGATTGTGCAGACAATCCAAATAGAGAAACAAAATCAATATGGAATCTAAACGCCTTTTCAACATTTATTAGATTAAATGGTGAGGGTGAATGGTTCCCAAGTAAAAATGGTATTAAAGGATTTACCGGAGAAATGGGTGAAGTATCTACATCACAAGAAATTTGGGACGAAATAAATAAATATAACGAAGAACAATGAAAGGAATAATTAAAGTAAGAAGTTTTGATTCATTAAAAAAATTGAGTTATAAACGAGCAAAAGGGAAACTCATAAACATTTCATTATTAAGCACCTCAACTAGTAAAGCAATTATAACTTTAGAGAAATTAGGACTTCTAACACCTGAATTGTTATGGGAGTTAGTTGAAAGACAAAAATATCTCTGTATTGAAAGATATAAATTAGAATGGGTAATACGAGCAAGAGAAAAAAACTTACCTCTATTTTCTGAAGATATAGATAAGTATGTTAATCATTTTTCAAATGTTAGATTAGCGGTTTTAAGAATCCCATATGAAATAAGAATAATACCTAAATATAAAAATTATATTTGGAAAAGAGAAATTGGTGAAATAGATGGAAACAAATAAAAAAGTAGTAATTTTCTTGGATAACGACGGAGTAATCTGTCTCTCCAATAATTGGGGTGGTCGTATGAAAAAATGGAAGAAGTATAAAAAACTTAATCCCGAAGCCACCAGCGACACAATGGCTCCAGTTGAAGTCCGATTTGACGATTTTGATAAGAAAGCTGTTAAAGTATTAAACCAAGTGTTAGAAGAAACCGGAGCCGAACTTGTTGTTTCCTCTGATTGGAGATTACACGCAACATTAGAAGAAATCGGAGAATACTACCTATCAAAAGGAATCTTAAAAGCCCCAATCGCATTCACCAAACGATACATCGGTTGTGATAAACCTGATGAGTTTGAATGGAAACGAAGCACAATGTATGAACAACAAAGATGTATAGAAGTTAGACAATATCTAACCGACCATCCCGATATCACACATTGGGCTTGTATCGACGATTTAGAGTTAGGTGAAAAAGATTCTTACGGGTTTGATAGAAAATGGGGTTTATCCAATTTCGTTCATACACCAAGAGAAAATGAGGGAATCAAACAATCAGGAGTTAAAGAAAAACTATTAGAATACTTAACATAATATGGAAAAGATAACACACAAAACATTCAAGGACGACAGAGGTTCTTATACACCCATTTCAACGACAGAATTGGGGTTAAATTGGACTCAATGTTCCATCAGTATCAATGATAAGAAATATACCTTTAGAGGTCTCCATTATCAGGTAGACACCCCACAAACAAAGTATATTAAAGTGGTTCAGGGTTCAATTGTTGATTTTGCTGTTGATTTAAAAACTGGTGAAACCGATTATGTTATTCTTCGTGATACGGATTCTGTGTTAATCCCAAATGATAAAGCTCACGGATTCTTAACTTTGGAGCCCAACACAATTGTGGTTTATTTAGTGGAAGGGGAATACAATCCGGAATCAGAACATAGTATTGTTTGGACAACTAATCCGGTTGTTAAAGACGTTATAAATATTTATAGAGGTAATTACCCAATAGTGATATCGGAGAAAGACGCGATAGGCAAATAAAAAAATACGGAGATATTTATTAATATGATGCAGTATTTTAAAGATATTATCTCACTATTCTCAATCACCCAACGACTTTGGGTTTTAACTATTCTATGTATATCAACTTTTTTTATAACATTTGGTTCAGATATAATTGAGGTTTTAAAACCAGACCCATCACAATTGAATTTGGTCGTTAAAAGACAAAAAAAAGAAATAATATCTCTGAATACACAATTGGATACTTTGTCCTTTAGAGTTAATGATTTGACCCAAGAAGTGATTGATGGTCAATCACAATGTACTGATAAAAGAATAGAAAGAGAAAAGGAGATTATTGCTCAAATTGATGAATTACAAAATATGTTAAGAGGTAGTATTAAACCTCACCCAATGGCAATGAAACGAACTAACGATACTGTTGCTGTTGAATCTATAAGAGTTATTCCGGATAATAATACTGAACTAGCAATATCAGCATTACGAGAGTTGAAAAATAGAATTAAAAGTAAATAAAAAACCCCCTTAAATGGGGGTTTCTTCTTGTTTTTCTTTTTGAATCTGATTCACAATATACCCAGCAATTGCGAATTCTACCGCCGCCCACATAAGGACATCTGACATTGTTAATGTTTCGTATTTTTTAATTAAAAAAAATATCATACCTAATTGTCCCACACCAAATGCGATTCCGGACTCAACCCGTTTTTTAGAAAAATAAGATTTTGAATTACTGTATTGTTTTCCAATTTCAGTAATGAACCATCTAATGTTTCCCCACCCAAAAAAATACTTTTTATTTTTCATATTACTCTTTACTTATAAATATTACAAAAAATAAAAAAGAGGATAGTAGCGAACTTTCCTCTTTATTTTGTTACCATCACTGATAACGGTCCTAAATGTCCCCAATGAATGAGGTTTATTTTTCCTTAACTAAGATTAAACATCTTTTAAGGTATTCTTTAGCTCTAGGTGATGGGTCAGAATGACCTAATACTTTTTCAATATCTTTAACAAGTTCTTCACCATGATTATTTTCTTTATACAATTCAATTACTTTATCCATCGCCTTTTGACATTCATTATTTGTTTCATCAAAATAATTTTTATTTCTAAAGGTATTGATGTGATTCATTAAATTATAAGCCAAATGTTCTCCTTTATCCTCAATACCGTTGTGTAATCTTAATGTTCTTAACACATCTAAAGTATCTACCATTCCGTTAATTCCACCATCTCGTTTCAATACACTTGATGTGTAATTATTAAATTTGTCAGATGGGCCAATCATTGTATCTAAAGGTATTACATTACCTGCAACACATCTTTGTTTTTCTTCTCTATTATCTTTAGCATCAACCTGTGATTGTTCTAATAGGTGTTGTCTAATTGATTTACGAAGTTCTTTTTCGTTTATAACTATTTTTTTCATAACTGAATTAATTTTATATTATAAATATCGTCATAAATGTAATTATTTATGATTTTCATTGTTTTCTTGCAATTCCATTATTTTTCTTTTAACTAATTCTAAAGTTGCGTAAGCAACCATTTCAGCATTTTGAATATCTTCATCGGGGAATTTCTCCTGCTCTGACTCAATCCAATTGAGTAATTCTTTATAATGTGACATAATAATCTATTTTATTATCAATATAACTAAATTAATTAATAATAAAAGTATTTATAGGTATGATAAGTCAAAAATTAATAGAAAGAATCAATGAGCTAGTTGGAAAGAAAACCTTTAAATATAGTGGTGAATTAATTCCTGGCTCAACAACTAATATAAATATAGAATATAAGTTTAAAATAACCGGTGTTAAAAAAATGATAAGTGTTGGTGAATACTACGATTATTTATTAATTAATGTGACAATTACTGGGTTGAATGACCCCTTATCTAGATTAGTATTTGGATTTGATGAGAAAAATAAACATCACAATTTTGAAGCAATGTTTAAAACTCAACTATACCCTTTTTATAATGGGTTAAATCAAGCGATTGCGAGTTATTTAAGATTTTTTGATGATGATTATGTTAGAGTAACAATTGATAATCTTAACTTTGATTTACCCGAATCCAAACCTATTACCGAATCAAGAATGAGTCGGGTGGCTGTTAGAACAACGGTTAAGGATGTGGTTTATAAATTAAAGGATGGTAAATCGGGTAATTTTAGATTACCAAATAATGACGACGAATATATATTTACAAATTTACCTTTTAGTTATACTGTAGATTTAACACTTCAAATAGATAATGAATTGGAGGGTTATAAGACAACATCTAGATGTGTTGATTATAATGATGTTATAGAATTGTTAATCAGATTTAACCCTAAAACATTAAAGAAAAATTTCTACAATATTATAGGAGAATTAAACGATATTATTGCTCACGAATTGGAACATTTACACCAATATTTTAGAGGTGAAGATGTTGATGAAGAATACCCAAAGGAATCTTTAGAATATTATCTACAACCTCAAGAAATTAAATCTCAAAGAGTTGGGTTTAGAAGACTTGCGAAATTAAGAAAATTACCGTATAAACAGGTTATCCAAAACTGGTTTGATACTCATAAAGAAATACATAATTTAAACGATGAAGAAGAAAAAATCGTAATAAACACATTATTAAATAAATGATAACACAATCAGACCTACTTGGATTAAAAATATATCTAACTAAAAGTACCAACAGGGTAGGAGCTTTTAAATTTAATTTTGATATTAAAGATACAAATATTAATGATGGTAAATTAATATTTGACTATGATTTATATATAAATTACGACCAAAAAGATATTCCTTGGTTATGGGATTATTTTTACTGTAAATCAAATCATATAATAGAAAGTGCTTGTGAATTTATTGGAACTGACTTTGGAAAAGTTAAAGGAAATCTTAAGGATATATATTTGGGTGTTAAAAAAATTGAAAGATATGGTGGTTATTTACCAGAATGGTTTAAAGATAAATCTCACGAATTGTTTAAAGCTAACACTGTAAAATCTGTTGAGACATATTTTTATTGTGGAAATAAAAAAAGAATATTAAAATTATATTTAAGATATTATGGTTCCGATATGTATATTGATGATGGTATTGTTAGTAACATCACACTAGATTGTATCGGAATTTCGTTGGATGGTGTGTTAATTAATATTACAAACGAAGAAATACTTGAGTTAATAACAGGATACATTATTGAAACGGATTATATTAAACAAGGATTAGACGAAGCTATTTGGGATGAAATAAATAAATATATGGAATTAATGGATTGTGAAATTTGGACTCACACATATGTTAACATGGGAACTATAAATGATATTCCAATTGATAGTTATGATTATGTTAGTCAGAGTACTTTTAGTAATAAAATGTGTGATTTTATTAATGGAGAATTTTAACTTTTAAAACGAGTAATTAATTTACTAATTAAATCTTTTATCATAATTCCACCAACATTAACTAATCCACTACCTATTATTCTTAAAGTAATTTCTTTAGCGTCCGACTGATTAATTTGTTTATTTATCACCATTGTATATAACATAACTAAAATGGGTATAATAAATGCATAAGACATCATTTTGGTAATTTTAAATAATGTTACATTTAAACTTTCTAAAAATTTAAACATAACTTCTTTCAATTCTATTGATTTATCTAAACCAACTTTAAAAATATCAGATAATCCCTCCTCTTTAATTTTCTTAAGAACTTTCTCAACACTCCTTTTATTATCAATAAAATTAACGGCAATAATACCTGTTAAAACCAAACTTAAATCTAAATCAGACATTTCAGGGAATTTACCTTGTAAAAATTCGCTTATAGGAGATATAAAACCCCCAATACTAGCACCCCAAGTTATAAGAAATTCAAAATTTAATTTATAATTTTCATTCACTTCCTTCAATACTTTGGCGGTATAGTTATACCCTTCTTCTATAGATTTTGTGAATTCATTAATGATTGATTCAGTTAAAATCAATTTTTTTTGTTGTTCGTTAATTATTAATAACCTTTTCATATGATAATAAATACTTTAATTATATTTATTGTTAAATAGAAACAATAAAAATATGTTAAATCCTAGATTAAAAGCCGGAGATAGAGTGTGTCTTTACTATATGCCCAACGAATATTCTATACCAGTAAATACTTATGGAACGGTAACAAAATCCCAACATATATTTGGTGAAAGTCATTATAGTGTTAATTGGGATAATGGTAGTACATTAATGTTAATAGATGGTGAGGATATGTGGGGATTTGAACCATTAAAAAAACAAAAGAAAAAACAAGGAATAACGGAAGATGATGCGGAAAATTTAAAAAAATTAAGTAAAAATTCTAAAGTATTTAAATTGTTCAATATGGGATTTTTATACAAATATCTTAAATTGGTTAGTAAATCGGGAATTGTTAATATGTTTGAGTCTGCACCATATCTTTATATGGGTAAAGAAAGAATTGAGCACGAATTTAAATATAAAGGGGTTAACAATGAAGAAGCCTTTAACGAAGTTTTAGAATTGGCTGACCAAGCCCAATCAGAAATGATAAATGGTGTTATTAATGTTTTGGAATCAGAGGAAAAGGAAGATTCGTTAGAGAATATTAATAGATATCTCAGACTTTATTCAACAAAAGTTCTTGAAAATTATGTATACTTACATTAAACAATATATTTATAAATAAAAACCAAAAATTATGAATGCATATTTTTTTAAAATGACAAATGAGGAGAAAAATAATATCCTTGACCAACATAAAGAGATTTATGATGGATATGTGACGAATTATTCACAAACAAATCAACAACCATTATACACTCAAGATTACGCAAACGACAAAGAAGGTATTAATGTTAATAATAAGGGTGAAGTTTCATCATATAAAAATATGAACATTAATGAGATGCATGCTGATGGAAAAAGTACTGGATTATTCTCTGATGAAGAAAACGAACAGTTCATTCCTTATGGTGGAGCAAATGCTCCTGAAGAATCATTTGAAAGTGAAGAAGATGAAGGACATTATGTTTCAGTTGGTGAGCAATTAGATATGATTGGCGATGGAGATGATGATTTAGAACACGGAACATTTGAAGATGATGAAGATTTTGAAGAGTTAGAAGATGAATTATTTAATGACGATGATATAATGGCATTGACCAATCCTGATGATAGTGATGATGATTTTGATTTAAATATTATTGATTTATTTGGTCTTGAAGATGAGGTTGACGAATTTGAACAAGGTGAACAAGACGATATAATTTCAAACATTACCGAATCTTTGGATATGTTCAAAAGATTTATGAAATATAATTAAATTAATAGAATATGGAAATTAAAGAATTGGTGTCTTTCTATATTAACGAAACATCACAAACTTTAGAAGTTACATTTAGAATTCATTCCGATAATGAGGATGAAATTAGAACAGACCAAATAGATTTAGAAGAATCTAAAACATTTGGATATGTATTAACCCAAAATAATTCCGATAATTTTTATGAAGATGAAGAAGAAGAGGAAGACTATTTTGATGAGTTTTTTGACCAAGATTTTGAAGAGGAAGAAATAATATCATTTTTAAATGAATATTACCTAATTTACCCTAAAAGGTTACCCGATACCCAATTATTTTAACAAATATGATTACAGATATTGACCGTATTATTTCTTTAATGAAAGAATTTACAACAACAAATTCAAATGAAGAACTTGGGGAACAAGAAGAGGCTCCCGTAGATGGTGCCAGTTCTGGTGGTGGCTCAACCAATACCGTAACAAAATGGGAAACCGGTTTAGTTAGAGGTAAAGCCAATAGACTAGGTTTGAAAGGTGAAAAATGGGAATCAGGCTTAACGAGGGGGAAAGCGAACCCATTAAATTAATGGTTTATTAAGGTAAAATAATATTTATATTTATAACGATATTTATAACAAAACAATAATATG
>Ga0209492_1000027_pt1 | contig 45490 bp, 75 predicted proteins | sample PPLLak12cMay2015_FD_187253 | JGI IMG/M metagenome (GOLD analysis project Ga0209492, IMG submission 187253) | Freshwater sediment microbial communities from Prairie Pothole Lake near Jamestown, North Dakota, USA - PPLs Lake P7 Core (1) Depth... | ecosystem: Environmental > Aquatic > Freshwater >... | reverse complement strand
TAAATTATCCTTTTGGTTCAGAACCATTGCGAAAACCCTCCGCCATTCAATCCGACGCCCACCATGCGTATCGTCGCGACAGCGTCACCCAGATACTGCATCGTCTGCTCCTGCACAGCTTGAACAGCTTTGGCTTCGTAGGCCACTGCTTCCTGAATCAAATCGTTCTCCTCCTTACGAATCGCCATGACCATCAGCTTGATGGCGTCGGGACACGGGGGAATGAGGTAGTCATTAACGCTTGTCGCGTTGATGTGGCGCATCTTCGCCATCACCGTTACCGGCTTGTCCTCCTCGTTGTTGCAACGATCAGCGAGGTAACTGCGACGATACTGCGGCAGAGTTTCATCAGGGTCGTAAACTGCCAGATCCAACTCTAGCAGCGTCGTCGCATCGTACTCGTACAAACGGCTTGCCGTGTTCGTGGCTTCGCGGATGACGCCGGTCAGAGTGGTGAACTTCTTGGTCGATTGAGTGTACGGAGCAGCGATAATCAACTCTTCTCCATCAATCCATTTTCCGCTGCCATCCTGTGTCCGAATCCAGTTTCCGTTCGCATCAATTCCTTGGAGCGTAATTTTTTTGCCAATGTCTGAATCGTCGCCACGGTAGACTCGAAGATAGCTGTTAGTACCGCCAGACATGTCGCGGTAAGAAACCACAGTGCCACGGTCAACAAGCTGCTTACCAGCGCACACTTGGTTTCCATTGAGAAGTCCGTATCCGGTTTCCTGAAACTCAAACCATTGATTGCGAACCGTTCCAACTCCGCAGCAATCGGCGATGGCTTCAATCGTCTCGATCTGACGCGGCCAAGTGATGCAGCCTCCGACCGTGTGAATCGTGAAGCGTCCGTACGCGCCAGCCCACAAACCTTTGTGAAGCAGTCGTCGGCACGCCTGATTGATGTACTCGTAAACGCGAGCGTCATCGACGCAAACGCCGATAGCCCGAGCAATCGTTGACCTGATATCTTGGACGATCAGCTTCATTTGGTGTAGTAGACTCGGCTGGTTCGCTTGATGAAGTAAACACCATAGAACGGCGGAAGATTGTTGTGCGCCGCATCGCCACCAGTGGATGAAGTGGCAACATTGGCTGTAGTGCCGTACTGAACACCATTGGCTCCACCATTATTTGCATCCGCAGTCACAAGCGGGAAGAAGTTGTGACTGTGGGCAGGTATCTCTGGTACAGTCAGAGTATGCTTATCCTCACCAGCAACAGCGGTCGAAGTAACCTTTCCTTGGACAACTACCACTCCGCTTGCCGCGAACGTGCCAGCGCCAACCGGGAATCGCGCCTCAAACTCGGTGTCAACCTCCCACATTGGCCCTGACCAGTTGCTTAGGGTGTTGGTGTTTCCGCCGTCGTAAGTTTGAAGATCGGTGGTTGTACCAACGTAAACACGACGCTCGGAAGATCCGATGGCGACAGGATTTTTTCGCAACCAATAGCCATCCTTGTAAATCCACCAATTGCCATCTTCATCCAACCAAGGGTAAACCTGATTGTTCAGCGCCGGAACAGATGCACCGAAGTTGAAGAACGAGTTACCAATCGAACTATTGAACGTCGCCTGGGTGCCACTGATGACATCGTTGGCCAACTGTTGGTAGTTGGTCGGACAATACCCGACCGGCAAACTCGGGGGCGTCAGCGTGATGAGCGTAAGGTTTGGCATTCTGTTTCTATGGGTTGACAGATTCCGACGTGTAAGTCAGCGGGTTGATATCGCACGCACTAATCGGTGTGCATGCAGGGAACACCGTCCGGCAATCACCAACACTCGGCTCCTGAATATCGTAAGCGTGAACTCGAAGACTCTTGATGCGGCAGTATCCAATGATGTTCATCGCAACCTGAACCTCGTAAAGATTCCGAGCCGGAGTGCTGATCGTCTCGTTGCACGGAGCATCTGAAGGCGTCGGGAAACGCATCTTCGGACGATACTGCGGCTTGAAGTTTTGAATCGGGCAAAGATCGAAACACTGCGTCGTCGTCGCGCACTCAGAAAAGTCAGTCCACTCAATCCAGCCAGGATACTGATCAGGCCGATAGGTGACGTTGAAGGAGACATCACCCTCAAGTGAGTCGATGAACAAGTCGCCTGAATCTAGTCGCTTCAATCCAAACGGAACTTCGAAGTTGTAGGCGCGAGTCTGCACCTGCCACTCAATCTCCTTCTTACCATCCGGGATATTGTTATCGAACTTGTCCGCCTTGGTGACTTCCCAGATTTGAATCGAGTCATCTGATCCGCGAGCGATGCAGAAACACTGATCGCCGTAAGCGTTCTCAGTCTTGACGATCTGAAGCACATCAAGTCCGGTCCAGATTCCTGACCACGCAGGCGGAAACTTTTTCCGCATCGACGTAATCAGGTCGAAGTCCAAGACAGCCAACGCCTTGTGAATGACACCCTCGGCATTGTACCGAGGCTGACAGGTCATCAGCAACCGATTGTCGAACACGACCGCAGAACTGGCCCACAAAAGATTCGTCTGATCGTTCTCAATGACATTCAGCATCTCGCTGCTGATCGGGGTGTTGCCCCAGTCGGTGAACGAGCGTCGAGCAATGATGAACGAGCGGACGCCATCGACAGCGCGGTAAAAGACATCGCCATTGATAGTAATGGCCGACCGAGAACCAAGCGCACCGCTCGTAAGCAAGCTAATGGCCTGAATCGGATAGTTCAGGTTCTTCCAAACATCACGATCAACAGGCGCTTGAACCGAGAAGACGTATCGAGGCGTGAAGACTAGAAGCGGACCTTGACCGAGCGAGGTGTCAGGATCGCCTGGGACAGCCATCGCTGTGATGCCACCTGAATCCGACGGAACCGCAAAGTCTCCGCCTTCATTGAGGAAGGTGTTCTCGGTTTCCTTGAGAACACTCGCTCGCGTTCCATCCCCATAAACGATGTCGGTAGCGCGGAATGAAAACCCATCTGGAAGAGCGTACCAGATACGGCCATTGACGTAGGCCATAACCTTGCCGGTCTTAATCTCATCGTCGCTCGCTCGACGTAGACTTGTCCCGTTGAAGATTAGTGGCCTGCTAAATCCATCCTGAATGACAACGAAGTTCTCAGCCTGAACCATCCAGCCATCTAGCAGGTTGGAAGGATTCTCTAGGTCAGCAGAAGTTGTGAGGCTCTGAGCATTGTTCTGAAGGCAGTTGTAAAGCCACACTTTACCACTGATCAGCATCAGTATGAACGTGCGTCCATCGTCGGCAATGTAGGGCAGCGCACATTGGAACGTGCCGGTTAGCGACTGAGGTCCGTAGCAGTCCTCCGACCAGCCATCCGCCGTAACGTTTGTCTGGTCAGCGGTAATCTGATCGTTGTCAGCCGTGATGGTGACGCACAGGTCGTAATCCTTTTGAACGAAGCCGGGGCGGCATGAGACAAACCCCTGTCGGAAGTTGGCGTTGACCGCGAACGCCACCTGATTCTTGTCCACCTCAGACGGCATCACGCCAGCGTCAATGCCACCCTCAAAGGTGACAGATCCGTCCGTGTACCTCCGTGGTGCGCGTTCGCTCATGGTTTAAGCCTGAATACGCTGGACTGAGAATGAGGAGCCGGTTTGGACGATTACATCGTGCGAAGTTGTCTGAATCAGAATGTCGTAGTAATCGCCAACGACAGACGCCTGATCAATGTAAGAAAACGAGACGGACGGTAACGATTGGGTGGTGCTTGCGCTGACATTAAACGAAAGCGTTTGAAAAATGTTTGAACCTAGTTTCCTTAAGTAAATTACAACCTGAGCAACGCCGCCATCACCAAGAAGATTGAACAGACCTTCAATTTTGTAGTATCCAGTGTACGGAACCACAAATCGACCAGTTGCGGCAACAAAGCCAGAAGACGGATCTAGGTTTGCCCAAGATCCAGAAGGAAAGTCTGTTAGACTAAACGGATTCTTGGTTGTTCCAGATACAATGGTGTTAGTTCCAGTCACCCTCCGCGTAAACGTGACGTAGCTGAACGGGACAATCGACGGAGCCGACAGCGTGATGTTTCCTGCGCTGTTCGTAACGACAATCGGAGCCGTTCCGACAATCTCCTTCTGAAGATAAGCCGCTCCGTCGCCGACCGGAATCTTGTTCGCGGGAGCGGTCGTCAGGTTTGTGCCACCCTTAGCAATCGGAACCGTGCCGGTAACATCGGCAATAGGAATCGTGGAAACAGTCGAAACCGCGCCAAATCCGCTTGATCCTTGAGTCTTGAGGTAGCCAGCCGACAACGAATCAAGAGCAGTCTCGTTAGTCAGCGTGGCGTCAGCGGTGCGACAAATGTACGACGCGCCAACCGGAGCGCCGCCGGATACACCGGGCGTACCTTGCGGACCAACTCCGCCAGCAAGCGTTACAAGAGAACCCGATGGAATTAAAGTCGTGGGAACCGCATTAGCGATTCCAAGAACTCCAGAAACAGGATTTTGAAGTGTGACGTTGAGTCCTGTTACATCCGTCACCTGCATGTACCCAACACCCTGAATTGAAACAAAGAACTGTCCGGCGACTGATTCAGGGAGAAAGCTGGTGCCACTCAACGGAACCACAACCGATGCCCCTAGTGCGGGGACAAAAAACTGAGCCGTCGTGTAGGAGAACGAATCGATACCATCCGTTCCATTGGTGCCGTTGGTTCCAGCCGGACCTTGTGGGCCGGGGATATTCACGACTACCGGCTCGGAGTCGCAAGGCTGGCAACAGCCGGATGAAGAAACAAGTTGCGACGGCATAATTTTCCTTTCGCAGAACCTCAAGTCCAACGACAACTAATGCAAGGCCAAACTATGGCAGAGCAAGCGTCCGAGCATCCATTGATTCAGCATAAGTACGGGATTCGTTCACCCGTCAAGATTCCAGACCTAGAACTGGAACTTTACGCATTCCGAAACCGGCTCCAACCCAATGAGGGTGGGCTAGGCACCTTCGACCATTTTGTTAACGCCACCAAAATGCTCTGGCCAAAGATGAGCTGGAATCCGTGGCTTGAAGCTCAAGTCGAAAGTCTCTGCGAACACGATTACGTTGGGTGGGCGGGATGCGGCGCGTCCGGTAAGACCTTTGGAGCAACACTTTTCGCGACAGTCTGGTGGTTGGCCAACCCTTCCAAGACAACCGTTGTCCTAACATCGACGACCGCGAAGATGATCCGCAAGCGTATGTGGGCCAATCTTCAGGATCTGGTTCGTAAGTCGCGAGGGTTCCCAGGCAACATGGTCGATTCGAAGATGGCGCTTCAGGCCATCAAAGGCGACGACCGTCATTCGATTTCAGCCATTGCCGTCGCCGAGGGAAACACTTCGAAGGCTGTGGCCAACATCCAGGGTATTCACGCCGAGCGGGTGATGGTCATCATCGACGAAGCGACGGACACGCCCGAAGCAGCTTTCGAGGCTTGCACCAATCTTTCGAAGGGTTGCCGCGAGTTCAAGATGCTGGTCATCGGAAACCCTGCTTCGAAGTACGATCCGCACGGACGCTTCTGCACACCGGCAAAGGGTTGGCGCAGCGTTACGATTGAGGATCAGCATTGGCTGACCGAACGCGGCATGTGCCGACGGTTTGACGGCATGAAATCGCCCAATATTAGCGAAGGGCGAACGAAGTACCCATACCTCATCACGCACGATCAGGTCTTGTCGGCAATGCGGCATGAGGGTGAGCAAAGCCCCACATTCTGGAAGTACACACGCGGATTCTGGAGTCCTGACGGCATGGTCAAGACGGTGTTGTCAGAATCGCTGATTGAGACGCACACACCTACAAGAAACTTGGTGTTTACAACCAATGTCCAAGTCGTCGCCGGACTCGATCCGGGATTTGGTGGCGATAGATGCGTTCTACGCTTTGCCAAGATTGGCACCGCAAACGACAAGGCGAGCGTACTTTTCGGCGATGTGGTTCAAATCTCACCGAACGCCGCACTGACCGAGCCGGTGCATTACCAGATAGCCAATCGAGTTAAAGAGGAATGTGCCAAGCGCGGCGTTGCACCGGACAAATTCGCTCTGGATTCAAGCGGTGAAGGTGGTGGTTTGGCCGACATTCTGACCCGCGAATGGGGTGTTGTTCATCGCGTTGAGTTTGGCGGTTCTCCGTCAACCATCCCGGTCAGCGACGAGGACAGTAGGCCATGCAATGAGGCATACGACCGCAAGGTGACTGAACTCTGGTTCTCGATGCGAAAATGGGTCGTCGAAGAGCGTGTTGGCGGTATGGATATCGAGACATTGCAGGAGTTCTGCTCACGCATGTTCGACGATTCCAAGCGGAAGATATCGGTCGAATCGAAGACCGTGATGAAGCAACGAACCGGAAAATCACCTGACTTGGCCGACGCTGCTGTAGTCTTGCTTGATCTAGTCCGCAAAACCGCCTCCTTCGAACCGCGAGCAAGCAGAATGGATAAAGTCTGGGAAAAGCTCGTTCGAGATGCTGATTCAATTTATTACGACGACTTATGAGCAGTAACGTCACCGGATACAAAGTACTGAACGAACACATGGTCATCCCTGGCGGGTGGCATTACCGCGTGCCTGAGACTGGCATTGAAATCATGGGCGGATCATGGCCGCAGCTCCATGAGTTCGTTCGTAACCATTACACCGCCAATGCGATTAAAATTCCCGAAAATCTCGACACATTAATCACCGAGTATTCGTGTCGTAACGGAGCCGACTGCATGTACAACGAAGTTGAAATCCGTAAGCCAGAAGGCCGTAAATCCCTACAAATTGGCGATGTAATCCGCTTTAGCATGAGCCTGCTTCATGGTCTGACCGTGGGCGGCGGCAAGGTTGATCAGGCAGAAGCCACGCGCAGGGCGTCAATCTGCTCAACCTGCACCTACAATCGCAAGCCGCTTGGATGCACGGGGTGTAACGCTCGGGTGCTGAAGGAGGCGGTAAAAACTTTTTCTCAACACGGCAGTACACCGCTAGACGAAAACCTACAAAGCTGCGAATTTTGCGGTTGCTTTATCAGAAGCATGGTGTGGTTTCCCATTGAAACACTCCATAAATTTACGGACGCTACAGAGAACAAAAACCTTCCGGCCCACTGCTGGAAAAAACGACCATGTACGGAAACCTAGCCCAACTGCCGCTTGAAACCCTCAACGAAGACGGTAAAGCGCCAGAGACGCGCATAGCCGACGCGGCGTCAGCGCGCGAAATCTTCCAGAAGCTCATCATGGCCGACGAGCTTCGCAATAGCACTCGGGCTAAGCTGCGCGGTCTGGTTGATGGCAATCCGCCGTACAATCCCGCCGAGTTGCGCCGTAACAACCAAGCGTTCCGAACCAATGTAAACTTCCGCGAGTCGGAGGCGTTTTTGACGTTGGCCATGTCTGCCTTCTACGACGTGTTCGCCGAGGTTCCGACCTACGCAAACATTCGTACCGCTTACGGCAATGACATGGATAAGCGGGAGGATTGGTCGAAAGTTATCACCGAGGAGTTCGACCGGCTTCAGAAGCTCGACAAGGATTTCGATTACATCGTCCAGCTCTCACAGCGCGAAATGGTTTTGATTGGTGATGGTCCGCTGATCTTCGAAGATAGCACCAACTGGCGCTGCAAAGCCATCATGGCGACGGATCTTCTTGTTCCCGATGGAACCAAGTCGAATGTCAGTGATTGGAAGGTGGCCTGCGTCCGCACTCGCATGGGTGTTGATGACCTGTTCGAGAAGATTCAGGACGAGAAAGCAGCAGTAGCCGCTGGATGGAACGTTGATTATGTCCGTCAGCGGATTCGCGCCGCAATGCCCGAGCCGTATCGTTCTGGTGTTCAGTACGACTGGGAGTTCTTCCAGCGCCAGCTTCGCTCGAACGACATCACCTTCTCAGCTCGCTCCGAGGTGGTGCTAATGTGCCACGTCTTCTACAAAGAATTCGATGGTCAGATCAGCCACTGCATCATCGATGAGCGTGACAGCGAGAACTTCATGTATCGCAAGCTCCGCCGCTTCAAGAAGTGGGAGCAAGTGATTCACCCGATGTACTACGACCGTGGCGATGGCGAGCATCACGGCGTCAAAGGCTTGGGCATCAAGATGCTCCAGGCGATGGAGCTGAAGAATCGCCTGCGCTGCTCAATGGTCGATAGCGCGTTCGCTCGCACCCAGATCCTGTTCCGTCCGCTAAACCCCAATGCGCTCAGCAAGACGAGCGTCGTTCAGCAAGGACCGTATGCCATTCTCCCGCCCGACTACGAAGTCATCCAGCAGAACATTGCTGGCGTTCTGGACGCTCCTATGGCGGTCAATGCGGACCTTGAGAATGTTCTTCAAGGCAATCTCTCTCAGTACCGTCAATCGCTCAACAAGCCGTCCGGCAATCCCCGAACTGCCACCGAAGTTCAGGCAATCGTCTCGCAGCAATCGGCAATCGGTAAGACGCAGTTGAGCCGGTATTACGCTCAGCTCGATTCTTTCTTCGAGGAACGGTATCGCCGCGCCTCCAATCCGAACCTGAATCCGATTACCCGCTCGGATAAGGACGCGATTGAATTCCAGCGTCGTTGCCGTGAGCGTGGCGTTCCGCAGCAGGCCATGCTCGACATCGATTACGTCGAGGCGACTCGTACGGTTGGCCAAGGTTCTCAGTTCGCGAAACAACAGCTTCTCGGTTCGCTCCTCGGCCTGCTTGGTTCTCTCCCCGAGGGTGGCAAGGTCAACCTCTTGCAGGACTACATCGCCGCTCAGGTTGGTCAGCAGATGGTTGATCGGTATCTCCCGAGTCAGTTGCAGACTTCGAAGATTCAAGATCAGACCGCTCTTGCTGTCCTCGAACACTCATCGCTGCGCCAGGGCAACATGGCGGTCGTCACGGATACGCAGAATCACATCGTCCACATTGACACGCATCTTGCGGCTGCAAACGAAGCTGCTGCCTCTCTTCAGCAGGGTGGTAATCCGCAGGAGATTGTTCTCTTCCTCCAAGGCATCGGCCAGCACGTTCAGGATCATCTCCAGCGCCTATCCACCGATCCTACGCGCAGGCCGCAAGTCGAGGCTTACACACAACAGTTGCAGATGCTTAGTCAGACCATCGAACAACTTGGTCAGTTGATTCAGGAGCAGGCTCAAGCGATGGCGCAGCAGCAGCAGGCAATGGCCATCCAGCAAGGCTCCGATCCTCGTACCGCCGTGATGAATGCGGAAGTTCAAGCGAAAATCGCTCGCCAGAACGCCGAGACTATGGCCAACATTCAGCGTCAGAACACGAAGGCGATGGCCGACTTGGCTCGCCGGAATGCGAAGACGACGGCGGATATTCAACGAGCGAACGCAACTGCTGAGTCTAACTTGGCGCGTCAGGGATGAAATCGTGAGCAAAAAACTAACAATCGTTTACATCACATGTAGGCGCGAACCCATGTTTCAGTGGTTTTCCGAAACCCTGATTTCCCAGTATGCCGATGGCGTCGTCACGGATCAGATAATCTTTATCGATTCGTTCCTTCACCACGAAGAAGGCCGATCTGAAAAGCTCAGCAGAATCGTTAACGGTCGATTCGATTACACTCACACTCCTCCAAAACCGTCCATTTGGAGGGGTAAACATCGGAAAACAAAGTCCAACTTTTTCGATGCTTCTGGAACTAGAAACACTGGAATCATTCTCGCGGAAAACGAACACATCGTTTTCGTGGACGACTTAAGCGCGCTGGCTGATGGGTGGATCGAGTTCCACAGGCGAGCTGCTGAGGACAAAATCATTTTGTGCGGAGCTTACGACAAGGTTTCAGACATCGTAATCGCCAATAACAAGATCTTAAGCTACAAGGCAAACAATCGCGATCATCGCGCATTGAGTCAGGTTGCAAGCGAAAACGTGAAAGTAAGTGGCGGCTGGGTGTTTGGGCAAAACGTCAGCTTTCCGGTTGAATTCCTTGAACGTGTAAACGGCTACGACGAGTTCCTTGCAAGGCGCGGATGCGAAGACTGCAACATCGGAATTAGGATGGAGTTGGCTGGGTACAAAGACCTGATTTTCTACAACAAAAACTGCCTGATCATCGAGGATGAGGCAATGCACTGGAATGAGATTAACTGCGTAGACGAATTTTATCCGAAAAGAGTCTGGAAAACAGACTACGAAAAGCACACAAAAGTTAGTGATTTTATGAACGCAACAATGATCAACATAGAGAAGAGAAACCTCTACGTTGAAAGAAACTTTAAGACCATAGACACCTCTTTTGACCTGCAAAAAGAACGTGAATTATGGAGAGAATCCAAGCAATTCAAGCCTGTTGGCGATTGTGAATACTTCGATTTTGACGGAGAAAACCTTTCTGAAATCTGATAATTATGGGTTCACCATTCAACGGAGACACGTTCATCGAGCAGGAGTTTCTTTCGCTTAAAGATCGTTTCAGCCTTACAACTGCCGTCGAGACTGGAACAAATCACGGAGACACAACTGTCTGGTTGGCCAAGAACTTCCTGAAGACCGTCTCGTGCGAGATTGACCACAACTTGGTTCAAGAGTGCGCTGTTAAGTTCAAGCAAGAGAACGTCCATGTTGAACTTTTCCATGGCTCTAGCGAGGCGGTTTTAGATTACGTCATTCCACATCGCGGAATCGGACACGACACGATCTTCTTCCTCGACGCTCATTGGAACTCATACTGCCCGTTGCTTGATGAGCTTGAAGCAATCGCTAAGTACGAGCTTCTTCCGGTCATCGCCATCCACGACTTCATGGTTCCAGGTGGTGGCCTTGGATGGGATTCTTACAACGGACAAGACTACACATTTGAGTGGATCAAACCTAAGTTGGACAAGATCTACAGCTTCAAAAATCGCGGATACAAACACTACTACAACACGCCTGAAAAAGCCTGCGGAGCTATGCGTGGCGTAATCTACATCGTTCCGGCATGATTAAAATAGACATCGAAAAGTCTCCTACGTTCATTGTTTCGCTTCCAGAGGGTAAGCGCGAAAAAGAGTGCATTGAGTACATGGCAAAGTTTGGGATAAACGCTGTCCCAATCTACGGCTTTAGAGCATCCAACTGCGGAATCTCCACCGAGTATTACAACTCAAAGGACAAGGGGAGGATGCAGGTGAAGTCTATCGTCGCTGGACTTAGCCATTTCTCCGTGTGGGCCACAATCAAGTGGGCGGTTGAAACTGGTCTTTACTCCAAGGATCAGCCGTTTCTTATCGTTGAAGATGACTGCAAATTTGAGTCTGAAAACTGGAAGGAACAGCTTACTCAAGAGCTGGAGCATGTACCGGAAGACTGGCAGGTCATCTACGTCGGAAGCTGTTGCGCTGCGCCGTACGAAGAGAACACGCACATTGGCGGAAGCGTTTACCGGCTGACACGCGGCATGTGTACGCACTGTTACTACGTCAACTACAGTGGGGCTTGCGATCTAATGAAAACAAACCAGAAAGTTTGGTGTCCAATCGACATCCAGATGCTGGTTGATTCGATTCCGCACATGAAGTTTTACGGAATTCTCCCAAGATTGGCGTATCAAGATGGAGCAAACTTGCATCCGTGAATGAAAGACATCATCCGAAGCATCAGCCTCAAAGCACTCAAGCGCTTCGCCAATGGCGGCGATGGTCATGCCGATCTTCTCATGCAGATCGAAGACCTCCGCAAGACGCTGGAGATTCGAACCAAAGAGCATGAAGAACATCTGACCGAGGTCCGCGAGGAGCGCGATCATTGGCTTTCACTGTACGACGAAATCAAATTCGCAGCCGAGTTTCTAATGAGCTACGCCAAAAATGATGTCCCCAAGCTGGCCGAACAGACCGATTGGGAGGTTGGCAAAATCGTTCTTCCGGCTGAAACAGGGACGTACTACTTCAATCCGGCCATCATGCAGGAGGCAGATGGACGAATCATGCTTTTCGCACGTCGCTGCCGCAACAAGCGCGAGAAGGACGAGGACGTTTACACCGAGAAGAACGACATCGTTGCCTTCGAGCTGAGTAAAGATTTACGAGCCACAAAAAAGTCCATCCTCCAGCTCACCTCGAACTACCCGAACGAGCAGTTCGAAGATCCGCGTGTCGTGAAGTTCGGCGACAAGTACGGCGTGAGCTGCTGCACGTTCGTTCCGTTCAAGAGCTACGCGCATCAGGCGATGTTCCTGCTCGATAAGCAGTTCCTGAACGTGGGTCGGTTCGATCCGATCTACGGCAACAACTACGCGCAGGCCATGATCAACGATGGCCATGAGAAGAACTGGCTCTACTTCGTCCACGATAATGCGCCACACATGGTGTATTCAGCCAACCCCCATGTCGTTGTCCGCCTTAATGGGCGTTTAGAGAAGGATGCCGAGTACGTCACCGAGGAGTTCAATCCGCTCTGGAAATTCGGCGAGGTTCGCGGTGGAACGAACCCCATTTACGCGGACGGCTTGTACTGGACCTTCTTTCACAGCTCGCTGCCATGGATCAACAATAAACGCCGCTACTACATGGGTGCGTACGCCTTCGAAGCTAAGCCTCCATTCCGCATTGCTCGCATGACGACACTACCGCTTCTTACCGGCACCAATCAGCAGGACTGGTGGCCAGGACTGCCTGCGGTCGTGTTCCCGTGCGGCGCTTTCTTTGACAGCGCGAAGAATCACTTCGTCATCTCATACGGCATCAACGATGTGGATTGCGGCTACATGAAGCTGCCACTGGCCGACTTGCTTGAGGTGACGAAGGTGATTCGACCGAAGCGCGATGTCGTCAACAAGGAGAACCCTCCAAAGCTGACTGACGTTCTCGATCCGATTCCCGAGCGGCATAAACTGAAACGAAACAAGAAATCAAAGTACAATGAACTGGCTAAGAGGCTTGACGAAGAACCCGAGCAAACAGGCGAAGCAGGACCTACTGAATCTGCCTGAGGTAAACCTGAGCGATTGGCAGAACGAGGGCCAACAGGCAGAACTTGCTGCGATTATGCGAAATCCGATCCTTCGCATGGCCATTCGCATCGTGTCGGAATCAATCCCGGTGCCGATGCCGTCTCATGGCAGCAAGGAATCGGACATTATTTTCGCTGCCGGTGTAACCGCTGGCTACGCGCATTGTCTTGAAAACCTCCGCAAATTGGGCGTAATTGAAACAGCGAAAGAACCTGAAGCAACTTTTGAAAAACAGTATTAAATCTTAAAATATGGAAGAACCACTGAACTCACCCGTCGTCAGTAATGGCCAGACTCCAGACTTTGGAAGCTCGTTTATCGATGCTTTCAAGGCAATCGGCGCTGATAACGCGACTCCCGCTGAGAAGCCAGCAGTTACCGCCGCTCCGCAGAAGACTGACAATACACCGCCCAAGCTCAGTAAATCCGAGATGGATATTGAGCGGATGTTCTCCAAAAAGACCGCTGCTGAACCCGCCGCCGCCGCCGCCCCAGCAGCGCCGGACGACGCGGACATTCCTGAGACAATCAAGTCCACGAAAGCGGCTGATGCTTTCCGCAAGATCAAAGAGGAGAAGGCGCAGTTGGCCAAGCAATTGGATGAACTGAAGGCTGGTAAGTCTACCAACCCTCAATTCGAATCGCAGCTTAAGACCTTGCAGGAGGAGCGTGATGCACTTTCCGAGCGTGTCCGATTGCTGGACATCGAGCGTCACCCTGACTTCATCAAGAAGTACGAGGGCAAGATTACTGGTGTGTTCGATTCGGTGAAGAACCTTGTCGGAACCGATGGTGAACGGCTTGTTTCGCTCCTGAAATCACCCGATAGCGACTACCGCAACTCGCAGATCGACGACATCGTTGAGGGTCTTTCGCCGTCCAAGAAAGCCAAGCTCGGTGCGTTAATTGTTAAGTACGACGAAATCAATGGCGAACGGTCTTCCGAGTTGACTGAGGCGAAGGCTGATTACGATGCAGTCATCTCCAAGTACAAGCAGGACAACGAGGAGGGGACGAAGGCTGCACTAGAGTCGGCCAATAAGACCTGGCAGAAGGTTTCCACCGATGCTCGCTCGCTCGAAATCTTCGAGCCGCGTGAGAACGATGAGGAATGGAACACCGAGCTGAATGGCCGACTTAGCCTTGCCCAGCAAATCTTCAATGGTGAGAACAGCGAGGAGGATCTTGCTAAGGCTGCTCTTTGGGCTGCTGCCGCGCCAAAGTACCGCGAACTGCTCTATGCTCAGGTTGAGGTGAACAAGCGCTTGCAGGCCGAGCTAACGAAGTATCGTGGCAGTGAACCTAGCGTCACCTCGAAGGCGACATCTGGAGGTTATCGACCGGCAAATGCGAACGCCGCGAAGAGCGAGGACTTCGTCGCCAGCGTGATGAAGTCGCTCGGACGCTGATCCTACTCTCCAAAACAATTATCCCCCGATGGTTTTCATTACCACCGGGGGATTTTCGTTTAAATTACTTACCGCGATACGGACCGCTACCACCTCGATACGGGCCATTGCCGCTCGGAACCGGCTTTGGAGACGGCCTGACCGGCGGCTTGGGCGGAGGAGACTGCCTGTAAGGTCCGCTGCCGGATGATCGGACAGCGGGAGAACCTTTATATGGTGCGTTATTGCTCATTCCTTTGGGAGTGCATACCAGCCCTCATGGATGGTAATACGGTTGTTACTACGCACCGTTTTGCCGCTGGCGTCAACAGCCCAAACCTTTGCTTCAACGCTCTCAGCGAGGCGCACAGGCTCACCGTGGGGGACGTAAATCACCCGGCTCGCGCAGCTCACGCTCATGCTCGCGCACACGATCAAGAAGACCGCGCTTAAGATCAGGTTGTTTCTTGGCGTCTTCACTCGTTGTGTCCCTGGTCGTCAGCGAATGAATCCAGATGACCAGCTTCATCAAGAAGTCGGCCAAGAAGTTCATTCAGGATCTGTTGCGTCCTCGAGGTTCTCGAGAATGCGTCTGATTGCCTGCTCGGTACGCCAATCGTCTTCACTCAACATAACACCTTTGTTTGCGGCGTCGTGAACGATGGAAATCGGAGTCTCAATGACAACGCCGACAGTGGCTTTCGCCAGAGATGAAAGCATTCCAAACATAATTTATTCAGTTTTCGAAGCGTTCTTCTTATTATTGAAGATCGACCAGGCGACACCGCTGATGCTCACGGCAGCACCGGCAAGTTCAGCAACCTGATCGGCACTGGCCAACCCTTTGGCGACGAGAAAACCACCGGCAGCGGTCAGAATGTGGCGGATAAGAGAGGCGATGTTAGCGTTCATTTGTCGTTTTTGAGTTTGCGATAGAGTTCTACTGCTTTCACGGCGCATGTAAGAAGCGCGGCGAGCGCGCCAAGAGCCAATGAGGTAGTCTTGAGATTCGGATCGGTAAATACCGCGTTCCCCAGAATGCCGATGGCCGGACCACCGACGCCGATTGAGATGTCTCTGATAAAAGCGTGGTGGTCCGTCATCGTGCGTGGCTGTTAGTTAGCGGCAACTTCCTGAAACGGCTGTTTGGTAGCTTCTAGGATGAGTTCGAAGAGAGGAAGTCCGGCTCGGATATTGTTGATATTCCCAGCCTTCATTCCGATTTCAACGAGTTGCAGCAGAGCGTTGGTTTGTTCGATGGTCAGTTCAATTTTAATCATGCCGTCGGAGCATCGGTGACATCCTGAACAGGCGCAACAACCTTCTCCACCTCAGGAGCAGGCGGAACCACCGGCACCCACGGCAGCGGCGGAGCGATGACCGGAGGGTTGATCTGGTTCTCGATCTGCGCGGTGACGTTCGCTTCGATGGCGGTCTTATCGACGCCATTGGCGTAGCACCAGTTCAAGACCTGCGCTTCGGTCAGATCCTCGTAAGGCGTGAACGATCCGCTCGGCGGCTGGAACGACGCGCTGCCGTAGCAGGTGCCGCTGTACTGATCCTGCGAGCCGTTGCACCTCCAGTCGGCGGTGATGACGACATCTGTGAGCGAGCCTTCGGTCGGCTTAACGAGAAGGCGTTCGATGATCCAGTTGATGGAGATGGTGGTCATGGTAGATTAGGCTTCCAGAGCGGCAACACGGGTGCGGAGCGATTGGATTTCGGCAATGAGTACAGGAACCAAAGCTGAGACATCCATCTGCTGATACTTCGGATTACCATCAGCATCGACTTCATCCTTTGTTCCGGTGACAGCGTAAGGAGCAACCTCTTGCGCTTCGTGAGCAATCAACATCGGACGCTCAATCGTCGCGCCGTGCATCTTGCCGACATATACCTTCAACGAATCAATGAGAGAACCGCTGTTGGAAACAGGTCCAATGATGTCCTTTGCGCGATAGTCGGAGGTCGTGTTGTACGCAACAAGACCACCGGCTCGATTGTAAGTTACTGATCCTCGGACAGTCGTTGATGCTTCAGTTCCAAAATACGCAAAGAAATTATCACCAGTAGTCGTAGCACTCCAAAGCCCAAGCGTGTAGGACGTTGCGTCATCGTTCTTTAGAGTCAGAACCTGACGCGCTGCTCCAAGATTCTGGAATGTGCTTCCAGACGCAATAGCACCCGTCGTCCCCACCAACAGATTCCCGCTCGCGTCGAGCGTCATCGACTCCAGATAAACACTGGCATCAGAAGAAGCGTTGATGAACTTGAGAACTCCAGCGGTCGTCGTGTTTGCCCCAGTCGCAATCAGTCGGCAAGTTGTGCTAAAGTCACCAATAAGTGCGTTTGCGAGAGGAGTTCCTGAAATGTTTCCAACCGCTCCATTGGTTGCAAAAGCTCCGTTCGTTTGAACCTTAGCAACGGTCGGCACAGCCCCCACGCCCAGCCCCGTGGAGTTCAGGGTCATTCGGGTGCCGCCTGCGCCGTCGAGCCAAGTCTGAACGTATGAAGAATTAATCCGATAAACGTCGTTGCTCGCTACTTTTAGCAGAATACCATCTCCGTTCAGATTGTTGACAGTGAACCCAGCACCACTACCAGCGTCGTTCAACTGGGTTGAAATCGCATTGTCAGCGCGATTCAGGATTAACTTGTTACCACTCCGCACCGTCAGATCGCCGGTGATGGTGGCGGTTCCGGGTACGACGATGTTATTGCCGCTCGGCCCAACTGCCGTGTACAGCTCGGTAAAGTTCAGATTGCAGTAATCGAACGAGGTCCGCAGCGGCGTTCCCGTTCCGTCGTTCGGAGCTGTTCCGATATTGATCGTTTGCTGTGCCATATCTGATTAAATGATTTGTTTTTCGAGTTACAGAAATTCGGTCATGTCCGCCGTGATGATCGTGCTGTCAGCCGTTATCACCGTGTTGTCCGCCGTGATATCAGCCGTTCCACCAAGCGTCGCAGCTTCCCAGAGTAGGCCAATCTCCAGCAGATTACGCTCGCGCGGACTCTTGCACGAAGCGCCGTAAGCCTCGGCGATCAGATTAGCAGCTTCCGCGCAGGAGATGTTAGCCATATCAGATGATGATGAACCAAGCGGTTCCGTTGCTCATAACCGTCACGCCAGCCCACTGAGAACTCAGCGTGTACGTCGTCGCGCCGTCAATCGTCTCCGACGCATAGCCGTCAACAACCACGTTGTTCGCACCGGAATTGATCCGCTTGAACACATAGATCCGACCCGGAACAAGCGCAGCCGGAGGCAGCGTAACCGTCACCGCGCCAGCGGTTGAATCGCAGAGCAGAAGATAATCACCACTCGTGACATTCCCCGTCGCGCTCACGCTCCGATACGCGCCACGCGTCGCGCCACCGCCCTGAAGATACGTCGCAATGCGATTCTCAAGGGCGAGCTTGGCCAGCTCAACCTCCCATGGAGAACGACATCCCAGCGACGCCGCCTCATTGATCAGCGTCTCCGCCTCGTCGCATGTGATGTTTGGCATATCGATTTACAATTTAGGCCATCGGACCAGAACCACGGCGCATCACCTCAGCGATGAAACCCTCCCCGCCGCCGCCCTCCGCAACCTCCTCCTCCCCCTCGTACTCCTCCTCATCCTCCCCGCGCTCGGCCATCTTCTTGCCTTTGGATTTTTTCTCGTAGCCAGGGATGACCATGCCATCAATCTCGATGACCTCAGCCTTGCCGCCCTTGCCAAGAACGATAGTCGCCATCGTCTGGAAAGCCTCGCCTTCCTTCAGATTCTCGGGGATTTCAACGCCTTCGGGGATGGTAAATACCGGCATACGGGGAGCATCACTTTGTGGGCATTAGTGTCAAGAGGCTAATGCGATGTTGGGAGCTTATCGCTCTTCATCATATTTTCTAGCGCCTCAAGCGGTTGCAGATTCGTCCAATGACTCAAGCCCATAACCTCCTCGGGCGTTGTTCCACTGGCCAATGGAATGCGATGATCGACATGCCAATGACTTCCGTAATTCTCCCAGGTCATCCCCGGCTTGAATTGCTTCTCCAGATGAGAGCGCAAGAAATCAGGCGTACATCCGACAATCTCGAACGTGGCCGACCGTCGCGTTTTCTTGCTTCCGAGATACGCGCGGACTGAGTTTCGAATTGCGTCTTTGAGGCGCATAAGCGGGTCGTTGCGGCGGCGTTCTCGAAGCTTGTCGTTTATCTTCGCCCTGTTTGCATCACTGTATCGCTTTCCCCAACGGCGCGCTCGTTCACGGTTGGCGGCGCGGTATTCGTTGTGTTTCTGTTTAAGATACTCAGCGTTTTTCTTCTGGTACTCCGAGTTTCGCTTGTTGTTTTGCTCGCGGTTTTTGGCGTGGTTCTCCTTCGCCTTCGTTTTGTAGTACTCCTTGTTCTTCTCGTACTTCTCAGCCTGCTTGATGCGGATAACCTCCGCGTTCTCCGTCGTGTACCTGACCAGACGCTCCTTATCGTTGGCCATCTTCTCCGCGAATCGTTCGGGCGTTAGCCACTGATATCGCTTGTTTCCATCCTTGTCCTTCCAGGTGTAACCCCAGCAGACAAGCCCATCCTCGCGTACGTCGCCACGTTTTGGCTCATTGTCCATGCGATGTAAAAATACACCACACTATCAGTCCGTCAAGCGTGGACACAAAAAATCCGCAAACCCTTTTGGATCTGCGGATTCTTGCGTTTTGCTCAGGAAATCAGGAGCAAATTATTTGGGTGAGCGCGCCGGTGCAACGTCGGAAGATGATGGTCATACCCTGGTTAGTGAAAACAGGCTCACTCGCGTGAATGAACTCAGCGTAATGCTGCCCCTTCTTCTCCAGCGGATCTTCGCAGTCCGTATTGAACTTGTAGGCACCCGTCACCCACTGCCACTCGCCCATGTAGTTGGTCGGCATCCAGCTCAAATCACCAACGCGGTTCACAGGACGCACGATATGCGACTTGAAGACGTACGGGGTAACGATGAACGCACCCTCGTACGGAGCGGTCGTCCAGCTCGGGTTGACGCTGAACACCGTACCCTTGGTGCCGCTGGAGCTGGTGAACGGCTGAACCAGCGTGTACTTGCCACCGGCATAGGTAAACCGGGGCGGGAACAGATTCGGCACATGCCGGAAGTTCTTGATGACCCGATTCGCGCCGATGCGCTTGAGCAACTCAGCGCCGCTGCCACTGCCCATATCAGCCTGACGCAGATCCTCGCGGAACGCCGGGTTGTTCTGAGCGATGCGCTGCGAAGCCTCCAAGCCGATGTACAACGGGAAGATCGGGCCATCGCTGGAGTAGCTGATGAAGCCGGAGCTGTCAGGATTCGTCGCGCCGTTACGGATCAACGTGGCGGCGGCCACATCAAGCATCTCTTGAGTCAGCTCAGAAGTGGACTGATTGAGCGACTGACCAACCGATCCGGTCTGAACCCAGGGCAACTCATTCACGCCAGACGGAATCGTCTCAACCTGAGTGAAGGACGAGTCGGCCACAGCCTTGATGGCGAACTTGGCGAAGGTGTTCTGGTAACGAGTCTCCCAAGTGCGCTGAGCGCGGATCGAGAGCTTCTCCAAGTACACGCGCAAGAACGCCTCGACGCGATGATCAAAGGTCAGATCGTCCTTACACAGGAGCGGACCTTTGAGGGCGAAACGCTCAGGACTCCAGGTAACAGCATTGTAGCCGACCGGAACGTCATTGTAGGTGACATCGCAAGCGCCACCGTTCTCGCCGCTGGCGAGCGTGATGGCCGACCACTCCTCAGCCGCAGTCGGCTCGATGGAGGTGGTGGTGAACGAGGTCTGGGTCAGACCAGTACCCTGAGGATACTCGCCGCGCTCAATCATGTTGAGCCACATCGAGCGGTACGAGGCGCGTTTATAAACGTCCTGAGCGAGTGACTCGGTAGCCACCGCAAAGGCGTTGAAGACATTAGGACAAGACATGAGATTATGAAATTAAACCGACGTTATCTGCGTTATGGCTGGTTATCCATCCACCACACGGTGGCTGATTATCCAACCGCTTCCGATGCGGAGTGTCATTGCCGCTTAGACAGGCGCATTCAATGACCAGTTGAACACAACTCTTAAGGTCGTTACGCGGGATAGAGCGATAGAAATGCTTATTGCGTCAATTAAAATGTGTCGTCCATGGGGTTGGCCACTAACTCCGATTGGATGGCGACGTACGAGCGATAACCCTTAATTATCTCGATCCGATGAGGCGCAATGATCGTCTCCCGCGCTATCATGCCACGGTAAGTGTACGGACCTGGGAATGAGCCGGTCATCAGTACATAGAAATCAACGCCATCGGTTTTCGGCCCTTTGCGCGCATCGACTAGTAGTTTTCCAGTCTCGTACTTGGTCGTTTTGACATCGATGCGATATCCCGGCGGTGGTGGGATGACCGCGTCGTAGAGCGGATGCGGAGGTTCGCGATTCGTATCCAAATCGGGATACACATTGAATAGCTTACAGAACGCTATCTCGCCGCACATTCCCTCCAGATCCACAGTCGCAGCATCCTCTGAGCTGATCTTCAAGTTCGCCTTGTTGAAATGACGATTATTGCCGTTGCGATTCTTGGCGATGAAGTGGGCCAACTTCCTCTCAGCGGTTGTTAAAGATACAGTTTGACCGATTTTGATTTTGTTTAGCATGGTCAAAAAGGTGGAAAATTTTTGAGGGGGGTATCGTAAACGAAGCCGTCCCTAAAAGGGGCCTGCCCCTAGGCGTCCAAGCTGTTGCCTAGTCCCAGAGAAAACAATCCTTTTCTTTCATAAGCAAAACTAATCCAGTCCATTAGTCCGCTTGCGACGCACAATGTGTGTTATATTCACTTGTCGGACGGTTCACTCACGACGACTTCAACCGAGCTGCGGTCAGGCATCGACCCCAGAAGATTGATCGAAACGCTCGCTTGTTCTCCTGCTTCGCTCCAGCCAAACACAAGCGCGGAACGCTTAGCTACGCTGTTTAGTATCGTCTCGCGAGTTGCCTCGTCCTTCAGGCCGTCTAGGTCATAGCCGTCGACTCTTTCAAGCGTGCTGGCTGCATCTGCGGCAAGGCGATTCCTGACAAGGATCGAAAGCGATTCTAAGCTTTCGGTTTTCTTTTCAATGCAAACGGTTTGCATTTCCTTTTTGACCTTCGTAACACCTTCTAAGCTTGCCCGTTTGCAAAGCGTTGTTTTGTTCACTTTCAGTTTGTCAGCAATTGCGTCCCATTCCATTCCGGCAAGGTAGAGGCTGCATGCTTTCTGCCAGACTTCCTTTGGCATTCTCATTTCCGACACCGTAGGGACTGGCAAGGAATCCCGCAAGGAATCGGATTTCCTAGATCTTGACACCGTCAAAACCCCTCGTTTTCCCCAGCAAAACCCACCCTTTCCCCCCCTTTCTAAACTTTTTCAAACTTTTTCTTTGACTCCCCACCACGTCCACCCTAGTCTGTCCGCAGCAATGAAATCCGCGTTCAAAAAGCTCTCTTCATTCCTAGCCTTTTGCATCACCTACGCTGTCCTAGGTTACGCCTTTTACTTCCTTTTCTTCGCCTCTCAATTCTAACACTCAATCAATCAAATCCCATGAACATCACCAAAACAACCAAAGGCAAAACCCACGTTTCCCGTTCCTATCCGTGGGGGTTGCATCCCCGTAACGGCCACCGTTTGCTTTGCGCCGATGGAATCGTCCGCTCTGCGGAGCTTGCTGAGACTGCTGACACCTACTTTAGTGTCCCCGCATCCATCCGGATCAATGGCAAGCGCATCTCTGGATACGCTTCCGTCGAACGCGATTCGAAATGGGAGAATGAAGTCTGGGTTTTCCGCCACCATACGGATCAGAATGCGCCGCTCCCCGCTTGGCCATCATCATTCGAACCGGAATTCGACGCTCTGATTTCCAAAGGTATTTGATTCCCCGTGCCGCTTCATGGGCAACCATGAGGCGTGACGGCGAATTAAAGCCGATCAAATCAAATCAAATCCCATGAAGCTATCCGCTCCATTCCTAATCTCAGCGCGCCTTCTCCCCGCCATTTGCATCAGCAAAGGAGAAGAGCAAATCACCGTAAGTCTATCCCCGTCCGGCTTCATCCTTGACGGCCCGTTCGGTGAACACCGAGTCACCGATTTGACGCTTCGCGGAAATCCTTCCATCGAATCCGCTTTTGAGACTTTGCTCTCATTCATGACAGCGGCCGCCGAATCCTTCCGATATCGGGGAATGGGCGGGGAAAACGCTGATTTATTCCCCGCCGAAGTCACCGAAGCAATCGCGCAAGTATCGTCTGAACTTGAAAGCGTATGGTTTGAACTCCACTGCGCCATTGAATCCGAAGAATCCCTTGTCACCGAATAAATCCAAATCAAATCCCATGACCACAAATCAAATCAAACACAGCGTTAATCTGTCGAATGCTGGCAGAGTAAAAGGCATAATTGTCACCGATAGCCAGAAGCTAGAACTCCAAGAGGCTGGATATGTAGTCTCAGGATCTACCGTCTACGGTCCTGCTTGGAAGGGTGAGCGGGCTGTGGTCTATCCAGTTAAACCGTTAATCGAACACGATTACGAAAGCGCAATCCTAGCCCGTCAAAACTATTCGGGAGTCTGATTCCCCGTGCCAGCCTATGCGAAAGCGTAGGTTGCAACGGGCAATCAATCCCGAATCAACAAATCCAATCCATGAAAACCATTGTAACCGAATTCCAATTCATCGAAGCGTTTCGCCTATGCGGCCGTGAATCTCAATTCAGCGTCAACGCGCGCCGTGCCTTATTTGAACATTTTGAACAAGTCGAAGAGGATTCAGACACTGAACTCACCCTTGACCCTATCGCCATCTGCTGCGAATGGGCGGAGCATTCGTCCGCACTGGCCGCTGCGAAAGAGTACGGTTTCGATGAGGTTTGCGGGGATGACGCGGACTGCGAACCAGAGGCTCTAGACTGGCTCCGCAATCAAACGCAAGTCGTCGAATTCGACGGCGGACTGGTCATTCAGTTGTTTTAACCCATACCCCGCGCACTTATGACCATTTTAACCAAACGACAGGCCGAATCGGCCATTCTCAATTCACTCTTTCAAGCTGGCGGAACGCTGGCTTGCCTCCCGAAAGAGCGGTTAGACCGTGGCAAATACAAGGAAACGATTGTCGGAAAGGACGTTCCCGCGCACCTAAAGGAACGCTATCGCCTAGTATGGGCGGAGCGTAGAAAAGACAAGGACGGCCCGTATTATGCGCTTTTCTGCATTGTTCGACAGGATCATCCCGAAACAGGTTTCGGCATCATCCGGCGGTAAACCGTTGACCCACCCTCCGCGCATCATGCCGCAAGCGTGGTGCGAAAGGGTAGGCCACAAGTCCTTCCTCAAACCCAACGAAAGCATCCAATGAAAACCGTATCAATTAAACTGGCAAACTACGCTAGTGCCATGAACTGCAACATATTGACCAACAACACTGGTGACTTGTGCCTTCTTGAAAGGTATCGAGACGATGAAGGAAAAACGATCGTTCGCCTTTCGCCGCATCCCGGCGACTACCATGCGGAAGAAAAATGGTTGGAAGGGATAGCCTCCGGCGAAGCTGCAAAAATGATCCTCTGAAATGCCATGAAATTCACCCTTCACGATACATTTAACGACCGCGAAGTCTCGCGCCATCGATCAATCGAAACCGCCGTGCGCGCATCCATGCGATTCCACCGCGCGGTCAAACGGGCTAACGGAAAGAATTCATTCATCACGACTGAAATCCGTTGCGACGGCAAGCGACTGGATGAAAACCAGCAGGAAGCCGCGCAAGGCATCCAATGGGCAATCGAAACCGGAAAGATGAAAGCCTAAGAATCCAATGAAAACCCATACCCCTGGTCCTTGGCATGTTGTTTCCGATCCGCAATGGGAAGGAAAGCATCCGAATCACTCGCACCGTTTTATCTGCAATGTTCCCGCGTTCGCGGAGGTTTATCCTCCGACCGATGGCGAAGATGACGGCTGGCAGGTGTTCCATGATAACGTTGGCAAAACCATCTGCCACATGACCGACACCATTGAAATCGAAGCAAACGCCCATTTAATCGCCTCCGCGCCTGAGCTTCTGGCCGCGCTGGAAGCCGTGACGAAAGCCTATGTCGAACTGGTTCAGTCTGATTATCCGCCTTCGTGGAGTGCTGAGAAAGACAGTGAAGTCATTGCAGCACGAGCAGCCATCGCGAAAGCAAAAGGAAACGCATGAAAACCAAACAGCCAACCTATCGCGAACTTTACCTGCGTTACTATGCTGCATTCGCGCAAGAAGAGGGCAAATATCAGCGACTGCTTTTCATCACGCGCAAGATTGCGAAAGCGATTCCTGTAGGCCACAAAGTATTGAAAGACTGGAAAGACTGGGAACGACAGATTGAATCTCAAAACAAAGAATAAAATTATGCCAAGACATTACCTTAAAGATCCAAGCGACGGACCATGGAAGCGCACCCTGGGCTTATACACCGGATGGGAAATCATGGATTCCAATGGCCATATCATCGTGCGAGTAATCGACAACACCCACGGCAAGCCAAACGCCATTCTGATTGAATCCGCCCCCGATCTTCTCTCCGCCCTCGAACGCCTGGCGCATCCAATGGCCGACGACGACGACCTGGACTACGCGCGCGAGGTAATCAGGAAGGCGAAGGGATTGTCCGTCAAATCCCACGAATAAACCGCAAAACCGAATCAAATCATGCATCCATTGCTCTTATCCGCTCTCATTCAAGTCGAATCCAACGGAAACGATCATGCACGCGGCAAACACGGCGAACTTGGCGCGTTGCAGATTAAATCGATCATGGTCCGCGACGTGAATCGGATCATGGGAACACATTACGCGCACAACCAAGTCACGAATCGCGCCGTCTCGATCTTCATCGCGGAAAGCTATTTCTCGCATTACGGACGCAATCTCAGCGACGAAAGTCTCGCAAGACTCTGGCAAGGTGGGCCAAAAGCCCTTAAAAGATCGTTCACGCGCGCCTATGGCCGGAGGGTCATGCGCGAGCTGGAGAAACAAACCGCCAAAGAATCCTTGCAAGTTGCGACTCGAAACAAACTCGACAGTAAAAACCCTGCTTTCACCGGACGGTAAAACAACAGAAACCAATGAAACTAACCATTCAGTCCAAAACCAACGCTCAAACCATCGTTGACCTCTTCAACGCGATCATCACTGGCGAATGCGAGACGCCAGGCGTCACCCCGCTCTCGATCTACGACGACGACCGGCACATTTGCTCCCTCACGGACGCGGACGGCCATCAGATTCTGGAGCTGATCATCGAGCGCGAGGAAGGCGACAAGCTCATGCAGATTGGCGAACCGGAGACGCTGCAATGATCGACAAAAAAACATTTTACCAAAACCTTTCCGAAAAGGTCCTTGTGCAGGCTAGTACGATGCCGATTAAGGAGTTGATCGAGAATCTCGAATCACTCGCGCACATGATGCATTCACCAATGCTCCGCGAGGCGGCGAACCGGCTTCGCAACGCTGATTGCGCGGCGACAATACTGGAGGACTCGCTTTTCTACGCGCGGATGTACCGCGACACGACCATCGAGGGCGATAATCGGCGGAGAATGTTGATCGACGATGCGGAGACGGTTTGCTCGATAATCCGAAAGGGAGGGTGCCAATGATCCGCAATCAATTCGGACCGCCCAAATTCAAGATCCAGATCAGCGGCGCGATTGGCTGGTCCGATTTGAAGGAGAAGGTCGTCAGCTACCAGACGGTCGAATTCGCCACGCGCAAGGAGGCGGATCGAGCGGCCAAGGAGTTGAACCCCGGTGAGTACACTCAAGGTCGGATTCGGGTCGTGCCGTTCGAGATGGCGGAGGACTACGATGTTTATCCGGTGGTGGAGCGGGTCAGCGAGAAATCAAAAGGTTAGTCGAACTTTTCACCGCGTAGAAAGTTAGATGTCCCGTCGGCCACCAATCCGCAGTCAAAACTAGGTCGTCCGACCGATTCGATTCTAGCGCACCCAAACCCATGTCCGCTGTCATCACACCATCCAGCAATCAAAACGCATCAGCGCGTCGTTTAGAGCGTTTGCGCGGCATTCAAGTCGAGCGATTGAGCGACGCATCTTCATCTTTTTCATCCCGAACGGTTGCGACACCGCCCTCAAAGGCGGGGAGCAAGCATACCGTTTTCGGGATGAAACCACCCCTCCTTGGGTTTTTAATCCCAAGGGGGGTTTCATTTTAGTGAAATAGATGGTGAGTGTAGCTAACCGTGGAAGAGTTGAATCTAACCGAGAAAATGGAAATCTAACTACTGGACCTTGACAAGGGTCGGTATGAACCGCAGACTAGAGTTCGTTATGAGCTATTTGCCATCAGGAAAAACACCAAGAACGATGTTCAGTCAGATGCCCCCGAAGCGGCATGATCTGGACCCGAGTAAGTCGGAAGTTCTGGCCTACATCGGACAGGAGATGGGTTGCGACTTGCCAGCGGCCATTCGAGCGTTCAATTCGATGCGGCATCCGAAATGTCGGGTGCTGGTGTTCGACAAGATTGAGCGGCAGTGGAAGGGCTGCGAATTCCGACCGAGCGATGCGGAGACAAGCGAGCTATCGATCATCCGTGAGCATCGCGCTTTTGAGCGGCAGCTAGCCGTTCTGAAGTCAACCGTGCGCCGGTTGCAAGATGATGTTGAAGGCCTCAAGCGGAAGACTGCAAAGCGAACCAAGGGCAAAAGGGGCGATGACAGGAAAGCGGGTGAGCCAGCCGACGAACCCGCTGAAGAGCAACCCGTGGAATCAACCGAACCTTCTTTGGCCGACGAGTTTGCACGACTCTTTCCGCAGTATTCCCAGAAATAACCTAGAAACCAACGAACTATGGAAACCGATAAACTCACACAACTTGAACAAAATTTTGCAACGCTTGCCGGTTTCGTCGAGCGAGCAACCAAGAGTTTAGGCAGGATCGAAAAAACCTTGAAGGAGCATGAACGCAAGATCGATGAAGCGTTGAAGCGTTCATCTTATCAGGACGTTGACGACGATGACACCTGGGAAGGCTTCGGGCCAAAGCCAGAGTGTCAGCCGTTCAATCCAAACGCCGAAACGTACACCCTGGAACTCCGCAACGGCCCGTACACGATCCGACGCGACGACGGCGAATCCGACAAGGAATGGCAACGGCGCAAAGATCATCTAATGGACCAGCGCGTGACGTTCCTCAATGGCAGCGGCCAAAACGGAACACCGGAGCAGGTGGCCTACATCCAAAGAATCGAGGCGCGACTAGGCCGAAAAATTTTTGAAAATCCTCTTGCAACGACTTGAGACGACTGCAACACTACGTCCGCGACGATGACAATTTTTTGGCAACTGGGCGTAGAGCGCGTCGAGGTGGCGCGACAGGGCTTTATTGGATTTTCTGCCCGTGATTGATCACCCAGTTGCCATTCCCCTTTGATGAAAGTTTATACGGCCAAACAAACGGCGGCGATGCTCCAAATCTGCTGCGAGACGCTAAGGCGAATCGTTCGCAATGACGGCATCCAGCACAGGAGAATTGGCCGACGAATCCTTTTCACCGAGTCCGACATCGCGGCGATTCTTGAGAGTCGCGCAATGACCGGAGCTGTGAATCCGTACGCAGCCAAGAAACCAAAACAGCAGAACAACGAGAATACAAATGAGCAGCAGCAGCAACAACCTAGTTCCATTGACAGCACCGCAACCTCTGAGTCCGACCAGTCCTGACTTCTACGACCGCATCGACAGTCCGATGGATGCGGTGAAGACTATGGGCGATTGGATCGCACACTCGGGAATGTTTGGGGCGACAAAACCTGAGCAGGGCTATGTCCTCGCTTTGGAATGCATCGCCAGCCGGATGACGCCGCTTTCCTGGAAGCGCGAGAACCATTTGATCAATGGCAACATCACCATGAAGAGCGAGTCGATGCTCTCCGGTCTGATGAATGCCGGATGGGACATCGACTGGATTCAGTTCGATGCGGTGGCGGCGATTGCCGACTTCAGCAAGGGTGTGAAGAAGGTTCGCGTCTCATTCACCGCAGAGGATGCGAAGATTGCCGGTCTAATCCCCGCAAAGCCTGGCAGTGGATGGGCGAAGTTCCCCGCTGAGATGCTCCGTGCGCGGGTCATCAGCAAAGCGACTCGCATGCTCGATCCGCGAATCACGCAAGGCCGATTCACGCCCGAGGAAGTGGCCGACTTCTCTGTTCCGCCGTCACCACTTGTTCCGCCGTCACCACCCGCCCAACCCACTCCAACGCGCCAGACGGTCAATGTGACGCCGGAATCGACCTTCTCGCTGACAGACAAGCTGGAGCAGATTCTCGAACCGCATGCGGACATCGCCAATGCGTTCCTGCTCAGCAAGAACCTGATCAAGGAAGGTCAGAACTTCCGCGATGTCTCGACCAAGGTGGCCAACATGATCGTATCCGATCCTGATGGTTTCATCTCCAAGGCTAAGGCATTTTCAGCTCCCACACTCGAATGAACCCTAAACTACTTGCATACGAAGAGTCTCCAACCCGAATCGACATTTACATCGCTGCCTTGCTTCAAGGTGCTGTCGAACGTGGCAACTTAAACCTTAGATGGAATGAGAAGGTGTCGGAAGATGACATGGAAGTCATTGAACGGATCGTTGCCGTGGCAGTAGCGGTAGATGGAATGAGAAATTACGAAGGCCAATGTGAGGCAGACAAATGAGCATCCAAAACCGCCACATTAACTTCGACATGCCAGCGGCCCAGTATCACGCCGTTGACGCTCTCTCAAAGTCGATGATGACCAAGATCCTCAAGTCACCGGCGCACTACAAAGCCGCGCTGGAGGAGCATCAGGAGCCGACGAAAGCCATGCAGCTTGGCACGGCGATTCATACCGCTGTTCTGGAGCCGCAACTCTATTCTCAGGTTGTCGCCGTTGTCCCACCGGACATCGACGGTCGTACCAAGGAGGGTAAAGCGTGGAAAGAGCAGCATAAGAGCCGCATCCACCTGACTCATGCCGAGGACATTGATGTCCAGGGCGTCGCGAACAGTGTCCGCCGCCATCCGTTCTGGGACATCATCAACCTGCCACACAAGATCGAGGCGAGCGTATTCGCTCAAGATGAGGAGACTGGCCTACCTCTGAAAGCCCGTCCCGATTTGTGGGTCGAGGACCACACCCTAGTCGATGTGAAAACAACGGACGACGCATCGCCTGAAGCGTTCAGCCGCACAATCACCTCGTTCGGCTACCACATCCAAGCCGCTCACTATCTGGCGATGACCGGAGCGGAGAACTTCATCTTCGTCGCCGTCGAACGCAAAGCGCCGTATGCCGTCGGTATCTACAAGCTGGACATCGAGTGGCTTCAGGCCGGTGAGAACCTGCGGCGTAAAGCCATCTCAATGCTCCACGAGTGCCGCGCACTGGACAGTTGGCCAGCCTATCCGACAGCAACGCAAACACTTTCATGCCCGAAATGGGTGCTGAATAAATCCGAGAGTTAGACCACAATCCAAATCCCTAAAACAATATGTTCAAAGTCAATCGTAAGGACGCCGGAGGCAGCTACATCAACGCTGAAGGCGAGTACACCGTCACCGTGATGAAGGTCGAAGAAACGCTCGATGCAAAGGGCCGTGAGGTCTGCAAGGTGACATTCGCAACCGAGGACGGATCGAGCATCGCCGACCGTTTCATCAACCAGGAGAACGTCTGGTTCCGCGTCAACCAGTTGGTTGCTGCGACGAATCACAACGTGCCGGATGGAACCGAGGTGGACTTCCTCGGCGTCAAGGGCAGCTACGCCAACTTCCTGCGCTCAATGATCGGCCTAGAGTTGGCCATCACTGTTAAAAGCAGGAAGTACGAACAGAATGGCGAGAACAAGACGACCTTTGATGTTAAGAGCATGAAGCCTGTTGCCGCTTCAGAATCCGAGGAGAAACCGTTCTAAACTAAGGAAGACGGGGGGAGGGGAGCGCATTCCTAGTTAACGCTCAAACCTAAGAATTCAATTCGCATCCATGAAAGTCAAAATCGCAGCAATCACAAAACCACTTGTCGGCGACGGTAATATGACCGCATCCGACTTCATCACGTTCGCAGCGCGAGTCAGCAATCCGTCGAACCAGATGAGTCTGCTCACCGCTCCAAAACTACTGGCCTACTGCATCAAGAACGGCCACTGGAGCATTTTCGAGCAGGCCAGTATGACGGTCGAGATTCAGACCAGCCGCGCCATCTCCGCTCAGATCATTCGCCATCGCTCGTTCTGCTTCCAAGAATTTTCACAACGGTATGCGCCGAGTGATTCACCGGAGCCGGTCGAACTTCGCACTCAGGATCGAGTCAACCGCCAGGGAAGTGGCGATTCGTTCGATCAAGACTGGGCGTACGACGCGGTGGCCAAGTCTGTCGATCTTGCATTCAAGACCTATCGCCAGCTCCTCCAGGAGGGTGTGAGCCGCGAGACAGCGCGAATGGTCCTGCCGCTCTGTACGCAGACGACTCTGTACATGACTGGCAACATCCGCTCATGGATTCATTACTTCGAGCAGCGGTGTGCGAAGGGTACGCAGAAGGAGCATCGCCAGATCGCGCTAGCCATTCGAGACGGCATTTTTGCCGAGCATTTCCAGGTCATTCACGAAGCGATTACGAGCGAATAAAATGAACAAACCCAAACCCAAACGTCCCGTTGCCAAGATGTTTGTCGTGTCAGACGACACGCACAAGAGACTGAAAGAGTATGCAGTTAAGAAAGGCTACAAACTACAATACGTAGCAGACGAAGCGGTCAGTGAATATCTAAAGAGACAGGAGGCGAAATGAGCGAGCAAAACAAATCAGAGACGGTACGACTAACATTCAAAGGACTACTGTCCATTTACCTGCCGGACGAGAAGGCGGTGGAAGTTTACAACGCCACCGAACTGTCCTGCCGCAGGAACAATTGGGGAATCGCAATCGACGAGAGCAACCGGCTTGACTTCGTTCCGATGGTGAAGGTGGAGGAAACGAAATGAACATCGAACAAACCAAAGAAGCCATCCGCGTCATGCAGGCATTTGTGGATGGGAAGGAAGTGATATCAATGCGTACACCTGGTGTAACAGCAGATGATCCGTATTGGAACTGGGGTAACGACACAAAAATGTACCACATCAAACCCACCCCTGTCCTCCGCCCGTGGACTGCGGATGAGGTGCCGCTGGGGGCGCAAATGCGTAGCAAGCTGGATCCAAGCCACCGATGGCTGGCGGGTAACACAGGAACTGATAATGATCGGATGAAATTGCTTGAAACCATCGAACACTCCACCGACGGCGGCAAAACATGGCACCCGTGCGGGGTGATGGAGGAGGCGAAATGAGCGCACCAATCAACGACGGAGGACCGGCGTTTCCAACTGCTGCAACCGCGACAACGCATGGATTCTACCAAGACGGTCAACCTTGCATGACCCATTACGGTTCGAGATCTGGCATCACTGTCAGAGACTACTTCGCGGCGGCTGCGTTGCAGGGGAATCTAGCAGGACAATCAGTCGATGTTGGCTATTACGAAGGCAAAGATGCATGGAATAAAGCGGCCAAAGATGCATACGCAGTGGCCGACGCGATGCTCAAAGCGAGGGAGGCCAAGCCGTGACACCAGAAGCACAGCGTATTGCTATCGCGGAAGCGTGTGGGTGGAAGAATGTGGATGCAGGTTCCGGAAGGGTGTGGGGAGTTACGACACGACATAAAGGCACACCAAGCGAATTTGATGTGTGTGTCGATGTCCCGAACTACCCGTTCGACCTCAACGCCATGCACGATGCGGAGAAGGTGTTTTGGGACACCGGAAAAGCGATGGAGTTTACAAACCAACTCGTTGGCATCGTCTGTTCAGCGCGAGGATTCCGATGGGACAAAGGCACTCCAGATGATCATTTGATGTGTCTATCTCACGCCACCGCAGCCCAACGAGCAGAGGCTTTCCTTCGCACGATTGGAAAATGGAAGGGGGCGAAATGAGCGACACCCCAATATCAGACAGCACTCCGCACAACGTGGCCGAACTCGGCATGCTGTGCAGGAGTCTCGAACGCGACCTCACCGCAGCCAATACAATCATCCGTCAGCAGCAATTGTTGGATGAAGCAAACCTGCGGCTTCAAGAGCGCATCAAGCGGTTGGAGGAGGCGGGCGACGGCCTGTATTCATGGATCGAAAGAGAAACCCCAATCACGATCTTACTCAACTGGAGCGATGCCATGGAGGACAAGCAGTGAGCGCGAGCATTCCGAGATGTTGTTGGATTCTGACTCACGGCGACATCGTTGCCGAATGTGGCGCACCGGCCACGCATCGTTGCCCTGAAACATGCGCGACGTTCTGTTACGATCATGCCGATGATTACTCGGACTGCTTCGGAGATGATTCGTTGATCGAATTACCAACCATGAAGTCAAAGCAATGAGAACCTCAACCGAAACACTGATCAAAGCCATGCGGATATTGTCATCCGATATTCAATCCGACGATGGCGTGGCAAACGCAGCGATTGCTGAAGCAGCGCAGCGACTGGAAGAACAACAAGACCGCATCAAGCGGCTGGAGGAGGCTTTGGACTTAGTAGTACTTCACTGCTCATGGGTTCATCATTCAAAAAAACATCAACACAAATACGGCGAACCATGTCCGGTAGTTGCGTTGATTGAAAAAGCCAAGGAGGCCAAGCCGTGACTATCACAATCAAATCGTGGATCATACCAATACTTATTACAGTAATTATGTTGTGCGTCATGTTCAGGCCATACCGTTCCAGCGGGCAGTATGACTTTGGACAGATCTTCCGGCTGTTTTGGCTGATACCGATCGGAGCCGTTTGGATGGTTTACATGGGTGTACTTCTAATCATCAAGGAGGCCAAGCCGTGAGAACCTCAACCGAAACACTAATCGCAGCCATGCGGATATTGTCTCAGGATATTCAATCCGAGGACGGCGTGGCCAACGCAGCAGTCGCTGAAGCAGCGGAGCGACTAGCGGAGCAGCACATGCGCATCACCCAACTAGAGCGAGAGAACGACGCTCTCCGCGCCGATCTGCTGCTGTGGGAGAACGGAGGGCCGTTGCCGTGAAACGCTACACCCACATCGTATTGCGACGAATGCCTCCTTTGAACGGATTCAGCATCAAAACTCCAGACGGTAAGTTCCTTAGCGACGTCCGCCCACGGGGCATCGTGCAAGAACTCAATCGTCTAAACGACCGGATCAAAGAACTCGAAGCCAAAGTGGATGAACTCCACGACTTGGAGAAATGGTTGGAGGGAAGATGATTGTACCCATCGGCCCTGCCGCATTCGTGTTCCGTCACAAGCGAACCAAGCAAATCGTCGTCGCACCCAGCGAGCGGTGGCATGAGTACTACGATAACAAAGAGGACTGGGAACACACTGCGAGCGTGAATGCTTGCGGAGCTTTACAGTACATCATCGACGCCAAACCGGCTGAGAGGAACCGATACATCAAGTCACTTACGGAGAAACCATGAAGGTTAAAAAGAAAAGCACAGTCATCACAATCGACTCAGAACTTCATTCCGAGCTGCGCGCTGTTAGCGAAAAGCATGGAATCAAGATCGGATTTCTCGCTGAAAAAGCGGTGAGAGAACTGCTGGCAAAGATGAGCAATACGACGCAAGTAAGCGCATCCTTGACGGCAGTCACCCATTAGTAAGCGATTCGTACCGTGTGGTACGGACAACACCCTCTGGCCGTCATGAAGCGGCGGTCGGAGGGACAAATTTCCTAAAACTATGAATCTAAGAGAATACCAACAGAAAGCAGTAGAGTGGGCCAAAACTAGCGATGGTCTGATCATCGCTCCGGCAGGGAGTGGCAAGACCTGGATTGCCGCGAGCATCATCAAGCACTTTGAGAAAGGACGACCGGGATGGAGGTTTGGCTGGCTCGCCCCAACACGCGAGACATGTCAGCAAGCGCGCACATCGCTCCGCGTTGCCGGTGTACCTGACGAGGTAGTTGAGGTGCGTTGTCCGCATGAGTCAGTGGACTTTAGCAAGAAGGACATACTGATCGTTGACGAAGCGAAGCACAGCCCCGCTGCTGGATGGCGACGCATCATCGAATCCTGTGACGGAGAGCGTTATGGTTTTGACGCCACGCCGTGGAGTGACAACGAGGATCGTAATATTGTCATCAAGGAGCTGTTCAACCAGCGAGTCTACGAAATCAAACGCAGCGACATCGGCGATTCATTGGCCGACGCTTATCTCGAACTCTCCGACGCAACTGATCTGAATCTGAAGCAGAAGATCGATGACAACATCGACCGGCTGTTTGTAACAAGACGGCGGTATATGCGGATAAGTGATGACGAATTAAAACGCATGTGCGCCTGGGAATCGCTCGTTGAAATCGGCATCTGCGAGAACCGTGAGCGCAACGATTACGCCATAAACTACGCGCTGGACCACCTCGACATGCAGACGCTTATCCTCATCCCTCGCATCACGCTGGGCGAGGACTACGAAAAGCGCATTCCGAATTCTCTGCTCGTCCATTCCAAGATTGCGAAGAAGCAGCGCAAGGCCGCGATGGAGGAGTTCAAGGCCGGTAATCTGCGAACCATGATTGCCACAAGTCTGGCCGACGAAGGACTCGATCTGCCGAATGTCGAATTGCTCATCATGGTGAGCGGCGGTCGGTCGTCGCAGAAGACGATTCAGAGGGCGAGTCGCGCATTGCGAAAAACAGAAACCAAAAACTGTGCGACAATCGTAGACTTCTCTGACAAGTTCCACCCCATCGGAGCGTTTCACTCGAAAAAGCGAATGAAATGCTACCGAGAACTAGGTTGCGTCTTCCTCCAATGAGTGCATCAATTACAACGACAACAAACGAAACAGCCACGCCCACAGAGAACGTGGTTTATCTGATCGGCGAACTTCGAGGTATCAGCCGTCAAACAGAAACCAAAACAGGTGCGCTTATGGTGCGCCGCGTTATATCCGTCGCTCGCCATTGGACGGATGCGGATGGCCGATTCCACGAAGACTTCGATGAGTTCGAACTGTCCTCATGGGGGCAGGTGGCTGAGAAGATTATGGAAGTCGCCAATGGCGCGCTGGTGCGTGTCAAAGGCCGTGTGAAGGTTGAGAAGTGGTCGGACGGTGGTGACACGAAATCAGCCGTTCGAATCGCTGCCGAACAAATAACCGTGCTATGTTACTGATTTATGAAGACCTGCTCAAAGTGCAATGCAGAAAAGCAAATTGAAGCCTTCTCTCTCAACAAGAGGAGAAAAGACGGAAGGCAAGATTGGTGCAAGGTGTGCGTTTCAAATAGATTTTTTGAAAACCGAGATTTGATTTTGCAGAAATCTGCTGATTACCGACAAAAAAACAGGGAAAAACTTCGGCAGTATCAGTCTGTTTACAACGCGGTTCACGCATCAAAAATTAGAGAGCATTCACGAGACAGACGCTCAAAAATAAAACTCGATCCTATTAAATTCCAAAGATTTAAGGATCAGACAAGAATGGGATGCAAACTTTCAAAACTTAAGCATGCAGACCGAGAGCTTGCCAGGATTGCTGTTAAGAAGGCTATTAAGGCTGGAGAAATTGTAAGGCCGGAATACTGCTCGGCGTGTGGGGTTCATTGTAAACCAGAGGCGCATCACGACAGTTACGAGCAGGGACAGTGGCTCTCGGTTAGATTTTTGTGCAGAAAATGCCACAACATTCACCATCGGAAATATCCAGAAACAAAAACTGAGAACAAACTGACAACAGCATGAAAACAATAATTGCGGTAGACCCAGGGGTTGGAGGCGGCTTTGCGGTTCACACAAGGGACGGAATTCTCCTGTTCCCGATGCCAGATTCGGTGCCTGACATGCACCAGCTTTTACTCGGATTCAAAGTTACTGAGTCCCAATTGTGGATTGAGAAAGTTCCCAAGTTCGTGAGCAAGCTGACTCCTGCTGCAAGCGTTGCCACGCTACATGAGAACTACGGAATTATCCAAGGGTTGGCCTACGCTCAAGGTTATGCGCTTCACCGCGTAGAACCGAAAATCTGGCAAGATCCGCTTGGACTTGGAGGACGTAAATCATGTGGAACAGGACCAGAATGGAAACGCAAACTTCGAAGCAAGGCCCAGGAATTGTATCCGCACCTAGACGTGACGCTTCGCAACTGCGACGCCCTGCTGATTCTGCACTATGCCATTGGAGGCGGCAGATGATCCGTAGATCCAGTCGCCCTCCAACGGAGAGTGAGATAAAGCAAATGCTCATCGCCGCTTTCTGCATGGGCATGATCATCACGTCCGCGTACTTCATCTTGTTCATCCTCAAATGAGCGAGAATAACCTCAAACCTCTCGCAGAGGAGACGGACGTTGAGACACTTCGAGCGGCCATCGCAGAGTACCAATGGTTGGCCAAGACCTTATTCAAATCTTTGGGGTGCGGATGCTACGGAGGACATGACCTTTGCTACAACTGCACCCAAGCTGAGAGACACTACAAACACACAACCGAGACATACAAATAATGAGCGCAATTAAACAACAGACAATCCGAGTGGCAGACGCGGATGAATCCACGCCAAGAATAGACTTCGCCTACATCGACAAGAAGTACAAGGAATGGCTGGTTCGCCGTGGATTTTCCAATGAACTTGGAAACGAACTTGGAATGCGACGGCCAAACGGACGACGTGGCAAACGAATTGACCCTGATGAAATCTGAAATTACGCGAGAACAACTGTTGAAGGAAGCGCCTCGGCTGATCGAGTATGCCATTCTTCGCGGCTGGATGAGTAAGCCCAAACCAAAATCTGATGATGCTTGGCATTGCAGTGGATCAGGACATCTCGACGACGCTTCAGACGATGAAATACAGGAACTCCGCAAAAAGCTCGGTGGAGGTTGAACTCCTCTCCGACGACGTAGAGATACGGATCGGAGAAACCAAGTGGGCAGGCGTGGCCTACATGCGAGAAGGCAAGAGCAAGGTCTACGTTCGAACCAAAGCCGAATTCAAGGCCAAGTTCGTTCTGGTCGATGCGAAGCCCTAACCTATACATCGCCGCACAAGAGCAGCTCTTTGCGAAGTTTCAGTCACGCTCCATCGCCATCCAGCATTGGAGCAAGTACCTGATGACTCCCAAAGAGCTTGCTCTCCTTTTTCAGAAACTAGAGAAATCAAATTCTGTTCTTCGCGAGATAGCCAAGACTGATCTTGGCCAAAGCGGGGAATTAGCGAGAAAACAACTTGGAATCGAATGAATCAATCAAAGATCGACCGTGCGCGTGCGTGGCTTAGAAACACGCCAGGTGCCGTCGCAGGTCAGGGCGGTCATAACGCAACCTTCGCCGTGGCAACCGCGCTCATACACGGTTTTGAGCTGAATGCGGGGGATGCGGAGACACTCCTGCATGAGTACAACTCGAAATGCCTCCCACCGTGGAAGCCGAACGAGTTGGCGCACAAGCTCGATCAGGCGTCCAAGGTTCCGCACGACAAGCCGCGTGGATGGCTTCTCGAATCGAATTCCAGCATGGTGCAGGGCGGAACTCCGGTGTCTCCAACCGGCAAGTTCGTGGTGCGAAAGATCCAAGCAATTCCGCAATCGGACTTTCGATTTTCAACCATAGATTTCTTAAAAGCCTGCTTTGAACCAGATGAAGTTGTCTGCATCTGCAATGACATCGTAAGCGACGACGAAGGTCGGACTCGGCCAAACTCCAAGGGTACATTCCTCAAGCGCGACGAATGGATTAAGAACCATTTCACTCCGCCCATCAGCGCCATGTGGAACGGTCCTGACAGCCGTGGCGCATACGTCCGCGTCAACCCGTGCTTCGATGAGAGTGGTTCTGATTCAGGCGTGGCAGCGTTCCGCCATGTGCTGGTCGAGATGGACGAGAAGACGAAGGACGAGCAGTGGACAATCCTCAAGGAGTCCAAATTGCCGATGTCCGTCGTCATCGATTCCGGCGGAAAGAGCTTGCACGGCTGGGTACGAGTCGATGCGGCGAACAAGGAGGAATGGAGCGAGCGTCGTGATGTCGTCTATCGCCAGTTAGAAGCTCTCGGCATCGACCCAAAGAACAAGAACGCGAGCAGGTTCAGCCGGTTGGCCGGTGTGATGCGCGATGGCAAAGAGCAGAAGCTGTTGGCCATCAATGTGGGTGTCGTGAACTGGGATGCGTTCACGGACTATCTGGAGTCGCAGGACATGCCTCAGGAGTTCTCGCTCGATAGCATCATCGAGTACGACCCGAAGAATGATCCTGACAATCTGATCGGTGACAGATGGCTACGTCGCGGTTCATCGCTTCTCTTCGTAGGCCAAAGTGGTTGCGGCAAAAGCTCGATGGCCGCGTATCAGGGGATGAAGTGGGCGTCCGGCGAAGCATGGTTTGGCGTAAAGCCCGTCCGGGCGTTAAAAGTGGCTTACATCCAGGCGGAAAACGACATCGCCGATCAGCATGACGCACTCAAGGGTGCGGCTCAGATGACGTTTGGAAAGGAGAACTGGGAGCGAGGATTGCGGAGTGTTGACATGCTCTTCTTCCGCGAAACGGTTCGAACCGGAACAGACTTCGCGACAATGCTCCGCCGCCTCGTTCGCAAGACCAAGGCTGACGTGGTTTACATCGATCCGCTGCTCTCCTACATGGGCGGCAATCCTGCGGACATCGAGGTCTGCGCGAACTTCACGCGGCATCTGCTCCAGCCGATTATGATGGAGACAGGTGTTGTCCTGGTACTCGTCCATCACTTCCCGAAGCCGAAGGGCAAGGATGACAAACCGGAGAGCGTGGCAGATTTGGCCTACTCAGGATTCGGATCGTCCGATCTAACGAACTGGGCGCGCGAGGTGATTGTGATGAAGGAGGTTGGCTTCAACAACCCGCGCAAGTTCATGCTTGGAATGGCAAAACGGGCCGACCGTTCCGGCATGACTGACAAGGAAGGAAAAGTCACCGGATCGATTATGATCCAGCGTGGTACGGGCGGCGACATCTCATGGAACTACGCGGAACCTGAGAAGTTTGTCGTTGATAAGGAGTCGGCCAAGAAACCGCATTCCAAAGGCAAATATCCTAAGCGTTAGCCTTCTCACGCTCGGCACGGCGACGACCTTTCGCAGCGAGCGATTGGAACTTTGCCTTGCCGAGCTTCTTGCGTCCGATGTAAGCCGCAAGAGCGCGAGGTTCTCTCACACCTTTCTTCTCAAGATTGCCGATCAGCTTCTCGTAACGACCTCCACCGCCAAGTTTCATCTTATCCATAAATTTACCAGAGGTTGTTGCAAGCCCAGTAACGAGCCGTTGTTTTATCTTTTGCCGTCTCGCAGTTTTGCCGCGAGCGAAAATTTGCCCGACGTTTCTTGTTGTGATGCTTGGTGAAGTCGGAATACCGAACATCACCGAAATGCACGACAACCACGTTTCCTTTGGAATTCTTGACGAATGCCGTTTTCTTCTTCGGATACGGAGTAACACCATTGATCTTTCGAGGTGAATTGAGCGTCACCTTACGGCCACGCCAAGTGTTACCTTTTTTGGAGAGGGAGGTTTTCATTTCTCAAGATCCTCCTTAATCATCTGATAACGATCCTGTTCCATCTTCAATATGCGCGGCCACATTCTCTCAATCTTGTTCATTTGAGCCTGCGTTGCCGTATCGATGGGCTTTGAAACGATGTTCAGGTATTCTGGAGTCTTGATGATTTTGCCAATCGCTGCCTGAACGCTTTCCTCAAGACCCTTGCGAAGCCCAGAGTATGCGGCGTATCCACCAAGGCCAGCACCGGCACCAAGCGGCCCGTAAGCCTGATATCCGAGATATCCCGCTATCGTCGGGGCGACAACCTTGCTGAAAACACTCGGCTTGCCTAGATCAGAAACTTGTTCCAACTGGTCGGCAATCTTGGAGATTTTGGATACGCCGTCATCACCAAGAAGTCCTTTTGTGACTCCGTAATATTTCCCCGGAGATTCCTTTGAGCCAACAAGATCCTTGATCTTTGCAGTGTTGATTTTGTTTCCATCAACAGACTCGGCGATAATCCTTCCAACCAAGATGTTCTGAGCATCACCGATCAGATCAGGACGAGCTTGGCCAACAGCCTTCAGGAATCGTTGGCTTCTGTAACCCAAAGACTCTTCACCCTTAGCGGTCAAAAAGTCGATAAGGCTAGTCGGCTCAAATTGATCCAACTGACCTCCAGGTTGCAAAGCCTTGTTGACTATTGCAGCAAACTTATCTTTTGCCGCGCTTGTGGTTTCGACAGCTTCTTCAAGCGCCTTGTAGAGCGGCTTTCCTGTTTCAACCTCAAGGTTTCGGATTACGTCATCGAGCTTGAGCTGGTCGAGTACATCCTGCTTTGCAGCCCCAGCATCGCGCACCCTAGCCTTAATTTTTCCAAGAGAATCAATAATCCGAGATTCTCTCCCGGTTATGTTTTCAGATGTCAGGTTGGCCTTTGTTTTTTCAAGCTGGTTCCTCTGCTCCAGCAGCGCGTCCATCTTCTGCTTTGCACCTTGAACACCCTCGTCAACCTGAGACTGGAGGTCTTCGATGTTTTTCTTGAGCTGGTTCGCTTGCTGTTCGACAGAGGCTCTCCTGTTGATTAGCGCGTTGTACTGGGTTGCAACCTGATTGATTTCGCTCAAATCAGGAAACAGCTCTTCAATAACCTCCTTCTGAATGCCGGTTCCAATTCCAGATTTTCCGGCTGAAATCTTCTCCAAAAACTGGTTCGGATTTTCTCCCCGAATCTGAGTGTAAACGTACTGCCTTAGATTCGGCTTAAAACCTTCGTATCTGTTTCCAAGCAAATTCTGAATCAACTTGAGATTCTGTGCGCCACTTGCCCCAGCAATCGTCGATACGATTCCAGGCATGCCGCCAGCCTCACCAGCCTCTCGCAAAACTTTGTCAGCAAAGACACCCTTGAACCGAGTTATGCCCTCTTTGTAGAGCCGGTTTTCGTTTTGAAGCGCAGCCTTCAGGCCAGCATTAGATTCAAGAGCCTTGTCGATTTGTGAATTTACATCATCAAGCCTTTCAAAAACTGAAAAATCAGCCTTTTGAACCTGCTTGTTGAAGTCAATCTCATCGAGGATTTTGGTTCTTTCTTCTCTGAGTTGATTGACGGTTTTTTGCTTTGGAACTTCTACGCCTTTTTTGTTTTTCTCCATCACAGTAATGGAGATTTTTTCAAGTTGAGGTTCCAACTGTCCGTACCCCTTTTTTCGCTCAGCCTTGAAATCACTCAGCTCTTTCTGGGCAAGCTCTTGAGCCTGAAGTCCAAGCTCCTCTTTGCTGATTCCAGCGGCAGGACCATATCCGGCAGCTTGGCCAGCCTTGATGCTTGCTATCTGCTGATTCAGATCGGAAATCTGAGCATCGAGAGCTTGACGTTCAACAGACTCACTGGGGATTGCTGCACGTTGAGCCTTGAGCTGATCAAGCTGATCTTGAACCTGCTGCTCTTGAATTCCAATACGACCTTCAACCGAACGAACAACGTCGGTCAGGCGAGCATCTCGGGACGCATTTTTACGATCAACAATGTTAGTGACTCGGTTTCTAAGCGCCTCGGACTGATTTACGAAATTATCGACTGCCTGATTGGCCGCGTTGACAGCAGCTTGATCTTCAGCACGAACAAACTTTTCAAGTTCACCTTTGATGGCGGAAGAAAGCTCTTGTCCTGTAAGGCCGGAAGAACCAGCAGTGTTTAACGACTGAACGACAACATTTTTAATCTGGTCCGAAAACTGTTGAGGATTCAGCCCTGAATTAGGCGAATAAAGCGTTCTAGCCAAGTCTGATGCAAAACGCTCGGAGATGCCTACAGCTCCCTGCCGAGTCATTTCCTTGCTGATTTCATCAGCTCGATCTTGGATAAATTGCTGGGTAAAAGGACGTTGAAACTCAGCAGCGATTGCTCTTGGACTGAATCCTTTTGCGCGAAGAGTAGCTCCAGCAATTCTAGTAGACCCGCTCAAAGCAGGGCTAAGAAACCCACCAAGACCAGTCCGAAGAAGGGCATCAGAAAAATCAGCCGATTCCTGATCGAGAGATTCGAGTCCAGCTTGAGCGCCAGAAGTCAGCATTCCTCCACCGGCTTCTTTTACCACTTGAGTCAGCTTTCTGGCCTGCTGTGCGACAGGGACACCAGGAATAGCTTGAGCAAACATCTCTCCCGCTCGATACGGCTCAGGAGAAACTGTTTGGCCAATAGCCGCAGTTGTAAGTCCAACGCCAGCTTCTGTTAATGCTCCAGCAAGCGGTGTCATCCCAGCCACAAATGGAGCAGCCAATAAAGAGCCTGCAATCGGAAGCCCCGTTGCAAATCCACGACGCATTCCGCGAGCTTCAGCAGCACCAAGCGGAGTGAATTGTCCAGACGGAGCGATTCGAGCTTCAGTTCCGCCGACAAACGGACTGATTTGTCCAGTTGGCTCTGCCATTTGGCCAAATTGACGGAGAAACTGCTCGCCCATCCCAACATCCTTCGCATCCTGAACCGCCTGCTCAAGCTGCTGAGGAGAGCCAACTTGCGCCTGAACCTGAGCAGGAGTCAGCGCGGAGACTTGGCCCTGCTCCTCTCGACGACGCATCTCGGCGATGGTGGCTGGACCTGATGGCTGCGCCGAACCACGCAAAACTGAAAGGACGTCAGCTTCAGTCGGTTGCGTATCGGACTCTAGTACAACACGCTTACGAACGCCGTTGTCGTTAACCGTTACAGCAAATTTTGGCATAAGTTATTACGGGATGACTTCGACGGATTCGATCTTGATTCCGCCAGATGAAGGAGCGGCGGCAGGAGTCTGCTGCTGGCCGAACGGAGTCAGTGGCAGCTTGAACTGCTTAATAAGATCGTTGGCAAATCTAACCTGAGTGGGCGTGATTCTATATGTATCTTTAAGAGAATTAATTGTTCCGTATAAATCTTCAGTCGCCATTACTCCAAAATTTCGAACATCGTCAGCAAAGTTTTGGCTCTTGACGTTACCTAGAGCGGCCAGCAAACGCTGCATTTCTTGGTTTGTTACAGCTTTACCGGACTTCGCAAAAGCAACCGAGTTAAATTCATCTTGGAATCGTTGCAATAGCGCGTAAGCGTCCTTCTCCTCTTTAGTCTTTGCCCCAGCCAACCGCTTTTTAATATCAGTCACCCTTCCGTCAATAATTCCTACATACTTTTGAATAGACTGAGGTCCATAGTTATTTTCAAACTCATCAAGTTTTTTGACCAAATCGCTAGATTTTCTAGAAATAACTTGGTTGGCTGTTAGTTCTTTTAACCCATCACCTTCTGGAGGTTTCCACCTTCCAGTCAGAGCGTTGTTTCTGATAAAAGCATCAGTTTGCTCGTCCGGTTTTCCAAAAGCAGATGTGTACTCAGAGATGGCGAGTTCAGCGTTCCTCTCCTGAGTTCTTTCAGTTGAAGATTTTCCGCGTTCCTTGGCCAGTTTGATTGCATCTCCAATTCGTTTTTCAAACGGAAGAGTGCTGTCTGTCTGTGTGTACGCTGCCCTTACGTCTTGGCTATAATCTTTCAGCTTTCGGGTTTCCAAAAGCCTCGGCATGTACTGATCAAAAACAACCTGATCAATAGAACCTTCTGGAGTTACAACCTTAACATTGTACAGCTCTTGAATATCAGCCGCATCGCTTAGCTGCTTGTTTTCTATGGTTTGCAGGGATTTCTGGAGTCGCGCGCGAGGAGCGTAATTGTCAAGTTGTTGGCTGATCTGGAACATGACGTTCTGATTTGCCTTGGACTTAACCGGAAGAAATTTTGGAAACTCAGCCTTTGGATTCCTGAAGAATTCGTCGCGCAGTTGCAGATTGGTCTGCATGTTGCCGTAATCTTCAGTTAGCTTAGCCTGCTCATCCAGTGCCTGATTGTAAGCGTTGAGCTGAATCTTATTCTGAAGATCCGCCTGTTGCTTACGCATCTCCTGATCAGCCAGTTGCATCTGAAACTGCTCCATCATCCGCGCCTGCGTCTGTGCGCGGTCGAACAGATTTGCACCTAACTGAAATGCTTGAAGAGATTGGTCGGCCATAAGATTAGCGTCCGTAGTTTGAAGAGCCGTACTCCGGGAATAGACTCGTAGAAAGCGGTGTGATATCCGACCTCGTCGGAGTCGGCGCATAAAGATTCGGATAAATCTCAGGATCGTTCTGAGGATTGTACGATGGTGACGGCCCACGTTGGCCAGCCATCAACCCCTGATACATTCCGTACTGCGACAGCGCGCCACCGGCAACACCGCCAAAGTTGGTAAGCGCAGTTTGCGCCGCCTGCTGCATCGGCGACGGAGCGGCAGCCACCTGAGCGGCAGTCAAATCACGCCCGTACATTCTGGCCTGCTGTTCTTGAATCGCGCCGATCCGTTGAGCGGGTGTGATGAACATGCTGCTCACTGAGAACGGTTGAGCCATGCCAAACGTGCGCTGCTGCTGGATGAAGTTCTGAGCTTGAGCAAGACCCTGATTCTGGATCTGCATCGATGTCAGACCCAAATCGCGAGCGGTCAGCGAACGGCCAAATCCAGAGCCAGCACCGAATCCTCCAGACAAAGCGCGTCCAGCGGTCGAGCGTTGAACCTGAGCGGAAACCTCGGGCGAAAGCTCACCGCGCAACGCTGCGCCGATATTCTGCCCAGCCTGCTGAACGATCTGGTCATAGCCTGGAATCGCACGGCGAAGCTGAGTTTCAAGCAATGACTGTTCGGCGGATGTCGTCTTCTCGGCCAGCTTGGTGGCAGGCTCAAGCGCGGCAATGTTTTGCCGGATAGCGTTGGTCTGTTCCTGCTCAAAGTTAATCGGCTTCAGCTCAGGAACCTTCGGCTTACGTCCGCCGAAAAGCCCACCGAGCAAGCTCCCAATGCCGGAGATTGCCGCTCCGCCCAAAATTGCCGTTCCCGGGTCGATCATAAATTATCCTTTTGGTTCAGAACCATTGCGAAAACCCTCCGCCATTCAATCCGACGCCCACCATGCGTATCGTCGCGACAGCGTCACCCAGATACTGCATCGTCTGCTCCTGCACAGCTTGAACAG
>Ga0209492_1000025_pt1 | contig 48252 bp, 53 predicted proteins | sample PPLLak12cMay2015_FD_187253 | JGI IMG/M metagenome (GOLD analysis project Ga0209492, IMG submission 187253) | Freshwater sediment microbial communities from Prairie Pothole Lake near Jamestown, North Dakota, USA - PPLs Lake P7 Core (1) Depth... | ecosystem: Environmental > Aquatic > Freshwater >... | reverse complement strand
ACAAACATTACGAAAACAGATATTAAAAAGGATAGTATTGCCGAAACAAAAGTTATAGTTACAACTGTAGAAACAAAAGAAAAAACAGATTCTACAAACATAGTTACAACAATTGATAGTAGTGAAATTGTTATAACTCCTATTGATTCAAGTAAAACAATTATCGTTGACGGCAAAAGTTATAAAAACGTTATTTTAAAGATTAAAAAGATTAAAGCTAATAGTTTATACGTAAACAATAAGAAAGAGTCAGAAACAAGGCGTATAGACTCCGCGGCGACTACTAAGGTAGAAGTAAAAGAACAAGCAACTAATAAAACAAAAGTAATAGACAAAAAAGCAAACTATTGGTTTTTATTTTATTGGTTAATATTAATATTAATTTTATATTTATTATGGCGAAACAAACATCGAGTATTCAACGTGTTGTAAAAAGTGTATCAAGACCTGGAATTCATTCAAAATCTAAAACTTCGAAACTTAAAACTTCTAAGTTATATAAAAAAGCATATAGCGGGCAAGGAAAGTAAAAAATACAAAATATAAGTAATATATATACTATATCAAATTAAATAAAATCAAATATGTCAGATGCAATAGTAAAGAATCTTAGTTTTGGGTTAGAGGCTCAAAACAAAGTTTTTGAAGGCATTACAAAATTAACAAAAGCAGTAAGTTCAACCTTAGGCGCTGGTGGTAAATGTGTAATGTTAGAGGATAGTCAAGGTAGACCAATTATTACAAAAGATGGGGTAACCGTAGCGGATAGTATTATCTTGTTAGATCCAGTAGAAAATATGGGGGCAAGACTTTTAAAAGAGGCAGCTCGCAAAACAGTTAAAGAAGCCGGGGATGGAACTACAACTGCAACAGTATTAGCTCACGCGATTTTAGAGGAGGCTTATAAAGTACAATCTAAAACCAACGCTAGAGAGTTAAAGAATGGGATTGAATTAATGACTGAGGCAGTTATAGCCTATCTAGAGTCTATCGCTGTCCCGGTTACAGGAGATATGATTGACAATATTGCGACTATATCCACAAACAATGATCCAGTGCTTGGTAAAATTATTGCCGATGCTTTTAGATCCGTTGGGGAGACCGGTATTGTTATGATGGAAACATCATCAAATGCAGAGACAGAAATAGAAGTTATTGAAGGCGTTCAATATGATAAAGGTTTAGTTAATTCAAATTTTATAACTAATCCTAGTAAAAGAACATCAGAGCTAGATAATCCTGTAGTTTTAATTATTGAGTCTCCAGTTGAAGGTATTAGACAAATACAATCAGTATTAGAATATGTAATTAAAACAAACCGTTCTTTATTGATTATTGCAGATATAGAAACAAATGTTTTATCTGCTTTAGCAATGAACAAAGTTAAAGGTAATATAAAAGTAAATGTAATTAATGCGCCAACTTATGGTGTTAATAAAAAGGATACATTAGCAGATCTTGCTTTATTAACTGGTGCAACAATTATAAACGAAGACTTAGGTGACGATATGGATTTAATCCAGCCAGAGCACTTAGGCACTTGCTTAAAAAGTATTACAGACGATTTTGAAACTATAATTCAGGTTGGTGGAGTTACTGAAGAAATTCAAGTATTAATTGATTCAATTAAAGAACAACTAGAAGGTAAACTTAGTCCTGGTGAAGTTATTAGATTAGAAAAAAGATTAGCTAGACTATCTGCAAAGGTAGCTATTGTAAAAGTAGGTGCTAATTCAGATATAGAATTAAAAGAAAAAGCAGATAGAGTTGAAGATGCAATTTGCGCAACTAAAGCCGCTATTAAGGAGGGGATTGTACCGGGCGGCGGAATTGCTTTGTTAGATGCGTCAAAAAACTTTGGCGTACCAGATATAGGTGGAGAGGTTTTGTTAAAAGCCATTCAAGCCCCGTATAAAACAATATTAAACAATGCCGGTATTAGTTACGCAATAGAGCTCAGTGCTGATGGACATGGTTTAAATGTTATTACGGGCGAATATGTCAACATGATTGAAGAGGGAATTATTGACCCATTATTGGTTACCAAATCCGCATTAAGAAATGCATCGTCTGTAGCTGTTACAATATTATCAACTGATTGTGTAATTAATAACTTACGCGTATCATGAAAGCAATAGGTAGCAACATTATAATATCTGTGAAGAAAACAGGTCTTAGTAAAACAGAGGGCGGTCTAATTTTAGCAGAAAAAGATAAAGAGAATATAAGATATAAAGAAGCTATTATAGTTTCTATAAGCGAAGAGATAAAATCATTAAATGTTGGCGATATTATTTATTATGATAAAAGCGCAGGTCATGGAATAGATTTTGAAGGTAATGATTACAAGGTTATAAAATTGCAAGATGTTGTAATTGTTTTATGAGAAAGCTAGAGGCAAGGGATGTAAAAAATCTTGGGCTATTAAAACATTATCGTTTAATACGTAGATGGGCTTGTAGAAACAATGGTTTAACCGATGCAGATCTGGAGTTATTAATATACTTTGATTGCATGGAGTTTTTCACAAAGCAAGATTATAAGATTGGTACATATGCATATAGTTGGGACAATAAACGCTGGAACAATTTGTTAAAAGAAGGGTGGATAGTAGTATGGCGGAATAGAAACCATACAACCCAAAAGTATAACATATATAAAGTTTCATTTAAGTGTAAACAACTAATAAGTAGAATGTATCGTATAATGCTTGGTGATGAAGATGTGCCAACAAGTAATCATAGAAACACTATAATGCGAGGTAAAACATATACCGATAAAGTATTACAAGTTGCAATTAATCACGTTAATAAAGATAAAACAAGATGATAGACAATACAAATTTACAAAACCCAATTGCCACGGATATGAATGCCGTACAGACTCAATCGCCAATTAATCCTAGAATTAAACCTTCTGGAGCACCGGTTGCATTTTCGCCTAAGTCACAAAATACAATTATGAGTGCTTTTGGAAATCCTGTTGCAAATTCATATGATAGAACTATGGATGGGCCTGTGCCAATTCCTCAACCTATCATTGATTCAAATGTACCAACAAGTAATTTTTATAATACATAAATAATAAACAATGAATATAAACGCAAAAAAACATCCATCTCATCCACTTGATAGAGAAGCCGCTATGAGTGGCGTTGGAGCAACCGCAATATGGGACGGTCCTTTTGATTCAACAGGATTGCCTAAAGGTAAAGGATCTAGTTCTGGTAAGAATGGTATTAAACTTAGGTTTGATGAGCCAATCTGTGAGGGAGGGTCTATTATGCAAAGAGTAAAAGCAAAACAATAATAAAAAAAGATATGGCAACTAAAAAAATTGTAGAAAAGAAAACAGGAGAAAAATATACTTCTAAAGGAGCAAAAGCAAAACACGAAAAGACTGAGTCTAAAGCTGAAATGAAAAAAGAGTATGGCAAGGTTAAATCACCGGTAAAACAAATTAGTGGTGCAATGGGCGCTGCTAAGTCTGCTGTTAAAACCGCTGTTAAGTCTATTGCTACAGCGGCAAAAAGTAAAGCGGTAACTCCTGCTAAAATGAAGAAGTGCTAAATGGCATTTAAAATGGTTACTCCTCCGTATGGAATGGATAATACTCCAATCTATAGTATGGACATGGAAGATAATATATTGGGCATGGCTCAATCAAATGGGACCATTTTAATAAACAAAAATATATCTCCATTAGAATTACGTAAAAGTAAAACTATATCTCATGAAAAGGTACATATAAACCAAATGAGAAGAGGTGATTTATCTTATACCGATAATGATGTTACATGGAAAGGTAAAAAGTATTCTAGAGCAACTATGGAAGAAGGCAACAAAAAATTACCTTGGGAAATGGAAGCATATAAAAAACAATAAACACGCGTAATAATAATATTATATAAATCTAATATTATTTAATTATGAAAAAATTACTTTTGATTACGGCGTTTGCTTTATTAAGTCTAACAATTTCGGCTCAATCTAAAATTAGTATAGATAATTTAATTGGATATTGGGAACCTAACCGTCACGCTTCACAAACCGTGTTTTGGAAAGATACTCAGAATAGATTACAACTAGTACAGTTTAGCACTGTAGATGGAGGTATATTAAGACTTATTTCTATGAAGATTGTAAATGATACTTTAGTTGTTAAAACAATTAGAGACGAGAATAAATGGGAAGTTGAAAGTTCCTATACATTTATTGGTAAAGACACCTTACAATGCATCGTTAAAGGGCCTATAAATGGTACAATAGTATATACAAAAATAAAATAACTAACAAAAAAAATAAAACAAAATGGCATTTAAACAATCTCCAGGTAGAGGCAACTACGCAAAAACAGGTCATGGACTTCCTTCCCCTTTAAGACAAGAAGAACCAAAAACAGCTAAAATGAAAGCTCAAGTAGCTAAGAAAGAAGCAGTTGGGCCAACTTACAAAGAACAAACAGCTGCTGAAAAATTTGCAAGCAAAGCTCCAGGGACTGGATTAATGGGCGGTACTGAAACTGATATTCAATCAGGAATGACTAAAGCAAAAGAGTATGAAAAGAAATTAGTTACTCAACCAAGTGGAGATACTTTTATTACAACTAGCGGTGGAAAAACAATTGCTTCAGCAAAGTTTAATCCTCATGGAAATAAAGAAGTAGAAGCATTAAAGAAAAAATATGAGTCTGAAAAATCTTCTACTAAAGATGCTAGAAAAGCAAATGTAGTTGCTCAAAATTATAGATTAAAATTAGCAGGAAATAAATAAAAAATAAATAAATAAACAATTAAATTAAATAAAATGGAAATTACAAAACAAATTACAGCGGAGCAATTAGAGAAAATCGTAGCGGGACAAAAAGATTTGTCAGCAATCTTAACAAACATTGGTGTATTAGAATCGCAAAAGCATTCCCTATTACATCAATTAGCAGATTTAAATAAACTAGTTGAGGATTTCAAAGCTGAATTAGAAACAGAATATGGGCCAATCAATATTAATTTAGAGGATGGGTCTTATACTGAAATTGAAACTTCAGAAGTAGTAGAATAATGAATTCAATTATTCGCAAGATAAGTATTGGAGCAGACTATAAGAATGAGGCAATGCATTATTCTGTAGGGCAAAATGTTTATGGCGGGCACGAAATTTCACATATACTATTAGAAGAAGAAGATCGTTCATATAATATATATATTAAAAAAGACAATGAGGTAATGCCATGGAAGAAGTTTAATTCTAACATGGCAATATCCGTTGAATACGATTTAGAGTATTAAGGTGAGAGGTGTCTTCGATTTCATAGTTAAACCTGTGGGGTCTAGATATGAAAATAGTATTGAGGTTGAAGGTAAAGAATTAATTCTTAATACTAAGATAGAAACTTTCAAATCTGTTAACAATATAGCTGAAGTGATTTCAATTCCATTAGCATATAAAACAGATATAAAAGTAGGTGATACCGTAATTATACATCATAATGTTTTTAGAAGATTTTATGATATAAAAGGTAAACAAAAAAATAGTAGAGCATACTTCAAAGAGGATTTGTACTTTTGTAGCGCGGATCAAATCTACTTATATAAAACAGATACACATTGGAGATCATTTGGAGATAGATGTTTTGTTAAACCATTAAAAAATATAGACCATTTAAAGCTTGATAAAGAGCGTAAACTTATTGGTATATTAAAATATGGTAATGACTCTTTAAAAGAGTTAAAAATCAATCCTGGGGACTTAGTGGGTTATACTCCTTTCGGAGAATACGAATTCATTATAGACAACCAGAGATTATATTGTATGAAATCTAATGATATTGTTATTAAGTATGGATATAAAGGAGACGAAGAGGAGTATTGTGGCCGCGGGACATAAAGCAGTTCTTGAGTTAATTAAAGTCGCGGAAGAAGCAATATTAAATAACGGAGAAGATGATTTGAGCGCAGACAAATTAAAGAATGCCGCTGCAACTAAAAAGCTAGCAATCTTTGATGCTTTTGAAATTCTTAATAGAATAGAAGAAGAGGAGAGAATGTTAGAAGAGAGCGAAAAGGATCCTAATACTAAAGTATTCAAAGGATTTGCAGAAGGGAGATCTAGATAATGTACGAGCAAACACTTTACAGAGTGCTGCCAGATCATATAAAACCTGGTGTCATAAAGAAAACAAATCGTTATAACAATTGGAAGTATGGGTATAATAAAGACCATGATGTGGTTGTTATTAGTAAGACTGGAAAGATTGGTGAAATTATTGAAATCCAAAATCTAAAAATAGCATTACCATTATTAGAAAATTCATATAAAAAATCTGATAAAAGAGAACAACAATACTGGAAGCAATTAGAGGTTCCTAAAGAATTAGAAAAAATAAAGAATGTATTTGATTGGAATAAATATCCTGATACATTTAAAGAGAAGTATTACGACTATATAGACAATGAGTTTAAATATAGGGACGAGGGTTTCTCATTTTATAGCAATGGTTCTCCAACATATATAACAGGTACACATTACATGTACTTGCAATGGAGTAAGATTGATGTAGGTGCGCCAGATTTTAGAGAATCTAATAGATTATTCTTTATATTTTGGGAAGCTTGCAAGGCGGATACTAGGTGTTATGGTATGTGCTATTTAAAGAATAGACGTTCTGGATTTTCATTTATGTCATCTGCTGAATTAGTTAATATAGCTACGATGTCTAGCGATTCAAGATTTGGTATATTATCAAAGACTGGATCCGATGCTAAGACAATGTTTACAGATAAGGTTGTGCCTATCTCACTTAACTACCCTTTCTTTTTTAAACCTATCCAAGATGGTATGGATAGACCTAAAACAGAACTTGCATATCGAGTACCTGCTTCAAAGTTTACAAGAAGAAAGTTAGATAACAGCGAATCTGCGGATGAATTAGCAGGATTAGACACGACTATTGACTGGAAGAATACTGGAGACAATAGTTATGATGGTGAAAAATTAAAAATATTAGTTCAGGATGAGGCCGCTAAATGGTTGAAACCTGATAATATTCTTAACAACTGGCGTGTTACTAAGACTTGTTTAAGATTAGGTAGCAAGATTGTTGGTAAATGTATGATGGGGTCTACCTCAAATGCATTAGACAAAGGGGGATCTAATTATAAAAAACTATATTATGACTCAGATGTTGAGAAAAGAAACCGCAATGGACAGACTAGCTCAGGATTATATAGTTTGTTCATACCTATGGAATGGTCGTTCGAGGGATTCATTGATACTTATGGCCTACCTGTATTCGATACGCCAGAAAAACCAATCAAAGGAGTTGACGGGAATGAAATAGATTGTGGAGTTATTGAGCATTGGCAAAATGAAGTAGATGGTTTAAAATCAGATTCTGATGGATTAAACGAATACTACAGACAGTTTCCAAGAACAGAACAACATGCGTTTAGAGACGAAACAAAACAATCATTGTTTAATCTTACTAAGATATACGAACAGATTGATTATAATGATGATTTAAGAAATACCGGTGTTCTAACTAAAGGTAGTTTCCAATGGTCAAATGGTATACTTGATTCTAAGGTAGATTTTTATCCAAATAAAGATGGTAGATTTCTAATATCTTGGGTACCTCCTAAGCATTTGCAAAACCGCGTAATAATAAAGGATGGATACAAATATCCAGGTAATGAACACTGTGGCGCATTTGGATGCGATAGTTATGATATATCTGGGACTGTAGACAATAGAGGTTCTAATGGTGCATTACATGGGTTGACAAAATTCTCTATGGAAGATGTACCGCCTAACCATTTCTTTTTAGAATATATAGCTAGACCTCAAACAGCAGAAATCTTTTTTGAAGAAATATTAATGGCTTGTGTATTTTATGGTATGCCAATTTTGGCAGAGAATAACAAAGCAAGATTGTTGTATCATTTTAAAAGAAGAGGCTATAGAGGGTTTTCAATGAATAGACCTGATAAAATTTGGAATAAATTATCGCCAGCAGAAAAAGAAATTGGAGGTATACCAAACTCGGGCCAAGATATTATACAAGCGCATGCCGCGGCAATAGAAACTTATATAGAAAACTTTGTAGGTTATAATACTGATTCTCATGGGGATATGTATTTTCAAAAAACATTAGAAGACTGGGCCAGATTTAATATAAATGATAGAACAAAACATGATGCTTCTATTAGTTCAGGATTGGCCATAATGGCATGTAATAAGCATATGTATACCCCAACAAGTACCTTTCAAAAAGACGCGGTTTCTTTAGGGTTCAAAAGATATAATAATGATGGTCATAGTTCAAAAATAATATAATAGATGATTTATACAAATAGTAATAGTTCTTTCCCTAGCCAGGTGGTACCTGATGAAGAAAAACAAAGTTATGAATATGGTGCTTTAGTTGGCAGAGCTATTGAAAACGAATGGTTTAGAGGAGATCGCGTTGGCGGTGGAGTTGGAAACCGTTGGGGATCTAACTGGCAAAACTTTCATAGACTTAGACTTTACGCAAGGGGCGAGCAACCTGTACAAAAATATAAAGATGAATTATCTATAAATGGTGATTTATCATATCTTAATTTAGATTGGAAACCTATTCCTATTATACCTAAATTTGTAGATATTGTCGTTAATGGATTAAGTAATAAGAGTTATGAGATTAAAGCTTATGCTCAAGATCCTGAAGCAACAAAACAAAAAACAGACTATGCCGCTGGTATATTAAGAGACATGATGGCTAAAGAGTTATTGGATGAGATCCAATCAAAATTAGGAGCTAACTTATATAATACGCTTGATCCAAGCAAATTACCAGAGACTACTGAAGAACTTGAAATACATTTGCAATTAGATTATAAACAATCTATTGAAATCGCAGAAGAAGAAGTAATTAATCAAATATTAGATACTAATAAATATGATTTAGTTAGTAAAAGGCTAAACTATGATTTAACAGTATTAGGTATTGCAGCTGCAAAAACAAATTGGAACCCGGCAAATGGTATTACAATTGACTGGGTAGATCCCGCGACATTAGTTTATTCTTATACAGAAGATCCAAACTTTGAAGATATTTATTATGTTGGGGAGGTTAAGTCTATTAGTTTAGAAGAATTAAAAAAACAATTTCCACATTTATCTGATGCAGATTTAAAAGAAATAGAAAAATATCCTGGAGATGTTAATTACACTCGTAATTATTATGGACAGGACCAAAGTGATAATACAGTACAAGTACTTTACTTTGAATATAAAACTTATTCAAACCAGGTATTTAAGATTAAACAAACAGAGCAAGGATTAGAGAAAGCATTAGAGAAACCTGATACTTTTAATCCGCCAACAAGTGATAACTTTGAAAGAGTATCCAGAACAATTGAGGTATTATATTCAGGAGCAAAGATTTTAGGATTTGAAAAAATGCTAGAATGGAAATTAGCCGAGAATATGACTAGGCCCTATGCTGATACTACTAAAGTAGAAATGAATTATGCTATTTGTGCACCTAGAATGTATAAAGGTAAGATTGAATCTTTAGTAAGTAGAATTACTACATTTGCCGATATGATTCAGTTAACACATTTAAAACTACAACAAGTACTATCTAGAATGGTGCCAGATGGAGTTTTTGTAGATGTAGATGGCTTAGCGGAAGTTGATTTAGGGAATGGTACAAATTACAATGCTGCTGAAGCTTTAAATATGTATTTTCAAACTGGTAGTATTGTTGGTAGATCGCAATCGCAAGATGGCGGAATGAATCCGGGCAAAGTGCCAATTCAAGAATTACAAACATCGTCAGGTAACGCTAAGATAAGTTCTTTAATATCTACTTACCAGTATTACTTACAAATGATTCGTGATGTAACCGGATTGAATGAAGCAAGAGATGGTAGTTCACCAGATAGAGACGCGTTAGTAGGATTACAAAAAATGGCTGCCGCAAATTCAAATACATCAACTCGTCATATTAAAGACGCTAGTCTATTCTTAACATTAAGAGTATGTGAGAATGTATCCTTAAGGATTAGTGATTCTTTAAACTTTCCTTTAACAAGACAATCTTTAATTGAAAGTATATCTATATCTAATGTGGAAACACTAAAAGAAATTGTAAACTTAAACTTACATGACTTTGGTATCTTCTTAGAGTTGGAACCAGAAGATGAAGAAAAAGCGCAGCTAGAACAAAACATACAAATGTCTTTACAGACAGGCAGTATAGATCTAGAGGATGCTATTGATTTAAGAGAAATTAAAAATCTTAAACTTGCTAATCAATCTTTAAAATATAAAAGAAAGAAAAAACAAGAACAAGTACAAGCAAATCAACAAGCGAATATACAAGCACAAGCGCAAGCAAACGCTCAAGCATCTGAAGCCGCTGCATTAGCAGAGGTACAAAAGCAACAAGCGTTAGCGCAAACCGAGATTCAAATATTACAATCAAAATCTCAATTTGAAATACAAAGAATGCAACAGGAGTTATTGATTGAGAAACAAAAGATGGCTCAGAAGTTTGAGTATGATATGCAACTTGCCCAAGTACAGTTAGGTATTGCTCAGCAAAAACAAACACAGGCAGAAGATCGTAAAGATCAAAGAACAAAAATACAAGCAACACAACAATCGGAATTAATAGACCAAAGAAAAAATAATTCTATGCCTAAGGATTTTGAATCTTCTTATGATGATTTATCAGGGTTCGGAATGTAAAGAATTTTATTAACCAATTTTATATTATTATATTATGTCAGAACAAGTAAGACAAGAAGGGGAGTTTAAACTTCAAAAGAAAAAAGCTCCTATGAAAAAGTTAGATAAACCTAATGTAGTTTCAAAAGTAGATTTAACAACTAAACCAATTATAGATGCCGTTCAAGAGCAAAGCACAAATGAAAGCGTGTTGGTCAATCAAGAGCCCAAAGTGGGATTGCAAGAAGTGGGCGAAGGAAACTCCGTCAACATCCAAGTTGCCAATGAAGTTAATCAAGAAGAAGTAGTTACTGTAATTCAAGAGATAACTCAGGAAGAAGTTAATACTGCTGCTGAAACATTGATTGAAGAAACAAACAAAGCTATTGAAAAGGCTGAAATAACCGGTAAACCATTGCCAGAAAACGTTGAAAAATTAGTTTCTTTTATGGAAGAGACTGGTGGAACGGTTGAAGACTATGTCAGATTAAACGCCGATTATTCTTCTATTAGTAGTGAAAAATTATTAAAAGAATATTATAAAAAGTCGAGACCACATTTAGACGCCGAAGAGATTGATTTCTTAATGGAAGATGAATTTAGTTATGACGAAGACGAAGATGATGAGCGAGACATCAGAAAAAAGAAACTCGCATTCAAAGAAGAAGTTGCAAAAGCTAAAAACTTTTTAGAAGATCTTAAAGGTAAATATTACGAGGAAATCAAGTTGAGACCTGGAGTTACCAAAGAACAACAAAAAGCTACAGACTTTTTTAACCGATACAATGAAGAACAAACATACGTGGAAACACAACACTCTAAGTTTAAAGACGACACTAAGGGTTTTTTCTCTCAAGACTTCAAAGGTTTTGATTTCAAGATAGGAGAAAAGAATTTTAGATATGGCGTACAGAATGCAGAAGTTGTGGCAGATAAACAATCAAACATTACAAACCTGGTTAAGAAGTTCTTAAACGATAAAGGTGAAGTTACAGATTTGAAAGGATATCACAAAGCTATGTATGGCGCTGAGAATATAGATACTATTGCAAGTCATTTTTATGAACAAGGTAAAGCCGATGCGATTAAAGAGGTTGTTGCAAAATCTAATAATACTACAACTACCCCAAGACAAACGTCAACAGGTGAGATATTTATTAATGGATTAAAAGTAAAAGCAATTAACGGCGTAGATTCTACAAAATTAAAAATTAAAAAATTTAACAATTAAAACTTAAACAATTATGGCAGCAATTACGCCTACGTTTGGAAGTATAGTTCCTTCTCAGAAGCAACAAGCTTTAAACACAAATTATTTGAATTTCACGGATCCAACTAATCCTGATTTTTCATCTTTCGCGCAGCAATACTTACCTGAAATCTACGAAGCTGAAGTAGAGCGTTACGGAAACAGAACTCTTTCTGGATTCTTACGTATGGTAGGAGCAGAAATGCCAATGTCTTCTGATCAAGTTATCTGGTCAGAACAAAATAGATTACACGTTGCTTACAATGATGTTGAGATTATCGATGGTAATACCATTAGTATTCCTGTAGACGTTACTCCGGCAAATCCTGCTGATTATGTAGCTAACGTGCTTTCTATCAACCAAACAATCGTTATTATGAACCCTGCTACAGGTGTTGAATTAAAAGCAATTGTAACTAACAAACCAACTGCTGATAATGGGACTGTAGATGTAGCTTCTTATACTACTGCTGCTTTGACTCCAACATTCACTGCTGGTGATTTAGTTAAAATCTTCGTTTTTGGTTCTGAGTATGCTAAAGGTTCTACTTTGGCTGGAGATGATTACCAATCAATTACACCTTCTTTCACTCAATTTTCTAACTCTCCAATCATTATCCGTAACAAATATGTTGTTAATGGTTCTGACACTGCACAAGTAGGATGGGTAGAAATTGCAACTGAAGATGGTGCTGGTGGATTCTACTGGTATTTGAAAGCTGAGTCTGAAACAAGATTACGTTTTGAAGATTATCTTGAAATGTCTGTTGTTGAGGGTGAATTAGCTGCAACTGGTTCTGCTGCTGCAACTGCTGGTAAAAAAGGTACTCAAGGTTTATTCTCTGCTGTTCAAGATAGAGGTAATGTATTGAATAACTTTACTGCTACAGGAGGTTTAAATGATTTTGATTCAATCCTTAAAAACTTAGATACTCAAGGAGCAATTGAAGAAAACATGTTATTCTTAAATCGTCAAACATCTTTAGACTTTGATGATATGCTTGCTAAATTATCTGCTGGATCTGCGGGTGGGGTTGCTTACGGTTTGTTTGAAAACTCTGAAGAAATGGCTTTGAACTTAGGTTTCTCTGGATTCCGTAGAGGTTCTTACGATTTCTACAAAACTGACTGGAAATACTTAAATGATGCGTCTACTCGTGGAGCTGTTGCAAATTCTGGTATTGATGGTATCTTGGTTCCTGCTGGAACTTCTACAGTTTACGATCAAATCTTAGGAACTAATATCCGTAGACCATTCTTACATGTTCGTTATAGAGCTGCACAAGCTGACGATAGAAGAATGAAATCATGGGTAACTGGATCTGTTGGAGGTGCTTACACATCTGATCTTGATGCAATGGAGGTAAACTTCTTGTCTGAAAGATGTTTATGTGTTCAAGGAGCTAACAACTTTGTATTGTTTACTTCGGTAACAGTATAAATATTTATTGTAAATTTCGCCCTTGTTAAATTACGAGGGCGACTTTTACTTTTTAAAAACAATTAATTATATTATATTATGTCAAAAACACAAGCCCCTATCGCGGAAGCATGGGAACAAAAAGATAGAACATATTTGTTAACCGGTACTCATAGTCCATTAACATACACAATCTCTTCAAGGCATTCAGCAAGATTTCCATTATTATGGTTTGACGCTACAACAGGAGAGCAAAAAGAATTAAGATATGCAACTAATATGAATACTCCATTTATTGAAGAACAAAAAGGAGAAGCTACATTAGGTCATATTATGTTTAAAAATGGTACTTTGTTTGTGCCAAAAGAGAAACAAAACTTACAAAAATTATTATCTTTATATCACCCAATGTTAAATAAAAAATATCGTGAGTTTAGCGCTGTTCAAAAAGCAACAAACGAATTGGATATTTTAGAATTACAAGTTGAAGCAATGACAGCTGCAATGGGTATGGATATAGATCAAGCTGAAGCGATTATACGTGTTGAGGTTGGATCTAAGGCGTCTAAGATGACTTCTAAGGAGATAAAAAGAGATTTGTTACTATTTGCCAGAAGTAATCCTAGTTTGTTCTTAGAACTGGCTAATGATGAAAATGTACAACTTCGTAATTTTGCGATTAAAGCATGCGAGGCAAATATTATCAAACTATCACAAGATCAAAGAGATTTTAAATGGGCAAGTAACGGCAAGAAATTAATGACCGTTCCATTTGATGAAAATCCTTATTCCGCTATGGCAGCATTCTTCAAGACCGATGAAGGCGTTGAGATCTACCAATCAATAGCGAAAAAATTTGAATAATACGTAATATTAATATATAGGCGGTGGCTTTGGTTACCGCCTTAATATTATAATAAAAATAACAGATGGCAATAAATGTAGATACGGTTTATAGAACCGTTTTATTAATTATCAATAAGGAACAACGAGGTTATATAACCCCTGATGAATTTAATAAAACAGCAACGCAAGTTCAACTAGAAATATTCAATGAATATTTTGAAAATCTAAATCAGCAAATCCGTATACCGGATAATGATACAGAGTATAGCGATCGTGTTAAAAATTTACAACAAAAAATTGCTATTTTCCAAACAGATGGAACTTGTTTGCCTACTACAGGCGGATTTAACATTCCAGCAGTAACTGACTTTTATAAGTTAGGTACAGTCATTTATAATGATGACAAAGAAATTCAATATGTTCAACCAAATGAATTATTAGAATTGAATCTATCTCCAATAACCAAACCTTCTTATTATTGGCCAGTATATACTTATAAAGATTTTATAATTAAAGTATACCCAACAACTATAACTTCTGGTATTTCTTGTACTTATGTTAGAAAGCCGGCTAATCCAGTATGGAATTTTGTTCTAGGCACAAACCAGCAATATATATATGATAGCGCTTCCTCTGTTCCGTTTGATTTGCACCCAATAGAGCAAACAAACTTAGTAACCAGGATACTTTTATATTCGGGCATCGTTATTAAAGATCCTCAAATTATACAAATAGCTGCTCAACAAGTACAAGCGGAAACCATTAATTCAAAAAGCTAATAAAGTATGTCATTCCCAAACAATGGTTTAATCACCGAAACAAATAGACAGTATTACGCAGGGTCTCAAGGGTTTCAAGCCGATGGAGTTACGGCCTCATTTACTTTTACTTTTGATACCGATTTAATTTTAGGTAATGCATTAGCATGGAACCCATCGACACCTGAATATGCGCTAAACAATTTTAAATTATATATTAGCGTAGATGGTTTAATATATACTGAATACATTACCGCATATACTTTAAATAAAAATACAATAACATTCCCTTATGATATAGACCCAGGAGATGTTATAGTTGTACAATTAAAAAGTTTAGATGGCGGGATGTATGGCGATAAAGATGCATATGGCCTTACCGTAGAAGAAAACTATGGCAGTTATGCTTATATATCTTTAAACGATATTATAAATAATTTTTTAGTTGCTTACGTAGGATCTGGTAAATTAATAGCAGATGTTAAAAGAACAGATGTTATATTTCATGCAAAAAGAGGATTACAAGAGTTTAGTTATGATACATTAAAAAGTGTTAAGTCTCAAGAATTAACAATACCGCCAAGCTTAAGTTTAGCAATACCACAAGATTATGTTAACTATGTTAAAATGTCGTGGGTTGATAGTTCCGGAGTAAAACACATTATATACCCAACAACATTAACAAGTAATCCTACGCAATTACCTATACAGGATAATTTAGGTATACCAATTCAGAGTAACTTTGATGATAATATAGATGGCACATCATTAACTGATGAACGTTGGAAAACACAAAACAATGGAATAATTGTTAATAATCTTAATTTTATACAAGGTATAAATGGCGGTTATTCTTACGGAAACAATTATGGCAGATTTGGAGAACGATATGGATTGGATCCTCAATATGCAAATGCTAATGGTAGTTTTACAATTAATGAAAGAGAAAACAAGTTTTCATTTAGCAGTGATCTTGTGGGCTCATTGATTATATTAGAATATATATCTGACGGATTAGCTTATGATCTAGATACTAAGATACCTAAGATGGCAGAAGAGGCTATGTACTTACATATTTTATATAGTATACTTTCTACTAGAAGTAATGTGCAAGAATATATAGTTCAAAGATTTAAGCGTGAACGTTCCGCAATGTTACGGAATACAAAAATAAGATTATCTAATATCAAGTTAGAAGAAATCACTCAGGTTATGAGAGGAAAATCTAAATGGATTAAACACTAAAATTAAATGGCAGAAGTAAAAAATAGTTTTTTATCGTCTAAAATGAATAAAGATTTAGACGATAGACTTATCCCTAATAGTGAATATAGAGATGCCTTAAATATAGAAGTAGGTAAATCTGAAACAAATAATATTGGGGTATTACAAAACGTATATGGGAATGTTAAGATTACATCGGAAACTAATCCAGATTTGGAATGTATCGGTACTTTTATGGATAATGAAAATAATCGTATATTCCAATTCTTAACGGACTATATTGATCAATTCCCTAATAATATTACATACCCTACATCGGGGACAATGAAAATAGTAGTATATGATTTTGACGATACTTCAGCATATATAACATTAGTAGATGGTTTATTTTTAAATTTTGCTAAAAACAAACAATTTAAAATAACAGGTGTAAATTTAGTTGAAGGATTATTATTTTGGACTGATAATAGAAATCAACCTAGAAAAATAAATGTTAATTTAGCAAATCCTAATAATTTAACAATACCAACATATTATACGACTGAAGAACAAATTTCAGTTGCAAAATATGCTCCGGTAGATCCTATAACATTATATAGAAAAATAACTGCAACAGTAAATGACGCTAGTTTAAATCCTATTATAGTTTTAGAGGGGGAAATTGCTATTGTTCCAGGAATGACAATAATATCAGAAAACATAACTGGAGCAGACTATATAATAGTTACAGATGTTACTATTGATACAATAGCGTCTACAACTACAATAACATTATACGAAGCACCTACGGCTACTATAATAAATGGAGAAGAGTTAACCTTTTTAATATCAACTATGTCGGACAAATCAGATGTGCCTTCATGGCCTGGTGATCCAGCCTTTTTAGAAGATAAATATGTTCGCTTTAGTTATCGTTTTAAATACGATGATAATGAGTATTCATTAATGGCTCCATTTACACAAATAGCTTATATACCAAAACAAAAGGGCTATTTTATTGCGGGGGACGAAACCGATGCATATAGAAGTACTATTGTAAATTGGTTTGAAAACAATATAAACAATATTGAATTAATAATACCATTTCCAGATAAAATAAACAATATACTTAATAGTTACAAAATACAAGAGATTGACATTTTATATAAAGAATCAGATTCTACCGCTATTAAAGTTTTTGAAACAATACCTATTTCTGCTATAAATATATCTAGTAATAATTATTATATACAACCATATCAATCTCAAAAACCATATAAAACATTACCAGAAGACCAAACGGTAAGAGTATATGATAAAGTACCCGTTAGAGCAAAGGCGCAGGAGTCCGCTGGGAATAGAATAATTTATGGTAATTATTTTGATAAATATACTTGTTTATCTTCTATAAATTATAATATGTCGGTTCAAACTAAATCTTCCGTAGGAACTAATTTTATAGAATACCCAAATCATACATTAAAAAAGAATAGAAATTATCAGGTAGGATTTGTATTGGCTGATAAATTTGGAAGACAATCCCCGGTTATATTATCAACTGTGGATTTAACAAGTACAAATATTGGCGGTGGTAATTTTGCTAAAGGTTCTACAGTATATTCAGGCTATGAAGATACACTTTTGTTTACAGATGTACGATCTTGGTTTGGAGATGCCTTAATATTATATTTAAACGCCCCGATAGATCAAGCAAGATCTATTCCAAGTGGTACGCCAGGTTTGTATGCAATAGCAACGTCAAATTCTGGTTTTGCAATTACAGCGTCAACAATAACCGATACAATATATAAATATACTTTAGATACAACGGCTACATTAAATACGCCCCCAGCCAATGGTAATATAATGAGGGGCTTTTATACAGATTACGTTAAAGTTTTATCAAATCCAATACCTACAGTAAACCCTAATGAGTACACAATAACTACAAGTGGTAGAGTTGGTGATATATATAAATATGTGTCTCAAGCAGGAGGCATAAAAGATATTAAATTTGTTTACGAATACAATCCTATTGGTTGGTATTCATATAAAATAGTTGTAAAGCAACAAGAGCAAGATTACTATAATGTATATTTGCCCGGTATGTTAAACGGGTATCCTAAAAGCCAAACCTCAGGGTCTCAAGTCGTATATTCAGGCAGTGGAGTTACTGCAACTTCAACATTAGAAAACGGTATAAATACCACGCAATTTCCAGTAAGTGAAACTGGTAATACATCTCATATTGTATTGATTAATGACAATATTAATAAAGTGCCTAGAGACTTATCTGAAGTTGGGCCGGATCAAAAACAATATAGAAGTAGCGTTCAATTATATGGGCGTGTTGAAAACGCAGAAGCAAATATTGAAATAATAGGATTACCGCCTGCTTATTCAGCAAAAGTAAGAACTATAGAATATAGTACCACAACCGTTGGACAAGGGGATTTTTCATTAATAAAGCCAGGTGATGGTATTCAATGTGTTGAGGCTAATACGCCCGCTCCTAATACAGTTTCCGGAACTACTACGGGTGGTACAATGCCTAACCTTTATAGATGGCTAGGTGATACAGTGGTAGTGTCTAATGTAATTGTAGGAACTATAGGAACTATAACAATATCTTCACCTAACTGGGTATTGCAAGCAGCACAAAATCCAATTCCATCCCCTCAGCCGGGGAGTGGTGATTATAGAACTTTTATAATTACTAGAGCAGAAAATAGACAATATTTTCCTACTAGGAAAGCAGATACTGTAATATCTATTGCGTCTGCGGATGAATTTAATTTTTTAGACAGTTCTGAAGATAATTTAAGCGGAACAGCAGGTTTAAATTTTTATCAATTACAAACGAAACCTCTAATAGGTAGAGTTTCCACCGTTAATAAAATAGGAGTAATTGCTGCTGATATGATACCGTTTTTAGGAGTATATGAAACAAGACCAGAACAGAGTTTATTAGAATTATTTTGGGAAACTGCTACAACAGGATTAATATCTGATTTAAACGCAGATGTACTAACTGGTTTTGATGGCCCTTCTAGTTTTGGAGAGTTTGTATATCGTCATTATGAAGATCAAAATCCTTTAGGGACAGATTTAGACCCCGCTAATTACGGGGATCCTAATTCAAAATATATAACAAGTGAATTCTACGTATTAGATCAAACCGGATTTCCTTTGCCGAACACATCTGTTACTATATTATCTGTAAAAGATAACTCTGGGCCTCCTGGTTTAGACAGGTCTGCTGAGTTTGGTCTTGAAACAATTATTGGACCGGTTAATAAATTTAAATTAAAAATTCTTTCTAGATTTGTATTTAATAACAATGCAGCTACCGCTGAAAGTTATACTTTTGTGTTTAATGTAATAGACTTAGATGACCCTTCTACGGCGACCCAATTAACTATTAACGGCAGACTACGGAATATTGCGCCTGAGATAACAACTACAGAGACGCTTTATAATATAACCCAAGATACAACAAGCATTGTAACTTTAGATGCTGTAAACGGAGCGTATTTTGACCCGTTAGGCCCGCCGCCTATTCCTCCAACAGGCGTAAAAACAGGATTGTGGTGGACTATAGTTGGGGGTGATACACCTATACCGTCTTTTTATATAGATCCTATTTCAGGTGAATTAGAATTAAGAAACCCTAGCGTATCGCTTGGTATATATAATTTAGTTATAAAAGTACAGGACGCGGTTAATACTGGCACAGGCGCAATATTGCCGGTTGAAGGAACAGACTTTGGTACAAAATTCAATATAAAAACATTTACAATAAATGTTGGAGACGATCCGGTTCCATTTTGGTTAAGACCTAATTACGCAAGTAATATTGTAACAAACCCAATACCTTGTAGTGGTCCGACTATAGCTCCTCCTGTTTATGGTATGGCTTATATAGGGCCTAATGCTGAAGTAAACTCCGATTATATGCCTGAAATTCCTTTTTCTGGTAAAATATATCAATTTGTTGATAATATAGAGGTTAAAAACGCAACTGCTTCTAGCGAGCCATCAGCAATACCTTTAGGATTAAAGAAAGGTGAATATAGATTTAGCATAGAGTTACAAGTAGGAGCCCCTAGTATTTGCGGTGGATTAGGGTTTGCCACAATTAAAGCAGAAGGTGAAATATATTTATATAAAAGGATATACACGCTTGATGGAACAAATCCATGGGTTTTAAGTGCTAATGAAAATAACTATGGAATAACACCCCCTATATATAGAATAGGACCCTTAGTTGTGTCCACTATAGATGATGGTAGTGGTGGAATAATTTTTGGTCAACCACAAACATTAACAACTTCTTTTACAGTAGAAGCAGACGAATCTATCTTCCCAGCCATTTATGAATATGCAGTAGGGGTTAAATTAATGCAGGAGCGCTCAAATGCTGATCTGGCAAACCCATGGCTTAGAATATATGGCAACGATGCGAATTACAGTTACAACCAAACATTGCCGTTTACTCCACCAAGACCGCCAATAACAACCGCCTACCCTTTTTATACTGGTATAGCGGAATACAGTATTAACCCTTTAATTCCAGGTGAAACTTCTGCCGTTCCTTATACAACACAAGACGCAATACGTGGTACAGATTTTAATTCGCTTATAAACGACGTTAGTTCTGGTACAATATTGCCTTTAGACGAATCAGTTAAAATTATTTTAACCACAGCTAATGAACAAATTGTGCCAGGTCTGTTTTACACTTTTACTTCTTCAACTATTTCTACATTTAATGGATATGTTGCTGGAATAAATATTGATAACAATCCTAATAAAATTGCTTTACAATTATTATTCCCTTATAGTGGAAGCGTGCCTGGTGATTTAGCAGGTGGTAATATTAAGGTTGAAACAGTGCTTCAAACTGATCCTCCGTCGATAGGTGTATTATATGCAAACACAGTAGAAGGAACAGAGATAAAAAGACTGTATACAGATTCTGCGTTTACTCAAAAATGGATACCGCCTGTGGCAGATAGATTTTATAATTTCCAAACTATTAAAGATTATAACCCTGGCGATGTTACATTTGGTGGTATGACACCATTAAGATACAGTAAATATCCATATTATTGCGCTAAATTTAATGCGTACGGAGAAGTTATAGATCAAATAGCACCTATGCCAAACGTTCAAACATCTTGGGAGGGACAAAACCCAGAAAATTCAGGACTAATAGTTCCTGTTGAAAATTATAGTTACAACATGTATTATATATCCACACCGTAAAAGACTATAATTAAACTAAAAACATTATAAAACAAGTGATTATAAAATATGGCTGCAATATTAGAATTAAAATACTTTAACTCTTTTTGGTTAAAGAAACTCGATACAATAGTAGAGGTAGAAAATACTAAAGGTATTTTAGACGTTGCGGCTAGTGGTACAACTATAGTCTTGACTGAGGATAATGTAAACATAGGGGTAGGGCAAACTGTTTCTTGGGTTGTCCCCGCTCCGTTGCCAAATCCATTCCCAACAGTTTATAAAAAAATTAACGATCATGAATTTATATTAAGTGAATCAGTAACAATTGATGATGCCACAGAATTATCATTCGGTCCAATACAAGATTTTACATACATACCTGCTGCATATGAACCGGGATTAACAGATTGGTATATAGAAGAAGCTAGAATACGCGGGGGATACAATAATACAAACGTAGATCTTGGTGTTAAAGCTTATATTGTTGAAGATAATATTAATCAGCAGCATAGAAAAAGTTCTTTAATATATTCCGGAGTATTTAATTCTAGAACTGGAGTAAACAATACAAATCAATTTTCAGTTGGTGAAGATATAACTAGAAGTGTAGATCCATCTGTTGGATCAATACAAAAATTATATGCTGAAGACACAAACTTAATTATATTCCAAGAAGCTAAAGTCAGTAGAGCATTGATTGATAAAGATGCAATTTATTCAGCGGAGGGTCAAGCGATGACTACTTCCGGCGCAATGGTTATTGGTCAAATTCAACAGTATGCTGGTAATTATGGTATAAGCACTAATCCGGAAAGCTTTGCTGTTTATGGGTATAGAAAATATTTTGTAGATAAAAACCAAGGTTCTGTATTAAGATTATCCCAAGATGGTATAACTGAAATATCAGCATATGGAATGTTAGATTACTTTAGAGATAATTTATCATCAATTGGTAGTTCTGGTAGTGTAGTTGGTGGATGGGATATGTATAACAAGCAATATGTTTTATCATTGCAACCGCCTAATACAGTGGAATATCAAACATTGTCATTTGATGAAGATTGTACAGGTTGGACAAGTAGATTTTCATTTAAACCGGATTTATCAGGAAGTTTAAGAAATAACTTTTATACTTTTAAACAAGGTAATATATGGAAACATTATGCTGATCCAGCTACAACCGGTATAAACTATTGCCAATTTTATGATAATCCAATACCATATGACGCAACAGTTACTTTAATATTTAATCCTGAGGTTTCAATGTCTAAAAACTTTAATACATTGAATTACGAAGGATCCTCGGGATGGGCCTTAACAGAGTTGTATTCAAATTCTGATATAGCCACCCAAATCTTTAAATCATCAAATGCATTGACGTTAGCGGAAATAGAAAATCAATTGTTTACAAACAATTTCAAAAGAAAAGAAAACAAATATTTTGGTACTATTATAAATATAACCCCTCCAACATATGGTGAAGTTATTTATGGTAATTCAATGAATGGAATAAAAGGGTTTTACTCTACAGTTAAAATGGTGTTTGTAAATCCTTTAACGCCAACCGCTGCAGAATTATATTCTGTATCATCAAATTATGTAATGTCTTCATATTAAATTAAATGGATAAACTAGAGGTATACAAGGAGCATCGTATAATAAGCAAAGACTTTATTAATAAGGTTGAAACATTAGAAAACGCAATGCTTGCTAGTGACGATGTTAGAATCGCTAAAGGTAATTCCGATATGTTTCCATTAAAGCATTCATTTTCAGAAGGAGTATACATACGTGAAATGTTTATGCCACAAGGAGGATTAGTAATTGGTAAATTATACAAAATATCACACACGTGGTTTTTGTTATCTGGGGAACTCGAGGTTGCAACAGATGAAGGAACTGAGTATTATATAGGCCCTTGTTACGTTAATGCGCCAGAGGGGACAAAAAGGGTGTTACACGCGGTATCAGATGTAATATTTGTCAATGTATACCCTAATCCCGAAAATATAACAGATACAGATAAATTAGAGGAGATATTAACATGCTCCTCATATAAAGAATACGAAGAATATAAATTTTTAAAAGAATAGCCTATGTCAATGGTAGTAGCCGGATGTATTGGAGCAGCCGGAAGTATAGTTAGTGGAATTATAGGAATGGGAGCTTCTAAATCAGCAGCAAGAGCAGCCGCGAGAGAAAAAGCAAGATTACAAAAACAATTAGATAGTTTGGAGAATAGTCGCCAAGCTGTTATAAACCCATATGCAGACTTCAAGGATATTAGTGGTTTAGCAACAAACCTATCTGGCATGATTTCTAATCCTTATGCAAACTTAGGTGTAGCTACTCAAGCATCAAAATTTGAAGCTGAGCAAATAGATATGTCTTTGGCAAATACATTAGATACATTAAAAGAAACCGGAGCAAGCGCTGGTGGAGCAACTGCTTTAGCTCAAGCGGCTTTAAAATCTAAACAAGGTATTTCTGCTAATATTGAACAACAAGAGGCTTCTAATGAAAAATTAAGAGCTCAAGGGGAACAACAAATGGAGCAAATGCAAATGGCAGAAGCTCAAAGAATTCAAGGCATACAGTTATCTGAAGGCCAAAGAATGCAACAAGCTGGGGCCGCTGGTAAACAATTTATGTTTGGAGCTACAGAAAATAGGGAGCAACAAAAAATTGAAAGAGTTGCTGGTCAATTAGGCGGTGCTGCTGCTCAAGAAGGACAAGCTAATGCTAACTATATGGGTGCATTAACCGGTATGATTGGAGGCGTTACCTCTATGGCAAGTTCTTATATGGGTGCTAAAGGCCCATCTGCTGCGGCAAACAGTGGAACAGGGGCATCTGCTGCGGGGTCATTTAGTGGCAGGAGTGGCAATATACCGGCATGGGGGAAAAAATAAGATGAAATATAATAAATATAATATATGAGTGCATATACAAATCCTGAAACATACATTGATACCCAATCCGCTCAACATTTGCAAAATCTACAGTCTACTATAGCTGGATCATTTGCAAAAGTAGCAGAGTCTTATGCGTCAAGGCAACAAATGTTAAAAAAAGAAAAAGAAGAAAATCAAAAAATATTGAAGGCTAACGATATGAAAGCCCAAGAATATTCGTTTTCTTTATATACTGATTTAGCAAAAACCGGGGAAGGAGATAAGTCTATTGATTGGGCAAAAACATTTAATCCATTAATAGAAGAATCTGTTACTTTACGTTCAGGTTTATTGAATGGGACATTGCCGGATAAGCAGACAGCGGTAAAAAGGTTGGCGCAAATACAAGCGTCAGTTGACGGAGTAACTGGTAGTTTGGCTAATTTATCAGCAGCTGGCACTACATATAAAGATGCATTAGTTAAAGGGATAAGTGCTCAAGGTGGATTGTCTTCTTGGAATGATCCTAAAGTTGCATCGGCATTAGATGTATTAACTCAGAGAGTGCCCGGGAATAAAGAACCATTTTTTAAAGATAATGACCCATCAAAATTAATGTGGAGGGTTACGGATGACAAAGGAGGATTATTATATGAGTTCGATGCCTCCCAACTGGATAAAATATCTAAAGGACAAGGGTTAATAAAAACAATACCCAATCAAATAGAAGCATTTGATACTTTAAAGACTACTAATACTGGTATATTTGGAACTACGCAATCTAAAGTTGGTGGCAAAGAAGTAACAATACCTAATGGACAAGTTAATCCTGAGTTTTTAAAACCAGATCAAAAAGAAGTTGTTGTAATGCAAAGTGAAGGCAAGAAGATAACTAAGATGGTTCAAGAAGTTGATTTAGATATGGTTCGTAGGGATGGTAATTTAAATACAACTTTACAAGCGCAGGCTGAAGGATTACTTGCTGATCAAACCTCTGCTATAGATTTTTACAATGATATAATTAGTGATGATAAAGGATTATACAAAGGTACTGGTTTTAATTTTGATCCTAGACAGCCTTTAGACGATGCTGGTAAAAAGAAATTTATAGATGATTATAAAGAATATTTTATACAAACTCAAGTTACTAAAACGCAAGATGTAATTAAACCAGGTGAAGATACATTTACAACTACATATACAACCCCAAAACCTAGCAAAGCAAAAGGAGCGGCGGGAGCAAAAGAAACGGCTGCACAAATTAGTCAAAAAACATTAGATCAAAAAGTTAAAGATCTTATTACCACAGGAAAAGGAGCTGTTATTGGTAAAGGCGGAAGAACGCTTACTAAATTAGATGGCAAATGGTCTGTAATAGGAAGTGATGGATTACCTGTTGCGGGTTCTGAAAATATAACAAACCCTACTGTGTTAGCTACATTCTTAGGTGGAAGCGCAAAGAAAAAAGCAGCAAAAAAAGTTGAATTACCTTAATTAAAAATATAATAAAATATGCCTATATATACTTATAATGGAGCAACATTTACTGAAGAAGAAGTAATTAGTAAAGCAGAAGCAAAAGGACTTGATCTGGAGGCTTATATTAATAAATTTGGTATAAATAAAGAAGAAGATAAAATTGCTGAGGAGCCGGGAAAGCCAAAACCTGTTGCAAAAAAGGGTGCGCCTGCAGCAGTAAAAAGTACGGCATCCAAATCGGTAAAACCTTCATCGGCGTCTCGAACTAATCTTTGGGGTGAAGATAAATCGCAACCAGAATTTGTTGCAAAATTACAAGATGCTGCTCAAGCAAAGGTAGCGCCTATTACTAGACCTGGATATAAATATGATTCAAGAGGATATTTAGTTCCTAAAACAACTAAAGAGCCTTCTTTGTGGGATGATACTGTTGATTTTGCTAAAAATTTATTCGCTGATAAAACCCCCGATACTGATGGTAAGTTATCTTATTATGATCAAACACCAATAAAAGAACAACAAAAATCTTTTAAATTAGACTCTAAAGATGCCTTAGAGGCTACTGGTAAGTTTGAATTTCTTAAAGACTATTCAGCTGAGGATAGAGCACTATTTGTGTCTAAATTGGTTCCTAAAACTAGTTATACAGAAAAAAAATACAATCAAATTACTAATCAATATGATATTGCCACTAAACAAGAAGCAATGGATTATGTAATGCAGGATATTGATCCTAGTAAATTTAAAACAAAAGCTCAACTTGACAATGCTATTTCCCTGAATGTTAAAAAATTAGCGTCCGAGGATAGTTCTTTTGAGTTTGAACAAAAATATGCTAAAGCAAAGGCTGCTCCTTTAATAAATAGTAAAATTGCTGAAATAAAAAAGAAATATAAGTTAGATACCGCTGAGTCTGTAAATAAAGCTACAAAAGAATTACAAGATTATGCTGCTAAAACTACAACAGATTTCTTAGTTAATTCTTCTGGATTTCAACATTTAAACCAAACATTTGCTTCTATTGAAGACCAAGTAAAAACCACATTAACGAAAGAATATGAAAGAGGCAAAGAAGGTTCTTTAGCTATTTTTGATATACAAGAAAAATTTGGTAAAGTTTTAGAAAAACAAGGTGGAGTGACTGGAGTCGTTGGTAAAACTATTCAAGGGGTAAGTAGGTTGCAAGAAGGGGCTCAAAAAGGAGTTATAAATTTAGGAGTGTCAGCCTTACAAACCGGAATATCAACAAAGCATGGAGAAGTAAATACTCTTAATGACTTTTATAATAAATATAAGGATAAACCCGATAATGAAAAATTTAATTTGCCAGAAACTTGGAATGACGTTATGGCCGGCGCTGAAGGCATTGGACAAACAGAATCATTATTTGGAACAGATGTACCAAAAACGTTTGGTGAAGCAAAGAAAAGAATAAAAGAAGGTGTTAATAAAATAAATACTGAAATAGAAGCTAAAGTAAATAAGATAGCTGATACAAAAGAATATTTAGGATTATTTAACGAAGCTGATCTAAAAGACGGGGTACAATTAAACGACGTTTTTCAACTAGTAGGAGAGCAAACCCCTAACCTTGCATTAACTGCTGCTGGGTCTATAACAGGTAACCCATTACTTATTGGTTTGAGTGCGGCTAGTATGTTTACTCAAACATACGGTTCCCAATACTATGATACAATAGAAACAGGTTTAAAAAAAGACATCGGTAGAGAGCCAACTAAAAAAGAAATTGCAGAAGCTATTGGTAAAGGTGAATATGCTAATAGAGCAGAAGCCGCAGCATGGTCTGCATTGTCTGCTGGATTAGAATATGCATCTGAATTAAATATGCTTAAGAATACAGGAAGAGCCCTTGGGTTTGGCAATGATGCTAAAACGGTACTAGGGTCTTTATTCCGTGGTGAAGTTAAAAACTTTGGTAAATCAGTTATTCAGAAAGGAACTAATATGTCCAAGTCTGCTTTTGGAGAATACTTAACTGAAAGTGTTCAGCAAGGATTTGATCAAGCGAGTAAAGGGACTCAGTTACACAACGATGCTGCTAAATATATAAACCCCGCTGAAATAAATGAAGCTGGTAAAGCCGGCGGAATTGTAGGTTTTGTATTTCCGTTTGCAGGAACTATTGCTACTCAAACAGGAGTTGAATTAAGGGCTGCGGCTACTACAGTTGCGACTACATTTGATTTGTCTAATAAAAACATGGGAAATCTAGCGCAAGTGGATAACTTTTTTAAAGCTGCAATAAAGAACATAGACGAAAGATTTAAAGTTGGCGATATTACACAAGATCAAAAACAAACAGAATTAGAAACACTTGGAACAATAAGAAGTTCAGGGGCTAAAATACCATCTGATTTTTCAGCTGCGGCAAAAGAAAAGTCTTTGAATTTAATATTAGAAAAAGCAAACATTGAAAAAAATATAGAAGGTAAGGATAAAGATTTAGTTGCTCCAGAACTTGAAAGGATAAAAGCAATACAAGGTCAATTAATTAGAACATCAAGGGAGCAATATTATTCTAATCGTTTAAACAAAGAACTTGAAACATTAGAAACTTTAACTAGAAATGCTGAAGAAAAAAATTATGGTGAAAATGCTATAGGGGAGGGCCGACAATACCATGTTATAGAAAGCACAAGCGATATGCAATCTCAAATAGAAAAATGGTATATAGATAATGGCTTGGAATCTAACTTATATGAGAAGGATAAAGAAGGCAATGTGCTATTAGACATTAATGGGGAAAGAAAAAAAATAAATTTTGCAGGTGATGTAGCTGCTGAATTACCAAATGGCCAAATTATAATAAATAAAGCGGTGGCTAAAAATGTTGATGAAGGGGCTTCCGCAGGAAGACACGAATTATTGCATAAAATATTAAAGTCGCAATTCAATGACCCAGCAAATGGGCAGGATTTATTAAAAAAATTTAAAAGTACATTAAGCTCTAAAGAAAATAAAGTTGTAGAACAAAGACTTACAGATAGAGGTTATTCAGAGGAGTACCTTAAGGATAGTCCTGACGAATATTTAACGCAATTTTTTGAAGCATTAGAAATGGGTGAAATAACATTTTCTGATGGAACATTTAATAGCATGTGGAAAAGGGTTCTTCGCCCAATATATAAAGCTTTAGGGTTTGAGAAACTTGATTTTGAAAGCGGAAATGATATTTACAATTTTATAAAAGATTATCATAAAACTTCTAAAAAAGGAATAGTAACAAAAAGACAAAAAGAGTTATTAGCAGCTGGTAAAGGTATTACAAGCAAATATAAAACATCTAAAACAATTGCTCAACTTAAAACAGAGTTTAATGATCTTGAAGAAAACGAAGGCGATTATGATCCAAATGAATATGATCAAGAGGTTAAAAGAGTAGAAGGAGAACTAAAAAGAGCGATTGCAAAAGAAGCGGTAGGTACGACTGAGGTAGTTAAAAAAGAACCTGCAAAAAAAGAAGTTACAGACAAAGAACTTAAAAGTAAAGGTAATTTACAAAATTTATTAGATACTAAGTATGAAGGAAATCCTAAAAAATTAGCTTCTGAAGGATTAAGAAAGACTCCGTCTGGAGGCGTCACCAATGACTTTTCAAAATCTGTAATAGGTAAAGAATTAGGAGGTACTGTTGAAACTATAACAAGAAGACTATACGATCCTATTGCTGCCGATGCTAAACGTAGCGTAGCTAGGGATGAATATAAAGACGCCTTAATTCAAAGTGCTGCATTGTTAATTAATAATGAATTTGATCCATCTAAACAAACATTAGATAGATTTATTAGTTCTCGTTTAAACCTTAGGGCTAATGCTTTAGCATATGAACTGGGGATTGAAGGAGCTACTAAAGGAGGCATTAAGAAAGACGCTGCTGAAGAAAAAGGTTTAATGGCAGATGAAACGGCTGATCAGGGATTTGCTGAAACGGTTAAAGAAAAGCCAAAGTATAAGAATGCATTGGAAGCAAAAGTTTTTCCATCAGAAGTGCTAGAAACTGCCGTAAAAAAGATTATAACTATTGCTAGAACATTAAAGACTAGGATAGATGCGCCAATTACATTAAACAGAACTGTTACGCCTTTAATTGCTGAAATAAGGGATGAGGTGGGTAAACAACTTGACATTGATGTAAAAACAATGCTAGGAGGTAAAAAAGATGGCGTATTAGTAAAAGAATTACTAAGAACCAAACGGTATGTCCTTGAGAATATGACCACTACTTGGTTAATGGGTAAAGATGGGCAAGGGGGAATTCCTATGGCTATTCAAAAGCAAATTAATGGTAGGTGGGTTAGCTTTCCGGATTGGGTTGGACAAAAAATTGATAGAGAAAAAACAACTACTGACCAAGCGGGTAGAACTTCAGGGGCTGAATTAGTTAGAAGATTACCTAATGTCGCTAATAATATATCAGACGAAGTATTTTTAGCTCAAATAATTGGTCCTGATGGTAATCCTATTCGTGGTAGAAAAGAATCTTTATCAAAAGCAATGGCTGAAGAAGGAGCGTTTGATATTATCAATAATGATTTGCAAAATGAAGGGCCTATTCATGACACTGTACGAACTAATCAAGAAAGGTTAGGCGCTGCGGATTTAGGTAATATGGCTACTGAAATAGCTAAACAATCGGAAAGAGGTAATATTAAAGCTTCTAAAACTATAATAGATGGTATAAGATTATCTGAAGATAAATTAGGTGAAGATTTATTTAATGCTGTAGATTTAGAATCAGAAATAAAAATTATTAATGATTGGATTGCAAGTGACGGAAGATCAATAAGGACATTAGCCTATACTATATTTGGTAAAAACGATCCATTAACCACTAATTTAGGTTTGTTTCAAAAAATTATTTTACCAATAATAGAAGTTAATTCTAAATTTGGCGGTTTTTTAACTAAAGATTCTTATACTGTAAAAATTGGGCCTAGAGGTTACTCTATATATTTAGGCGAAGATAAAGTTCCATTATGGAAAGATACAGAAGTAATAAAAAAGAATTGGCAGAGAGAAATTGAAACCATAAATTCTGAAGCTATTGAAGCCGCAAATAGACTTATTGGTATTGCGGATTCATTTAGAAAAAGAAAAAAAACAGAAGAAGATTTACGTTCGTATTTTGCTGTATTGAAATATGATCAAAGAGGACTAGCTCGTAAAGTCTCAAAAGCAGGCTTAGGGGTTTTAGGCATGAAGGCAAGCCAAAAGCCATACTTAGAACATAACGCTCCAAATTACGATATAATGGAGAAGGTGATCGACTATTTTAATAAAAAAATTACCGAAAAGCAATTAAGAAAATTTATTGAAAATTCAAAGGTAAATTTAGTGCCAAAAGAATTAAATGATTTTTTACCGGCGTACAAAGAGGGTGAAAATAGAATGCACGATCCAAGAGTAGTGTTATATATGCAAGTATTAATAGATAAAGGGCATACAATATTAAATTTAGAGGCGGAATATGGCTCAAAAACCAAGTTTAATGCTCTAGTAAAATTAGCTAAATCAAATGTTATTTCTAATGAAAATATTCAAAATATAAATAATGAAAAAGCTGTAGGTGCATCATTAAAGCCTTCTAAAACCACTAAAGGCATTTCAGTTTTTGATTTTGATGACACCGTTGGTTTAACTTCAGGGAGCGTGCTATACACAATGCCTAATGGCGCTAAAGGTAAATTGAATGCAGAAGAGTTTGCTAAAGAAGGCGGTAATATGCTAGATGCCGGAGCAGTATTTGATTTCTCTGAATTCAGTAAAGTTGTTGATGGTAAACCAGGTCCAATGGTTGAAAAGATGAAGAAGATGATTGGCAAGTTTGGTCCTGAAAACTTCTTTATACTTACGGCTCGTCCTGCTAATGCTGCGGGTCCAATTCATGAGTTTTTATCTTCTATTGGTATTGATATACCATTAGAAAATATAACTGGTCTAGGAAGCAGCTTAGCGCAATCAAAAGCGGATTGGATGACAGCAAAAGCAGCAGAAGGATATAATGATTTTTACTTTTCTGACGATGCAATACAAAATGTTGAAGCTGTTAAAAATGCTTTAGCTGTTCTTGATGTAAAATCTAAAATACAACAAGCAAGAATTAAATTTAGTAAAACTATATCTCCAGAATTCAATAAGATTATTGAAGAGAATAAAGGTATGGAACATTACAAAGTGTTCTCAGATATTGTCGCTAGAAGAAGAGGTAAGTCTAAAAACAAGTTTGATTTTTATGTTCCACCATCCGCCGCTGATTTTGAATTATTATTGTATAACTTCTTAGGTAAAGGCGAAAGAGGAGAAGAACAACAAAGGTTCTTTAACGAAGCTTTACTTAAACCATATGCAAATGGTAATGATTTGATGGACGCTGCAAGGCAATCTATTAAGAAAGACTATAAAGCATTGTTAGATTCATTCCCAGATATACGTAAGAAAATGGAAACATTAACTCCAGATGGAGATTATACTTATGATCAAGCAATACGTGTTGCAATGTGGAACGAAGAAGGCGTTGAAATACCTGGTATATCCGAAAGGGATTCAAGAAAATTAACAGATTTGGTAAACAATGATCCTGAGCTAGCTGCGTTCAAACAAGGCTTAATAGTTACTGGCAGACAAGGTAAAGGATGGATTAATCCTACTGAATACTGGGACGCAAATACTATTATTGCGGATCTACATGGTTTAACAGAAGGTGAAGGGCGTAAGAAATTTCTTGCTGAGTTTATTGACAATGCTGAACAAATGTTTGGAACATGGTCTCAAGGTAAATTGGTTGGCCCTAACATTAACAAAGTAGAAGCTGTATATGGTTCGAATGTTAGAGAAGCTATCGAAGACGTATTGTACAGAATGACAACTGGTAAAAACAGAGGTCAAGGTAAGGATAAAGAAACAAGCGCTTGGAGTAATTGGGTGAATGGTTCTACTGGAGCTATCATGTTTTTGAACACCAGATCCGCTGCCTTACAATTAATTGGAGCAGTCAATTTCTTAAACTTAAGAGATAACAATCCTGTTGCAGCTGGTAAAGCATTCCTTAATCAACCACAATATTGGAAAGATTTCTCACGTATTTGGAATTCAGATAAAATGAAAGAAAGACGCGGCGGATTAAAAGAAGATGTTGCCGCTGCTGAGATCGCAAATGCTGCCGCAGGCAGTAAAAATAAACCAGCCGCTGTTATAGCTTACTTATTAAAAATTGGGTACACACCAACACAATTAGCAGATAGTTTTGCTATTGCTTCTGGAGGTGCGCCGTTCTATAGAAATAGAGTAAAATCTTATTTGAAAGAAGGTTTAACAGAGCAAGAAGCAGAAGACGCGGCTTGGAGTGACTTTACAAAAGTATCTGATGAAACACAACAATCAGGTGATCCTAGAGATATATCAAAACAACAAGCGAGTCCTGCTGGTAGATTGTTATTAACATTCCAAAACACCGCAATGCAACAGTCTAGAATTGTTAAGAAATCTTATATGGATCTTAAAGCTGGAAGAGGGGATGCAAAAACACATATTGCTAAAATAACATATTATCTAGCGGTACAGAATACTTTATTTGCTGTGTTACAACAAGGATTATTTGCTATAGCGTTTGATGAAGACGATGAAGAAGTTGATAAAGATAAAGCTAAAGCAAAAAAGAAAACAACAGAAGATAGATTAATAGATGTTGCCGACGGTGTATTGGATACAGTACTTAGAGGAACAGGGTTTGCTGGTGGAATTGTTTCAGTGTTAAAAAACATGACTAAAAAGTATTTAGATGAAAAAGATAAAAACTTTAAAGCAGACTATGCTAAAGTAGTATTAGAAGGCGCTAATATATCTCCACCAATTGGATCTAAACTTAGAAAGCTATATACAGGACTTCAACAAACTAAATTTGAAAAAGATTTAATAGAAGCAAGAGGCTGGAGTGTTATGCAAAACGGCAGAGTTAATCTAGGGCCCATGTATGGTGTAAGTGGAAAACTTGTTGAAGCAACAACTAACTTACCAATGGATAGGCTTGTAAATAAAATTGAAAATGTTTCACAAGCAATGAACTCTGAGAATCAAGCGTGGCAAAGAGTAGCAGTTGGAGTTGGATTTACCCCTTACTCGGTTGGTATAGAAGAATCAAAAGGTGATATAGAGATTAGAGCAAAAGCAAAAGAAATACGTAAAGAAGAAGGCAAAATAAAATCTGCCGAAACAAGACAACGTACAAAAGATTCTATTAGAGCTTTACCAATTAGGGAACGTGTTAGAATAAAAAGAGAAGCTGCTTTAAAGCGTAGAGAAGAAAAGATTAAAAAAAGAAAAAGAAAAATGGGTTAATAAGAATAGGCACCATACCTAGCAATCCATAAATAAAAAAGGGACACTTTAATTAGTGCCCCTTTTTTTTATTTAATTAAATTTCTAATTTGGGTTCTTCAGATTTCTGTATTTCTTCTTTAGCTCTATCGGTCATTGCTTTAATAGCATCGTCATATCCAGGCATAAGCTTTACAGTTTCTAAAGTTCCGGCTGCAAGAACAGTTAAATGTTTTTGTTCTTCCATCACTTGTTGTAGAACTCTAATAAGAGCATCTACTTTGTTTTTCATTTCAACTAAAGATTGTTCTTTCATATTTATTTATTAAGTTATTTCACAACCAGATGGCCCGCACGCAACTGACTCGCTAAAATTAGTATTATCTTGGATCTCTATAACTTTAGACAAATCAATATCTTTAAGTTTTAACATCATTTCTTCGTATACTTCTTTAGTGCAATCTTCAAATGGCGTTTGCTTATATGTTCCACCGTGATATGGCAATACGGACAATCCATTATAGTAATCTTTATTTGCCCACATCCACTCACCAATGATTTTCCATTCATCGTCTCTCACTGAAACCGTACAAGAAACATTGTGGGTATTGTTACCTTTAGTATGCCCTTGTTTAACCCAATCCTTAGAAATTAATTTAACACGTTCTAACAAATCTAATGTAGATTCATATCGCGTTATGGCGCCATTAGGAGCCTTCTGTGGAACAGATATGACTGATTGCAATGTTGGATTAAAATATTCATCTTCAAGCAATTCTGGATGATTTATTGCAAGATAAGAATAGATTGCTTCATTCTTACCTAAGCGCATGCGGCGAATATAATAGTCATTGTGCCAAGCATGAATACCGCTAGAAGTGCCAAGGACAAGGCTAGTAGTTCCTGCCGGCTTAACTGCGGTGGTTCTGGCTGCTTTGTTGATATTAAGAGCCGCTGCAATAATATTATTTGTTTCCTTAACAGTTTGTGCTGCTTCTTCATAATTTAATTTTAAGTTTGATTCTGATGCAATACCCGTCATTGATACACCAAGTAATGCGTCTTTTTCTGTGTGTTTTCTCCATATATCACGTAAGTAATGGAAGTCTGAATACGATGCCTGTAATGTGCCTAAGAATGATGCTGCTGATGATCTTGCATTAAAATCTTCTTGGTTTTCAATATTAGACATATTAATTTCCGTTAAGTTACAGAACTGATAAGGACGTAAAGCAATCTCACAGCAAGGATTAGTACCCCAATCTTTATCATTAGTAAGGTAAATGCCTGGCTCGCCCGATCCAGAAGCTTCAATCCTTTCCCAAACTTTGTCAAATGTTTTCTTATCAATTTTATGTCTTAAAAGTACTACTGAATTATTTGATCTACCTCTTTGTGGATTGTCTTCCCACCAATTACCAGCTTTACAATTTAACATTGCATTACTATCTAAGTCAAACAACGAGATCATCGCTGCTCTACGAATACCACCAGCTAAAACAGCATCGGCAATATGACACTGAATATCATGGCACTCAATATCTGTAAGTTTAGATCTATCTTCTTTCGTTCTTAAGATAGCTTCAATCTTTACTAATGCAATTCTTAATGGTTCTGGTCCTGGAGCTTTACCGCCGGCCGTTACAAGCAATGCTCCCTTCTGTCTTATATCAGAAAGATCAAACTCGATATGAGAAGTCATTGCTCCTGTATAAGATTTAAACAAAGTTTTAATTGCATCTGCCCAACCAATAATAGAATCTTGAACTACATACTTTTTCTTGCGATCATAATTAGGTTTTCTAATTTCAGGCAACTTCTCAATTTGATGTTGTTGGACCGAATAACCAACGCCAGTACCTCCAAGCAATAGAAACATAGTCTCAGAAAAACTATGAATACTATCAATAGGTAGGAAAGCACAGTTATAAATGCGAGCATTATTAAGCTCAATAGCTTTACCACCAAACTGTAAGCTTCGCATTGAAGGTAAAACCTTTTTAGTGAATACAAAATTTTCATAAATGGATTCTATTGATTCTTTCATTGTTGGAAATTTAGCCACGTGCATTTCCATATTACGTGTTACTAATTCATTCCAGGTTTCTCTTCTTTCTTTACTTGGTATATACTTCGCATATTTTGTATATACGGTTATATCGGATAAGATTTGTTTATCTAAAGTTAAACTCATTTGGTTCTTTTAATTTGGTTTTTATAAATTCTAATAGGTTATCCATTGTTTCAAACACATAAGGAACCGGTCTCGCGGTCCCTGGTGGTGTATGATCTTTTAAACGTACTTGATAACCGTTCATCGCTTTTTCTATGGTAAGTTGATTTACTAATTCTTCCATACTAATTATCTATTTCTAATGCAAAATCCATGAATGGTAAATAAAATACATGCGTTGAAAAGTCTTTCTCAACATATGTTCTAAATCCTAACAGTATACCTGGATAAAATCCAATTGTTATACTCCAATATCTGTCGTCTTTTTGATTTTCCGGTTCTGGAACTAGTACTTGTTTCTTTTTTGTCATTTGTTTTTGGTTTTTAAAATTAATTCAATTGTAATATCGCACTCTGATTGTTTTTGGGGTTTATACAATGTTCTTGTATCATTGTTATCCATCATCCACTTTTTAAATAGTTTCCAACGTAATGGAAATGATTCATTTGCACGCCCTTTAGTTTCTATTATAAAATCTTTACCAATAAAATCTGGTGTATACTTTAGATTTAAAACTTTTTTGTTGCCTCTATTTATAAAATCACCTTTACCATTTGATTGTTTTTCTATTGAAGCGTTTTCAAAAGTAAATGAAGGTATAAGTTCAAATGTTCTACCTTCATACTCAAAGTCTATATTAGCATCTTTTAATGCTTTGTACATATACTTTTCTAATCCAGATGCAAAAGTGACGCCATTATACGTCGCTTTTTTAGCTACAACTGGTCCTTTTTTTCTACTTATTTTGCGCATCTGGCATAGTTGTTGTTGCGCAATATGGCCGAAAGAATTCTGCAAAATTTAATAACGGACTTTCATCTAATACGTCTTTCCAATCTTTATGATCGGGTTCATCTATAGTAAATGAATAATGATCACCCCGGCCAGTTCCAGGCTTCTTGAGCTTCTTTGAATCTTTCCATTGTTTTTTTTTATCACTAAGAAGTTCAAAAGCGTCTATAACATCAATGTCATTTAATTCTTTTAGCAATGCTTTTTCTTCACGTAACGTAGATATTTCTTCTTTTAAACGTTGAAGATACAATGTAGCATCCATTAACTCTTCTTGTAAATGGTTTAGCCATACAAACACATCAGATGGATCATCACGTAATGTTTTACCATACTTTTTAAATCCAACATCAGATCTATCTACAAATTTGTTTACTACAGATTGTACAACAGGATCTCTAAATTCAATTTCTTGTTTCATATTATAGTGTTTTCATTAATTTATATTCGGATGGATTTGTATTATAATTTGTTGGCGTAATTGTTGGAGAATTTTCTTTTACAAATGTACCGTTAACCATTTTGCCCTTACGGCTTGAAATTACTGAATAAGCTGATGTAACACAGTCTTCAATTTTTAATCCTTCTAACGCAGCTAGATTAGTTAATACAACAACCATATCGCCAATAGCATCAATGAATTCTGGTTTGTCATTTTTTAAGATTGCTCTTGCTAGTTCGCCAGATTCTTCTAATAGTTTTATATATTGCGTTTTAGTATCGCCATTTTTATATATACCTCTAGTTTCAGCCCACAATCTAATAAGATCATAAACATTGCCAGGATCAAAATAACTATTATCTTTTTCGGGTTGAGGCTTATGCTCTATAGCCATTGATTTTTTGCCTAATGATTGTGCAAATTCATCTAATGCTTTATTATATACGTAAGATCTAGCCGGGTTAAACATAGAAGTACTAGCATTTTTAGTTATCCATTCTGCCAAATCATCTGTTAAAACATATTTGCCAAAACCAGTTTCTATTTTAATTCCTTTGTTGTCCATTAGATTGCCCTTAAGTTTATTAACTGGACATGGAAAAGTTGTTGTTTGTTCTGTTACGTTTAATACCATTTTATTTAATTGTTTTTGAGTTAAATTCTTATAAGATTGCCTATCTATTTTATAACCGTAGATAGATTGAAGTTCTAGTTCTCGATCTGATATATAATTTATATCATCACTAGTCTCTAAAACTTCATATTCATGTTCTTTATAGCCTTGCTCACGCGTAACCCTTTTATTAAGATTACGTGTAACGCCGATCTTTTTACCAAAAATGTGATAGAGAAAATACATATATTAGATTAAATAGCCACTTTTGCTGAAATAATAGGGCCGTGTTTATAATTAAGCAGTGTTAATGCTCCGTTTTCGTAAATGTACTCTGGAAGGTCAAAAGTTTCTTGTTCAAAATATTTGCGTATAGCATCATGTTGATTGTCATAAATATGTGCATCTACAATCTGAACTTCCAATAAATTAGCTTTTAAGTTTACTTTTTCAGAAACATACAAAAGTATCTTAGTAAACAAAGCAATATCATAAGGTATGCCTAAAAATAAATCCCCCGATCTTTGTACAACAAACATATTAAGTTTGCCGTTATTCACAAAGAATTGGAAATATAAATAACATGGAGGCAATCGCATTTGATCTAATTGAGCAGGATTCCATAAACTTATGATGTGTCTACGACTGTCTGGATCGTCAATTAAATTTTTAATAAGCATTTGCATCTGATCTATATTTTGATCGTTAAAATTGCGCATTTGATGCCCATAAACGGGGCCAAGATCTCCATTCTCATCTGCCCAAGCATCCCATATTTTTACACCAGCATCTTTAAACATTTTAATATTTGTTTGTCCAGTCATAAACCATTCAAACTCCGTATCAAATATCTTTTGTGACATTTTTCTGCCAGTTATAATAGGAAAATACTTTGAAACATTTATACTTAGTAAGGCATTAAAAATAGAGCGAGATCCGACGCCAGTTCTATCATCTCTAACAGTATGGCTGCCCAAACAATCCAATAGGATTTGTCTGTATTGTTCTTCATAATTTTTCTTTTGCATATCAAAATAATGTTAAGTTATCGTTAGTTACATTTTCTTTTTTAGTTTGTTTTTCAACAACTTTCTTTTCTTCTTTTATTTCATTCTTGGTGTACTTATTGTAGTAATAACAATAGTATTTATATATCTGCTTCCATATCTCCACTTTGCCATAAGCTTCAGGACTGGTTCTGTTTCTACCATTGATGTTTATCATTACATACCATTCAGTAGGACTTTTAGCAAATGGAGCAATATATATTCCATTTCTTATACCCCAATCTCTGGCGTCACATTCGCTAAGCTTACAAGAATAGCTGCCCATATCTATGGCTCCTTTCTTTTTAGATCCGCTGCCCATTTATAATAAGTCAATTTCTTTTTTAACAGTATACCAATACTTTAGATTCTGATTTAATTCCCCATTCCCATCGGCTAAATAAACATCGATAATTTCCCATTGACCTATTATCTCATCAACTGCTATTAATGCACATTCAATTGCAAAATAATTTTTGCTTTGCCAACTTTCTTGAATTGTATAATCATAAAATTTTAATACTAACTCTCTTGCTTTTTCTTTTGGTGTCATATTATTTGTTTTTAATTTATTCCCATGGTAATTTAGAATCTGCACTTACAGCTGGAACATGAGGCAAGAAGCAACCTGAAGCTGGTTCCCATTTAAAATGACATTCAGCACCATTCTCACCTAGGTTTTGAAACTTACATTTAAGAATCTTTACTTTAACAGTTTTGTCTTCATAGTTTCTGTGAACTAATAAACCATGATAAGATGCATCGTACCATTCGCCGCCGCCTTTAATATTGTACATTGTAGGCTCTTCAATATTACCTTTTGAATCTTTGTACATTTTAGTAGGGTGAGCTACAATCATAACTAGTACGTCATACTTCTTAGCAAAGATTTCTATCTGGCTTAAGTACTCTAATGTATAAACATTGACATCGCCAGAGGCATCTGCAGATCTTACTTTGTTAAATGGATCAATGACTAAGCATTTAATTCCTTTACGTTTAACTAGCTCAGCTCCTTTACGTAATACAGATTCTAATGTATAACGTTCCATGTCAATAAAGAAATAATTATCATTAACATGATCCGCTACTTGATTCCACTTTTCAGTTTTAATATCTTCAACTCCCGGCATGCCTTGCCATGTTTTACGCATTAACTTATGAGCATGCAAATATGTTGGATGATTCTCTGGAGAAGCATAAGCAGTTTTCCAACCATACTTCTCATTATAACCAACAACCATTTGATCTACAAAATCAGATTTACCACTGCTGGGTATACCAGTAACAGTAATAAACTGGCCAGTATAAGTTGAAAAAATACTATCAAAATTATCCAACCCAACTTGGAAACCTGGTTTAAAACCATTTCGCACAAAGTCCGTGACTTCATCTTCAATGTCTCTGAATGTGGTAACGTTTTCAAGCGGTACAGGCTTTGATCTTGATATTCTTTGTGATAATGCTTCTTTGCCGTATTTAATTAAGTATTCGTTTGCATCTTTACAATCATCAAACGTTGCAATATAACAAGTTTCTGATCCTAGTCTTCTTACTAATTCAGTCTGCAAAGCTTGACCAGCCGCGTCTGAATCAACTGCAATAATAATCTTTGTTTTGTCTTCAAAATAATCAATACAATTATCTAAGTACTCAAGATTGTTTGTGCCTAATGTTGCGCCGTTTGGAACAGATATTGCATTAGTGATTCCTGCTTCATGTAATGCTAACACGTCCATTTCGCCTTCAACAATTACACAATATTCAAATCCTACAATGCTGTTAATATTATAGAATACTTTTTCAGCTCCCTTGAATAATTTAAAATGCTTGTGTCCATCTCTGTATTTTACATTGATAAGTTGATCGCCAATGAAATAATTGAAATGTATAGCATTTTCAGTCTTACCAGTTTGAGGCATAAATTCAGGCCCCTCTGTAACTTGTAACTCTGTTAATGTTTGCTCTGATATTCCTCTACTATTAAACCATTCAACAACTTTTGAAGTAGCCGGAAGTAAAAGCGATGTTGGTCTAACATAAACTTTTTCGCTTGCTCCTTTACGTTGATAGGTATGTAATTGAAAAGTCTTACTACAGTTGTGACAAGTTCCTATACCACGTTCCCAGTCATAAGAAGCACACTTTGCTTTCTCATTCTTAGGTTTTCTGTCTGGCGAGCATATTGGACAAATGCCTTGAGACTTTCCTTCTTCAAGCTTATGTTGATTGAATTGGTCAATCAAAAAACCATTTATCTCTGTTGTTTGCATTTATTTAATTTAATTGTTACATATATATTATCAAATTACAATCGTGTTTAGATTGTAAGAACTACTTATTCTAGATAGAAAAACCCCAATTAATGGGGTTTAACTAACTACAAAAAGCTGTCCAGACTAGATCCTACTTTCGCTGTCTAGAGTTCGTCCTGCTTTAAAAAAAAGACTTATATGCTGATCTTACGGCAAGCATTATAAGTACAATTATATTTTAGAACTATCCTATATAGTTATCGCTTTTTCTCAAATTGTCTATTGCGAATAAAGGTTGGATATTTGAATAATGTGAATATATAAATAACTCTTCATTAGTTTTACACCAACTTAAAGGAACTATATGATCCAAATGCCATTCACTCATGTTATCCCAACTCATTCCATTAACAAATTTTGATTCTATATATTTAAAAAATTCAGTATGAGAACAACCTAATAACGTACTAGAATTTACTCTTTTGTTTAATAAAGAATATGCGGCTGTTCTTATTCTATGCTTTAATTTCCTAGCCGGATCTTGCATTTTTTTTCTATTAGCATCCTTATAGTTTAATCTAGCATATTTTTCTCTACCTCTTTGCTGTTCAGCTTTTACAAAGCGTGGATCACCTATACGTTCTTCGTAATTTTTAGATCGTTGTATTTTTACACACACTTTGCATCTGTGTAACACGCCGTGCTCACCGGATGTATGCTTATAAAAATTAGATAAACTTAGTGTATTTTTACACCCTATACATTCTATTTCCATGTTTGTAATCACTTAAAGTTAAAAAGGGAGATCGAAATCAGGAGCAGGAGCTCGTTGTGCAGGTTGTGATTGTCCACCATCAGTTCTTGGAGCAACTGCAACGTTGTCTCCATTCGTCCATACTACTTTTACATTTCCAAGATAAACTTTTGCTGCTTTCGCGTCACGTTCTTCTTTTGATTGTTCTACTAAAATTGGACCTTGATTTCCAAATTGATCAACTTCGTCATTAATTGTAATTGTAATTGGTAAGTACTTTCCTTTAGCACCATCAATAATTTTGTGCTTAGGAATTTGATTTAAATTTATGGATGCTTTCAATATTGTAGCCATTTTTTTATAGTTTTAATTGATTATTATTAGTTAAATAGTTCACTGCTTTTAATACTCCTTCAAGATTATCACCTAAAAATCCAATACCAGAATTACAAGACATACATAGTATTCCTCTTATGTTATTTGTTTCATGGCAATGATCAATATATGTTGATCTCTTATCAAGTATTTCTTTACTGCAACAATGGCAATTAGTACTATCCATCAATGATTGGGCTTGATCTAATGTTATTTTATAATTCCTTGCTCTTGATGATAAACATTCGCAAGCTTTACATCTTGATTTTAATCTACCCGTATCTGTTCTATTATAGAACTCTGTTAATGGTAATTCTAATTTGCAATAGGTGCATGCTTTCATATTATAATGTTCGAGTTACTAAAAATTGGTTAGGATCGAAATCCTCTGTTTTATAAAATAAGTCGTAAGCTTCTACAGCTCGCATAACTTTGTCTTCTCCATTTTGTAAGAATTTATCTGAACAATCAAATATTCCTATCTGATGTGTACCTTTGTCTATAGCCATAAAAATCATATCATATCCAAACAGTTTTTTATAAATGTATGCTTGACTATCATAATTATATTTCTTAGCTGAATAAGCAAAGTCTGTTATGTTAGAAGTTGTTTTAAGATCTACAATCAATCCTTCATCATGATTTATAATATCTGCTTTACCTTTCCACATTGCTCCGAATAATTCAACAATACCTGGAACTTCATACTCAACATTAAATCCTCTTATAAGATCTTTACAAATATTGTTCGCAAGCATTGTATCCTTCATTAATTCAATTCGGTCAGCTTCGTGTTGTAGCAGACATATTTCACCTCCAGATGCTTCTTTGTATATATTTGTATTCCTAGTTGATGCTTTGATAATTTTGTATTTATCTAGTTTATCAGGTTCAAGTATGGCGGTGTGAAAATAACCGCCAATTACAAAGTTAGGATTAGGATCTTGTGGAGCATTCATTAACGCAGGATTAGTAAGCAATGCAGATATGTTTGAGTTGCTTAGAAAATTGCGGCCGAATGTTCCATAATAATCTTCATCGTTTTTTAACTTCTCTAGTATTTCTTCTTTAGTCATACTATAGTTTAGATAAGATTAATTCTGCCTCTTCAGATAATGTATACTTAGCTTTGATTGTATCAAGTTTACCGCCTGTAGTTACAAACTGTAATGCTTTGTCAAACGCTGCATCACTTACATCAAGTTTTGCTTTTGCAACAGGTTCTGCTTTACCATGATCCGCGTCTTGAGTATCATCAATTAAGAATAGATTCCCTAATGCATACTTCTTACCATAACTTGACGCTGAACCAAACTTCTGGGGCATTTGCATTCCTTTTTGATCAAGATCAACCCCAACTATAGCTACAGCATGTATAGCACTATCTCCATCGGAAATTGTTGCTGTAGACTTTAGTATAGGGAATAATTGATTTGATTCTACAAGTTCTTCGGTTACAATAACTGATACGCCGAGTCTTAATAAAAATGGTTTAGTTGCTTCCAATATATCTTCTGCCGATCTAAAATTGTATTTTCCAAATGAATTAAACCTAGATTTTTTAGACTTAAATTCAGTCTGTATAATCGCTAGTTTTTCATTTAATGTTTGTTCTGTTTTTGCCATATAATTTGATTTAATTGTTTAGTTTCTATATTAATATAATTACGTATTTTTTATTTAATTTACATTTAACTTATAGGTAATCAAGGACTTGAGAGGGTTCTACGTTGTCAATTAACTTTTTAATTGCTTGTTTTTTTATCTCTGAAATTCTTACATAAGCGCTTGCCCCTTCGATACCTAATTTATCCGCTATCTCATTTGCCGAATACTTATCACAGTCTAATCCATAACTTAATCTTAATACTTCATACTCACGTTCATTTAAGTGTTTAGTCAATAGACTCTTTAAATATAAATTCATAAGGTTTATATTATAAGGCTCAGTTTGATCCGGAATTTGATAAAGCATGTTATCTTCGTCGTCATCATTAATCTGTTCATCGATGCTTAAGAATATGGAATTAAAAAACATTGCAACCATCGTATGGTCTTTGCCATTATCTTTTCTAATTTCATTTAGTTTATGTTCTGGAATCTTAATTGAGCCTCTATTAATATCAATAGCGCGTCTAATTGAGCCTTTAATTCTTTTTGATAGAAACGACTTAATAGTTTTTTCTTGATCAGTAGAAGCATTTAATGTATCCCATTCAATTTTATCAACAGCTAGTATTAACCCTATAGATCCATGTTGCATAAGATCCGTAATATCTAGTACTCCGCACGCTTGGGTTGTAGTTGAAAACTTCTTTGCAATATTCTCTACCAAAGGTAAAAACTTAGCAATAAGCCGGTCCCTTGGGTATGATTGAAAATCATTATTTAAACTATCTTTATTAGTTTGTTTAATATCTTCTTTGTATCTAATGTAATTTGGTATATTGTAACTTTTCATATTAATTTCTATTTTGTTTTATATTATTTTTCCATTCAATCCAAAATCCAATTGCAACTATTATATTCATCCAAAACGATACAATAATTTCATAAATATCTTTATATATATTCATAGTTAAATGAACATGCCCAATAACCCAGAAAGGTATTGCTAAATTACTTGCAAACCAAGTTATAAAAAATGTTATAAATTGTTTCATAAACTTTGGTTTAATAATTCTTTTTCTTTTTTTAATTCATTACCCATATTGCGATGTATAGTTCTTGGTGTACAATCAAAATGATCAGCTAATTTCTTAATTGTAATCTTTTGATTCAGATCATGAGTGTATAGCATCGCATCATAAATATCAGATTCAGTAACACGCTTAGTTTTACCAATCATTTTTCCTACTATAGATAACTTCTCACTCAAAGTTAATTTACAGTTATCCTTAAATATAATCTTACGAGTTTTATTATGAGGAGGTTCATCAAGATCTTTCAAAGAAACATCATACATCATGCTCTGCAATAATTGTTCACTAACATTAAATGTTACAAAACCATTTTGTTTATCACATATATGCCTTACTATTGTTTCAAACTCATCCTGATCTACATTAGGATTCAAATACCATATAACATACAAATGCCATTTCAATGCTTTATATGTTGGTATCTTAGCCTTGCTTCTAAATAGTTCATAACATTCAGTAGTACCACTTTCATAGAAAGAACCCCATTCAAATGTTTCAGTTGGTTTATCATTAATTGGTCCACGTCTATATATCACTCTTCGCTTGTTTAAATATTCTATGTTACGATTGTATGACATTAGCTTACTATTTTTTATATTAATTGGCTAGTGTCACACTTTATATTACTCTAGTCCTAGTTGTTATTTTAAACTGGTTTTAAGTTTATTTATTTTTTCTTGTATTTCAGCCATTTTTTCATATTGCTCTGCTTCTAAATAATCAGCCTTAACTAAATTCAACGCAACTATCTCTGCCAGTACAGCCTCGCGGTCTGTTGTAGTAATGTAATGAGTATTTTTATCCCATTCTTCTTGCTTTTTAAGCATCTTTTGAAATACTAATTCCGCAATTCGTTCCATTTGATATTCTGTCATATGTTTTATTTTATATTATTATCATTAATTGATCGTGTTTCTATTGTAAGCTTTTTTAGATTAGCTTTTAATTTATTAAACTCTTTTTCTGTTGAGTTACGTTCATTAAGGCATCGATCACAATATAAATCATTAGTAGGTTTGCCTACAGTAATAATTGTTCTACATAAATGGCAAAGTGTTGCCCCTCTACCATTATTAAACTTGTGAATCGGCTTCATCTCGTCGTTTTAAAATTTCTTTACAGTCTTTAATAGTGTATATACCCTGGGCTGTATTATCTAATGGGAATACAAGCGTATTATCAGGTAATCTACTAGCTAATGAATTCATCCACCTACTATTATGCATTGTTCTAAAAAATACTTTTTCAAAGAATGAAGTATCTATATAGTCATGTAAATCGCCATTCTCATCTACTAATTTACTTAATTCTACTTGTCGTTGAGGTATTCCAAATGTTGTACTCATTTTTTTTCTTTTTTAATTGTTTCTTGTTTAGGTTCTTCAGGTCCGCAGTCACAATAAGTTGTATGGCCGCAATAACATTTAGTTTCTTCTTTCATATTTCTACTATATTACCATTGCTTGTTAATTTTCCAAACTTACCATCTGTCACTACTGATCCATTACTAAACCAAGTATCATAAGCACTTAGTTTTAACATTCCTGCATTAATAATATCTTTGCAGTTATGAATATGACCAAACATCATATACTTTGGCTGCATTTCCAATACTAAATTCAACAAAGACTTATCGCCACAAGATTCCATATTGTTATTGCGGTCAAAAGACTTGTCTAAGCAACCTTTAGGCGGCCCGTGAACAACAATTATGTCGCATGGCTCGTGTATAGCAAGCTTCCAGAATCTTTCAAGCTTAACGCGATCTTTCATGAACGCCCATTGCCCGAACTGTGGCGTGTGTGGTGATCCAAAGATTTTAATATCTTCAATAGTTACGTATTCATTTTCTAAATATATAATGTTGTAGTCTTCAAAATCTTTTTTAGTTACTAATCCTTTCTCAATACTAGTATCGTGATTACCTGCTACATAAATTTTATGTTTAATAGGTAATTCTTTATACCAATGAATGAATTCTCTAACTTCTGGTTCATTATTGTATGGATCACGTGGATTGCTACAATCACCAGAATGTATCACTAAATCAATTCCTTCAGGAACTTTTAATAAGTCGTGATACCCATGAGTATCTGAAATGTGCCATATTTTCATAATTCTTTTTCTTCTATAAAGTCCTTAAATCCATTTATAATTGTTGATGGTTCAAATGTAGCAGATACTAACAAACCATAAAAGTAATCAATATACTCATCTACACCGACGTCTTCGTTTTTAGTTTCAATAGACATTATTCTACCGTAATTTTCAATTGTTATTTTCATAGTTTATTATCTTTTTCTATTAAACTTAATATATAACTCCATACTTCAACTTCGAATCTGTCACGAATATTCAACTCTAGTTGTCTATCTTTATCAACTTTCCAATACATATTAGGATTATTAGCCTCTCTAGTTGCTTGTATTAAACAAGACTCAATCTTTTCTCTTGCAGTTTCTTTTACTGTATCTTTCATATTTGTTGTTTTACATTTATATTATCATTCTTTGATCGTGTTAAGACTGTAAGATGATTGTTCTATTTTTTTGTTAGAATTATGAAGTCTATTATTTTTACAATAAGGGCAACTTCCATGATTTCTACAAGATCTGTCAAACGCTCTTGATTTTCTATATACTTGTTTTACTGTTCTGCTCATAATATTTAATTTAGGAACTAAAAGGGGAATCGAACCCCCTAACCCGTCGGTCGTGACATGCCTAAAAGGCCCAGCACTTAGTTCTTTAAACAGTTCTTATTTAACGAACTCACTGCTCCCTGAGTCGCGACCGGGGTCACCCCAATCCCGCATTCAGCATTACGTGCTGTTTCCCACGATAACACAGCCTCTACACTACCTTACCGCGCGGATCAGCAGGACAACCGTGTAT
>Ga0209492_1000024_pt1 | contig 49464 bp, 34 predicted proteins | sample PPLLak12cMay2015_FD_187253 | JGI IMG/M metagenome (GOLD analysis project Ga0209492, IMG submission 187253) | Freshwater sediment microbial communities from Prairie Pothole Lake near Jamestown, North Dakota, USA - PPLs Lake P7 Core (1) Depth... | ecosystem: Environmental > Aquatic > Freshwater >... | reverse complement strand
GTAATGCTAAATACAGAGAGGTACATACAGGAGATAAACATCACTACATGGCTAAAGAAGTCAAAGGTGTAAGAATACAACAAATGCCTAGCTTATCTGGAACAGATAGATGGCACCTAGATAATAATTTTGTCCACTCAGTTAGAGCTGCATTAGCTCTTGTATATGACCCAATTGTAGGGAAGATCTGTGAGTTCGAAGAAAGAATATAAATTATGGCAACATTAAGAAAATTAGTATCAGATGTTAGAAGTGTCCACAAGATACTTTCAACTGACTCTTTGATAACAGATAGAGCAATAGCTAGCGAAATAAGAAACAACTCTTTATTATTAATCAAGAGAGAAACAAATCTTAGAAAGCTTTGGGCTACTGATACATTGTTTACTACTATCCCTTGTTTAGAGATGATAGAGGTATCTATTTCTGAATGTTGTAACTATGTAGATCCTTGTTCTATAGCTAGAACTAAATTTAAACTCCCACGTATATCTGAAGGAAACTATCAGTATGTTATACAAGGAGTTTATTCTATTAATGCTCTAAGTGGACAAGGAAAGAAATTAAAAGAAATATCTATTAATAGATATCTAAATCTTTTAAAACTTCCTGTAATTAAAAAAGAAGAATATTTTTGGATTACTAATGGATATCTGTATGTAAACAATCCTTTACTTAGAGCCATTAGATTTGTAGCATTCTTTGAAGAAGATGTTGATAACGATCTTATGTATCCAGAATGTGGATGTGGAACTCCAGAATATACTACTGATGAGATATGTAAGAATCCTTTAGACAAAGAGTTCCCTCTTCCTGGATACTTAGAACAACAAGTCCTTGAGTTAACATCAAAGAAATTATTATCTACATATTTTAATATTAAAACAGATACTAGTTCAGAAGGAATTGATGGACAAGCACCAAATTCAAAACCAACTAATTAATGAGAACAAAGGTTGATTGGAGATCTTCTAGTAAAGACAACTATAATCATTTTTGCAAAAAACATCCATCTATAACACTTACTTATGATGAGTGGAGAAATATCATATACACTTACAATGAACTATTCAAAGAGTATATATTAGAAACAGGATATAAAGCAAAGTTGCCTTATGGATTTGGAGACTTCTCTATCAATAAAAAGAAAAGAAGAAAATTAAAAGGTATAGATGGAAAAGAGTTTGTTAATCTACCAATTGATTGGCAAAAGACTAAAGAGAAAGGAAAAGTTATATATAACTTTAATTATCATACGGAAGGTTATTTTTTTGGTTGGATGTGGTTTAAACAATCAGCAAGATTTAAAAATTCTGACCTTTGGTATTTCAAACCTTCTAGATTAACCTCAAGACTATTATCACATTACTTGAAAACCAGCGACAAGTATCAACACATTTACAACGAATGGAAAAAATAAATTATGTCGTACTACTATAAATATGCTTTCATAAGCCCAGAACCTGTCTACTCAACTGTTAAAGAAGAATTAAAATCTTATTTTGATACAGGTGCTGTGGACGATTTGTTATTCCCTACTTACTTAGATAAAGCTCTAAAGAAGTTAGGTAGAACAACCTATGTAATTACTGATGAGGTATTGTTTGTTGAAGACTTTCAAGCTAGACTTCCTGATAATTTTTATGCTGTTAGAGAAGCTTGGATGACTACAGAGGTAGCTAGTTATCCTTATCAATCAGCTAATTCATTCTATTCACAAGCAGCTAGTGCAACTACTATTCAAGTGGCTCCTTTAACTATTGGAGGAACTCCTTGTAACAAACCTGGATGTCAAACTCCACAATGTGATGGTACCTGCATGCCTGTGCTAGTACAAGCTGTATATAAGACAAATAATAGTGTAGCTAGAGGATTTACTCATGACTATTTACTTAAGCCTGGAAACATCTCTGCAAGACAAAATTGTGGAGTGGAATATACAAACAATTGGGAAATGTATTCAGAAGCTCCTCCTATTCATGAGTTCACTCCTGGTTCTGCTAGTTATGATTCATTTGACATTAGAGATAATAAGTTTGTAACTAATTTTAGAAATGGTGTTGTACATTTAATATTTTATGCTACAGAATATGATGAGATAGGTAATCAATTAATTCCTGATAATTATCGTATTAGAGAATATGTAGAAGCATTCCTTAAGTTCAAGATATTTGAAATTCTTACAAATCAAACTAATGATGAAACTTTCAATCAGTTACAACAGAAGTTGATGTATCATAAGCAAGCATATGAAGAAGCTTTCATAATGGCTAGTATTGAGATTAAGAAACAAACCCCTTGGGAGAAACAAAGAAGGATCAAAAATGATCTTAATAGATTTAATATGTATGAACTTCCTAACCGCACAAATAGAGGTGGTAGAAGACGTAATAATTAATAAGTATGGCTGATCAAGAGGAAACAAAACCTGGAAATATTAGACAGGAGTTCAATAGTGCCAATATTGGGTTAAATATGGATCAAACTTTGAACCAGATTAAACCTGGTACATTGACCTATGCATTAAATGCTGCCTTGGAAAACTTTGATTCCAGTTCTGTTAATTATCAAAATGAACAAGGTAATGAACTATGTGTTACATTTCCTGAAGGATATATATTAATTGGTACACACTTTATTAATGAACAAAACAAACATATATTTTATATAACTAATCCTAATACAAATGGTAGTGAGATTGGATACATGGATAATAATGATTGTATATATCGTACACTAGTATCTGCATTATGTCTTAACTTTAGTATTAATCATCCTATACCTAAAACAGTACATAAGATTACAAATTGTACAACAGAGATATATTGGACAGATGGAATCAATCCTAGAAGATATTTAGATATTAATAATATTCCAAAACTATTACAAACAGGAAGCACACTTTGTGATCCTATATATAGTGATGAATTAGATTGTAATCAACTTAAGTTACAACCAAACTTTAGTATTCCTCAAATTACTGTAACAGATATTACTACAGGAGGAGAACTTGTTGCTGGTACATATCAGTTTGCTGCTCAGTATTCTGATGCTTCTGGTAATCCTTATACATCATATTACTCTGTTACCAATCCTACACCAATTGCAGATATTAGTATTACAACAGTTAATTTTAATTATACTGTTGGAAAATCTATTGTTATTAATATGACAGCATTAGATACTACAGGACAATATCAATATTTCAATTTAGCTGTTATTAAAACAATTAATGGAATATCTTCTGTAGATTTAGTAGGAACATATTTTATTGAAGAAGCTAATGATCAGATTACTTATACAGGTCAAAATAAAACTGATATAAGATTAAGCATCAATGATATATTTGAGAAGTTTCCTTATTATGATATAGCCCAAGATCTTACCTCTGTACAAGATATTCTTGTATGGGATAATCTTACATCTATAAATAGAATTAACTATCAGGAAATCGCTTCTAATATGACTTTGTTGTGGGAAACATATAGAATCCCTGCTAATGAAAACTATGCAGATGAATTAAATGCTACAAACTTACGTGGGTATCTACGTGATGAGGTGTATGCATTTGAAATAGTATTCTTATTAAAGAATGGAAAACAAACAGATGGATTTCATATTCCTGGAAGAGAAAAAGGTTTTGTTGAAAATACAAGTCCTAATATTATAGATACTGATCCAGATTTTATTGGAGAACCAGAACCAGGTACAAACTATAGTCCTTATTGGAAAATATATAATACAGCAAGTGTTATAGGAACATCTCCAGTATATTTACCAGATGTTACATACAAAGGACCATATCAATATGGACAATTTGCTTATTGGGAATCAACAGAAGAATATCCTTGTAACATAGATGTATGGGGTGACCTTGCTGGTTTACCAATTAGACATCATAAGTTCCCAGATATTCTTGTAAGTCCAGCATTTGAATCAAAATTATTTACTGGTCCTTCATCAATGGTGATGGGTAATGATGCTGTATTCCCTATTGGTGTTAGCGTGGATAATGATCAGATAAGAAATCTTATTTCTGCATCTTCATTAACTGCTGAACAGAAAGATGATATAGTAGGATATAAGATAGTGAGAGGAGATAGAGGAACAAATAAATCTATTGTAGCAAAAGGTATTCTTAGAAATGTAGGAGTGTATGATAGAGAAGGACAATCCTACTACTATCCAAACTATCCATATAATGATCTTGATGTTGATCCATTTATAAATAAAACAAATAATGCATGGACACAATTATGTGAACCATTTGTTGTAAATGTTACAGCATTAGGACCTGGTGGTTATGTTGAAATAGAATACACTAGTTGTAATAGTGATAAAAGAACAAGAGAAAAACTAATTACATTAGGAATTCATAATATTTGTGCTACAACAAAACCTCTTGTTCTTTCTGGTACAGCTACATCTGCTTATGGTAATTATAATGTTTGGAGAATTGCTTCTACTGGTACAGCTTTTCAATTTTGTGCTGGGTGGAAAGCTGAATGGACAGATGAGTTTGGAGAAATACAACAAGAATGGGTAGAAGGATGGCCAACTAATTCTAGTTATATAATTAATGTAAAGGTAGGAACAGAACCTATTTGTGTTGATAATTGTGATTCATGTGGTAAAACTATTCAAGCTAGACCTAATGAAGATGTACGTGCAGCAGATCAATGTAAAGTTCCTGTACCACAACCTCCAATATCAGATAATGATTCATACAGACAAATATTCAATTCACCTGAAACATCTTTTGGACAACCTTTCTTAGGAGGTATTCTTAAATTGGAGAATGTAATATTTGGTGGTGGAAAAGGACATTTTGTTCAAGTTAAGAGCAATGCAAAATATAAACTACTTACGAAAGAAGCACAAGAAGATGCTCTTAAGAGTGCTCAAGATGTTGGATCTTTAAGTGTAGGATTTAATGCTACAGCAATGTTCACTGTATACCAAGCATATTTAACAATATATGTAAATGGTATTACAAGAAGAAACTATGCTCAATCATTTAACTCTATTGCTGATTATAACTATTCAGAATCTGTACCTAATAATCAAGGAGTTAAGCAAAGAAATCTAGATATAAAAAGATATTTAATTCCTGGTGTACAATCGGTAGGAGATACGTTTCCTATTAATAATTATAGAAGAGAATCTTCAGTTTATTTAAAAACAGTAGATTTTGCAGAAGATGCTATTACACCAGTTGCACCTTTACCATTTCCTAGTAACAGTCCTAACATGATTGTTGCAGGAAATCCTAAAGTTACAGATTATTCAAGATTTACTATTGGAGATTCAGTTGCATGTTCTTCTCCTGAGAAAGAACAAGATTTACGTGTAGTTTCTTATTATGCATCATTGAAGAATCAGTTTGTAAATCAATGGGGACAAATGTATTCATATGAAACAATTGATACAGGATTCCAAACAGATATTTATTCATCAGGAACATCAATAGTTTTTGGTGGAGATACATTCATTTCTAGATTTGCATTTAAAACTAAACTTCCTTTCTTTATAGATAATAGAGTTAATGCTCCTGATGATTCAGATATATTCTATGATGAGATTGGTAATATAGCCTATCCAAAATTCTGGCACTCTGCTAGATCTATATTAGAAGATTATACAGTGACCGCTGGTGGAACAGGTGTGCTAACAAATATTATATCATATAAAGCACATAAATTTGATTGTCCTAATAGTCAACTTCCTGCTCCTCCAGAATCTAATCCTAATAGAACATACTATGATGGATATTTTTATTTGTTTGCATATGGTGTGCCTAATTTCTATTGTGAGAGTTCTTACAATACAGATCTTAGACAAGCATTTAATAATAAAGAAGGAGACTTCTGGCCACATGTAAGTACAAGTATTCCAGATGATTGGGTACAAGAAGATTATGTATCTATAGCAAATGACAATACATATACATATAATGTAACATTCTCTAAACAGAATAAAGAAAATACATTTACACATTTACCTCCAGATTGGACATCTCAATTATGTTTTACATATTATCCATTTAGAGCAATCTATTCTGATTCACAAAATATTGATTCTGATAATAAAGTGAATAGTTGGTTAACATATAGAGCACTTTCATATTTTGATTTCCCTCAAAACTTTGGAGATCTTACATCATTAGATGGTATTCAAAATAAAGCTGTACTAGCTAGATTTGAGAATAAGACATTGATGTATAATAATCTTCTTACAATTAACACAAGTAATCCACAAGCTGCATACGTAGGTAACCCAACATTATTTAAAGGTGCTCCTCCAATTGATTTTGCTGAAACAGATCTTGGATATGTAGGTAGTCAGAATAAATTTTTATTAAAAATTCCACAAGGGCAAATAACTGTAGATGCTAAAAGAGGACAAGTATTTCTTATAGTTGGTACACAGGTAGAAGATCTATCTGCATTTGGTTCTGGAATGAATAGATTCTTTACAGACCATTTAGCCTTTGAAATCTTGAGATATTATCCAGATGTAGATACAGATAATAATTTTACAGGTATAGGACTGCATGGTGTATATGATTCAAAGTTTGATAGAGTTATTATATCAAAACTTGATTACATTCCATTAGATCCTAATATTAAATATGATTCTACAACTAGAGAATTCTATATTGAAAATACAATGAATGAGTTTACATTTAGAACACAAGTGTATTTGACAGATCCAGAATATTTCTGTAATAAGTCTTGGACACTTTCTTATAATGTAAATACTAAGAGCTGGATATCTTTTCATAGTTATATTCCTAATTTCTACATAGCAGAGAATAATTTCTTCTATTCAGGAATCAACGGATGTTGTGATGATTTTGATTTAATTGCAGGAGAAATAATTCCTACACCTAGTTCAACAACCACTACAACAACTACATTTGCACGTATAACAACTACTACCACTACATCAGCTCCTTTGGATTGTGATTTAGCTGGAGAAGTGACATTAACAGATTGTACATTAGAAGGAACAGGTATAATTACAGTTCCTCCAATTCCACCACCTTGCACAAGACCTACTACATTGAGTACATTCACATTAATTACAGGATATGATATAATAGCTCCACCATCAAATGTTATATCAACAGGAAGTCAAATAGATGCATGTGCTGCTATAGCTTATGTAACAACTTACCCAGATTTTACATATACATCAATTAGTGGACAAGCATTAAGTCTTACATTGTTTCAGACAGTGTATGCAAACAATGGTACAAATGATTGTTCAGTGGTACCTGATGGTTGGTATTTCACAGATGAAAGTGCAAACACAACAACAAATGTATATCATATTGTATCAGGAGTGATTACAGAAATAGTACAATGTGTTGCTACAACAACTACCACTACTACATTTGCTTGTACATCATATACAGCTATTAAATCTACAGTGGGTACAGTTACAATAACTTATACAGATTGTACAGGAGCAGAAGCTACTGCAAGTGTAGGACTTCCAGAAGGAGGACCTTCATCTACAACTTTCTGCGCAAGATGTTGTATAACTACTCCAGTAGGAGTATCATTAACTAATAACGGACCTTGCTAATATGTCAAAGACTATAACCATAAAATTAACAAAGGCTGGTCCTAATGCAGGACCATTTACCATATCTGATCAGTTTGGAAATGTGATAGCAGAAGATGTCTTGAAGAAAACTCTTATTGCTGGAATTAGCTATATTGTAAATGATAATGTTACTATACTTGTAATAAAATCTACAGGAAGTTGTAAGGTGGAAAAGAACATAAGTCTTAAACCTATCACTAAAGAAGAGTATAATAGCACTCAGTTTTTACAAACTATAACAGCATGTATATGGAGACACTTAACTAACATAAGACTCTACAATACATTCTATGGTGATATAGCACCATACATTATTGAGTATCCTTTTGCATATAAGTTTCAAGATGAAATTCTCCAGAATGTAAAAGATTATACAAAGGCATATAAATATCTTCCTATACTTGATGGTGTATATAGTTACAATACAAGAATAGAAACAAATGACGAATGGTTTAACAAAGCTATTCTATATAATGGACAACAGAGTTCTGGAGTGCTTGAGCTTGTAGCTAAACCTCTTCATAACTTAAAAGCATATATGCAATACCCTATTCTTAATGCTGAGAGCAAAACTATCACATATACTAAGAGTGATAACTTCTATCAGTATAATACATTCTGGGCTGCAGAGAAGAGTTCTCAGATTCCATTATTTAGAACATCATGTGAAAGCTTATCTATAGATAAAGTGGTGAATCAGGCTAATATGGATTATGGTCCTAGAAGCTTCAAGAAAGCCACGTTAAGAGCAAAAGAATTAAAGATAAGACATATATTAGATAACAGTTCAACAACGCATCTAGTGTCTCAATTTATAACAGCACCTGCACAAATATCATATAAGTAATGAAAAAGTGGTTAGAAAATTATAATGATTCACAAGCTTCTGCTCCTGAAGGAATGGAAGGAGATGGATTCTCTAATGTAGGTAGAAACTATTCTCCTGCATGGGGTGGACAATTTCAAATGGGTGGAGATGTCTATCCAGTTAACTATGTTCCTCAAGCAGCGATGGGTGGTTCTATTCCAGGAGCTGTAGGTTTCTCATATGCACGTACACAAGGAGCTGCTCCTAGTAATGGGAAGTATGCGAAGAAAACAATGGCTAGTGCACAAGTTGGTCTTGATATTAAATTACCACCACCACCAAAAAGTATAGGTAAACCAAAAGATGTTAGAAAGCCAGGAGAATCAATAAAATTACCTGGTTTTACTAATATAGGTGAAGTAAATTATGCACCTTATACTCCAACATTAGAAGGATTAAGTAAAGCAAAAACAAAACTTGAAAAAGAAGCTACTAAAAATTTTGTAAATTGGTATTCAAATCCAGAAACAAAAAAGAAATTTACAAAAAATACTGGACTTGATCCCGAAAGAATGCAAGATCTTATAGGTAAAGCTTTAAGAGTGCCGATGAATGAATATGATAAACAAAAACATCATGATTGGCCAATGGATCAGGAAGCAAGTGCTGCATATAAAAGTGCATGGGTATCACAACAACAAGGAGATCCAACTGCTCCTAAAACAGGATACATTTCATATCTTCCACAAGGAGCTGATATTCCAGAAGTGAATATTTACTCTCGCCCTGTTAAAGATATAATAGGTCATGAATTAGCTCATGCTTCAGGTTTTGATATTACATTAGCTCCTGCATTATATAGAGCATTAGGTTTAAAATTACCTACTAAAGCTGAGCAACCTGATCTAGCATATCCATCACGTTATATGCAACGTCCAGAAGAAGTATATGGTAACTTCCATGAGCTAAGACTTAATCTAGGTTTAAAGCCTGGAGAGAAAGTAGATAGAGAATCATTAAAGAAAAGAGTAAAAGCTGATCCACACAATGCTACTAATTTTTGGGACTACTATTCTAAAGATCCTAAGACAGGTAAAGAGGATGATAAAAAAATTGATAAAATTGTAAAAGCTATCAACACTGTTGCAAGTGTAGATAATACTCAACAAGATCCTAATATACAAACTGCACAGAATGGTAAAGAGATGCAATACTATCAGAATGGATTAGATTTCAAACCTAAGAGTATTAGTAAGAATGGATCTTGGTTATCTAAATATGATGTAGCACAAACTGGTGCAAAGAAATTTAAATTAAAAGATGAAAGAGATTTAGCATACAAACCTGCTGAGTCTACTAATATTAAAAAGAAGAACTTTGATTTAGAACAAGATAAAGAAAGAAAAAATTATATAAGTCAATTAGCTGATCAGCAGAAAGAAACATCAAGAAGAAAAAAGCTAACACAAGATCAAAGAGAGAGAGAAGATTATAATGCTCGTAATGAAGAACGTGGTAGTATTCAAGCACATGTTCCAGAAAGCACATGGGATAGATCAAAAGCAATTGTTTCTAATCCATTAACTGCATTTGGATATGCTGCAAGAAACGAAAGTCTTCCTGCAAGGTTTCAACATGGGGAAAGAAATGTTCTTGATACACCTATTGATTTTATAAATCCTTTACAAGGAGTTGCAGCTCTTTCTGAAATTCCTGGAGAATTAGGAAGAGGAGAATTTTTAAATGCAGGACTTAGTGCTCTTGATGCTATCGATCTTGGTGTGTATGCTAAAGGAGCAATGAAAACTTCTAAGCCATTATTACAAAAAGCAGGAAAAACATTAGGTACTGATAAATTAAATTTTAAAACATTTAAACCTAATCCTGAAGCTTATTATAGAAAGATTGGAAATGAAGGATACGCAGATGCATTAGAAAGTGGTGTAATTCGTGCAAAACAACAATCTCAAGCTTTATCACCAAAAAAAGGTGTAATTGATATATCAGAAAACTTTCAATTTAAAGATCCTTATTTTTCAAAAGGATCTCCCTCAGAAACCTATAAAGGAAAATATATGGTCGAAGCTACTGATGTACCAATGCAAGTAAGATCAGGACAACCTTATTCTTCTTTTATACCAAAAAATGAATTACAGTTAGCTAATCCAAATTTAAAAGTATATAAAAAACATTGGTTACAAGGATATAAAGAAGTTCCTAAACAAGAAGATGGAGGAATCATTAAAGATGATAGAGGACAATGGGATCATCCAGGAGAGATAACAGAAATCAATTCTAATGATATAACAATGCAAGGAGTTCCTTATGATGTTCTTGGTGTATCAGATACAGGAGATACAAAACTAATGGAGCCAGGAAAGAACTATAAGTTTAAGGGTAAGAAGGTTACTGAATATCCTATGGCTAAAGATGGATTAAGGCAAGAACAAAAGAGTTTGCAGAATCTAGATCAATTGACTAACTTTACAAATTACAATAAACCACAACCAGGCGGCTGGCTAAACAAATACAATTAATATGAAAGCACAAATTTTAAAAATAGCAGGAGTAAAATCTGAAAAGGAGTTCTACAAGAAATATCCTTCTGAAGAAGCATTCATGAAACAACATGGTAAAGCTTTTAAGAAAGCTCAGATGGGTACTATGATTAGTGGAGGTGGTCAAACATCTAATCCTAAGATGCTTAATTTAAAAAACTTTACCGATCAAGCAGATATGGATGTCACTGGTATGACAGATGATATGAGAAAGAAACAAGCTGCTGAAGCTGCTGAAGCTGCTAAAAATGCTGCACCTGCTGGTGGTGGAGGTGGTGGTGGTATTGGTGGTATGATTGGTTCATTAGGTAAATTATTTGGTGGAGAAGGTGGTGCTGGTGGTGGTGAAGGTATGGGAGGAATTGGTGAAATGGCTTCTTCTTTAGGAGGTGCTAGATATGGAGCTGATATTCCTAGAGCACAACAAGGTGGAACTATATCATTAAGTGATGAAGAAGTTCAGAATGAAGGAGGTCAATATGATGGATATGCTTTTCAAGGTGGACCTAATACTGGAGGTAAACAAGCTCCAGGTGGTATGGATGCTGTAATGGGTGGTATTGCAAAATATGCTGGACCTGCTGGAAAACTATATGAAGGATATCAAGCATTAAGAGGAGAGAGAAGAGCTAGGAAAGCAGCTGAACAACAAAAGGCTGTAAGTGATATTACATTAGAAGCTTCAAAGACTAGACCAGAAGAAATAAAAAGAAAGTATGTAAGACCAGAAGATATTCAAAATACAGGTGAAGAGTTCTTTCCTATATATGGTGTAGGAACTAATCCACTTGCTAGAAATGGTATAAGATTACAAGATGGCGGTGGTATAGGTGGTAATCCAACAGAGATACAAAATACATATGGTAATGATAATTCTTTATATGATGATCTTGGATATGAACCATTAACTGATCCAAACCAAGTTAAGTCTTTTTATCATGGTGGTAGATTACATAGTATGCAAAATGGTGGTGGAATGTCTCCAGATATGTATGGACAAATTAGTGGTATGGCTACAAATATAGGACAAGAAGCAATGGGTGGTCAAAATGCTGGTGGAAATATTGGTAGTACTATTGGTTCAACTCTTGGTATGGTAGGTGGTCCTATTGGTTCTGCAATAGGTGGATTTGTTGGAGGTATAGCTGGTAATGCTTTAGATACAAATGCTAAACGTATGAAAAAAGCTCAAGCGGCAACACAAAGAAATATACAAACAATGGGTCTTAACTCTGGATTCCAATCACTACAAGGACAGAATCAATCATATATGGAGAATGGTGGTGATATTAATAACTATGAGGATGGTGGATATATGAATCCTGAATATAACCCACAAGTGATTACAATGTTTGGAGATCATGATTCAGAAGATTTTGCTGATTATGCACACAAAGATCAATACCGAGCTGGTGGACATTTAAAATCATACACTCCTCCTAGTGAAAGAGCCATGGAAATATATGAAGATGGTGGAGATGTTAAATCTTATGGATTAGGTGGAGAGTTACAAACACATTGGGGTGGAGGAGCTGAAACTATGTCATACAATCCTTACTTACCAGGTACAGGAGAAACAGTTATGTTTAGAGGTAAGAGTCATGAAGAGAGATCTCCTAATGGTGAAACAGGAATAGGTGTAACATATGGTGGTAATCCAGTAGAAGTTGAAAGAGGGGAGCCTATGGTTGAATTAGAAGAAGGTGGAACAATAGATCCTCAAACAGGAGAAGTTCAAAAGTCTGGTGTAGTATTTGGTAATCTAAAAATACCTAATCAATATATAGATATGTTAGGAGATAAATCTGCCAAGGGTAAAAAGTTTAAAAATTATGTAGCTGATTTATCCAAAATAGAAGAAAGACAAAACAAACTTATTGAGAAGTCAACTAATGAGTTAGATGGATTTACACCAATAACATCATTTGATAAACTTAAAATGACAGCATTACAAGCTAATATACAAGGAGCTAATATGAAACTTAAAGATATAGCTGATAAGAAAATAAATGCAGCTTCTCTTCAGAATGCTATTAATGATACAGCAGAAGAACGTGGTTTAGTTGCTGATGATCTTGCTAGAGGTAAAGTTAAAATAGATAAAGAAGCTCAAAAACAATATGCTAAGTTTGGTGGTAAGTTTACAAAAGCTCAAGTAGGAATTAATGCTAGTAATTTAACTGATGAAGAACTTATACAAGAAGCAGATCGGCAAGGTGGAGAACTTGATGAAGTTATTATTAGACCTAAGAAACGTTGGCAAGTAGAACAAATAGAACCAGATAATGAGTATGATGATTATGTACGTGATGAAGTTGAGCAAATAGAAAAAAAGGATGATACTTATGATGTTCCATCTGATATCAAAAAATCTCCTAAGAAAAGTAATGTTTGGGAAAAAGCTCTTGAAATTGCTAACACTGTACTTCCTTATTTAAGACCAAGTGATGCAGAAGGTTTAGATATGGAACAGTTATATCCAGAGATGTATGCAATGTCTTCTAATCAATTAGAACCTGTACCAGCTCAAGGATATCAACCAGACCTCAGTGTACCATATGATATATCATTTCAAGATCAATTGAATGCTAATCAAGCAGACTATAGAGCAGCACAAAGAATGGCAGGATACAATCCAGCAGCTCAAGCTAATCTAAATGCTCAGAAGTATCAAGCTAATCAAGGAGTATATGGTAGTCAATTTAGAGCTAATCAAGAGATGAGAGATAAAGCTTATGGTGAGAATAGAAATATTCTAAACCAAGCTAAGCTTACTAATCTTGGTATATTTGATAAGCAATATGAAAGACAAGCACAAGCATTATCTAATACTAAAGCTACAACACAAGCTGCTCTTAATTCTATTGCTGATAAGTATGCTAAGAACAAACTTGAGAATAGACAACTTGGTGTAATGGAGAATATGTACAATTATAGATTTGATGAAAATGGAAGAGTTGTTAACATGAATCCTCTTGCACAATTAAATATGCAAGGAAGAGGAACTTCTGGTAAATCTTCTATTCCTGAAGGATGGAAAGCTACAAATTATGATGCGAAAGGTAATCCAACAGGAATGAAAAGAATTACAGATAAAGATGTAGATGAGTCTGCACTTGAAGCTGTTCCTGGAGCAATTAAAAATAAAAATGGATCTTCTATTAAAAAGAATCAAAAAAATAGTTCTGTAGTAAGAGCATATAAAAATATATAACTAATTTGATTATAAAGAATTACCAGAATTGATTATTAATTTTGGTAGTTATAATAATTCATATTACATTTGCTAATCGACATACATAGTATGTAAAATATAAAAAAGAACATGGCCTCATATACTGACAAAATCCCAACATTTAATCCTTACGTGCAACAACTTCCTGTTGATGCAATGGTAAAGGTTGGTATGTATAAACAACAAAAATATGAAGAGGGTTTAGAGAAGATACAAACTAACATTGACAATGTTGCAGGAATGGATATTGCTAATGATGCTGATAAAGCATATTTACAATCCAAACTTAATGATCTTGGTAATAATCTTAAAGGTGTTGCTGCTGGTGATTTCTCTAATTTTCAATTAGTTAATTCTGTTAATGGAATGACTAATCAAATAGTTAAAGATAGAAATATACAAACTGCTATTGTATCTACACAACAACTTAGAAAAGGACAATCAGAATTAGAAACTGCAAAGAAGGCTGGTAAATCTTCTGTACAAAATGAGGATTATTGGAATGACCAAGTTGGTAAATATTTAAGTAATAAAGAAGTGGGATCTAATTTCTCAGGAAAATATGTTCAATATACAGATCTTACTAAAAAATATGGTGATATAGCAAAAGATGTAGAAGCTATTGAATATAGTTATGATCAACCATATAAAACAGATAGTAAAGGAAATACATTATACTTTGATAAAAAAGATAATGCATCTTTAGATCCTAGTAAAGGTACAGCACAATATGATGATGCTATGAAAAGAATTACTACTAAAGGTAAGTCTGCTCAAACTATTCTTAATAACTTTTATGATAGTACAACTGAAAATGATAAACAACAATTAGCTATTGATGGTAGATATCATTATAAAAATAAAACAGCTGATTCAGTAAAAAAAGATATTGTTGACACATTTGAAATTCAAAAGAAACAGATTAGTCAATATGCTACAGAACTTAATGTAGCTTTAAAATCTCCAAAGATATCAGATGTAGATAAAGCAAAGTATCAAGCTCAGTTAAATGATATTAATTCAAAAATAGAAAGTGGAGATGCTGAAAAAGAATTAGCAAGTTCATTAGCTGCATTAGATAATCCAGCTGTATTAGAAGAGTATAAGAATAAAGTGTACACAAAGACATATTTGACTAACCTTGCACAAGATAAATCAACTCAATCTTATAAAGAAGAACTTCTTAATAATCCATATTTCCAAGCATCTATGGAAAAACAAAAGTTTCAGTTTGATATTAACAAAGAGAACACAAGAATTAATCAATGGAATGCTGATCATGAACTTGATGTTCTTACATATAAAGCTGGAAGACAAGATAAATTAGATGAGAAGATACAAAAACAAAAAGATGCATTAGGAGCTGAACCAATTACACATGAAGGTGCAATTAGAACAGATATTCCTTCTACTACAGCTGTTGATATAAATAATAGAATTACAGATAATTTAGATCAAATAAAAAAATTAAACGCAGAATTTATTGGTGAGAATAAAGGTTATACAGTAGCGACATTAAATAAATTTGCTTCTCAATATGATCAAGATCCTAGTAGTTTAAACTTAAAAGATAATGACTTAAGAGCTTACCTTTCACAAAGAAGACAACTTGATCATGATAATCTACACAATTATAATTTATTAAAAGGTGTAAATACACATACAAAAGGAATTGATGATCAATTAGCAACTGCATTTAAAGGATTTGGTGGTATTGTAGATAGAAATGGTAGAGAGTTATATAGCTCAAAAGATTTATATTCTGTTATTAAACAATATCAAAGTTCAATTAAGTCAAAAAATTATGGAGGAGAAGGAAGACAACAAGTTATATTAGATGAGAATAAACTTATAGGTAGATTTAAAGGAACTAAAAATGAAGCGGTAGCTAGAGCATTTGTAAAATATTTTAAAAATCAACCAATGAGTGCTACAGAAAAAACAATTGTTGATAGAACAAAAGTAATTGGTTCTAAATTTGATCCAATTGCTTCTAATTTAGTTAGTCAAAAACTTACAGCTGAAACAAAATATTTAAATGCACATATGCCTGAGAATATGACAATGGCTGGATCATTGAATCAAACAAATAAAGTTGATATGCAAAATACAGATGCATTGATTTCTGATTCTATGAATCCAGAACTTGGTATATTAGATCTTAAGAAAACAAAAGATTATAATCCTGATACTGTATCTACATGGAGAGCAGATCCTAAAGCTAAATTAAATTATCAAATCATTAAAAATTATGATGGATCTGGAGAACTAATTGTACAAAATGGTACAGAAAAACAAACTATACCAATGACTCCACAAACTTTTAAAGCTTACTATCCTAGATATGCTGCAACAAATCCTGTTACACAAATGAAATCTATGATAATGGCTTCTCCAAGTAATACAACAAACATTAATCAAAAAGGAGATCCTATTGGAGCTCAATTTACAGGATATAGTATTCCATTATTGAATGGAACAACTATTGCTAAAAATGTAAGATATGATGTTGAAGGAGCTAAAAGTAATCGTGGAGGTAAAGTTGATAGTTACCAAATTAGACTATATGCATTTGATGGAAGATTATGGCACAATAGTGTAATCAATCAACAAGGATATATAGGAGAAGAATCTATACAAGATGCTATTAATGGTATTGGAATGGATGCAGTTAATTATACATTAAAACAATAAAATATGCCAATTTTTGATAATGAACTTATAGATAATGTTTCTAATAGAGGTGAAGCACCTAGAAGACCAGACTTAACATCTCTTAGCACAAGAGAAGTTGATGTGAGTCTTAATCCAGTTATTGGTGGAGATCTAGGAGCTAATACAATTAGTAGAAAAGGATTAAGCATTGATGAGCTTTCGAGTCTTACAAATGCTCCTTCTAAAGGTCCTACATTTGGATCTCCTATGGGTGTAGTGTCAAGAGGAGAATTAATTGATAATCAAAGATACCCATTGTTTCAAAGAGACAAAGATCTTGAGAATATATATGGATTACAACAAAATGCTTTTTCTCAACTAGGACATAGTCTTGTTAAGGCAGGAGTAACTGCTGTTGGTACATTTGCACAATCTATGACAAATATTCCTAATACAATATCTGCATTAAAGAATCAAGATTTTGCTAAACTATCTGGAGATCCAAATGGTTATGAAGGTAGTATAGATAATTGGATTAAGAACATGGAAAATGTTTTTCCAAACTATTATACAAAATACGAAAGAGAACATCCTCATTTAGCAATGATTCCTGGATTTGCTGGATCAGCAAACTTCTGGGGTGAATCTGTTGTTAAAAATCTTGGTTTTATGGCTGGTGCAATTGCTGGTGCTGCTGTACAAGATCTTGCAATAGGAGCAGTTACCGAAGGTGTGGGAGCACTTCCATTAATAGGTGCTCAAATTGGTAAAGCTGCTTTATATTTAAATAAAATTTTTGCAGGATCAAATGAAGTGGATAAAGTTCTAGATATAGCTAATGCTGCAGGTGTAGCTGGAAAAAGTATGTTATCTGCAGAGAAACTTGCACAAGCAGCTGCTTATACAAAACTAACAAATAGTTTTAGATATGGTGCTGGAGTGGTAGGTTCAGCCATGACAGAATCTGGTGTTGAATCTAGAGATGGATACAGACAAGTTAAAGAAAATTTATTAGCTCAATATAAATTAGAACATCCAGGAGAAGAGATAACTGCAGAAGAAAGTAAACAAATAGAAGACTATGCTACTAATGCAATGAATACCAGATTTGGTGTTAACATGGCATTGCTAACTGTATCTAATGCTGTGCAGTTTGATAACTTATTTAAATCTTTCTCTACAGCATCAAAAGGAGTTACAGGAAGTCTTACAAGAGAACTTGGAGAAGCTGGAAAGATTAGTCTTAAAGAAGGAAGTCTTGATGTGTTCGAAAAGAAAGCTGCTGTAGGTATTAAAGATAAAGTGTGGGACTTTGTTAAACCTAAATTAGCTAATGTATTATCTGAAGGTGTATATGAAGAGGGTGGACAATATGCTGCTGAAAGAGGAACATATGATTACTACACAAGAAAATATAAAAACTTAAACGATCCAAGTAATAAACAGAATTGGGATGAACTAAAAGAAATAACTAGTTCTACTACTTATGGATTAGCTGAACAGTTTAATACTACTGAAGGTGTTACTAATATGATTGTTGGTGGTCTTACTGCTGTATTAACAGGAGGAGCACAACAATTCTATGATTATAAAAAAGGTAGAGGACAAGATGCTCGTTTGGAATCTTCTGTTAATACACTTAATAGATATGGGTTAACAGGTATACTTTCTGATAAATATGATAATACATTAAATTCTATTGGTATAGCAAAAGAAATGAAAGATGCTGCTAAGAGTGGTAATGTATTTAAATATAAAAACTTAAAACATGATATGTTCTTTAATTATGTACAATCTCGTGTACCTTCTGGTATGCACGATGTAACAGTTGAGCAACTTAATATGTTGAAAGATCTTAGTAAAGAAGATTTTGAAAAGTCGTTTGGTATGGATTTTAATGCATCTAATAAAAATACTGTAAATGAGTATGTAGATTCATTAATAGATAAAGCTAATTCTATTAAAGGAACAACAGATGCTATTAACAACACATTTAAAAATCCATTTACATATATTGTAGATCCAAAAACTAATGAAGAAGGAACTGAATCTTTTAATTATTCTACATTTGAAAACTGGAAAACAGATCTTACATATTATGGAACAATCAAAGATGATGTAAATGAAAGACTTGGTGCAATTGAAGAAAAAGTAATTGCAGTGAATCCACTTGTTGATAATAAAACATTAGCTAGTGTTACTGATAAAGATTCATTAACTGAACTATCTAGATCATATGAAGAAGAAGCTAATAGACTAAATAAAACTATTACAGAATATACAACTCCTGCTGACAAAAAAATTATTAGAGAGAAGGTAAAAGCTTTACGTACAAATTCTGAAAAAATAAATCTTTCATTGAACTCTAGTGATCTAGATTTGAAAACATTCCATTCAATATTAAATTTTGAAATGAATGATCAAGATGATACAAAAGATAATGCAGTGGGTATTGAGAATGCCACAGAATTATATAATCTTGGTGCTGATGTTAATAAATTAAATAATCTTAAAAAGAATGCTGCTGATATATTTGATAACCTTGCTACTAAAGAAGGATTTGATAAATATTTTAAACAAGCAGAAGATATTGCTAAGGAAGAAGTTCCTTTAGAAGATTTAAATAAAGGTACAGCTCAACCTTCATTTGTTAATGAAGATAAAGTAAAAGAACCATTACAAGTTGATAGAGAGTATGAGATAAGAGCTACAAAGAAAGCTTCTATTAAGAAACTTGCTGATGATAGATATCAAGTAACAAGTCCTGATGGTACTACATCTTTCCATAAGACTAGAGCTGCTGCAGTGGAAGAGTCTAAAGACTTAACTACTGAGAATACTAATCTATCTAAAGTTAAAGTGATAGCTTTAAATGATGATGGTACAGTGAAGGTGGAAGATGTTAATGGAGATATATTAAACATTGATCCTAAAAGACTTAGAGGATACAAAAGACTTGAAACAGATCAAGAGAAGTTACAAAAGAATAAAGAAGATATAGCTAGAGAACAAACAGATCTTGAACACAATTCTGGAACTGTTGCTACAGTTAATTCAGAAGTAATAGAAACTATTAAGGAATCACGTCTTTTAGATGCTGAGATATTATTTACTTCTAGTACATCAGCAACAGAAGATGAGGATGGGGATGAGGTTCTTCCACATGTTAAGAACTCAAGAGAGTTTTTAAACAATGCTGCATCTATGCCTAATAGATCTAAACTTAGATCTATATTGATTACATCTAAACAAGCAGAAGGATTAAATCTTAACGGATTAGTTCAGATGTCTTATGGTAAAGATGTTACATCAGATGTTAGTTCTATTGCAGATGTAAATAATAATGACTTAGGGTGGGTTGCACAAGTATTTGTAGAACAAGATATAGATGGTTCATTCTTTGTAGATAAACAAGGGAATAGAATTGGTAAAGTGGGTGAAGTAGGAACTGATCTTAGTAAGATTATATTCCAAACAATGCGTACAACAAGTCTTAATTATTTAAGAAAAGATGCTCAGGGAAATCCTATTCCTAGATATAGAAAAGATCAACAACCTGAAGCTGAAGCATACGCTAGAGCATGGAAAGAATATAGAACATCATTGTTTAATGCTGGAGCTACAGAGTTTCCTACATTTGAATTTTCTGTATCAAGAGGTATTCCTATTGAAATAATATCAGCAGATGGTGTTAAAGAAAGAAATCATGTTGGTGGTATTCTAATTGATGAGTCTCTTATTTCTAATCAGGCAAACTTAATAACTATTCCTACAACAGGAACTATTATTAATAGCAAAGGAGAAATACAAAAAACTCCTAATGGTGTTCCTGTATTACAATATGGTGACACTCTTCAATTTTTGAATAATAGAAAATTCAACAATAGAGAAGCTAGTGGTATATATGAGGTGATTAAAAGACTTGCTGTTGATACGTTGGAACAATCTACTACAGGGCAAAAGATAAGCTTTAATAGACAATATTCTAAGTTCTTACAGAATATACTATATTGGAAATCAAAAGCTGATACATCAACACCAAATCAAATAGGTATTGATATTGAATCAATGAGTCTAAGACTTGGTGACAAAAGTTTTCCATTATCAGAAATAGCTAACTATGAATCAGAGATTAAAGAACATTTAATTAATGAAGCATTTCTTAGTATCAATAATAAGACATTAACAGAACTTCAAAATATTCCATTTGAAGAGTGGTATATTAATCAAGATGGTCAGTTTGTTTCAAGTAAATGGACAAACTACCAAACATTCTTATTATCTAATAAATATCCTAGTGGTAAAGCTAGACCTATTGGTGATACACCATTGTCTACATCTATAGCTAGACCTACAGATGCAGTTCCTTATTCTTTCAAACAAAGATATTCTACAATAGCACAACCAGATAGTTTTAATGTACAAATAATTACACCTGTAGAAAAAGCTAAAGCTGAAGCTCCTGCTGGTGTAGAAGTTCCTACATTAGGAGAATATGTAGTGGATGGTATAACACCAAATATATATGCTATTCAAAATGGTCCTGTAGAATTTATAGCAGTAGAAGATGCTGATGGTAATTTCAATGTAAAAGTAGAAAGTAATGAAACAACTAAGAAACTTCTTGAAGATAAAAAAATATTTGAGAGCATTAAAGATACTCTTAAAAAAGAGGATAAGTTTGATGCTTCTATTCCTTTAGATCAAGAAGAAAAATATGTTACAGATTATTTAGCTCTTAGGATTACATCAGAGTTAATTAAGTTAAAAGCAGCAGCTCCTGCACAAGCAGCTCCAGTAGCTGAAGAAGTTTATGAAGCATTTTCTGAAGAAATTGAAGAGAGCAGACAGCAATCAATAGAACAAGAACAACAAGATATAGAAGCTAATAAAGCTGATATAGAAAAAAGAAGGCAAAAAGCTTTAAAATCTATTAAAAAAGATAAACTTGGAGCTATAAAAGGAAATTATTATTATATTTCTACTGCATATGGGCTTAAGCCTAGAGAAGAATCAAGGTATAGATTTGCTGAAAATTCTACAGGATTAGAAGCTAGTATTCAAATTAAAGAAATAGAAGATAGTTTAAATGCAAGTTATGATGCAGAACTAGCTGCTTTAGAAGGTTCTAAAGAAAAACCAGTAGTTCCTGTTAAGAAAAGACCAACTGGTGATTTCAGAAGAATAGGAGTTGATGGAACAGAAAGAATGTCTGATGCTGAACTAGAACTATTCAAAGAATGGCATGCAGCCAATGTTCCTAACATTCCTTATGAAGTGTTAGAAAACATAATCACTACACATGATAATGAAAAAGCATGGGGTGTATTTGAAAATGGTGTTGCTAAGTTTGTTAGAGGTGGATTAAGAGCTACAGAATATCATGAAATATTTGAAGCTATATATAAAGGTATGTTATCTTCAGAAGAACAACAAGCTTTATTAGATGAGTTCAAAGCTAAGTCTGGTACATTTATAGATAGACAATCTGGTAAGAAGATAAACTATGCAGATGCTACAGATCTTCAAGCTAAAGAAAGAATAGCTGATGACTTCTCAGATTTTAGAAAAGGTAAACTTCCTGGTAGATCATTAGGAGAAAAGATTTCTAATTTGTTTAGTAGAATAATTAATTTCTTTAAATCATTTGTTAGTAGTCCTTCATTAAAAGAAGAATTATTTGATGCAATTGATACAGGTAAATATAAAGAAAAAGTATTAGCACCAGAATCAATCAATCCATTTGCTGAATATAGTAAAGTGGCTGACTTAACTGCTACACAAGCTAATAACTTTGTACAAGATATGACAGCAAGAGCTGCTGGTATATTATTCAGAGAAGGAGACAAAGGTCTTTTATTTAATCCTGAAAGAATTACTGGAACAGAAATGTTTGGTAAGATTGAGGATATGCTTATTGAAGAAGGAAGAAGACAATTACTAACTGATGAAACCTGGAGTCAACTTAAAACTAAGGTGAAGGATTCATTACGTACAAGAGGTATCAACTTTAATGAAGAAGAACTTCTTGATATTAATAATGAAGAGACAAATAAAAATGATTATGCCCCTGAACCATTCACATTAGATACTAAGAAGAATGCTTCATCTGCAGTTAAATTTTTATGTTCTACAGTTATTGAAAAACAACCTACCAATCAAGAGAGTGCTATTACATTGAACACTCCTCTTGAAAATAAATATTCTGAAATGACTATTAATGGTCATGAAATTGAAGGATATAAACTTATGAACTTCAGTAGAGTGTTTGCTACATTGTTAGACAAACTTTCTAATACATCTGATATAAAATCATTTACAAATAAATTATTCAACCTAGCACAGGATGATGCTAACTATGTTAGTGTATTCCAAAAGGTGGGTGGTAAAGATAAAGTGGTTCCATTTGGTGAGTTCAATGATAACGACTGGAGATTGTTTATTGATTTCATGCAAACATTTGCTAGACAAAAACCAAATGCATTAATACAATATAAATCTGTTGATAGTGTTCATACAGGAGCTGCTAATCTATTTACAGCTGTTGCACAGACAGAAAAAGAATGGATGAATAACATTAAAACATTAGCTAAAGGAGATGGTGAAATAGTTAACTGGAATGATGTAAATAACGTTTATGAGATAGATCAAGATGCACTTAAAGATATGCCTATAAGAAAACCTAAAGGTATGATAGCAATGTTAAATGCTATTGGTGTTACGTTTGATCTTGATACATATGTTAAATTAAAACCTTATGAAAAAGTAGGCGAAAATAGTTTTACTAAACAAGTACAAAGTATATATGCTTACTTCGGAAGTAATAATGATTTGATGAGTATCTCTGGTAAGACATTAGATATTGGAGGACCGTTGAATAGATTAGCTGAGTTATATAATAAAGTGAATAACCCTTCACAAGAAAGTACATACTTTGGTGTAGAGGGACAACGTATTGGTGCTTTCTCTGAAAACAATACACCATCTGTATTTGAAAATGAATTCAATGAAGTGATATCTATCACTGAATTAAAACAATCAAGACCAGAATTAAATGATACATTCTCTACAGGTAGTCAAGTGCTGAAAGAAGGTGGATTATTCTATGGTAAAAATGGAAACAAAATAAAAGACTTCAAGCTTTCTTATATACAAGGAGAAGATAATCAAGATACTGATAAAGGAACTTCTACATCTAAACTTACAATAGGTGATAGATATACATTAGAGATAAATCAAAACCTTAATGGTAACTATTATATTCTTATCCCTGCAGATGGTTCTACAGAATGGATGATGAATATTGGAAACAATGTTTCATTTGATTCTATAGCAAGAAATTCATATACAGATATCAATTCTATATTCAAAGGATATTTAATGGATGACATTAACTTAGCTTTAGATTATACAAATAGAGAGAAGTTATTGAATGTTGGTAATCTACAAAAAATTGAACAACTTCAAAAAGAATTTGATGCTATATTTACTAAGAAAAATAAAACAGAAGAGGATAAGAAAAAACAATCTGCTTTAGCTGAAGAAATAGATGAGTTAGTAAATAGACCTAAACAACTTAGATTCTTTAAAGATATCCTTGCACCAAAAGATTTAGAAGCAATCAATGAAATGATTGAAGATGGAAGAACTCTTGAAGATATTACTACTTATGTAAATGATAATATAAATGATATTAATAAATCTGTAAAAGAATTTATTGAAAACACTGTGATAGAAACAAGAACAGTTCTTGAAGCAAACCAAAAAATCTCACCAAGAGAAAATGGATATGCTTATTTAGATCTTGATGATAACTTTATCAAAGCTGAGTCATTGAAAAAAGATTCTCTTTCTGATGAGTCTATTAATCAAGTCTTGAGATATGCTAATGTTAATTATATTATTGCTAATATAGAATATCACAAAATATTATTTGGTGATCCATATCAGTTTGCTGTTAAAAAAGGAGGAGCATTAGATGAGACTAAACGTATTAAGTCTTTCTTATCTCCAAGAAGAACAACATTTGATAGTGCTGAATACAATACATACTTAAATAATAATTTAAATGTTGTCAATGGTATTCAATTAAAAGAAGGAGATCCTGGGTATCATTTACATAAATCTCACACTGATACTATCACTGTAAAAGATATTATCACTGCAGGTAGTCTTTCTGCTATTAATGGATTGTATGCAGATACAAATGAAGCAGATGCTGTTTCATGGTTAATGGATACAACACACAGAGAGATTAAACTTAAGAACAAACAGTGGAACTTACAAGGACCAGAAGAAAAATGGTTCCAATGGGAAATGGCTTACACAAGACAAAATCTTTCTGGGTATGAATATACTAGTGAAGCTTTAAGAAATAGTGATGCTAAGTTAATGGACACTGATCGTCCTAAGTATACTACAGAGATATTGAAGCCTATTGTATCTGGAAACAAATTCAATAAGAATAATTTTGATCTTGTATTAGATAAGTTCTCTCAAGTGCCTATCTATTATAGTATGGTGAAAGGAACTAACCTTGAGAAGCTATATATTCAAATGATGAAACAAAACATAGGTTATGCTATTGTTGAATCAGGTAGAAAGGTAGGGGCACAAGAGTTACACAGTCTTTATAATGGAGATGGTTCATTCAATGAAGAAGCTTTCTCTAATTCATCTATTGTACAAGTTCCTTGGAAAGCTTATGGTATTCAAGTGGAGACAGTTAGTAGTGATAACAAATCACAAACTAGAGGTTCTCAGATTACCAAAATTGCTAGTATAGATTTATTTGACAATGGTATTCCTACAAGCCCTAGAGCTGAAGAAGAATACAAACGTAATATGGACATTCTAAATAGAATGCACCAAAATGCATACAATGAACTTCTTAACAATCTTGGTATAGAAGATCTTGGTAATGGATTTGTAATGAGAGATGGTAAAACTGTATCTGAAACATTGATGAGAGAGATGTTAAGAAGAGAAGTTTCTACTAATACAAAACAATCTATCGAATTAACTAAAGAGAATCAATTCATTATTCCATTTGAAGCTTCTCCTTCTTACGTACAGATTAGAAGTATTCTTTATTCAATGATTGATAAATCAATTGTTTCTCCTAAAATGAGTGGAGGAGCACATGTACAAATGCCTTCAACTATGCTTGAGTCTATGACTAAGGGTAGAAGCATTGTTATGAAGAACAAGGAAGGCATATGGGAGAAGATAACTAAAGAGAAGTATGAAACATTAACTGATGCAGAAAAAACTGGTGTAATGCTTACAGATGAAAGTCTTAAGTTTTATGTAGATAAAGATGGTCAACGTTATTGTGAAATGTATCTTCCTCATTGGTTTAAAGATAAATTTAAAAACAAATTCAAAACAGATAAAGAATTAATTAAACATTTGAATAGTACAGAAGAAGGAAGATCTATTCTTTCTGGTATTGGATTTAGAATTCCTACACAAGCTCTTTCTTCTGCTGAGGTGTTTAGAGTGAAAGGTTTCCTTCCACAATATATGGGAGCAACAGTTGTTGTGCCTTCAGAGATCACTACTAAATCAGGAAGTGATTTCGATATTGATAAGTTGAACATGTATCTTAAATCTGTATATGCAGATAGAACAGGTAATATTAAACTTGTTAGATTGCAGGGTAATGAAGAGAACACAAAAGACTTCTATGGTAAAGTATTTGATGATACCCTTGGTATTAAACAAATGAAAAAGGTTGATCTTCTAGAAGCATTAGATATAGTTGTAAATGGATTAGAAGATCCTAAAGGATTACTTAATGTATATGGAGATTATATTAAAGCTAAAGAAGAAAAATATGAAAGTCCATATGAATTTAGAGAATTGATTGAAAAAGATTTTGATAAGCTAACAGATACAAACTTACAAACTGAATTACGTTCTGAATATGTAAAAGATATGTATAAGAAAGCTCTTGAGAATGAATACTATGATAGTCTTGAGAAACTTATCACACTTCCTGAAAACTTTGAAAGACTTGTGTCTCCTGTGGATGATGCTGGATTAAAAAAAGCTGCTGGAGATCTTGATAAGTTAAGAGGAATAGATGAGAATAAAATTGCAAATAGACTTCTTGATAGAAACTATATGACCAACTTAAGAAACTCATTCCTTATGGGTAAAAAATGGGTTGGTGTTGTAGCTGTGAATATTACAAATCTTTCATTGAGACAAAAGATACAATCTTATATCGATCCTTCTAAGTTTGATCTTCTATCTGAAGATGATCAAAAATTAATAGGTGATGGTTCAATAGCATTGAAACATAACACTACAACTGTGAATGGTGTAGATAGAGTGTCTTTATCAGGAACAAGAACAGCTGATGGAACTAATCAATTAATTTCCAATAGACTTTCTGGATATGCAACTGCTGTAGTGGATGTAGCTAAAGATGACTTTATCACACGAATCATTCAATCAAATCTTGTAATTAGTACATTTATGTTCTTAGAGAATATTGGTGCAGGAGAACAATCTATATACTTCCTGAATCAACCAATCATTACAGAATATTTAAGAATTGTAAATGCTAATAATTCTTCTAACCTTTTCTATAAAGAAAATATAAATGCTGTTCAATCATTATTCCCAGCTACTAATGACTCAATTGATGATGCAGTGATAAATACAGATGGATTTAAAAATAATATTTCTAAATATGCTGTTAGTAGAAAACTTGATGTAAAAGAAAATGCTGAGCAAAGAAAAATTCTTAAAGAGTTTTTGAAATATGCTAAGATGGGTGAATTCAATTTTGATTTCTCACAAGCTACAAACTATGATACAAGTAGATTTGGTAGTGGAGATATGTTTGCAAGAAAACAATGGCAAACAGAAAAAGCAAATACAGTAAACATCATCTCTTCTGCAAAAGAAATTCTTGATACTACATTTCTTGGTAACCAATCAAAACTTCTTTCTGCATCTATGCAAGCAATGGGAGCTATATTCAAATTAGAACAAGACAATCTTAGAATCATTACAGAAGATATAATGAAGACCTATGGTAAGAATAAATATCTTAGTGTAGATAACTTCAATAAGATATCTAACAAAGCTAAGATGGCATTCTTAGATTACATTATACAAACTAAAACAGGAGTGAATGGTAGAACGCAAGAACTTCTTGTTGATGCAAAAACATCTGTTGCTAATAGATTGGAACTAGCAAAACAAAAATATCCTGATCTACAGATATTGAAAGACTTACAAGTTGTTTCTTCTGATAGAGTGGATGGTGCTAAAAGTGTTGAGTTAAAAGCTAACTTAAAAGATGCATATGATGAAAATCTTTATGTAGATATGATGAGAGAGCTTAGAGACTTCAATGCTGATACAAGAGTGTTATACAAACAACTTGTACAATTAGCTATTCTACAAGGAAGTTATCAATCAGCTATATCTATTAAGAATATTATTCCTATAGAAGACTATGCTGCTATTGTGGCTCCTGTGGTAAGTTCTATTTCTTCTGATGAAACATTAAAAGCATTTGCTGATGGAATGTTCCAAAGAAATAACTTTGATGATCAATTGATTATGCCTAGAGTTACACCACATTTCAAAACAAAGAGTCAAGATTATGCTGCTATGATATTAGGATTACCTGATACATCTGGTTACTATTCTCCTTCTTTTCCAAAAATTGATGCATTGAATCTTCAATCAATAGATAGACAAGTCTTGGTAATTGGAGATAAGTATAATCAGAAAGCTATGAACAGTGATTATATTGCTGTACCGAGAGTGGTGAAACTAAAAAGTGGTGTAAGAATTGATGTTACAAATGGTAATACAGTTAATAATGCAAGCTATGCTCTTAGACAAAAGAAAGGTGATTACTCTTTGAATGATGTATTTGGATATAAAAGAGTGTTCCTGTCTACAGGAGAACCATTAAGAATACCAGATGAAAAAGGAGATCCACAATCTGTATATAAATTAGTTAATCTTTATGGAGATGGTGCTAGAGCTACAGAAAACTATACAGACTTCAGACGTTCTGTAATAGATAATGGTACAATCAAAACTACAACAGAGTTAAATGATATAGATATTGTTAGTTTTTATGGTGGTGAAGTTGTAGAAGAAGTTGTATCTTTACCAGCTGAAGAGGTTACTGTAGCTACAGAAATTGTAGTTGAGAAACCTGAAGAATTATCTGATGAAGAATGGAATGCTTTATCACAAGAAGAAAAAAATAAAATAAACGAATGTAAGTAATATGGCACATTGTGTAAATAGAAGTTCTCAAGAGTTTACAGCATTAGCTGAACAATCTAATATCAATCCAATAGTTCTTGCTGCAAAGGTTTCTTTGTGGCAGGAAGTTAATGGTTTAGATAACTTTCCTACTATATCAGATATAAAAACGGAAGATGTTCTTCCACAGACTGCTTCACCACAAACTATTGCATTGATAAAAGACTTTACCAATCGTATTGGTGTAGATATAAAATCAATGCCCACTCTTGAAGTGAATGGTGTTAAATATGATAGTGATGCTGTTGCATTACTTACACAGAAACTTATTCAAGTGGTAGATGGTAAAGAAGCACAATCACTTCCTGAAGAAGCTATGCACTTTGCTGTAGCTATTATTAAACAAACTAATCCAGCTTTATATAAAAAGTTGATGAATGAAATTAATAGTTATGCTTTATTAAATCAAGTATTTGAAACTTATGGAAATCATCCTAACTTTCAAATAGATGGTAAACCAAATGTAATCAAACTTAAAGAAGAAGCTATTGCACAAGTGTTGGCTGAAACTGTTATCAATAACAATGAGAATAATACAGAAAAGCCTGAGCGTATTGCAAATGCTGAATCTTGGTGGGAACAAATTGTTAAATATTTAAAGAACCTATTCATTAAAAGTGGCTTTGATGTTGCTGCTATGAAAGTTATTAAAGGTGAAGAGATAGGTACAGCTGAAGATATTAGAGAGAAAGAAGGAGAAATGTTTTTCCAATTATCTCAACAAGAAAAGATTGTTAATGGTATTAGAAATGTAAACAATAGAATTGAAAAGAAAGCTGTTAAGAATGAACTTGGTGGTGAAGAGGAGAAATATTTTATTGATGGAAAACAAATCAAGAATAGAGTTAGTAATATTATCAAAACTTGGTATGATGAAATACGTGCTGAAGATGCATTAACTGATTCTGAATATAAGAAAGCTGTTAATACATTAAAAGCTGATAAGGGTACTGCAGGTCATAAAGATTTTGAACACGCATTTAGTTTGTTTACAGATGAAAATGGTAAACGAAAAAGTAGTGATGAAATGGATGCTGCTACATTAAATGATAATCATGTATCATTTATAGATCCAAATGATAATACTATGTATGAGATGCTAAGAGATAATCTTAGGGCACGTCTTGAATCATTTTCTGCAGAAACAGTATTTATGTCTGAGGTGACAATACATGATCCTAGAAGAGATGTAGCTGGTACAGTGGATTTCTTAGCTATCACTCCTGAAGGAAAGGTGAATATTCTTGACTGGAAGTTTATAGGACTTAATACAGAAAGATATACAGATGTTCCTTGGTATAATGTTGCATCGTGGAACAGACAAATGACTCAATACAAATTGATCATTAAAGATAATTATGGTGTAAGTAATCAAGACTTTGAACAAACAAGAATGATTCCTATTAAGGCAGTTTATTCTGAACCAAATGCAAAAACAAAAATACTTCCTAGACTATTAGAAATAGAAATAGGAGATGTTAATATTAAGAATATTAAAGAAGACTATTTAATCCCTGTTGGGCTTACTGGAGAGAGAGTTATAATTGAGAATGATAAAGAAGCTAGTAAAAAGATTAATACTCTTTTAGATAAACTAAATGACATATATGCTAAGTTAGCTGAACAAAAAGCATTACCATCAGAAAGATTAAATAAAGCTGAACAATTGAATGCTCTTTATTCTGCAATACGACAATTGAAAATGAAGCAAGACATTGGTCCTTTATTATATCAATCTAAAATATTAAATGTACAGATACAGAGTATCATTAATACATATAATGAAAAGTATAAAGGTGAATCAGGATTTAGTGCAGAAGAGTTAGGAGACTTTACTAAAACATTAAGACTTGCAGAAGATGCATTACAGAATTATTTAACATTAGATCTTGATCTTGATTTCTTATTTGAAGGTAAACTATCAGATGAAGATAAAAATTTAAAAGAAGAACTAAGAGATACAGCATACCAATCTAGAAAACTTAACACATCTCTATCTGATGCATTCACTGAGTTCACTGTTGAACAAATAGGTGGTACAGAAAAAGGAGAGAAGGTAGTAAAAGGTTTATTCTCTAAATGGTTAGGTACTACTTCCACTATTCAGTTAAAAGGAATGGAAGCATTGTTTAAAAAAGCTAATGCTGCTTTTGGACGTGCTGGTATGGACACACAAACTGAGGTGAGAAGACTTACAGATTTAAAAAATGAATACCAAAAATGGGCTTCTGCTAAAGGATTGTCAGGTAAGAATATGTTTGACATGATTAAGAAAAAAGGATCTAATGAATTAATAGATGAATATGATCCAGAATTCTTTAAACAGTTAAAAAGAGCTACAGATAAAAATGTAAGAGATATTATTTGGATAAAAGATAATATTGATGTAGAAGCTTATAGAAAATATCTTGAAGAGAAAAGACAAGAAGAGTATGCAAGAATAGATAATCTTCCTAGACTTGGTACAGAAGAACAAAATGAAGCTGATATAGAAAGAGAGAAATCTAAAACAGCATCTTTATATGATATTACATCACCAAAATCTCTTGGTTGGTTATTATATAGAGAAGCTAAAAAGTTTCCTAAAACTGATTGGCAATCTAAAGAATGGAAAGAGTTACATAAAAAAGATGCTTCTGGTAATTATGTAAACAAACCAGCTCTTGATTTCTATAATTATATTATAGAAAGAAATGAAGCATACGCAGAGATAGGATATATACAAAATGGTAAAGCTAGAACATTCCTTCCTTGGGTGAGAAAAGGACTTTCTGAAAAACTTATATTTGGAGGAAAAATAACTCTTGGAGAACAGTTTCTTAAAAATATTTCTGTAGATGAAGAAGAAGTTGGTCTTGGAAGATTTGATCCTATATCAGGAAAGACAGTTAATAAGATACCAAAGTATTTAACAAGAGAGTTTGAAGAAGATGCGTCAGAAGATCTTTTTAGAACTATGTCTATGTATAATGAGTTTGCTATTAAGTTTCAATATCTAACACAAATTGAAAATCAAGGATTGGCATTATTAAGACTTGAGAAAAACAAACAAGCTATTGCTACATCTCAATTTGGTAAAACGCAAAAGGATGCAAATGGTGAATTAGTTTATATAAATGATAACACAGAGAATTTTAAACTTCTTGAAGATATGGTTAAAGCAATCATATACCAACAAAAGTATATAGAGAGTGAAGCATTTGATCAATTACTTGGTAAGTTTGGTACATTTGGAACAACAATCAATAATAAAATTGGATTTAAGTTATTACCAGAAACCTTAGATGGAAGACAATTAAGTATCAATAAAGCTATTACACAATTAAATAATACATTTCAAGTGACAGCACTTGGACTTAATGTATTATCTGCTTCTTCTAACTACTTTGGTGGTACAATGCAAGGATTAATCAATGCTGGTAAGTATTTCACTAAAGCAGATTATGCATCTATAGAGGCATGGTTGTTGAGTAATAAAATGGCTGGATATATAGATAAAAAGACTGCTCTTGCGGCTCTTGATTATTTTATTCCATTTACAGAGAATTATAATAAACAGGCAGCATCAAAGTTATCTATTAATAAACTAGATGATAATGCTATACAAGATTGGTTAATGATATTAATGAGAAAAGGTGATGAAGCTGTACAAAAAGTAAACTTCTTTTCTTTCTTAAAGAATACAATTGTTGTAGGTGGTGAAGTAGTTAATGCTAGAGAGTATTTAAAAACTACAGATGAGTTTAAAAACTTCTACCAAGGAACACAATCAGAAAGAGATGATAGAGCTACAAAGTTTGAGAAAGCTGTCAAAGATATAGTAAAAGAAAAAGGAGTCTTAAATATCAGTAAAGTGGTTAATGGAGAACTTGTTATTCCTGGTGTAGATAGAAAATCTGATTCTGTAATAGAATTAAGAAGAAAGGTGCAAAGTTTTACAGCAGATGCATTAGGATCTATGACAGAAGAGAACAAACGTTTAATGAACTTAAATGTATATAGTAACTCTTTTATGGTATTCAAGAACTGGATTCCTAGACTAGTTGATGTACGTATGGGTAATGTTAAATACAATGCTGCTTCTGATGCTTATGAATGGGGAAGAACTAGAATGATAGCTAGAATTATATCTGAAGATTTTAAAGGAGCTCTTAGTAATTTAAAAAATTCATTAATTGGTAATGATAAAGGAATGGACTTTATCAGAGAACTATATGAAAAAAAGAGAGCTGATTATAAAGCTGATACAGATAAGGAATTAGAAATGACAGAAGATGAATTCATTGATCTTGTCAGACAAAACATTAAGAATCAATTATTTGATGTATTGACATATGCTTCTTTATGGGCATTATTCTTAGGACTTAAAGCATTAGCTCCAGATGATGATGAAGATCCATTAGTTAAAAACCAATGGAAGTTTGCTCTTAAAGCTACAGATAAGTTTAAAGATGAGATTGGATATTTCTATAATCCTGGAAGTTTAAAAAGTCTTGTAGAAAAAGGAATATTTCCTTCATTAGGTTTATTGGATAACTATGGAAAAGCATTAGGTGGATTCTTAAAAGAATCTTATGCTTTAGGTATAGATGATGAAGATACAGTTGAAAAAAATCAAGTTATAAAATACTGGATGAAAACAAATCCTATAACTAATCAAGCTGCTGGAATGCTTCCAATGTTTTATCCATCACTTGCTAAAGATCTTGGAATAAGAATGCAAGGACAGTATGGTATAAGATAAAAATAAAAATAGCAATAGCTATATTATACCAGTTATTTACCATACATCCTTTCAAAATACATAATTAATAATTAACTTTGCTCATATGAGAACAGCTGCAATTTGCCCAACATGTGCTGTGTATGAAAATGCTTTATGCATTATATACAATGGCCCCTATCTTACTAATATAAAAGTTAATCCTTTAGAGGATTTACAATCTGTATTGGCTAAGATAAATACTAATTTAGTACCATTATCTGGTACCACTGCTCCTACTAGCTCTGCTACATATCTAGGACAAACTTATTTAAATACAGTTAAGTCTGTATTATATTTTGCTAAGTCCGTAGGTACTGGAGCAACAGATTGGAGTGTTGTATTAACATCTCCTATCCCAACACCTCAGTATGCTAACAATTCAACTGCTTTATTTGCTGGCTTAGTTGCTGGTCAAATATATCGTACAGGAGATCTTCTTAAAATCGTTCACTAATAATCTAATCAAATGAATATATTCTGTAAAGCTAGTCCTTGTCCAATCATATTAAATTCGTCTTGCGTATTCTACGAAGGACCAAACTTAGTATGTACTGGTATATATACTAATGAAACCCTTGAATCTGTAATACAAAAAATCAATGCTGCATTATGTTCTGTTAGTGGCACTAGTGGCACTTCTGGTACTTCTGGTACTTCTGGCACTTCTGGTACTAGTGGTACTTCTGGTACTTCTGGCACTAGTGGTGTTATTATATTAGGAGGTGGTCCTTCTTCTTCTGTAAGAATTGGTGTTGGTAATACTTCTGCTGGTGGACATAGTGCTTCATTAGGTGGTAGAAATAACACTGCTTGTGGTAATTGTTCAACAATTAGTGGTGGTGCTTATAATACTGCTTCTAATAATTATTCAACAATAGGTGGTGGTCAAGCTAACGCTTCTTCTTGTAATTTTTCAACAGTTGGTGGCGGTCAAGGTAATAATGCTTCTGGTTATGCTTCAACAATTGGTGGTGGTCAATATAATACTGCTTCTGGTTTTAACTCAACAATTGCTGGTGGAGGTGCACAACTATATTTTGGTAGTAATACCGCACTTGGTTCATATTCGTCTATTGGTGGTGGTAAAACTAACACTGCTTCGTGTGATGGTGCAACAATTGGAGGCGGTACTTCAAATATTGCTTCTGGTTATCGTTCAACAGTTGGTGGTGGATATGGCAGTGTTGCTTCTGGTAATTATTCCTCAATATTAGGCGGTTATACTAATACAGCCTCTCAATATGCTTCATCTGTCGGAGGAGGTAAAAATAATATTGCTTCTAATTATTTTTCAACAGTTGGTGGTGGTTCACAAAATACTGCTTCTGGTTGTTGGTCTGCAATATTAGGAGGGCAACTTAACAACACAAATACTTGTGTAAATGCAATGATTGTAGGAAGTAATATAGTTGCTGACAGAGGTTGTACTACATTTGTAAACAGCTTATCTATCAAAAATATTCCAACTTCTCCTGCTGGTTTGCCAAGTGGTACTGTTTGGAGATTTGGCACATCACTTTGTATAGTAATATAATAATTTTTTTTATATCTTTGTATTTTTAACTTTAATAAATATTTATAACAATGGAAAATTTCACAATTCATATCTTTGGATATGGCGAAACCCAAATCAATTCAAAAGAATTATCAGTAAAAGTATCTACAGATACATTAACTACTGTAACTCCTTTAGTAGAGGCAATCTTTGCTAAAAAACCTGCAGATAACCCAGCGGTTATTTCTCCTTTTCACGCTATCAACATCTTTGGATATAAAGATATTAGATGGGTAGAAAAAGATTCATTCAATGTAAAAGATGATGAAGAATTAAAACCTCTTATTGATGCTTTAATTGCTGAGTTACAAATTTCAAAAGATAACTTAACTACTACTACTACAACTACTGTTGCTGTATAATAATTAGTTTTTTTGTATTAAATGTATGAAAAGGATAAGGTTTTATTAATCTTATCCTTTTTTTGTTTATCTTTGTAACTAAAATCAATTAATTATGAAGAAAAGAATTTTATTTAACTCCTCTCTTCCAAGAGCAGGATCAACACTTCTGCAGAATATAGTTGCAGATAACCCAGATTTCTATTGTACACCTACATCAGGATTTTTAGATCTTCTATTAGGTGCTAAACAAAACTACAATCATGGTCAAGAGTTTAAAGCACAAGATGCTGAACTAATGAAACAAGCTTTTATAGGCTATTGTCATAATGCAATGCATGGATATTTCAATGCTCTAACAGACAAACCTTTTGTCTTAGATAAGAATAGAGGTTGGGGAGTTCATTTACCACTTGCTAAAGAATTCATGGTGGCACCTAAAGTGGTATGTATGATTAGAGATGTACGTGCTGTTTATGCTTCTATGGAGAAAAACTTTCGTAAGAATCCTACACAAGCAAATCACATTCAAGATCCTTCACAATTAGTAGGAACTACTCTTCAAAAGAGAATTAACTTATGGGCTGATGGACCACCAGTTGGTATATCTATGGAGAGATTAAAAGATATGTTTGATCAAGGTATAGATAAAGAAGTTTTGTTTATCAGATATGAAGACCTAATGGACTTTCCTGAACAAGAGATGAAACGTTTCTATGAATATTTAGAACTTCCATACTACGAACATTCATTTGAAACTGTTACACAGCATACACATGAAAATGATGCTATACATGGTATCTATGGAGACCACAAACTAAGACCAACGTTTGAAAGAAAACCTGATGACTTTGAAGAAGTGTTAGGATATGAAATTTGTCAATCAATTAAAAACACATATCCTTGGTTCTTTAAGAAATTTGGATACGTATAAAACAAACCAACATGAATATAATATTTGATATATCAGGAGGCTTAGGGAAGAACATTCTTTCTACAGCTGTATTAAAAGCTATTAAGACACAACATCCTAAAGCAAAAGTAATCGTTCTTACATCTTATCCAGATGTATTTATTGGTAATCCTAATGTGAACAAAGTGATTCAACATGGAACTGTTGCAACAGTCTATAAAGACTATATAGAAAACAAAGAAGCAAAGGTGTTTATCACTGATCCTTACACAACATCAGACTATCTAACAGAATCAAAACATTTGATTGATATATGGTGTAATCTTTTTGGTATTACTTATAACGGTGAACTACCTGAATTGTTTATATCTAAAACAGAAGTGGAATACTTTGCTCCATTCTATCAATTAGAAAAACCTATTATGGTTATTCAACCTAATGGTGGACCATCTGAGCAACCATTGAAATATAGCTGGGTAAGAGATATTCCTTCTCCAGTAATCAATGATGTAATACAACATTATAAAAAAGATTATACAATTGTACATATCAAACGTGAGGATCAAATTATATATCCTGACACAATAGGAGCTCTTGATTCATTCAGAAGTATAGCTGTATTGTTATCTCTATCACAAAGAAGACTTCTTATTGATTCATCAGCTATGCACATTGCTGCAGCTCTTAATCTACCAAGTCTTGTATGTTGGATAGGAACAAGTCCTAAAGTATTTGGTTATGAAATGCATGGTAATATAGAAGCTAATTCTCCAGACAAAGAATTAAACTTTGAGAATCAATACTTGCAAAGAATGCCATTGTTTGAAGATATATCTAGATGTCCATACACAGAACTATCTAGTATATTTGATAGTAAAGACATAATTAAAGCATTGAAATAATGGCAGTATATTGGTTTACAGGACAGCCTTCACATGGTAAGACAGTGTTGGCTAAGTTACTAAAAGAAGAACTAGAAAAATATGGCCAAGTGTTTCATATAGATGGTGATGATCTAAGAGCTCTTACATTAAACAAAGACTTCTCTGAACAGGGAAGAATAGATAATGTTAGAGGAGCTCAAAAGATAGCACACTATTTATATAACCAAGATTATACAGTGGTAGTTTCCGTCATTGCTCCATATAGATGGCAGAGAGAAGAACTAAAAACTATGCTTGGTACAGATCTTGTGGAACTCTATGTTCATACAACCTCACCTAGAGAAAGAGATCATTTTAGTGTCTTTAATTATGAAGCTCCATTAGAGAATTTCATTGATGTAGACACTACAGATGATACACCAGAAGAATCAATTGCTAAAATTTTAAAACTAATATAATGAATTGGAGTAAAAAAACCTACGTAATATCTTCTATGGATCCTAGAAACAATCAGTATGCTATGTTTGTAGGAAGATGGCAACCTTTACACAAAGGACATCAAGAATTATTTCAACAAGCTTTAGATGAAGGTAAGAATCTTTTGATATGTATTAGAGACATTGCACCAGATGATAGAAATCCTTTTACAGCTGAACAAGTAAAGATCACTATTGAAAATCACTATGTAATTCTTGTAGAACAAAATATAGTTAAAGTGATGATTATCCCAGATATCTGCTCTATTGAATTTGGAAGAGGAGTGGGATATGATATTATAGAACACATTCCACCTACAGAAATAGGAGAAATATCAGGCACTAAGGTGAGAGAACAACTTAAAAAAGATGGTAAACTATGAATGTAGAAAAGAAAAGACACATAGCTAAAACTGTAAGCTATAGATTACTTAGCACACTAATTGGATTTGCAATTATGTTAGTTATAACAGGATCATTAAAGGTGGGAGCTGCATTTGGAATAGTAGAACTTCTCTACAAACCTGTACAATATTATATACATGAGAGAGTTTGGTATCGGTGGATTAAATATGGATTAAAAAATTAAAAGAAAACCCTCTATATGAGGGTTTTTATTTGTTCTATTATCATCTGTGGTGTTATACTAGTTTGGCATTCAAATTGTCTATCTGTACCTTCATGAACAGGACACCAATTATAGTTTCCTTTATCAAACTTATATTGTGGATCATTCCAACATCCATGGCATACATTTGTATTCACTGGTCTTAAACATTTAAACTCATGCTCTTTATCAGTAAAGTTACTGATCATAATCACTGGCACATCTAGTGCCCATGCTAACCAGCTTAGTCCACTAGATAGTCCTATAAAGAATCTACTATTGTATATAGTGGTCATAGTGTTAGTCATTGAGTTGTCAAGTAATCCTTGACAGTTGTCAAATGGATTATTCTCTAATGATGTATTGAACACTTTGTATCCTTGATCATGTAGATAGTTAATCACCTCTTGCCAATGCTCTCTGGTCCAGAACTTACATCCTGCTGTAGAATTAGTAGCTATTGAAACTTGTCTCATTGCAAGATGTATTCTACTGTTTACAATCCTTGGTTTGATTTCTATATAAGGAAGACCTAGAATGTTTGTAGCTGTTTGCTGAAGAGGAATTGTATTAGGAAGGACAGGTTCTTTATGATTATTATAGAACCAACCAAGTTTATACATAGCATAGATGTTATTAACAGGAGTTCCTGGTGTAACAAATTCTAACATTGGATATTCTTTTTCAAACAAGAAGTTCTTGAATGTACTTACAATCACCTCACAGTTATGTGCACATCTAAACTCTTCTACATATGGCATCCAAGCTATTGTATCTCCTAGAGATGAGCTATCAAAAGCTATATACACTCTTTTACCTTCTAGATTCAGAAACTTATTATACACTTCCACACCATCTTTGTACACAATAGTTTGCCACTTAGTGTAATATTCTCTACTAAGTTTTATCCAATGGTTGCACTTTATTGTATCATAATGAACTAACTTTTCACCATCATAAAACTCTACAGTGAATTTACTAGTAGATGTTCCTGTTATCTCTAAGAATGGTTGTCCAACGAAGTGTTGTGTTATATTATAATCATTTACGTCATTTTTGTGTGGAATAACAGACATTACATTTTTATATAAGTTTGCATGAATTTTTCCGAAAACTTCAGACGTATTATCTGTGGGAACATCATATTTCATTAGTAGTCCCAGTATTGGAGAGTTTAAGTCTACACTCTTTGTTATATAATTAGTATACATATTTTTATATTGTGAAAGATTTTTAGCTATTATAGGTAGGCCATAACTTACAGCCTCTTTAAGTACGATAGGATTACATTCCCATGTGCTGTTAAACATAAATACATCGGCAGCTAACATAAAATGATGAATATCATTACGTTCTCCCCATACCTTTACATTCTCAGGTAGATCTTTCATTAAAGGTTCCCAGTAGTGTTTGAAATTACCAGCTTGGTTACCTATAAAGTGAAACATTACATTAGGATACTTACGAGCTATCTCTAATCCTTCAGCTTGATTCTTACCAGGAGTCCAAAGTCCTACATTTATAACATGTCTACCACCAAGGCTCATACCTAAAAGTTCTTTATACTGTCTCTTTAATGTCTTAGATACTGGTTCTTTGTCTATAGGATATTCAATCACTTCTTTATATCCATTAAGGCTGGCAAATGTATCTACATGATAGGGAGTACAGAATGCATATGCATCTGGTGTAAACATCTTAGTCTCTGGTACAAAAGATACATCATGACATGTTTCAACTATTCTATATGTTCTATCATCAGAGTATAGCTTAGTGATCATCTCTCTATCCATTCTCTCAGACATTTCATCTATATGGATAACATCAGGATCGAATGCTTCAATATGATTAAACAGTTCTAATTTGTTTTCAAATAATGTAGCAAATTTACCTGCTGGCATCAGATCTCTTATCTTATTTCTTTGTACAACAAAGTCTAAACTGTGACATTGATATTCTATAACAGCTATCTCTACATCTGTATTAGCTCTCAAAGCTTCTATTCTTTTAAGAAGAAACTGAGGCATACCACCTGTAGATAGATGAGGTGCAAGGAACATTATTCTCATAGGTTTAGACATTTTAGACATTATTTTAGACATTATAATAGGATCTTTCTCTCCATGTAAGAATAACAATTGTTCTTTACTCTCTGGTAGTTTAAACCAAGGCTTAACCATTGTTCCCCAATTATTCTCTTCATAAATCTGATCTAGTTTATCAAGACTAGCATTAGTGTAAATATATGGAAGCCCCATATGTATATCATGTTTCCATAGAAGAACATTAAGAATAGTTTCTTCATGATAGGGAGCATAGATTTGTGGACTCTTAAGAACAATAGGATGAACACACATCCAATACCACTCATCTAGAAAGTTAATAGTGTTCTTACCAGCTACAAAGTAACCAGTTTGTCTATATTTATTTCTTTTCTCTTGAGAAATATTAAATAATTGACATGCTGGATATTCTAATGTGTCATGATCAGTAGTTCCTCCTCTACCATTGATAAATAAATAATCATATATACCTTCTACAAAATATGGATGTCCGCATTCAATGTTATACATATCAAATATACTATCTACATATGATGTAGCTACACTATCAGAATCTACGTAACAAACTGTATCAGCAAAGTTCTCGAGAGCATGCTTAACTATAAGAGGTCTTTGAATCAATAGCTTGTACATTCTTGAATCATCTCTATCTATATAAGCTTCTTGCTGCACATCTTCAATATCACACTCCCAGTAGACAGTGTTAGCTCCAGGAACCTCTCTGGGATCATTTAACATATACACTGTAATTGGTACATTGCTCACCTTATTAATACTCTCTACAGCTATACATACAGTGTTATAATAAGATGCATTTGCATATAATATGTACATTTTTTCCTCTTTTATATGTACATCCGTATAATCTTTATTTTTGGATATAGAACTATATGACATGCTTTTTATTTTTAGTAAACAAAGATATAAAAATATATTTATCTTATGCTATATTATGATGGAAATCTATTTTAACTACTTCGTTATTCCAAATATAAATTTTATATTTGCTATATATAAATTGGTATAATCATTGCATGATTACGAATAAACTCCTTAACTCGTATATATGTCATAATAACACCCACACTCTCCCTTATGGAAAACGCATTTGAAAAACAAGTAGAAAAAGAACTTAAAAGCATGGATCAACGCCTATATGATCTAGAGGAGAAAATGACTTCTATAGATACTAAATTGACACAAGTAGTAGACGCAATATTAGGTAATGCATTAACAAAAACAGGAGGATTTGTTGCTGACTTATCTGAACTTAAAGCTAAGATAAAAGATTTAGAAGATAAGATACAGAAGCAAGAAGAATTCAAGAAGAAATTCTCTTGGACTGTAGGTATAATTATTGCAATAGCAGGACTTATACAATACTTATCTATTGTATATAAAAATATAAAAGCAGTATGAGTACAAGAGAAAAGATAGATTTTTATCTAAATAAATGGGTGAGCAGAAAGCTTACTGTATTTTTTGTAGCATCTGTTGGCCTTTTTAGTGGTGTAATTACATCAACTGATTGGGTTATTGTAGCTACATCTTATATTACTATTGAGGGTGTTACAAACATAGTTGAACGGTTAATGAAAGCTAAAATATCACAATAATGCAACTATCAGAAAATCTATCATTAGCAGAAGTAACAAGAAGTGAAACAGCAAAAAGATTTGGGATAAGCAACATGCCTACTTCTGAACACATTGAAAACTTTAAAAAGTTAGCTGAAAACATTTTTCAACCTATTAGAAAACATTTTGGAAAACCTATTCATATCTCGTCAGGATACAGAAGCAAAGCTCTTAATCAAGCTATTAAGGGAAGTTTAACCAGCCAACATTGCTCAGGTGAAGCCATTGATATTGATATGGATGGTAGTGCAAATGGTATAACCAATAAAATGGTATTTGATTTCATTAAAGATAATTTAGTTTTTGACCAATTAATTTATGAATTTGGAAATAAGATTAATCCTGATTGGGTTCATGTATCTTACGAATCTAACGGTAAGCAACGTAAACAAGTTTTAAAAGCTATTAAGCAAGGAGGAAAAACAAGTTATATACCATATAAGTAAGTAATGATAAACATTCTAAATTATTTAAAAGAACAGTACTTAGCGGTGATCATCACCGTTGTTTTGATATTCTTTACACTTTCAGAACAACAGAAAAATAATGTTTTATTGAAACAAGTTGTTGTATTAGAGAATAAGATATTAGTTCTTAAAGAAAAAGATCGTGAGTCTAGTAGAATAATAGATAGCTTATCTAGAGTGGACACACTCATAGTTAATAGAATTAAAATCATCAAACAAAAAGAATATGTACAAATTAGGATTATTGATAGCTTGCCTGTTAGTGGGCTTCAAAGGTATTTCACAGATAGATACGAAAAAAAATGATTCTGTCGTTACCCTTAGTGAAACTATTTCTAGGAAGGTTGTTTCTGATCTTGTACGTTATGATTTTGCTAAGAATGTTCTCAAAGAGCAAGAGATAAGAATCAAGAATTATCAAACTAAAGAGATTCAATTTAAGAATCAATTAGATATAAAGGATTCTATCATATTTCATCAAAAGAATATAATTGGCATTCACAAAGAGATAATCAAAAGTAAAAAACCTTTAGAGATCCATGGATATGTAGGTGTACAATCAATTCAATTCAGATTGGTAGAACCTATGTTGTATACAAATATAATGTTTGAGTTTCCTAAGTTTAGTGTAGGAGCTCAATACTACGTACAACCTAACAATCCTAGTGGATATGGGATTATTCTAGAATATAATTTATTTTAACATGGCAAAACAAACCAACAACTCTTCAGAAAAGAAGGTAAAAATCAAAGTGAGCAGACCAGGTGTGCACGCTAAAGCTCAGACATCTAAACTTAAATCTTCTAAGAATTACAAGAAGCTTTATAATGGACAGGGGTAATGGATTGGGAATTAACATTCGCTCTCTATTGGCCTCACGATAGATTTGCTGTAGGATGGGATGTTCTACATGCTGATGAAAAATATAATTACAACACATATACATTGTATATAGGGATACTTACAATAACATTAGATATATCATAATGAAATTACCATTGATACCACTAGATAAAGCAAACCATTTCATATATGGATTTGTTATTTTCATATTATCAAATATAGTACTTAATGATGTACATTCATTACTTGTAGTATTTATATTTGCAATAGGTAAAGAAATAAAGGATCAAGTAGTTTACAAAGGATTTGACTACAAAGATTTATTAGCAACACTATTACCAGGAATCATATTAACACTAACTAATTTAATTACTTACATATAATTAAATCAATTATTTTATTTTAACAAGACACATTGTATATAAAAATAAAACTTATATCTTTGATATTTAAAAACTTATAAATTATGGCAATACCATCTAAACAAATAGGTTGGGGAACAGAATCCAATCTCTTATGGCAAATCGCTAAACAGATACAATATTTAACACAAGTAACAGGAAACATTACTCCTGCTCCTGGTGGATCAGGTCCATTTGAATATAATGCTAACGCTACTGGTATAGAGCCAGTGTTAGGCACAAATGATGCAAGTGGATATTTTGCAACAATTGGCGGTGGTGCTAATAATACTGCATCTGATTATTATACAACAGTTGGAGGAGGGCAACAAAACTTTTCTACTGGATATGCCTCAGTTACAGCTGGAGGTATATATAATAAATCATGTGCTACTGGCACATTTGTTGGGGGAGGTAATTATAATATCGCTAGCCAATCTTTTTCAGTAATAGTAGGCGGTCAAACCAATACATCCTCTAATGTTTATGCTACGGTAAGCGGGGGAAATAAAGGCGTATCTTCTGGGCAATCAGCAACAGTTGGGGGTGGGTGTTATAATGTTGCCTCTGGTTCTAAATCCACAGTTGGTGGTGGTCTTTGTAATACTGCTTCTAGTGATTATTCAACAATAGGTGGGGGTCAATCTAATACTGCTTCTTGTGATTTTTCAACAATTGGCGGTGGTTCATATAGTATTTCTTCAAATACTTATTCAACAGTTGGTGGGGGTTATCGTAATACTGCTTCTGGTTTTTCTTCAATAATTGGTGGGGGTCAATCTAATACCGCTTCTTGTAATTATTCAACAGTTGGTGGTGGTTTACAAAATACTGCTTCTAATTTTTATTCAACAGTTGGTGGTGGTTTACAAAATACTGCTTCTAATTCTTATTCAACAATTGGTGGTGGTTTAAGTAATACTGCTTCTGGTTGTCTTTCAACAATTGGTGGTGGTTTTAGTAATACTACTTCTGGTTATTTTTCAACAGTTGGTGGAGGAGTAGGTAATATTGCTTCTAATTATCATTCAACTATTAGTGGTGGTTATAGTAACAATGCTTCTGGTTCTACTTCAACAGTTGGTGGTGGTTGTAATAATATTGCTTCTGGTAGTCGTTCAACAATTGGTGGTGGTTATGGAAATACTGCTTCTAATTATTATGCAACAATTGGTGGTGGTATTTGTAATACTGCTTCTGCAAATTATTCAACTATTAGTGGCGGTAGGTCAAATAATGCTTCTCAGAGTTATTCAACAGTAGGTGGTGGTATAAGTAATACTGCTTCAGGTTATGATTCAACAATTAGTGGTGGTTATAGTAATAGTGCTTCTGGTTCTTGTTCAACTATTGGTGGTGGTTATTTAAATACTGCTTCTGGTGGTCATTCAACAATTAGTGGTGGTATTTGTAATACTGCTTCTGCAAAGTATTCAACTATTAGTGGCGGTAGGTCAAATAATGCTTCTCAGAGTTATTCAACAGTTGGTGGTGGTATAAGTAATAGTGCATCTGGCAATTATTCAACAATTAGTGGTGGGCAAAGTAATACTGCTTCTAATTATTATTCAACAGTTGGTGGTGGTAAACAAAATACTGCTTCTAATAGTTATTCAACAGTTGGAGGAGGTTATAGCAATATTGCTAGTGCTAATTTTTCTGGTATTTTAAGTGGACGATATAATTTAGCTTCTGGTAATAGTTCAGCAATATTAGGAGGGCAATATAACATAACAAACTCTTGTGCTTGTGCAATGATTGTCGGTTCAAATATAACTGCGGACAGAGTATGTGCTACATTTGTAAATAACTTATCAATTAAAAACATTCCAACTGCAAGTGCTGGTTTACCAAGTGGTTCTGTATGGAGTAATTTAGGAATATTAAATATTACACCTTAATAAATAAAAATCATGGCAATACCATCAAGACAAATAGGTTGGAGTACACAAAGTAATCTTCTATGGCAAATATCAAAAGAATTAGAAAGGTTAATATGTGTAACAGCTGGTGGTTGTACTACTACCACTACCACTACTACTTCTGCTCCTGTATAAAGAATAAATTAAAACCAACTACATTATGAAAGATTTAAAATTTGTCCAGGCTTGTCCTAGCGATATTTATTACACATGGCAAGTGCACATGTGGTTAGAGAGTTTAAAAGAGATAGGACATAGCGATAAAGCTATATCAGTAATCTTCACTCCTAAAGGAAGAGAGAATAAAGACAAGTGGAAACAGATAGAAGACCTGTATCCAGAAGCAGAGTTTCATTACTATGCTGATGAAGATAATTTAAATCGATTGTTAGGAGTCTATATTCCTGTTCTACGTCCTTATGTTCTTTGGAAACATTTCAAGAAACATCCAGAGTTAAAAGAGAAAGCAATCTTCTATTGTGACTCTGACATTCTTTTTATGAAGGATTTCAATCTAGATAAATTCTTAGAAGATGATGTGAATTATCTATCTGATACAAATAGTTATATCAATGCTAGTTATTTTGATAGTAAGATACATCAAGTGCTACCAGAGAAGCTAGAAGAATACAAGAATAGAGATATCCTTGCAGAGATTGCAAGTGTTGTAGGAATAAGCAGAGAAATCTGTGAAGCTAATAATGATCATTCAGGAGGAGCACAATATCTATTAAAGAATGTAGATGGTGACTTCTGGAGTAAGGTGATGAATGATTGTATTCTTATAAGAAGTTATTTACAAACTGTGAATAGAGAATTCTTTAAAGATGAGAACTCAGGATACCAAAGCTGGTGTGCAGATATGTGGGCTGTCTTATGGAATATCTGGTTTAGAGAACAAGAAACAAAAGTGGTGCCTGAATTAGCATTTGCTTGGGCTACAGATCCTATATCAAAACTTGATAGTCATACAATCTTTCATAATGCAGGAATAGTTTCTGAAACAGGAAATGGATACCCAGCTTTTTACAAAGGAAAATATCATCAAGGAACTGATCCTACAAAAGATCCTAACCTAGATATGATTCTTAATGATGAGAATTCTAAAAAGTATTGCACGTGGTTCTATGCAAATAAATTAAATGAACTGAAACAAAAACATAACCTAAACTATTAACCCTAAATTAAAAAAACAAATGGGAAGCATTAATTCAAGACCCTTGAAAGCTTTTGTTCGCTATGATGGTAGCGGACGAATAGTTGCAGGAAGCTTAATCCTTAGAAAAAATAAGCCAAAGGTAGGTAAGTGGAAAGAAATACAAGCATATGAATGCTGTAATTTTACTACCACAACTAGTACAACATCTGTAGCACCAACAACAACTAGTACAACAACTGCATCTCCTGCTGCACTTGGTAATTATTTAGTTGATGTATATGCTAGCAATACTTGTAGTTCCCCACTAGTAACTAATTCACCTGCTGTAATGGTAACTACTCCTGTAATAGTTGGTAAGTGGTATACTGATCCTTTTGGTCCTGGATTTGAACTTTATATTGTTAGTACAGGTGGTTCTGGAGTTACTACAGTTTCTACATTAACAAATGAAAGAGATAATTGTACTCCATAATTAAATCAAATAGAGCACATTTTTATGGTGTGTTCTGTTATAAAATAAAAAACAATGAGAAATAATAATAATAAGCTTAAAGCTTTTGTACGTTTTGATGGTTCAGGACGTGTAGTATCAAGTAGTTTAATTGTACAAGCATTTAAACCGAAGGTGGGTAATTGGAAAGAGATAGATGCTAAGGAGTGTTGTAATCCTTCACCTACAGTGTTAACATATACTATTACTCTTCCACAAGAATTTCCTATAGACGATGTTTCTGTTGCAATGAATTGTAATGGAGAAGAAACATATGGTTATACAAGTGAAACTGCTGCAAATATGAGTGAATTAATAACAATACTTAACACTAATGATAATGTTAATATATTTGGAACATATATAGCTTTAGATGAAACAACTGTACAATTAACTGTTCCTTATTCAGTTCAGTATACAATATGTCCTACAGGTATTGAATTTAGCTTTAACATTTTTCGAGACTAATAAAAACTAAATAACATGGCACTTAAATCCCTATTTCCAGAAGAAATGATGGAATCGAAAGGAAGTTCTAGTTTAACACTAGAAAGCATAGCTGGGAAGCTAACATACTTTCATGAGCAGTTACATCTGTTACACTGGCAATCAACTTCATATGCAGAACATAAAGCTCTTGGAAAATTGTATGAATATGTGCAAGATTTCAAAGATGGTGTGGTAGAAAAGATTATGGGCTATACAGGAAAAAGACCTGGAGCTTATAAGATAGAACCTCTTGGAGCAGCTAATGCTACATCTGTTGTTTCTGAACTCATGAGCTTTGCATCATCATTAAAAGAATACGGTGAAAAGAATGCTTTCCACGATGTATGTAATCTAGCAGATGCACTATCAGGAGAAGCGGCAAAAACAAAATATCTATTAACATTATCATAAAATAATATGCCTACATTCATAAAAACAGGTTTTTGGGAGAAAACAAAAAAAGGATATAGAGAATGGTTAAATCTTGATCAATTTGTAGAAAGTAAAATACCTACTCCTACATATAAAGTGTTCACTGCTTTATTAACACAGAGTGGTGGGGATGATCCAATAAGTGTTGCTGGAGATGGAGAACAAATAGTTTTAGGGTTTACTTATTATATAGATACAAATCCAGACAATTTTGATTTAACTATATATGGAGCTCCTAATAATAATGTAGGAACTTATTTTATAGCAAATCAAACAACATATTTAACATATACAAATTCTTTACAACTATTAGGAAACACAGGTGCTCCAGTAGCAACAGTATTAGAGAACACTATTGGGAATGTGTGGTTTAGTTTTGAAAGTGATGGAAATTACGGAGTTAATTCAAGTGGGTTATTTACTGTTGAAAAAACTGCGTTATTTATTGGTAATACTGTAGTTTCTACAATAAGTCAAAATGTAATCTTTTCAACACCTGCTTTGGATAGTTTTGCTATAATATTATCTTCTGGAAATTTACTTGAACAATCTTTAACAAATGGAGTATTATCCTCTACCCCAATAGAAATAAGAGTATATAACTAATGGAGATAAACAGAAAACACTTCCCTAAATTGATGCAAGATAATGATGAAACATTCCTTGCACATTTGGAAGGTGTAATTTCTTCTGTTGATGAACTTTGTAGCTTAGAAATAACAAAGAGTTTAGATTCATACAAATTTCGTATAGCCACAAGTCTTCCTAAATATAACAATATGCTCATAGAAGAAATATTAAAGTTCTGTAATATGTTCAAGATGAGAATCGATATGAGTAAGA
>Ga0209492_1000022_pt1 | contig 51272 bp, 59 predicted proteins | sample PPLLak12cMay2015_FD_187253 | JGI IMG/M metagenome (GOLD analysis project Ga0209492, IMG submission 187253) | Freshwater sediment microbial communities from Prairie Pothole Lake near Jamestown, North Dakota, USA - PPLs Lake P7 Core (1) Depth... | ecosystem: Environmental > Aquatic > Freshwater >... | reverse complement strand
TCTCTATTAATAAGTTAGTACTGAACTCTATCTCTTCTATGGTCTGCTTGTGCTTGTCTAGGAACCACTGTGGGAACTCAATCGCCACTAGTTCAGGACTCACATCCTTGTGCTCAAATGACGATGGCACAAAGAAGGGTTTACTTCCGTGTGCCAACGTGATTGAGTCATGACCTAACTGCCTTCTATATTTTTGTAGTATCATCTATCTCGCTAAATATTTGTTCCGTAATCCAATCACTAGTCAGGGCTTGTTCTAGTATGTCATAAGCCTCGTCGTCTGTGCACTCGTGATTATTTTTTACATCGTCGATGTGCCATAGGTTGTCTACAAAGAAACCCGCTTCTCTAAGTATAGCCTTCGCTTGTTCTATTTTATCCATTGTGTATAGTTTTCGTAAATGTTAGTTACTAATTCGTCGAAGGTTAAACTCGGCGACGATATGTTTGGAGCATGCTCCTTAATAATGGAGGTCACTTGTTCCAATGTTGGAACCTCGTCCTTGTACGTGTCAGCGATGTGCTGATAGATTGATTTTTTCATAGTAAATATATTTAATGGTTAATACACCCACTAGGGGTGTTTCGTCCAATCAGGACTCGTCAGTTAACCTAGTACCACTTCTCGTTTATATAGGCTATTAGTAAGCCACCAAAAAATATAGCACCGTATATTACAAGTACTAATAAAATAAAGTCTGAATCTTTCATTATATAATAGATATTAAAGTTATAAATACTGCCCATAGTACTAGGGCAAGTCCGATGTCTTTTAGGTTCTGTCCCATGTTATCTGTAGCAGTTAGGAGTTAGTAAATGAATTGTTACTGATAGCACTAGTACTATCGTCCAAAATAAGATGTCTTTCATGTTAAATATATTTAAACGTTTCGCCATTCTGTGGCTCATCAGTAAGGATACACATCCTTATACGTTTCATGTCTGTCTCTATTCGAGGAGCTCATGGTCTTCGGACTTCACGAAATCTATATCGCTTATTCCAGAGTAGACTTACCCGCAGTTATAGTCATGTCGACTTGCATCCAGAGTCTTTACAAATTTTCTACCCTTTCAACACTGCAAACATACGACAACTATCAATTACAATCCTAATTAATTAACAAAAGTTTAACATTTGGCTCGTTTTTATTGGGCTCAGAAGCTATACAATTTTAACAAATATACTAAGTTGTTGATAACGTGTGAGTTACGAGATATTGCGATTTTTTATATATAAGTACACGCGCGTGAGGGGACTTGGTTTATTGCTCGTGTGAGGGTATCTGAGCACAAAATAGTACTATGCATAACACAGTAGGTGTTCCCTGGGTTTAACATGCCCTCCAGGAATGCATTAATTCATACCAAAATGTAACGAAAACCTCGGGAAGCCCCTAGAATGTAAAGTTGCCCAAAATAATGTAAAGTTTTTTTTTTCTTTACATCGCGCTAGCCCTTGGTATCATTGGTCTAAGCCTAAAAAATGTAAGAATGTAAACTTTACTCCCTTCTTCACAGCGAAAAAAAAAGTATAATATATATATATTTATATAGGCTGTATATAGGGTATAAACCCGCATTTCTACATTATACTACGTAATCGTAGTGATACTGTGGGCTCACACGATGTAACGGTTCCAAATACATTACATTTGGTTTACATTTCCTTACATTTATTTAGTCATTACATACATTGTCATGGCTTACACACCGAAATAACGGGAGACATGGAGCATCTACCAACGTGGCGGGATACCCACCAGGTTCACGTGTGGTCTGAAGAGGTACCCACCTGGCACCCCAGGAAAAGCCTAGAAATCTGGAGGGAAATCCTGCTTTTTGGTACCCCACCCCTCGAAAAAGAATCGGTTTCCATTTTGGACGGCTCACGTGATCTGAATATATAACCCTGAGCTTAAATTTTTATGACATATTTTTTTAACCCCGTTATTATTAAAACAAAATTGTTGTATCTTTGTAAAAAAAATTATGGAAATAGAAGTCCAGAACAGATTTAACATCGGTCCATCTATAGGGTGGGGATTCTATCCGATAGACGAAGATTATGACGACAACGAGTTGATCATTTATTTAACATTTATAAGTATACATTTCAGATGGGTATAAACAAGAAGATGCCAGTTCAAGAGATTGGTCTGTACAGGATGGCAAAAGAGAAAAAGGCCATGCACGAGAGAAAAGAGATTGTAGAGGAGTCTATGATGATGGCTAGCGCCATGGCAATGTCAAAGGAGATGAAGGCTCCTATGCACAACATCATAATGAAGAAGAAGAAATGATAGAAAAGAAAAAACCTCAGACAGGTGGATCCCTTGGAAATATATACACGGGTCCAGCTAAAACTAATCCAGGAGTGCTAAAGGCTAAGGCAGATAAAGCAAATCTTGCTAAGAAGAAGAAATAAGTTCATCGACGAAGGAAATCGAGAAACGCATAGCTTAAATGTTATGCGTTTTTTTTGTATATTTGTCGCATATTAATCAAATTAAATAAACATGAGAACATTTTTAGATCGTCTTATAACAGAAAAAGACGAATTAGAAGACAAGTTAGATAAGTTGAATAGTTTTATTGCAAACAATAGTTTGTTTAGCAAGTTAAGCGATTATGAAAAAACACTTATGGTGATTCAACTTAATAACATGATGCAGTACAGTTACATATTAGGAGAAAGAATTAAATTAAATTAAATGGAAGAATTTGGATACAGTCCCAAGGAACTACTGTTCGACGAGGAAGGAAGATCAAAACTAATTACAGGCATAACTACAATTGCCAAGGCGGTTAAGAGCACGCTAGGACCAAGGGGTCGTACGGTTCTAATCGAGTCACCGAACCATACTCATGGTATCACAGTTACAAAGGATGGGGTAACGGTTGCTAAGTCAATCTTCTTGCTAGACCCAGTGGAGAACCTGGCAGTCAAGATGATGAAAGAAGCCGCAGACAGGACAGCCACCAGTGCTGGAGATGGAACCACGACAGCTATCGTGCTTACGGAGGCCATCGTGAGACAGGGACAGGAGCTCTTGAACGAGAAGCACAACGTGACGGAGGTAATCAAGAACATCAACAGTGTTTCTAACGGTATCATCCACAGCCTGGAGAGATCATCCAAGAAGGTTAGCGGTAAGACTCTTCACAACGTGGCATCCATCTCGGCTAACAACGATAACGAGATAGGTAAGATCATTTCTAATGCGTACACTAAGGTTGGTAAGAATGGGATCGTAACGATTGAGAACTCACAGACGGCTGAGACCTACTCAGAGTTCACCAATGGCATCAAGATCGGAAGGGGTTACACCTCGAATATGTTCGTGAACGACTTCAAGAACGACGAGTGCATCATGGACGACGTGCTGGTACTTGTTACAGACCAGGAGATCTCCAACATCCTGTCGATTGAGAACGTGTTGAAGACGGTGATACAGGAGAACAAGAAGCTACTGATCATTGGGCCGTGCAACCAGAACGTGATCAACACACTGGCAGTCAACGTGGTGAAGAACAAGCTGAAGTTCTGTAACATTGCACCACCAGAGTTCGGTTACAAGATGAACGAGCTGATGAGCGACATCGCGCTGTCTTTGGGTGCGAAGTACTTCTCGGAGAGCACAGGGGACGACCTTAGCCTGATATCAATCGAGGATTTAGGTAGAGCAGAAAGGATCATTATAGGAAGGGACTCATCATCCATCATCAAGCCAGAGAGCAAGCAGCAGGACGTAGACGACAGGGTAAGCCAGCTTTGGGTAGCTCACGAGGCTGCGCAGAAGAAGCAGGACAAGGAGTTCATCAAGAACAGGATTGCCAGCTTGACGGGTAGCATCGCTGTTATATACGTTGGAGGGAACTCGGACCTGGAGCAGAAGGAGAGAAAGGACAGGGTAGACGACGCGGTATGCGCTGTCAGGTCTGCTTTGGAGGAGGGAATCCTTCCAGGAGGAGGTTTAGCCTTGTTCAACGAGTCTTACAGGATCATTGTAGACGCTGATGACATGATAGAGGACATCAGTGCAGAGCAGTACGTAGCTATGCAGATCATGGCCAGGGCGATACAGGCACCTCTGCTGCAGATACACGAGAACGCAGGCAACGACGGGTACGAGATCATGACTGGATGTGCATCAAACACCAACACGGGGTACGACGTCAAGAATGACCAGTACGGTAACATGTACGACATGGGGATCATAGACCCGCTGAAGGTTACGAAGAACGCGCTGAAGAACGCTGTCAGTGTGGCCACAACAATACTTAGTACTAACGCAATTATAACAATGACACGAGCATAATGGAAGCAACAACAGGAGGTTATAAAGAAGAAGAAGAGGCATTAGAGTCTTTGGAAAATCTAAAAACAAAATATGTAGTCATGAAAGATTACGAGAGAGCTTCTAAAGTAAGAGAAGTTATTAAATCAATAACAGGGAAAACACTTATTGAAAGGTTACAACAAGAAGACGACGAATTATCTGAAAAATTACGTAAGATAGACGACTTTATTGAAAACAATCCTGCGTATGAATTTGTAGGAGATATTCAATGGGTATTATTAGATGCTCAAAGGAACGCTATGATTTCATATTTACATATTCTTCAGCATAGAATTGGAGATTTAATACAAAAACAATAATGGAAACAACAATCAGCAACGGATCATTACTTTATGGTAATGGCACAGGTACAACGAGTTGGCCTACACCAGAGAAAAAAATGAAACAAGTAAAGGTTGCAATATTTTTCGTAACAAGGGATGAAAATTACGATATAATAGACTCTGCGTTTGATCAGGAGGTATGGGTTTGTCAAAAGAAAGGGGTATCGCTAGAGGCCGCCACAATGAAGCAGCTAGGGTACGTAATAGATCCAGACTTAAAGATTATAAGAGAGGTATTATCAATAACAATATAGTATGCAACCAATAAATAAATACCTAGTAATCAACACAATAGAAGAGCAGATGAGGACCCAGTCGGGTCTTCTGCTCACTGGAAACGAGACAGAACAGTTCAGGTACAAGAAGGGAGAGGTTGTGAAGCCTGGAACCAACGTGGACTGCGTGAAGGAGGGAGACATAATCTACTACGACAAGAACGCTGGGTACACGATGCTGGTAAACGACATCAAGTACACCGTGATCATGGAGAGAGACATCGTGGTTGTCCTCTAGATCTTCTGATCTTCTATATCCCTGAGCCTCTTGAGCTCCTTACGCGTACGATTCATCTTACGAATAATGGGCCTGGTGGCTCTCTCGGTATATGACGCGTCGGTCCTGAACATTGGGTTAGAGACTGGGTTCTCTGAGACGTGAACCTTGAGCTCGATCTTCTCGTATATGTCTGTTATAACCCTGCGAGTCTTGTAGGAGGCCTCGTACAGGGCAGCCTCACCGTTCTTGTTCGGCCTCCATAGCGTGATCCACCCGTCGGCAATCATGCGCTTGAATCGGTCCTTCTCCCAGGTGAGTCCAGACTCGAACTCCCAGAACTGCCTGTGACGGAAGTACTGCTCGCTGTAGACGAACAGTAGGATGTCTATGTCGGAACTGCTTAGGTTGTACTTGTGACGAATTAGCGTCTTTATTGCCCTCCAGTACTTGAGGTAGTCTGCGTATGGCTTGTATTTCATTTGATTTATTATTATTATCTTTGCAAAGATAAAACATTTATGATGGCAAAAACAGCGGCTTGGACCAGAAAAGAAGGAAAGTCAGCATCGGGTGGGCTTAACGAGAAGGGAGTCGCCTCCTACAGGAAGGAGAACCCAGGAAGTAAGCTGAAGATGGCAGTAACAAAGAAGCCGTCAGAGTTAAAGGCTGGTAGCAAGGATGCGATGAGACGCAAGTCATTCTGTGCACGAATGTCAGGGATGCCAGGACCGATGAAGAAACCAAACGGAGAGCCAACAAGAAAGAAACTAGCTTTAGACAAATGGAACTGTTAAAGAGAAAAGACGGGAGCACCTCCAAGAGAGGACTCTGGGACAACATCAGAGCAAACGAAGGATCTGGAAAGAAGCCTACAAAGCAGATGTTAGAGCAAGAGAAGAAGATCAAGAAGAAAGCAAGTCAGTACGAGTCAGCGAAGTCGTTGAACGGAAAGATGTCATACCTAAAAGGAAATGTTAAAAAAGGGAAGTAGTCAGAAGGTAATATCTTCTAACATAAGAACAGAGATTAAGAGTGGAAAACCTAGAACTCAGGCAATAGCAATCGCCCTGTCTAAAGCAGGTAAAACAAAGAAAAAATGAAAAAAGTAGCAGCAAAGTGTTCGTCTAAGATGACTAAAAAAGAAGTGAAACCAGTTCAGAAGAAAGAGAAGTTTGACTTCATGAAGATGATCGCGAACAAGAAAAAATAATGCCAGGAAGGACAGCCAAATACTACGCAGCTAACCCAGAGGCTAAGAAGAGGCACAACGACTACCAGAAGGAGTACAACAAGTCTCCTGATCAGGTAAGAAAGCGTGTTGAACTTAACGCTGTGAACAGGAAACGTGGGACCTATGGTAACGGGGACGGACTAGACGCTAGCCACACTAAGGGTGGCATAGTAATGAAGAAGGCGTCATCGAACCGAGGATCAAAGAGCGCGATGCCTGGAGACAAGAGAGCAAGAGGAACTAAAAACAAATAAAAAAATGGCATACAAGAGAGGATTACCTACATTTAACAAGGATACAGAGATAGTTGGAAACCCAAAGGGATACGAGAAGGAGACTTCTCCGTTAAAGACTGGTCCTTATGAAAAAAAATTAGACACGGTTGGTTCTGGATCTACTAGAACAGTTCGTATGATATCTGGATCTGGAGAGGTTCTAGGTCAGGAGAGACTTGGAACTACAGCTGCAAAAAAATTAGCAGAGAAGTACGCAAAAGAGAAGGAGTACACAAAACAAAGAAGAACCATTAGTAAAGAGTTCTTAGAGTCAAGAGAGATGACAGGAAAGGTTGCTAAAAAAAAGAAATAGTATGCTACTAGGAGACAGAATAGAACAGATAACAACTGCAACTGGAATAAAAACAGTTGTAGAGAAGGTTGCCAAGGCAGCGAACAAGGACTGTGGATGCTCAAAGAGAAAAGAGGCGCTAAACAATCCAGATCTATTAATTAACAAAATATTAAAGTAATGGCATATCAAAAATTACAGCAGACTAGAGCTAAAGATGTAGTAAAGTCTGACACAGTAGACATAACAACCCCAAGCGCAGAAGGTGGACTATCGGTAGAACCTTGTGTACTTTACACAGGATCAGGCGGTACGATTCGTGTGCTTACAGCAGGAGGAGACGACGTGACGTTGGCATCAGTTCCAGCAGGAGTTGTTCTACCAATACAGATAGTTAGAGTATTCTCATCAACAACAAACGCAACTGGTATGGTTGCCCTATGGTAAGATGAGCAGGGAGCAGATAGACGTAATACTGAACAAGTTTATAAGCAGAAAGCTACTAGTTTTTGCAATAGCTTGTATGGCACTATTCGCAGGTGACCTAACGTCTCAGGACTGGGTTGTTATAGCAACTGCATATATTAGTATTCAAGGATTCACGGACATAGTAAAATCACTGAAGAGCTAATGGAATCAACTAGGCTATACATAATAAACTCGTTAACATTCTTTATTACGTTTACAAACATTGAGAACACACTGAAGATACTGTTGCTGTTATTATCTATTATATACACTGCGGTTAAAATTTACGAAATATTTAAGAGAAATGAAGATAGAGGTAAAGAGACTACACAGGACAGAGAACTCGACGATAGGTGAGCTAACAATTGACGGAAAGTTTGAGTGCTATACACTAGAGGATAAGGAGAGAGATGTTAAGATAAAGGGAGAGACCGCTATTGCTAAGGGGACGTACAAGGTTATAATCAACCAGTCAAACAGATTCAAGAAGCTGCTACCATTACTAATAAACGTTCCAAACTTTGAGGGTGTGCGTATACACCCTGGTAACTCAAACCACGACACAGAGGGTTGCATACTTGTTGGAATGAATAGATCAGTTGACTACATAACAAAGTCAAGGAAGGCCTTCGACTCTTTGTTTAAAAAGATGCAGAAGGCAAAGAATATAACCATAACAATATCATGACAAGTCATAACAGGAACTACATGTACTTCTGGATATGTATTTTAATATCAACATTAGTAGTGGTGCTAACGTCGTGTTCTTCCAGGAAGGTAGTGATAGATGAGGTTAGAAAGGATTCTGTGTCGCATATATCGACTAAAATTGAGACAGATATAGTCTCTAATGTAGAGAATAAAAATGATATCATAACTGATGAGTTTACTATAACTCCACTAGACACGTGCAAGGACATAGTAATAGACGGTAAGGTTTACAAGAATGTTACTATTAACTATAAAAAGACAAAAGACAGGTCTGTATATACTGAGAAAAAGATAGAGTCTAAAATCGAAGATAAACAGCACTCTATAAAAATTATAGAGAAGACAAAGAAAAAAGAAGTTGAAAGGAAGTCTTTCAGCTTTATCTGGATAATAATAATATCATTTATAATAGTAGTATGGCTAAACAAACAGTATCTATTAAGTCTGTTAAGAAGGATATAAATAGACCAGGGATTCATTCTAAAAATTCATCGTCTAAATTAAAATCTAGTAAGAACTACAAAAAATCCTATAAAGGACAAGGAAGATGACAAAAATAAGTGTTTATAATATAGATGAGTACGTAACGGCAGACGACAAGTGGATAGGAACGGACGTAAACACGTATAATAAAACAAAGAACTTTACTCCAAGGAAGCTATCACATTACTTTAATAACAACCAGGTAATAAACACTGGGGTAGATCTACTGTACAAGTACTTCACAATAACTCCACCAGAGACAAGGCCTACTGGAACACTGTCATTTGAGACAGAGATAGGACAGACGGTTAATTTTTCTGCTATAAGCACATTCTTACTAAGTAAGACTACACTAAAGGGAAATGATGTAGTAGAGTTCCTTAACTTCTTAGTAGGAACAAATGTTTTGCTTTACAAGGCTAAGAATATAAATATATTTGGAAGCTACAAGATAGTTTCTGTAGATGAGTACCTACCAGAGCCTAACTTCCTTGTTGTAAACTTAGACTTTAAGGATGGAAACGGGTTTATAGAGGAGGACGAGGACTACATGATATCTGTTATTGATATTAATGTAGGAGATGACTTGCAGAACTTACAGCAGGTTACAGATGAAGGATCGACTACAACAAATCCTATAACTATTACTGTTGGAGATGGAGGAGCAAATGGTATTACTTCATTTTCATCTCAAGGATATGGTATCAAAGGAGAATCAAGTGAATTCGCAGGAGTTTATGGAGTTGCAGTATCGACAGGAGTTTATGGAGAGGGTTCAATAGGAGTTTATGGAGAGGGTGCAACAGGTGTAAAAGGGATTGGAACATATTATGGCGTAGATGGAAACAGTTATGATGGAGCAGGTGTTTTTGCATCAACTGACATAGGAATTGGAGTATCTGCTGTTTCAGAAGCTACTGGAGTTGGATTATATGCTTATTCAACTTCAGGTAAAGGAATTGAAGTATATGGAAATGGAACAATATCTGTTGATGTTAATTTAGGAAGTACAAATAAAGGAGTTGTTATAGATAGTGGAACTTCGTCAACAGGAAATCCCATTGAAGTAAACAAAAATGGAGTTAATAAATTAACAGTAAATCAAGCTGGGGATATCACTGCGAATTCATTTATAAAAATAGGCGGAACAGGGACTAATGTTCTATTAGATAATGGATCCACCGTGGCGTTATCCTCTATTGGGGGAAATCAAAATCTTCAAGAGGTTACTAACTTAGGAGCAAGTACAACAAATGCAATAATTTCTCAAGTTAGTGGAAGTTCAAGTGCTATCACAGGACAATCTTCATCAGGTAAAGGTATTTTTGGAATTTCTGATAGTGGAATAGGTGTTAATGGATATTCTTCAACAGGAATAGGTGTTCAGGGATATTCAGAAGAAGGAGTAGGTGCAAGTTTTGACACTGACTCAGCTACTGCTAACATTGCTAATTTTAAAAAATCAGGAGTAGTAAAAGCATCTATTAATAATGCTGGAGAATTAACTGCTCAAAAATTAATAAAAGAGGGAGGATTCGACTTTCAATTTTTAAAAGCTGACGGATCAGTTGATAATAACACATACCTAACCTCTGCTGATCTACCTTCTACGTTGGATTTATACGCCACAACATCACCCGACCCAGTTATATCAGGTTACACGGCTTTAGTTAGAAACATAGCTGATTCAAGATATAACACAACTGCAGTTAATGTACCAACTCCTACAATTACTGGTACTTTAGCATCCCCTACTTTTTGTGGAGCAGTAATTAGTGATCCTAGTATCCTATTAGGTAATCCAGGTGTGTTTAACTTTTCAGTAATTGGTAAGATAAGAAGAACAGGTGGCTCTACATCTAGTGGGGCAGACTTCTTCTTCAGTATTTATAAGAGAGAGGTATCAGGAGTCGAAACTAAAATAGCAGATAGCGCTCCAGTTGCCGTACCTGCTAACGGAGGAGTTTATATTGAGTATATTTCAATAGCACTATGGAATAATGGTATCTTCTTAAGTACGGACAGAGTGGTCTTAAAGTTCTATGGAATTCAATCAGGTGGAGGCAGTGGGGCTACTTATGAGTTTCTATTTGGAGGTGCTGACCCAGTAAGGGGTACAGCTGCCATATCTTCTGCGATAATACCTAACCTTTACTTAAGAGACTTAGCCGATGTTGAGAAGGTTCCTGCACTAAATAACGAAGTGTTATATTGGAATGACGCTGATTCACTGTGGGAGCATTCACTTGTTGTCGACTTAACCCCAGACGCAAGCGCAACTCAGAAGGGATTAGTTTCAATAGGAGCACAGACATTTGCTGGAGCAAAAACATTTACTGGGACTATTGTATTACCAAGCACAACCTCAATAGGAGATGTGTCTTCAACTGAGATAGGTTATTTAGATGGGGTTACAAGTGGTATTCAAGGTCAATTTAGCGGAAAACAAGCGTTAAGCACTAACCTAACATCGTTATCAGGGTTAACATATTCAACACCAGCATTTGTAAAGATGACTGCTGCTGGAACATTCACTTTAGATACAAGTGCTGCTGAATCGGTTAATAATATAATAATAAGTTCTTTCCCTGGAAATACAATAACTACCCAGGACACTGGTACATCTGGTGATGTATCTTATTCTCAGAATGGTAGGAATGTAATGATTAATAATGGAGCAACAGCAATTACAATTAATGCAAATGCTGCATCTACAGATTTTATTGCAAGTTATACTAAGTTAAGTGAACTTGGAGTTACTATAACATTTATATTTACTGCAGGAACATTAATAACACCTAACGGAGCTATTCTAAGTGGAAGTGCAGGAAGCACTGCCTTATTGACAAAGAACGGCAGTACAGTTTATTTATTAATTAATAACTTGCAATAATGAATCCAGCGGTTTATTACTTATCAAGTTTGCAGACTTTTGTTCCATACGTTCCAACGGAAGTACAAATTCCTAATGGTCAGATATGGGATCAATTTAATCTAAACACTTCAGTATACAGTGATGGAACACCTATTCCAAGAATAGCTGGTTCGGGTTGGGGAACACTAACTACAGGAGCTTGTAGATTTTATAATAATGATTCCTCAAGTGCTGTTTTATACGGCAGGTTATATAATTGGTATGCCGTGAATGGAGTAGATGGAAGTGGAATAATAAAGGACATAGCTCCTGATGGTTGGCGAGTTGCAACACTTGACGATTGGACTAACTTATCAAATTATTACGGTGGAAACGCTTTATCAGCAGGCAAACTAAAACAGTTTGGATTTGATTACTGGTTAAGCCCTAATACAGGCGCTTTATCTACTAATATATTTAACGCTAGAGGTGGAGGTTTTGCAGCAGTTAATGGAACATTTGTAGGTTTAAAAGCTAGTGGTTACTGGTGGCCATTTGGTGCTGCAAGTACAAGTCTTTTATCTATGGCTTACAACGATGATAACTTAGATTTTAATACAAGTGGGTTACCAAATAGAGGGTACTCTGTTAGATTAATTAAGAAAGACATTACAATACCTGGATTTACAACTACGCTAGGAACTGCTCTAGCAAGGTCAGTGCCGACGGGTGGTAATATACCAACTGACTATACTGAAATACCTAGTGAGATAGGTATTGCCTGGGGTACACTATCTAATCCAAATATAATAGCGAATAATAAAATAGAATATATACCTACAGGACTCGGGCCATACTCAATAAACCTTACAGAATTATCCCCAAATACAACCTATAATATTAGAGCTTACGCGATAATAGCAAGTGGGACAGCTTACGCTAACAATGTTACGTTCACTACAATAAATGGAATCGCAACGCTTACAACTAATGCCGTAACAGATATAACTGGCTCTACGGCAACCTGCGGTGGTAATATAACAGAAAACGGAGGAGATGCAATAACGCAAAGAGGGGTTTGTTGGAACACATCGAGTAGTCCAACAATAGCAAACTCAAGAACAATAGACGGAAGTGGAAATGGTCCTTTCACAAGTGCTATAACTGGATTATCATCATCAGTAAGTTACTATGTTAGAGCTTACGCTACAAATGGTGTAACTACATCTTATGGCAATGAACAAGTATTTATGACAGCTGCTGTGGGTAGTTTGATTTTAGATATATATCCATTAGCACACCACGCTTATTCACTGCGTAAATTAAGAACTCTTTATACAGGAAATTCTTTAAGAGTCAGAAGAACTGTTGGTGCTACAACCGTAACCGTTGATGTAGGTTTTGACACAACGACTGGTATTGTTTCATTAAATAGCCCTATCTTTACTATAGTAGGAGGCGGAACTACACTGGCTACTAATCTAGGTCAGTTTGCAGCAGCAACAACACAAGGTTATTCAAACCCTGACTTAATAACAATAAATCAAAGTATTTTTATTACAACATGGTTTGACCAAAGTGGTAATGCAAGAAACCCAGTGCAGACAACTCCTGGACAACAACCCAGATTAGTTAACGCTGGATTTTTAGAATTATCAGGCGGAAAAGTTGCGGTAAGATTTACAAGGTCATCAAGTCAAAACTTAAGTATGGCAGACACAACTGCGAATGTAAACAATATGTCAAGTTATTTTGTAGGGCAATTTGTTTCAACCACTGGTTCGCAAATTGGTTATTTATTAGGAAGTACCACACCAAATGGAAGATTTTATTTTCCTTTTAACAGTAGTAACAGTGCTTATGCTGCATATGGTAGCACCACGACTCAAATATTTTTTGAACCTACACCTCTCAATAGAAGGTTGTACGAACTAATAGCTCCAGACCCTTCAAACAGTGCAGTAGCAAGTGGATGGTGGAATGGTGTAAAAGCCGTTACTAGTGTTACATTACGTTTAAACGCAACTACAAATATACAAATAGGAACAGGTGGTACTAACTATTTTGATGGGTATATACAGGAGATTATAGGTTGGGAGTCAAATACAAACAGAGTTGGAAAAGAGAGTAATATTAACGCATACTGGACAATATTTTAAAATATGGTAACAATTAGCACAAACAAGGAGATCGAGATTAGAAATATTACTTACGAGGTAATAGATAGTAAAATAATTAGTCTATCAATTCAAAAAATTGAACAGGACATTAATGGTGTAACCGCAACTGGGTTCTATTATTATACAAATGATGATGGAATGGTGGTAAAGCTAAAGGACAACAGAACATATATGACCTGGGGGCAGATAGAAGAGGCAGAGTTTAATGGCATTCCGCCAATGACTGACGTTAACTATAAAGAAGCTAACTTTGAAAGGCTAATGACATTTACAATACTTAAATTAACCCAAGAGTCTGGGCAAAACTTTGGTATTAACATTGAAGACTGGGATATATAATGATACTGTTTGTAATAGCATATATACTTTACTTACCATTGAGTTTAGTAAACTGGTTATTTGTTAAGAACAAGTCTGGATACTTTAAAGATTCCGCTGTTAACTTAGACAAGTTTGGAAATAGGGAGTTCAGGACTTTATTTAATAAGGTTCTAATACTAAAGGACGGTTGTAAGTTTGGTAACATTAACGAGACTATATCTAGTGTTTTAGGAAGAAATGAACTTAAAGGCACCCTCTCTAAAGTAGGAACTGCATTAGTATGGATACTGGATAAAATAGATAAAGACCATGCATTTAAATCAATAAATAAATAACTATCTTTGTAAAATGAAAACAATTACAGAACAAGAATTAGAGGACTTAAGAAGAGTAAACTCAGAGTTTAACACTTTAAAAGGAAAAATCGCAGACGCGGAAATTGAAATTAAAAAACTTAACGTATTCAAGGAGGACGTGTTCTCTAAATTAGAGACAGTGTCTTTAGATTTTAAAGAGCAAGAAAAGAAACTATTAGAAGTCTACGGAAACGTAAACATAAACCTACAAACAGGAGAGATCACAGATGACAAAAATTAGCCAGTACCAAGAAATAGTAACACCAGACGTTGACGACTTATTAATCGGAACAGATGTTGAGAACAGTAATGCAACTAAGAACTTTACTATTCAGAGTATTATTGACTTAGTTAGTGATGTTGGAGGTATAGGACCTCAGGGGCCACAAGGAGTTCAAGGACCAGCAGGACCGTTAGGACCAGTTGGACCAGCTGGGTTAAACTGGCAAGGTGCATGGGTTTCAGGAACATCTTATGTTGCAGATGATGCTGTAGGATATGGAGGAGCTTCTTACTTCTGTATACTAGCAACTTCTGGAACTACAACTCCAAACCTAGCTACAACAAACTGGGCACTGTTAGCCTCTCAAGGAGCGCAAGGTGTTCAAGGAGTACAGGGACCTACTGGGGCTCAAGGACCTGCTGGAGCTCAAGGTGAACCATATAATCCTAATGAAATTGTAATTGAAAGGACAGATGGATATATACTAACATCTGCAGATAGTGGAAAAATAATTATATTTAAAACAACAGCTGCTCAGACACTAACAATACCAACAGGACTTGCTAATGGATTCGAGTGTACATTTGTAACACTTGCTGGTGTAACACTAACAGTATCTGCTGGATCAAACGTATTAAATAATGCAACAAGCACAACTATGCTTCCACAGCTAAGTTTCACACTTAAGAGAATGCTGGCAACGAACACTTATATAGTAGCAGGAAGTCTATGAATAATCTAGCGTTTCAAATATATGGGTCAATTAAATCTGGGATATTCCAATCTACTTGGAAGACAGATAATGCTGGAATTTCTTCATCTACGCAGATAGAGCTGCCACTAGTATCTGGTGGTACGTATAACTTCTGGATAGACTGGGGAGATGGCAGTACAACAAATGTCACGTCTTACTCTCAGAGAACACATACTTATTCAGTAGCTGGAACATATACTCTTAGAGCAACTGGAACAGTAGGTATATGGCAGTTTAATAATGGTGGTGATAAGTTAAAGATACTTACAATAGCTAGTTGGGGTAAATTAAAATTAGGATCAGGTTCTTTTAATGGTTGTTCTAATGTGACCATGTCTGGAATAACTGATATTCCTGATTTAACTGGAGTGACTAGTTTAGTAGGTACATTTCAAAATTGTTCGTCAATAACTACAATAGGAAGAATTAATGAATGGAATGTTAGTAATGTAACAATTATTGATTCAATATTTAGATCTGCTAGTAGTTTCAATCAAAATTTATCAAATTGGAATGTTTCTAAAGTAACAAATTATTCTGATGCATTTAATAGTGCAGTAAATTTTAATAATGGATACGCATCTGGAGTATCTAATCAATTAACTTGGACCATAAATACTATATCAGCATCAGTGACTATGTCTGGTATGTTTTATCAAGCCTACGCATTCAACTCAAACCTAGGAACAGGAACAACACCATGGGATATGAGTAAGGTTACAGTATTCACAAATATGTTTGCTATAGCATCTAACTTTAATAATGGGGATAACTCAGCTCCTATTAATAATTGGGCTATAAACACTGTGTCTAATGTTAGTATGTTTTTAATGTTTGCTGGTGCAGTGAAATTCAATAGATATATAAGCGGATGGAATACTAGCAAAGTCAACACTATGAATAATATGTTTGCTGGTGCGTCAATATTTAACAATGGATATTTATCAGCTGTAGAAAACCAACTCACATGGGACACTTCTGCATGTACCAATATGGGTGCTATGTTTTCAAATGCAACAGCATTCAACTCAAACCTAGGAACAGGGACTACGCCTTGGAATGTAAGTAAGGTAACAACATTTCAAAGGATGTGCAATGCAGCTAATTTTAATAATGGAGATGAGGCTACTTTATCTAAGATGAATGATTGGAATATTGGTGGAGATGCATCAGTTACATCTATTACTATGACTGAGATGTTTCAATATACAACAGCATTTAATAGAGATATTAGTGGGTGGAATATGACTAAGGTAAATAACATTTCAAGTATGTTTTTTACTTCTATATTTAATCAACCATTGTCAAACTGGGAGAGAGTGGGTTCAACAATGAGTAGTGTTACTGACATGTCTAATATGTTTAGACTAAATACTGCATTTAACCAACCTATAGGAAATTGGAATACAATCTCAGTTACTGGTATGGGTAATATGTTTAGTGGAGCCACTGCATTTAACCAAAACATTGGATCTTGGAATGTGAGTAACGTGACTAACTTTAGTAATTTTATGCTTGGAAAAACAAATATAAATTTCTCATCAACTAATCTAGATGCGATATATAATGGGTGGAGTTCATTACCAAGCGTTAAACCAAACATATCAATAAGTTTTGGAACAGCTAAGTATACAGCTGCAGGAACACCAGGTAAAAATATACTAATAGGAGCGCCAAATAACTGGACTATAACAGACGGAGGAATATAAATCAAATGAACGACATTAGAAAGATATCTATAGGGCCTAACTACAAGAGCGACGCGATGCACTTCATAGTCGGTCAGGAGGTCCTGGATAAGAGTTACACAGTGCACTCTATACTTCTAGACGACAAGTCTGGTGGTATAAAGGTTTGGATAGAGAAGAACTCAGAGGTATTCTGCTGGAAGGAGTTCAACATTAATATGCCAGTCTCGCTAGAGTACAACATAAACTTCTGATGAGATCCCCAGATATGTTTGTCGTCCGACCATTAGATGGTAGGCGATACGATAATATAAAAGATATTGGTGGGGTTGACTTTATAACCAGCACGTCTAAGGAGGACCATACTGTGTCTAACAGGCTTGCAGAGGTTGTAAGTACCCCAATAGGATATATTGGGCCAGTTAAAGTTAGCGATATACTTCTAGTTCACCACAACGTGTTCAAGGTATACTACGACATGAAGGGTAGAGAAAAGAGTGGAGCCAGCTTCTTTAAGGACGACCTATTCTTTATAGACGACGAGCAGTACTTCATGTACAACCAGAACGGTGAGTGGAACACACACTCCAAGTACTGCTTTATCAAGCCATTAAAACAAATAGAGTCTATTATAAATAAGAACAGCAAGGAGGAGCCACTGATGGGTACCATTGTCTATATAAATCAAGAGTTGCTAGACCTTGGTCTGAGCATTGGAGATGAGATCTCGTTTGAGCCAGACAGTGAGTACCCATTCTATATAAACGACGAGAAGCTGTACAGGATGACCACCAAAAACATTACAATCAGATGGACCACAACATAATAAAACAGAAGATCATTGCTGCTGGATACAAGGCAGTTAATGAGTTAATAAAGGTTGCAGAGGACGAGATTATAACTGGTATGGATACAGACCTATCTGCTGACAAGCTAAAGAACGCGGCAGCTACCAAAAGGCTTGCAATCGAAGATGCCTTCCAGATACTGAACAGGATAGAGCAAGAGAACGACAAACTAACCGAGGAGGTTAAGGTATCGGAACCTAAAATACAGGGATTTGCAGAAAAAAGATCAAAATAATCTATACACAAGGCTTAGCGACTTCCTTCCTGCTAACACCATACACATGAAGAACAAGGCCAAGTCTTGGGGCTATGGTTATGACGAGAAGCACGATCTGGTAGTTATATCTAAGGACGGAACAATTGGTGACATATACGAGATAAATGGTCTCAATATAGCGCTGCCATCCGTCCCAAAAATTGTATATAAAAGGGACGAGAAGAAGGAGAATCAGTACTGGGAACCAGCTGACTATCCAAGGGAACTATCAAATATAAAGTCTATATTCCAGTGGCACACGATGTCAAAGGAGTTCAAGGCTAAGTGGGTTGACTACATAGAGGGTGAGTTTGACCGTAGAGAGAACGGGTTCTTCTTCAAGAACAACGGAATTGACACGTACATAACTGGATCTCAGTACATGTACCTGCAGTGGACAAAGATTGATGTTGGACTTCCAGACTTCAGGGAGGCTAACAGGGTGTTCTTTATATTCTGGGAGGCCTGCAAGGCTGACGACAGGTGCTTCGGGATGACCTACCTAAAGATCAGACGTTCTGGTTTCTCTTTCATGGGATCAAGCGAGCTGGCCAACATAGGAACCCTTGCGAAGGACTCAAGACTTGGGATACTGTCCAAGACTGGTAACGATGCCAAGACAATGTTTACGGACAAGGTTGTGCCTATCGTGAACAACTACCCGTTCTTCTTCAAGCCGATACAGGATGGTATGGACAAGCCTAAGACAGAGCTAGCGTTCAGGGTTCCTGCATCCAAGATAACAAAGAAGAACATGTACGAGGATGGTGAGGTTGAGATCGAGGGTCTTGACACCACAATCGACTGGAAGAATACAGGAGATAACTCATACGATGGTCAGAAGCTACAGCTACTAATACACGACGAGAGCGGTAAATGGCTTGCACCAGATAACATCCTAAACAACTGGAGGGTTACCAAGACCTGTCTACGATTAGGTAGCAGGATCATTGGAAAGTGCCTCATGGGATCAACACCTAACGCGCTAGCAAAGGGAGGGTCTAACTTCAAGAAGCTGTACGAGGACTCAAACATAAAGACAAGGAACAATAACGGACAGACTAAGTCTGGTATGTACTCACTGTATATACCGATGGAGTGGAACTTTGAGGGGTACATAGACATCTACGGTATGCCAGTGTTCAGAGAACCAGAAAAGCCAGTTCAGAGTATAGACAAGTCTATGATAAGGACTGGTGCTGTTGACTACTGGGAGAACGAGGTCGAGTCACTCAAGGGTGACGCTGATGCTCTTAACGAGTTCTATAGGCAGTTCTCTAGGACTGAGTCTCATGCGTTCAGAGACGAGAGCAAGTCATCCATATTCAACCTTACAAAGATATACCAGCAGATAGACTACAACGACTCTCTTATAAAGGACAGGGTTCTTACACGTGGATCGTTCAGCTGGTACGAAGGAAATAAGGACACGAGGGTTGTGTGGACTCCAGACTCAAGGGGAAGGTTCCTGGTGTCATGGATACCTAGCAACCAGATGCAGAACAACGTCATAAACAAGAACGGAATGAAGTACCCAGGTAACGACCACATAGGTGCGTTTGGTTGTGACCCGTACGACATATCTGGGACAGTTGGTGGTGGTGGATCTAACGGATCACTTCACGGTCTGACCAAGTTCAATATGGACGACGCACCTAGCAACCACTTCTTCCTTGAGTACATAGCAAGGCCACAGACAGCAGAGATATTCTTTGAGGAGGTCCTTATGGCTTGTGTGTTCTACGGAATGCCTATACTTGTAGAGAATAATAAGCCTAGGCTGCTGTACCACCTAAAGAACAGAGGTTACAGGGGCTTCTCCATGAACAGGCCAGATAAGCACGTAACGAACCTATCTAAGACAGAGAAGGAGCTAGGGGGTATACCCAACTCGTCTGAGGACGTTAAGCAGTCTCACGCGGCTGCAATTGAGTCGTACATAGAGAAGTACGTTGGACTTGACATGGAGGGAACGTACAGGGACTCTGACGAGATGGGTGACATGTATTTCACAAGAACAATCGAGGAGTGGGCTAAGTTTGATATAAATAATCGTACAAAGTTTGATGCTGCAATCAGCTCTGGACTAGCTATAATGGCTAACCAAAAGAATGTGTACCTTACGGCAAAAAAAGAATCGAAATTAAGCATTACCTTTGCGAAATATAATAATAACGGAAGATATAGTGAAATTATAAAATAACTTATATCTCTGTATGGTATAAAAAATACCAATACCAGTATATTAAACAGAAATACTTGGAAACATATATAAATGAAAGAAGTAAAAATAAATATACCTGCTACATCATTTCCTGACCAGTTTGCGTCAGATAAAGAAAAAGAATCTTATGAATATGGATTGCAAATTGGCGCTTCTATCACTTACGAGTGGTTTAGAAAGGATAACACTAACTCAAGATTTTATAATCAGTGGGGAGACTTCCATAGATTAAGACTATACGCAAGGGGTGAGCAGTCGGTGGCCAAGTACAAGAACGAGATGGCTGTTGACGGTGACCTTAGTCACCTGAACCTAGACTGGACTCCAGTACCTATCATACCAAAGTTTGTTGACGTTGTTGTTAACGGAATGAATGACAGACTGTTCAAGGTTAAGGCATACGCACAGGACTCTATATCACTACAGAAGAAGACCAAGTATCAGGACATGATACAGGCTGACATGTTGTCAAAGGATATTCTTACAGATATCAAGAACAACCTAGGAGTTGATGCGTTTGACACAAATCCAGAGGAGCTTCCAGAGAACGACGAGGAGCTTGCTCTGTACATGGAGCTTAAGTACAAGCCAGCTATAGAGATTGCAGAGGAGGAGGCAATCAACACGATTCTAGATCAGAATAAGTACAACGAGACAAGAAAAAGAATAGACTACGACATTGCCACGCTAGGAATTGGTGTTGCAAAGCATATGTTCCTTCCAGGAGCTGGTGTAAAGATTGAGTACGTAGATCCAGCAAACATAGTATACAGCTACACAGAAGATCCAAACTTTAAGGACTGCTTCTACTGGGGAGAGATAAAGACAGTTCCAATAACAGAGCTTGTAAAGATAGACACTACCTTAACTAATGAACAACTTGAAGAGATTTCTAAGTATAGTCAGTCTTGGTACAACTATAATAATTCATCCCAGTTTTATAACAACAGCCTCTTTAGTAAGGACTCTGCTACACTGTTATATTTTAACTATAAGACTACCAAGAAGATAGTGTACAAGAAGAAGAATCTAGACAATGGAAACTTCAAGATAATAGACAAGGAAGACACGTTCAACCCTCCACAGGAGATGATGGACGAGGGTAACTTCGAAAAAATAGAGAAGACTATAGACGTTTGGTATGATGGTGTTATGGTTATGGGAACTAACATAATGCTTAAGTGGGAGTTATCAAGAAATATGGTAAGGCCTAAGTCTGCATCTCAGCATGCAATTCCAAACTATGTGGCTGTTGCTCCAAGGATGTACAAGGGAGCTATAGAGTCACTAGTAAAGAGGATGATACCATTTGCTGACCTTATACAGGTTGTACACCTAAAGCTACAGCAGGTTATATCTAAGGTTGTACCTGACGGTGTATTCATTGACGCTGATGGTATTAACGAGGTAGACCTAGGAAACGGTTCTGCATACTCTCCAGAGGATGCTCTTAGACTGTACTTCCAGACTGGTAGTGTTATTGGTAGGAGCTACACAGGAGATGGTGAGTTTAACAACGCAAGGGTTCCTATCCAGGAGCTTAACTCTAACAGTGGACAGGCCAAGATATCTAGCCTTGTAGGAAGCTACAACCACTACCTAGGAATGATTAGGGATGTAACAGGACTTAACGAGGCACGTGACGGCTCTATGCCAGATCCAAACTCTTTGGTTGGAGTACAGAAGCTAGCGGCACTTAATTCGAACACAGCTACAAGACACATACTAGAGTCTAGTTTATATATAACAAAGACTCTGTCAGAGGCTATATCTTGTAGGGTTGCTGACATACTAGAGTACTCAGACTTTAAGGAGGAGTTCATTCTTCAGATAGGTAAGTACAACGTGAGTATACTAGAGGATATAAAGGACTTACATATACACGACTTTGGTATATTTATAGAGGTTGCACCAGACGAGGAGGAGAAGGCTCAGCTAGAGGCTAACATTCAGATGGCTCTGTCTAGGGACGCTATTTATCTAGAGGATGCGATAGACATCAGAGAGATCAGAAACCTTAAGCTGGCTAACCAGTACCTTAAACTTCAGAGAAAGAAGAAGGAGGAGATCATTCAGAAGAATCAACAGGCTCAGCAGGAGATGCAGGGCAAGATTCAGCAGCAGTCTCAGCAGGCAGCAGCTCAGAGTGCGTTGCAGGCCATACAGGCAGAGACACAGTCTAAGATGCAGATCAAGCAGGCAGAGGTTGGTTTTGATATTGAGAAACTTAAACAAGAGGCCCAGCTTAAGATGGAATTAATGCAGATGGAGTTTAATCTACAGATGCAACTAAAGGGTGTTGAGACAGAGCAGCTTAATCAGAAGGACACACTTAAGGAGAAGGCTAAGGACAAGAGAATAAGCATACAGAATACACAGCAGTCAAAGCTAATTGATCAGCGTAAGAATAATCTTCCACCAGTAAACTTTGAGTCAAACGAGGATAGCTTGGATGGATTCGATATGGCTGAATTTGAACCAAGATAAATAACTAACTTTGCAAAAAAAAATAAAATGAGTACAGTACCATCAGGAACAAGATTTATAGGTATAGCAGAAAGTGTTAACCTTACAGAAAGAAAGTCAGCAGTGTTAAATGCAGAAACACAGCCTTATACTATTCAAGACATAGCAGACACAGTTGGTGTTGGAGCACAGGGACCACAAGGAGTTCAAGGGCCAGCAGGACCTCTTGGACCAGTTGGACCAGCTGGATTAAACTGGCAAGGGGCATGGGTATCAGGAACATCTTATGTTGCAGATGATGCGGTTGGATATGGAGGAGCGTCTTACTTTTGTATACTAGCAACGTCTGGAACTACAACTCCAAACCTAGCTACAACAAACTGGGCGTTATTGGCTTCTCAGGGAGCTCAAGGTATTCAAGGTGTACAGGGACCAACTGGTGCGCAGGGAGCTTCTGGTGGAGCTGGAACGTTACAGCAGACTGTAGATAATGGTAATACTGTAACAACAGGCACAACTAAAACTACTTTAAATGGAACTTCTGTATCTGTTTTAGATACAAATACATTATTAGGAAACGTGTTGTTTAAGGATTCGTTAAGATTTAATAGAGATAATGGTTCTGGATCAACTAAAAGAATTGATTTATTATCACCTACTAATATTGTTGACAATAGAACTATTACATTTCCTGACGCTTCAGGAACTGTTGCTTTATTGCCAACTGTAGCTGGAAATTATGCTAATGATACTGCTGCAGCAGCAGCAGGAATTGCAGTTGGAAGTTTATATCATACAGCAGGTGTGGTAAAAATTAGATTAACATAAAATTAAATAAATCAAATCAAATGGAAAATTTCACAGTTAGAGACTTAGGTGTCTCTGAGCAAAAGTCTATTCAAGAGGTAGAGCAACAGTTGTTAGATCAACACGAGGAAAAGTTTAGTCAGAATGTTCAACAGGAGGATCCGATTATTACAACTGAACAAGTTGAAGAGGTAGGACTAAAGGATGAGGATGTACTGTCGTACATTAAGAACAGATACAATAAGGAGGTAACATCAATTGATGAGTTATTTCAAAAGAGGGAGGAAACAGAGGAGTTGCCAGGCGACGTATCTGCATACTTCAAATATAAGAAAGAGACTGGACGTGGGATCGAAGACTTTGTTAAGTTAAACAGGGACTACAGCTCAATGGATTCAGACTCATTGTTGGCAGAGTACTACTCACAGACAGATGAAGATCTGGACGAGGAGGATATCGCTTATATGATTGAGGACAAGTTCTCGTACGACGAGGACCTAGACGATCCAAAGGATATCAAGAAGAAGGAACTCGCCAAGAAGAAAGAGCTTGTTAAGGCCAAGAAGTACTTTGAGGATTCAAAGGAGGCATATAAGATACCAGTTGAGTCAGCTGGAGGTCTTGTCTCTGAAGATGAGAAGGAGACTTACAACGCCTACAAGAAATATGTTCAAGATTCGCAGAGTCAACAAGAAGAAAATTACAGAAAATCTGAGTATTTTCAAAAGAAGACGGAGGAGCTTTTCTCTGATGATTTCAAAGGTTTTGATTTCGTTATAGGAGATAAGACAGTTAAGTTTTCACCTGGAGATGTTAAGGAGACTAAGAAAATTCAGTCAGATGTTTCAAACTTTATATCTAAGTATATAGATGCAAATGGAATGATATCTGATCCTGTTGGTTACCACCGTTCGTTAGCAGCTGCTATGAACCCAGAGAAGATGGCCACGTTCTTTTACGAACAGGGCAAGGCTGAGGCGTTATTAGATAATGCAAGAAAAATTAAGAACATTGACATGGATACCAGGAGTACTCCGCAGTCAATCAGCCAATCTGGTTTTAAAGTTGTAGCTACTGAAAGTGATAGCGGAAGAGGACTAAAAATAAAAAGTAATAGAAACATTTAAAACACAAAAACATGCCAGCACAAGTAGCAAGTACCCCAGGGTTCGCATTACAACCAAGCGCAACGAGACAAACTCTTGCAACAAATTACATCACGGACTTCAACTTCTTGAACCAGTATCTTCCTGATACTTACGAGAAAGAGTTCGAACGATATGGAAATCGCTCAGTAGCATCTTTCTTAAGAGCTGTTGGAGCTGAGATGCCATCTACATCAGACCTTATCAAGTGGGCTGAACAAGGGCGTCTACACACTAAGTACGTAAACTGTGCATCTGGAGCAGCAGCTGGAGCTGATACTGCAACAATCACAGTTTCTGACACATTGATCCCATCTTCTAACCTTTCTGGTACTGCTAGAATTGCGTTTAAAGTTGGACAAACAGTATTGATCTCTGACAACGCGTCTTCAAAATCAAACAAGGGTATCATCACAGCTGTTGCTTCTGGTGCTAACACATTTGATGTTGCATACTACGCTGCTGCAGGACAAACATTTGCAGCTACAGATACTGTAAGTTGTTTTGTATACGGTTCTGAGTTCAGAAAAGGAACACAAGGTATGGTTGAGTCTGTTGAGGCTTCTGACTCTATCTTCTCTAACAACCCAATCATCATCAAAGAGAAGTACGCTGTTACTGGATCTGACATGGCTCAGATTGGATGGATTGAGGTTACAACTGAGAATGGAGCTACAGGATTCTTGTGGTACATTAAATCAGAGCACGAAACTCGTTTACGTTTCGAGGATTACTTAGAGATGTCTATGATCGAGGCAGTTCCTGCTGAGGCAGCTTCTGGAGCTATTGCTACTACTGCTGTAGGAAACAAAGGGTCTGAGGGTATGTTCTACGTTATTGGAAACAGAGGTAACGTATTCAGTGGTGGTAACCCAACTGCATTGTCTGACTTTGATGAGATCATCAAGAGACTTGACAAGCAAGGTGCTATCGAAGAGAACGTATTGTTCATCAACCGTCAGTTCTCTTTCGATATTGACGATATGTTAGCAGCTCAAAACTCTTACGGAGCAGGTGGTACATCTTATGGTTTGTTTGATAACGACAAGGAGATGGCATTGAACTTAGGGTTCACAGGTTTCCGTAGAGGTTATGACTTCTACAAGACTGACTGGAAGTACTTAAATGATGCAGCCCTTAGAGGTGGTATCGTTGGTGGTGCTATCAATGGTGTATTAGTTCCAGCTGGATCTACTACAGTATACGATCAGGTTCTTGGTAAAAACGCTAAACGTCCATTCTTACACGTACGTTACAGAGCTTCTGAGACAGAAGACAGACGTTACAAGACTTGGATCACAGGTTCTGCAGGTGGAGCACAAAACTCTAGCTTAGATGCAATGGAGGTTCACTTCTTATCTGAGAGAGCTTTATGTACATTAGGAGCTAATAACTTCTTCTTGTTCACAAACTAGAATACCTTAATATTGGACACGGCGATTATCGCCGTGTTCTTTTTAATAAATTAAATCACATCAAATGAAAAATCAAGCAGTATCAGTAGATAAGATCTACATTCTAAAGGGAGACTCAACTCCACTTACTTACATGTTGTCATCAAGGAATACACGTAGAGCACCTCTACTTCACTTCGATGGAACATCAAACAGGGCATTACGTTATGCCGTAAATCAAAAATCACCATTCGAGGAAGAACAGGACGGAAACTCTATACTAGAGCCGATTGTTTTTGTTGATGGGGCACTAGTTGTTCCTAAAACAAATCCAGTTCTACAGCACTTCTTATCTCTACATCCAGGATATGGAGATGTATTCGAAGAGGTAAACAATGAGAAGAATGCCGCAAGCGATATCGAATACTTTAATGCAGAACTAGACGCTTTATTAGCAGCTAGAGAATTAAACATAGAGATGCTAGAGGCAGTATCTAGAGTGTTATTAGGAGCAAACATTGAGAAGATGTCTACAGCAGAGCTTAAGAGGGACGTATTTGTTTACGCTAAATCGTACCCAACAGACTTCTTAAATATGCTTAATGACCCTATGTTAAAGTTACAGAATACCTGCGCTAAGTTCTTTGAGTACAATATAATTGTTATGAAGAATAAGGACAGAGACATCTACTTTAACTTACCACAAAACAAGAAGAAGATACTTACCGTTCCTTATGGAGAGGATAAGAACTACATACTGGCATCATACCTTCAGACAGACGAAGGGATTGAGGTCTTAAAGTTACTAGAGAATAACATCAAGTAATTCAAATTAAACACTCCAAAATAAGGGGTGTTTTTTTTTGTTATCTTTGTAAAAAGTTTTTAATAATGATAGACTCAGTTAGAAGTACTGTGCTGTCTGCTGTAAACAAGAATAACTTTGGTTATATAACGCCAGATGACTTTAATTTATTTGCTAAGCAGGCACAGATAGATATATTTGAAGATTATTTTTACCAGTACAACACCTGGATAAATAAGATGAACAATAGACAGTCTGGGACTGGATATGCAGACATGGTTAAACTTGCTGAGGAGGTTATAGACAGCCTCTCTTCAACAGCTACTCTTGCCTATGATTCAGATTTATTCGAGCTACCTAGTGACTACTACTACGTAAACACAATTAGATACGGTTCTAAGGAGATAGATAGGATATCACACGACAAGGTTCTAAACCTTTTATCTTCAAACCTTACGTCTCCATCTAAGTTATACCCAGTGTATACTCAGGAGGGTAACAATATAACTGTCTATCCAGACACAATTATAGACAATGTTAAGTCTCAGTACATAAGGATTCCAAAGGATCCAAAGTGGACATATATAATGGTTAACGGATCTCCTGTATTTAATCAAAATAATGACTACCAGGACTTCGAGCTTCCGTCTACAGATGAGCCATTAATAGTAGCTAAGATACTTAAGTACGCTGGTCTGTCTATAAGAGAGGGAGATGTGTACCAGTTTGGTACTAATGAGCAGAATAGTAATAAACAAATACAGGGGTAATAATGGCATACTTAACTGGGTATCAATACTATGAGAACTCTGGAGGAAATCCAGAAGGTGAGAACTGGGGTTCGTATCAGTACACATCATTGGATGATATTGTGAATAACTTTATGCTGATGTACGTCGGAAATGATAAGTTAATTAATAACATATCTAGGTACAATGTATTGTTTCATGCAAAAAGAGGAATACAGGAGGTAAACTACGACGCACTTAAAGAGATAAAGGTTCTTGAGATAAGCATATGTGATGACCTTAAGTTCGTTCTGCCAGACAACTATGTAAACTACGTAAGGATATCATTATACAAGGACGGTGTTCTTCGTCCACTCACAGAGAACATTCAGACAAACTATAGCAACAGTTACCTTCAGGATAACAACTGCAGGATATTATTTGATGAGGATGGAGATGTCTTAGAGGGAACCTCTATAATGGATAATGATAGGATTACAAACCAACAGAGAACAATGTACCCAGGATCTGGTCCATTCAGTGGAAGAGAGGGGTTCAACTACAACGGGATGTGGTACTTCGACTACCCAATAGGGTCTAGGTTTGGTCTTAACACTGAGACTGCTAATATAAATCCTACATATAGAATAGACAAGAAGTCTGGAGTTATAAACTTTGGATCTGGAATGGCTGGAGAGCTTTGTATACTTGAGTACGTGTCAGATGGAATGGAAGAGGGAGACGACTCAAAAATAAGCATAAACAAGATGGCCGAGGAGTTTCTGTACGCTCACATAAAGTACCAGATACTGTCATCTAAGCTAGGTGTTCAGGAGTACGTTGTACAGAGAGCCAAAAAAGAAAGAACAGCAATACTAAGGAATACCAGAATAAGACTCGGAAACATTCACCCAGGGAGACTTCTTATGAACATGAGAGGTAAAGATAAATGGATTAAATAGGTATGGCAGATGGACTAAATACAGCTGAGGCATTGTTCTACGCTGGAAGAATGAACAAGGACCTTGACGAGAGATTCATAAAGGATGGTGAGTACATAGATGCACTAAACATAAGGATCGGATCTACAGAACTAGGTGCGTCAAGTAACTCAGATCTTGGCAGTATTGGTGCTATAGAGAACTCAAAGGGAAACACTTCGTTAACAGACATACAGTACGTAAGTAGTGACGCAAAGTGTATAGGAGCGTATGAGGATAGTGCTAATGAGACTATATACTGGTTTGTAACATCTACTGATGCCGACCTTGTACTCTCGTATAATGTATTTTTTGGTGTTACAACAAATCACCTAGTATCTTTGTCATTAAATCCTATTTTAAAATTCGATAAGGATTACCTTATAAACGGTATAAATAAGATTGACGACTTATTATTTTGGACGGACAACCTAAACCCTCCAAGGAGAATTAATGTAAATAGCAGTTATACTACATTTGATGAGAGTGACATATCTGTAATAGTTGCTCCTCCTATGAACTCTCCAAAAATTTCTTTATACAATTCTCCAGGAGAGGAGAACTATATTCTAGATAAATTTATTTCATTTTCTTATAGATACAGATACCTTGATGGAGAGTATAGTGCGCTATCTCAGTTTGCAGATATAGCATTTGAACCAGGAGAGTTTAAGCTAGACTATACTAGTTTTGAAAACATAGGAATGAGAAACTCTTTTAATTCAGTAAAGGTAGAATTTAATACTGGACCTAAACAAGTAGTAGGAGTTGACATATGTTTTAAGTTATCTGACTCAAACATTGTAAATATAATAGAAAAGTTTGATAAGAATAAAGAGCAGTGGTTTAATAATATACCAATGTCATTAGTATTTACAAATAGAAAGATATACACAACTCTTACAGAGAGTGAGCTGCTTAGATTGTACGACAACGTGCCTAGAATTGCAAAGGCTCAGACATCTATTGGAAATAGAATAATGTACGGGAACTATGTGGATGGGTATGATGTAGGAGAGATTGATTACTCTTTAGAGGTTATAAGTTCTGATGTAGAAGACAGTGCACTTTCTGTTGATTATACTAGTGGAAAAGCATATACAATAGATATAATTAAAACTGTAGTTGATTCAAATATAAACATAGACTTAACTGGACTTAAATTAAAGAAGGGATGGGTATTAAGTATAGACTTTAATATTGTACACGACTCATACTCTGGAAACTCTGCGTTTGACAATACGCCAGACTCTCCAGGTCCTGGAGCTTCAAATAATTTTTCGTATCCATTTTATTTTTTATTAGAGAAGGACTACGACACAGTATTTCAGATGGCTACAAGTCAAGAGTTCGTAGATGCTGTATCAACACACAAGCCGTATGCACAAGCAACAACTGGAAGTTCTTTAACAGACATATATAACGCAGACAAGGTTTCAAAACAGGCTGACGGAACATATGGTATATGGAACGATATAGATAGTGGAGTATTTAGTATAGATGGATCTTTCTTAATAACTTCTTTTCCAGGTAGCAATATAATTGGACTACAGTGTCCTGCTGTTAAGTTTAGAACAGAAAATCCAGGTACTCCTGGGACTTTTTTATATGCGTATCAGTACTTTAAGAACTCAATTACAGATGTATATTTTAGCGAGTTAGGTGCCAAGAAGAGTTTACATAGTAATAGAGATTATGAGGTTGCTATAGTTTATATGGATGAGTATCTAAGGAGTTCTACGGCACTTGTAGATGTGAATAATACTGTATTTATAGATCCTGAGTATTCAGGAAGTTCAAATAATATTAGGGTAACTCTAAATAGTTTACCTCCAGTTTGGGCTAAAAAATATAAGTTTGTTCTAAAGCAGTCTGTGTCTTCTTATGAGACAGTATATACAAACCTGTTCTTTAATGATAATGCTAATAATACATGGTTTAAATTAGAGGGGCAAAATAGACAGAAGGTATCTGAAAATCAGACACTAATAGTAAAAAAAGATACAAATGGAATTGTTTCTAATTTAGTAGAGGCAACTGTTCTTGAACTAGTTACACAGGGTGCAAATTTTATAAAAGGAAATAAAAATGAAAGAGATGAAGAAATATTAGAACCAGCTGGTTTATATATGAAACTTAGACCTTCAGATTTTTCTGCAGAGTATGATCCTGATTCATTCAGATGGAATGGTTCTGTAACAGAATCTTCTTATGTTCCATACTACTTTGATGAGTTAAATCCAGAGTATATTGAAGGAGATACAATTAATCAAAATAATAGACAGTACAGACCATTCAAGGTTCCAGTAGGTTCTCAGATAACATTTAAGGTTGGAATATATAGAAGAAGAAGGGGGAATAAATGTAATTCTTATTCTTATGACTACAGCAAAACATTTGTATCAGCGAATAATTATGATAATATGTTTGATTGGTTTAACGCAGAAGGTCCTGACTTAAACGATGGAATACAAGGTGGAAATGAAGGACCTATTAGCCCTCCTGCCACTGTATCAACTACGTTTAAAGATTACAATGTAAATATGGGACCTCTTTATGGAGAGTTTGTAAATAATTTTTTCTTTCAAGCTGAGAATGCAGCTTCTGGTGCTTCTTCTATAAACAAATATGGTGAAGATTATGAACAGGGAAGGCTTAGATTTATGGGAACATCTGGTTATCCTAACTGTGGTTCTACACGTTCTAGGGTTACATTAGATATAATCGTACAGACAGGGTCTGGTTCTTTAATATTTGAGACACAACCAGAACCATCTAATGGGGAGATATACTATGAGAATAGTCAGAGCTTTGATATAGTTGATGGGTACCACATGAGTGGAAATAGAGATAATGACCAGAACCAGACAGATTCACAACCTGCTATAATAGACCTAGATTTCTTTAACTGCTTCATGTTTAACAACGGTGTAGAGAGTTATAAGATAAACGATGCACTAACAGGGGTTCCGTTCTACTTAGGTAGCAGGGTTACAGCTGTTTCACAGGAAGACTTCAAGGAGGCTCACAGGTACGCTGGTATCACATACAGTGGTATATATAACGCAGAGACAAATATAAACAAACTTAATGAGTTTAATCTTGCACTTGTAAACTGGAAGGACTGTGAGAAGTCGTTCGGACCAATTAACGTGTTACACGCAAGGCAGACAGATGTACTTGTTCTTCAAGAGGATAAGGTTTCAAATGTGTTAGTTGGTAAGAACTTACTTTCTGATGCAGCTGGTGGTGGAGCAATAACAGCTACGCCAGAGGTTCTTGGAACTCAGATAGCTAGGATAGAGGAGTACGGAATAAGTAGCAACCCAGAGAGCTTTGTTGTGTACGGGTACGACTCATACTTCACAGACACTAAGAGGAACGTGGTCCTTAATCTAAAGGGTGAGGATTTGATTCCTATATCTAACACTGGAATGAGCAGCTGGTTTAGGAACAAGTTTAAGGACAGGGTTGGCTACCAGAATATTGGAGGTTACGACCCGTATATGAAGGAGTACGTACTATCTCTTAGTGATAATAAGTTACCGTCAGAGCCAATAGTGTACAACTGTGGAACAACAATATCTCAGCAAAATACATCTACTCCATTATTTTTTTATGTTGAGGTTGGAAGTATAATTGGCGATGTTATTATAGACTATAACTTCTCTAGTGGAAGCTCTGATATAATTGTTAGGTATAATGGGGCTGTGGTTATAAATGAGACAATGACTGGAAATGGATCGTATACATTTAGCAAGACACTAGTAGACCCAACTATAATAGAGGTAGAGATGGATCCTGTTAATGCTACGTATAGCATACTATTTAATTGCGCAGCATCTGAAGAGATCACAGTAGTTAGGGTTGTTTTAAACTCTGTTGATGACATAGGAAAGACCATACATAATAACTATAACTGGACACTTGGACCTCATACCAGCACAACTAATACTGATTTCGTAATAATGGAGAGCGATACCGTATCTCTATACGATGCAGACACAGAGATGGCTTCGTTTGGAGTTATACCTGCGTTTGGAAGTACGGTTAAGATGAGCTCTAATAAACTTACTGGAGATACGTTTGTCTTTAATAATAATAACTTTAAGTATCTGGTATCTCCAGATCCATACTCAGAGAGTGAGATTAACTTATTGAAGAATGAATTAGATGTAGCACTTCCAATATTCAACCCGTCAACTGGGAACTACGAGGCTAGCTTTTTATACGATAACCCATATGGATATCAGTATCTATATCTAGTTTGGGACTATTCAATAAGCACAGGATTAGAACTATGTTACGACGAGTTGTCTTCATTTAATGCGTGTAATTGCATTTTACCAGACTATACCATGTTAGATTATTCAGCAACAGATTATTCAGTAACAATTTAAAAATATAAAAAATGCCAACAAGAAAAGAATTATTGCAAACAAAAATAAATACAAACTTAGAGTCTGGAACAAGTATTACAGCAATAGAACATAGAGATGTTGAATCTTCAATAATGAATGCTGCAATTCCTTCCAATAGAGGTTGGTTTACAGGATTAGAGGTAGGAGGAACAACAGGACCGTTAACTGTAGGTGGAGATGTATTATCAGCAGTAGCTTATTTAAGTAGTGGAAGTTATGTTACAGTTACATTTGCTACTTCAATGATAAATACTAATTATTTTATAAGAATCAGTATTCAAAGTTTGGGAGCTGATGCTGCTAATGATGATCTTATACTTTGTCCAGTTTTTAGAGTAATTTCAGCGACAACTGCTGAAATATGGATTAGAGAAACAGCTAGTGTAGGACAAAATTTAAGATTTCATTTAGAAGTAGTTTCTTTAGATTATTAATTATGATTGTATATATAAACTCAGCAAGTTTTTCAAACGCAACATCAGTATTCCTAGATGAGTTACTGACAGATATAGCTCCAGACGGATTTTACTCATATGACTCATACTATAGACAACAAATAAACGGTATGCTTATAGATCTTTTGCCGTGTCCTAATGTAGACACTGTGTCTATAACTGCTGTTGGAGAGACCACAGCAACATTTAATGGTGACTTTATAAACAACGGAGGTGATGTAAACGCCATAAGAGGATTCGTCTACGGAACAAGTACTAACCCTACTACAGCAAACAGTGTTATAACAGACACTGTAAGGGGTCAGGGAGTGTACTCATTAAATGCAACTGGACTGACATCTGGAGTCACTTACTACGTCAGGGCTTACGCTATAGTGTTTGGAGAGACTATATATGGGGATCAGTTAAACTTTACAACTATAGTTATAGTTCCTTGTGATGGAACTGGTGATGCTGGAGGACTTGAATTAAGTGATCAATACGTTAACTTAAATTCAACAGGTGGTGTAATTGTATTTCTTTTTGATCCTATTGGACAGGTTGATAAACTAGAGATTTATCATGGGTTACCACAAAATGGAGGAGTAAACAAGAAGGCTACAACTTCTCAATCAGCTACAGGCACTTATGGTGGAAACTATGGCCCATTTGATAACGTTTGGGGAACGCTTCCTTCTAATTCATTACCAAACGATCCAGACCTACCAGTGGATCAGTTTATAGGAACAAATAAAGGAGCAGTACCTACACGTCAGACAGAGTATACAAGTGATACTGGATATACTGTACCGTCTATGACTATAGGAGGTCGTACATATGATCAGGTTGTGTGGTGGAAGTACACTACAGCAGATTACTTAGTAAACTCTTTAGTTACTATCAGATCTACAGGAGGGTCAGAGAATACAGCATGGTATTCAGTTAGAATATGTCCTTAATAAAATAACAATATGGCAAACACACTAGTATACAGCGAGGCTTCAAAGGGGTGGCCATCATTCTTTTCTTACGAACCAGAGAAGATGATCGGGATGAACAGCTACTTCTACACATTTAAGGGTGGCAACCTGTGGAGACACAACGTAAACGAGACAAGGAACCAGTTCTATGACGCACCACCACCATATATATCAAAAGTGGCTGGGGTATTCAACGTACAACCAAATGTTGTGAAGAACTTCAACACATTTGTTACAAACAACGACACTCCTTGGGACTGTACGTTCTACACGGATCTTTCTAAGGGTACAGCCTCTAAATCTCAATTTATTGAGAAGGAGGGAGGATACTTTGCGTATATACGTGGGGCATCAAATAATAACGACCCTAAGCTTAGGTCTAACCACGGTATAGGTGTGCCAACATCTGTTGATACGTCTAATCCAGCTGCTGTTGTTGTAACATTTGCAGGAGATATAGGAAGTATTATAAGCACAGGCAGTGACGTATACGCTGGAGCGATAGTGTCTAATGCAGTGCCGTCAACACGGTTCATAGGACCTGTTATGTCAAGGACTGCTAAGTCTATAACGGTAAACGCATCTGTTTTAGGAGGAAGTCTTCCGCTTGTAACTGACATGGTGATATGCTCTAAGAACCTACAGGCTGAGTCTTATGGACTGAGGGGGTACTTCATGCAGTTTGAGTTAGAGAATACCGCAACTACTAGGGTACAGTTGTACAATGTGCAGTCAAGTATTTTCAAAAGTAATCCTTAAAAATTCACTACCTTTGCAGTATGTATATACGAAAGTTAGAGCATAGCGACTACGACGAGATACTTACAAAGTGGTGGAAGGACTGGAGATGGTCGGCACCTCCTAGGGACTTCCTTCCAGAGGACGCAACAGGTGGTCTAATTATATACGACAAGGAGGTTCCAGTATGTGCTGGATTTGTCTACATGACAAACTCTAAGGTTGGATGGGTTGAGTTTGTGGTATCAAATATAGAGTACAGAAATAAAGAGAACAGGAAGTTATATCTGTCAACTCTTATTAACTCACTAGGAAATATACTAAAGAACGTAGGGGCAAAGTACACGTACGTGTCTCTAAAGAACGAGAGTCTAATAAATATATACGAGGAACTTGGATACGTAAAGGGATCCAAGGGATGTTTAGAAATGATAAAAATATTATAGAATGGCATTAGTAACAGGAGTAGCTATAGCAGCAGTAGGAACAGCAGCGTCAATAGGGATGAACCTAGCGGCAGCGGCCAAGCAGTCAAAGGCTCAGTCTGCAGCAGAGCAGGCAGCTAGCGAGGCTGCAGCAAAGGCAGAGGCAGAGTACCAGAAGGAGTTTGCAGGTGGCGTACAGCTACCTATGGAGGCCTACCAGCAGGCTGGAAGAGAGGGAACCGCACAGCAGATGCAGGCGCTTCAGGCGCTACAGGAGGCAGACACTAGGTCACTTGCCGCTGGTGTTGGAAAGGTTCAGGCTGCAGCCACAGAGGCTCAGGCTATAACAACAAACCAGATGAGGGAGGACCTGTTCTCGTTAGAGGCTGCTCAGATGAAGGAGAAGATGGCAAACAGGGACCAGATAGCTAAGATGAACCAGGAACGCGCTATTGGTGCGCAGGCAGCTGCAGCAAATGCAGAGGCTGCTAAGATGAGAGCTTACGGAGGAATAGCATCTAGTGTAGCTGGATTAGGGCAAATGGCATTACAGGCAGCTCCTTTGTATGGGAATACTGGAGCTCCAGTTACCGATACTTCTATAGCTGGACAACCTGGTAATGCATCTGGGTTTGGAGGAGTTAATTATTCATCATCTAGTTTTGGATCACCTGGAACAATTCCTACTAGCTCAATTAGTGCTCCTTCTGCATTTGGACCTATGAATAATCCTAATATGGTTTCTGGAGTAACTGCTCCAAGAAAGACATTATCTCAGCTTCAAAAAGAGGCTGGAAGTTGGTACGATAAATATGCAAATTCTTTTGATCAATAAATAAATGGAATACTACGGATATAAGGACAGAGGTGAGGCAGGTAACCCTATAGTTGACTGGGGTAAGATTGCAAGCGACCTTACACAGAATCTAACAAAGATTGAAGAGGGCAGGGAGGCAAAGCGTAAGGAGATCGACGATGTAACCCAGAGTTATGTTGACGAGATTAACAAGGTGGATGTTGGACACAGCCAATCTATGGGAACATTCATACAGGATGCGGCCAACTCTACCAAGCAGTACACTCTAATGCAACAGAAACTTCTGAAGCAGGGCAAGATAGACCCCAACCAGTACAAGATGAACCTTCAGAACCAGAAGGACTCATGGGCAGCATTTACTGGTGTTTCTAAGAACTGGAACGCTAACTATGACAAGTTCGTAGATCTTCAAAATAAGGGACTTGTTGGACAGCAGGCTGCCGACATGATGGAGAAACTTGGAAGCATGCAGGACCTACAGAATAAGAAGGCCTACATAGATCCAGCCAGTGGCAACCTGTACGCTGCAGAGTACGACAAGACTGGTAAGATAGACACAACAAAGTTTCAACCTACTAGCGCTACTACCTTATTAAAGTTGATGGGAGACACCCCGTTAAAGGTGAACGTGACTGCTGAGGTTGCTAAGAATAATAAGATTGCAGAGTTCAAGAAGATGACCGCTGGAAGCATGGTATCGGACCCAACAGCAAGGCCAGGCTACTCAAACATGTCCAAGCAGATTGCAAACAGTGTTCTATCAACAGATAGGGCAATTGGAAGCGTCCTGATGGACACTGTGGGTGGATATAAGGCTACATTCCAGACAGACCCTAGTAAGTATACCGATCAAGAAAAAGAGCTCTCTAAGGCAGGGAAACTGATCACATATAAGTTAGACGGAACTGGGAACTACAACCCCTCTGGATTTACAAAAGCACAGATGGCTGAGGCAGAGAAGGCTGTTGAGGATAACCTAAGATCACAGCTTGGATACGAGGCAGAGCCTATTAAGACTGTAAGCAGTGGCGGTGGTGGAGGCGGAGATAAGGGACTTACTGCTGGACAGTTGTTAGAGTACCAAGCTAAGCAACCTATATTTGGAGATCCAACTCCAGATAAAGGAATGAAAGGAAAGACTGTTGTAGATGTTAGAAACGCTGCAATTTCAATAGGAAAGAGCGGTGACGTTCAGAATATTACACAAATAGGATACTCTCCAAGACTCAAGAGTTTGTACTTATTATATGATAATTATACTGGAGTAAAGGACGAGTTTGACTTCGCATCAGGTAAAAAAATGAATACTGTTACCGTAAAAGAAGGAGACGCGGCGTTTACTTCTATATTAAAACAGTTAGGAGTTGATAAAGGTCAGCTTCAAAGTTTAAAAACAAGTGGTGGTGCTACTAAAACAAAAAGTTCTTCTTATAAAATAAAAGGAAAGACATATACATTGAAGCAATTGAAAGATATGGGATATACTGAAGAAGATGTTAAAAGTTATAAAATATAATTATGATAGACCCGCTAGGAATTAAAAAAAATGATCCATTAGGTTTAAAAAAAAAAGTAGATTCAAAGCCTCGTTCTCAAGAGGAACTGTGGGGATCAGACTCACAACCTCAAGATCTGTATACTTCTTTGGCTACAGGCGCACAGGAACCTCAACAGGAATCGGATGGTTTAGGTGGGCCGCCTAGTCCACCTGTAAAGAAGAAGCCTTCTGTACTATTTCCAGAGACTCCAATGGGACGTCCTGCATCTTCTGTTATGTATGAAACTAAACAGCCTGTACTAGTTGAGTCAACTCCACTTGAGACAAAACCTAATAAGTACTATAGAATGGTTTCTGACGAGAAGAAGGCGGTTGAACAACAGCTATCTGACCTTGAAGAAAGAAATACTAGACTAGGAAGAAGACCTGAGGACCTAACTACAGAGGGTACGTACCAGGCACTACAAAAACAGAAGGCTCAACTTGACCAAGAGTTTGAGCCAGCTCAGACAGCTATTAAGCAGATACAAAGGCAGGCTGGGGGGTTATTGGATCCATCACTTGAGAGACTTGTTTACGGAGCTACAGACGGAAAGTATTCGTACTTCACGACTGATATAATAAATCTAAATAAAGACGTAGAGGATAAAATTATAGATAGATTTGATGACGCTCCAGAAGAGACTAAGGTAAAGTGGTACAAGGGAGCTCTTCCTGTTGAGGCCAAGGAGGCAATAATAAATTCAGCAAAGACTGAGGTAATTAATGACAAGTACAATATATTAAAAAATGATGCAGATAACTACATTAAAAACATAAAGGATAATCCAGCTATTCCACTTGAAGAGAAATTAAAATTTCAGAAGGATTTTAAAGATAGTAGTGATGCATTTAATTCTCAGTTAGCTTTAGATTACTCTGAGAAATTACTAAAGAATAACTTTAAGATAACAGATATAAACAGGGATATTGATGAGGCAATACCTAACAGTAAGTACGAGGGTTTTATACCAGATACACTGGATCTTATATCTACATTTGCGGAAGGCACAGTTCAAGTTGGTGCTAAGGCACGCACTGGTATTCCTAGTCTAGTTTTAATGGTAGCAGAAAAGTTTAACCAGTTAACTGGAATATCTAGACCAGAGGACTACACGCCTATAGAGGCTACAATGGACCTTATAAATGATACAACAAATCTTAACTTTCTTCCTAGCTCTCAGACAGAGAGGGGTAACATTGTAGTTGACGGAGAATTTAATCCAAGTTACTATAGTGCAGGAAAGACTATTGCTAAGACACTTCCGTTTACATTAAAGATAATGAGTGATGTAAAGAAGGGAAGGATAGAGGGTACTCCTCAGTCAATGATATCTCAGTTAATAAATCCAAAGTACAGTAAGGACTTTGCAGATAAGTTAAGGGTTGTTGAGACTGCGTACAAGGTAACTATTGCAGATAGCTATAGAGAAGCTAAAGAAATAGGTATGGACGACTCAAAAGCCTTTCTTTATGCAAATGTTATGGCATTAGCTGAGGGGGTGTCTGAAAACATAATGCCTGATTACAAGTATCTTGACTCTTTAACAGGGGCTTCATTAAAGTCATTATTCAAAGGAAATCTAAAGCAGGCAGTCACAAAGCAGGCCACAAAGAATGTAACAAAGGACTTCTTTAAGGGTATGGCCTTAGAGTTAGGAGAAGAAGAGGTTATACTAGCAACTGAGGATGCCCTTAAGTACTCACTACTACTAAACCACAAGAACTCTGAGTTCTTTAATATGAGTAGACAGAAGGAGTTAGTAGCTACAACTGCACTATTATCTGGAGCCTTGGGTACTGTTTCTGTAAATCAAAAGTTTAAACAAAACAAGAAGGACTTATACAATAGCATCCATAGTAATATATACGATCTACAGGACGCTTTTCTTGATGAGATAGACTCTCCTTTAAATGATCAGAAGGCTAAGGAGGCCCTTATAACTGCATACAAGTTTGCTAATGACGTTTCAGTTGCAGTATCTAACGCTCCAGAGAATGTAACCGCTGATCAGATAGACTTGCTAGTTCAAAAGAAGAACTTAGAAGAAAAAAAGAAGACCATAGATACTGCATTTCATCCAGATATAAACGAGGAGATTACCGCTATAGACACTAAGATTAGAGAGTTGGCTAAGATGCCAGTTGTTGAAGCACCTGCAGTAGAAGAAGTTGCAGTAGAAGAACCTGCAGTAGAAGAGGTAAAACCTACTGAAATAAAACCATCAGGGCAGAAGGTAACAGACGTTATAAACAGACCCGCTACGCTTGAGTCACAGGCTGGCGTTAAGCTAGAGACCCCTATCGATGGTGACGTGTACCAGGAGGGTCAGAGGGTTATATTCGAGGATAAGAACAAGAAGATATACGACCTTGGAAATATAGATGAGATATCTGACAAGACCGTAGAGGAACTAGGAATTAAGCCACAGGAGGAGATGGTAAGCGTAACTCCAGAGGGTAAGGTTAAGGTAGGAGAGAACGAGTGGAATATGCAGTCAGAGTTACCTAACTATGGTATCGAGTACGACAACGACGGGAATGTTAAGGCTGTGTCCTTAAAGGATGACGCTGGAAAGACCGTCATGTACGAGGGACAGGTTGCGGAAGATGCTGCGTATCAGGTCCTACTAAAGCAGACAGAGACACCAGAACAGAGACAAGCTATAAACGAAATATTAGAAAACGATGAAGAACTCAATCGACAACTTAGAGAGGCTGAAGAAGCTACCCAAGCAGCAGCAGTTGAAGTTACTGAGCCAGGTACTAAAAAAGCTGAAGGACCAGAAGAGCTAGCTAGAATATACAAAGAAAGGATTACAAATATAAAAGAAAGTGATCCAGAACAGTATTGGTCTGTAGATATTCCTTCAGACGAAGTTATTTTAGACGCTGCTAAGAACGGAAGATTAGTAGACAAACAAGGTGGGATGGGTATAGTTACCGAAGATGGTAACATGGTTGGAATGTTCAAGTATGATAAGTCAGCTAAAGGTACAGCTCAAGCAGTTCAAGGAGAAAGAGTAAAGATCGGTGGTAAGAAGTTGGATAACTTTGATGGATACCTAACAAAGCTGTACGAGAAGAACGGATTTCGAGTTGTATCTAGGGTTCCTTTTAATGAGGAGTATGCTCCAGAAGGATGGAACAAGGAGAAGCACGGCACTCCAGATGTGGTTGCAATGGTCTACGACCCAGAGGGTAAGCTAGACATAGAGGAGAAGACTTTTGATGACTACGACGAGGCTATGGCTTATAGAGACTCGTTTTTAGAGCCATCCATCGACACGGAGCTTGAGGGCCTAGCAAAACTATTTGATGAGAGTGACAAGGGCTTTAGAATGTCACAGGTTGACAACGCCAAGGAGGCACTAAAGGGAATCCTTCCTGGTGTTGAGTTTATTGTTCACGAGACTAACGAGGCTTATAAGAACGCTACAGGAGAGTCAGGTTCTGGTGGTATGTACATATACAGTGCAGGAGGAGACAAGGTAATCCACATAAATAAACAGAAGGCAAACGGCAGGACTGTTGCTCACGAGGTGTTCCATGCTGTGATCCTAGACAAGATAAAGGGAGATAAGGCCGTTCAGGAGATAACCGCCCGTATGGTTGACGCTGTATACAAGACTGCAAGTCCAGAGCTAAGGGCTGAGCTGGACGCGTTCGCTGCAAGGTACACAGACAAGACTATCAGGGATGAGGAGAGACTTGCAGAGTTAATCGGTATAATAGCTGACGGGTATCCAAAGATGTCTCCAGCTAACAAGAGTATAGTTAAGAGATGGTTAGACGCACTGGCTAAGACATTTGGACTTAAGCCGTTCACAGATAACGAGGTAATAGACTTGCTCAACACACTAGCTGGAAAGATATCCACTGGTGAGGTTATTAGTGCGGAGGATGTGGCTATATTTAAAGCTAAAGAAAAAGGAATTATTAATAAAATTAGAAGACAACTCTCTGAAGACGAGTCTACTAATATAGCTAAAGAAGTAGTTTCTAAAACTGTAAAAGGAAAATCTATACCTACATGGATACAGAAAAAAACAAAAGCTAAAGAAAAATTTGTTTCATTTTCTGGAGAAATAAACCAAGAAAACGTAAAGATAAACGCTCCAGCAAGTTACAATACAGTTGCTTCTAAACTAAGTAATTATAACACTTTTAATATTGATGTAAAACAAGAATTAAAAGATAATTTAATAGGAGCCGAAAAAGCAGATATAAATAAAATATTAGAAAATAATAAAAAGAAATTAGAATCTAAAATAAAATCTTTATCAAAAGAAGTAGATAAGGTAAAGAAGAAAAAAGTATCTGAAGACTTTTCTAAAGAAGAAAAACTTGCTACAATACAATCTTTACAAGACTCTATAAAATACATTAAAGATATTGTTAAAACAAAAGACTTGAACGATCAATTAAATATGGTATTAGATATTAAATCTAAAACAATTAAAGATTCGTTATACAAAGATTTGTTTTATGGTTTAGGTAAAAATGCAAAAAAATTAACTGATAAAGAACTTATTGCTAAATCAGAAGCTATTTATAATAAATCTAAGGATATTGTAAAAGCAAATCTTTTATCTGTATATAATTCAGTTTCTCCTACAATTAGAAAAATAAGTAAATTGTGGTATGATGGTGCAAATTTAATTGCACAAGATATGTCTAAAAAATATGGCGTAACTAATGAACAATCTGCTGCTATTATAGCTACTCAATCTCCACAAATGCCTTGGTTTGATAATTTACATTTGGCAGATGTTATAATGGATTTAATGAGTTCTAAAAAAGATGATATATTTACTAAGGAGTTATTTAATTATTATGTATCTAAATCAAAAAAATATGCAGCACAGGTTTCATATATTCCTACACTTAAAGAATCAGTAGGTAAAAAATTATCTGAATTATCTGATAAAGATGCCGCTATATTTATAAGGTCTTATTATGATACTAAATTAAGTAGAAAAGCACCTATAAGAATACCTACTGGAACTTCAATAGATATAGATCAAACAGGAGATTCTTCTTTCAGTGGATATGATGTTATTGCAAAAGGAGTGTCTATATTTAGAAATGGAAGTATTGAAAATATATCTAATCAATTAGGAGAAGCAAATAAGGTTAGAAACTTTTACATGAATATTGCAGATCCATCTGACAAGAGAGCTGTTACAATTGATACTCATGCTATGGCTATTGCTTTATTTAAGCCATTAGCATCTAATGATTACGAAGTTAATTTTGATCCAGCTACATTTGCTTTTTATGCAGATGCTTATAGGGAGTTAGCTGTAGAACTTGGAATTGAAGCTAGAGCATTACAGTCAATTACTTGGGAAGCTGCTAGAGCTATTTTTCCAGCTGAAAAGAAAGCTAAGCCAGGATATAAAGCTAAGATATCTGGATTGTGGGATAAGCTATCAAAAGGAGAACAAACTATAAAAGGAATACAAGAAGATATATACAAAGAAGCAAATGACCCTAATATAACTGAATGGTCTGAATACATAAATGTTTTAAAAGATGAAAAAGCAAGAAAAAATGTCAGTGGAAGAATTGTTGAGTTGGAGGGAGCTAAAGACTCCTCTAAATTGGGAGACGTATCAGGAGATAATATCGGAGTATCCAGAGATGGAAGAGGAATTACAGTACCTGGTAAAGGAACCGAAATAAAACGCTCACAGGAAGTAACTAAGAAACTACAGCAGACTAATGACATTAACGAGATCGTTAGGATAGCCAAGGAGGCCAAGTACTCTGACGCTGCTATATCCGCGTTCCTTAAGGATAAGGGGTTCTCTGATGCAGAGATAACTAGTGCTCTTTCTACTGATAGACCATCTGTAAATAAGATATACGAGGACAGTAAGAAGGCTATAGATGACAAGAAAAAAAGAGTATCTATAAAGGACCTTGCTCCGTTCCTCAGGAAGTCACTTCTTGACAGACAGGCTTACATAAAGAGAGTAATAAACAGGATCGACAACAAGTCTGCTAAGAAGGCTTACGACCTATTAGTAACAAAGGCTGGAGCATCTGCACTTGCATCTGAAAGATTTAAGCGTGCAGAGAAGAAGATATACGGAGGACTAAGCTCTGAGGATGTGAGCACACTTGACAAGATTATATATGCCAAGAGGATGGTTGCAGTTAACGAGAGCAGAGCCAAGCTAGGTCTTGAACCATACAAGGGTATGGACGGGTACTCGATAGATGATGCTAATAGAGATCTTGCAGACTTTAAGAACTCACTAGGCGACAAGAAATTCAATGATCTGAGTAACAGAGCTACTGAATACTTTGATGTGTTTAAGTTAAACCTTAAGAAGCTGTACGAGTCTGGTAGAATTAGTGAGGAGACCTATGAGTCTCTAAAGGATACCGAGTACTCACCAATAAAGACCATCAAGTACATCATAGGTGACAACCTAAGCGTTGACGAGATAGACACCCAGGCAAAGTCCTTGGGTATATCTAGAAACGATATAATGAAGCTGTCTGACAACAACGAGAACGAAATAATATTGGACTCTAAGTGGCTTCTTGCTATGAGTATAAATAGCGTAGAGGGTAGAGCATTTGAGAACAACATGCTGAGAGAGTTTGACAAGGCTATAAAGGAAGCAACTCCAGAAGAGAAGAAGGCATTTGAGGATATAATACTTGACAACCCAGTTGTAGGAACCAAGAAGGATGGTGGTTTGAAGTACAAGTACGACGACACTAGGTTGCCAGTTGGATACACTAAGGTGTCATACTTCAATGACAGTAACAAGGTGGAGATTGTACTTAAGGATCAGTACGCAAAGCAACTTCTAGATGTAAAGAATAAGAACAAGGCACTAGAGACACTAGGTAAACTAACTGGAACTAAGATACTTAGGTTCTTTGCTACTGGTGGAAACCCGTTGTTTATTATTGGTAACACGGCTGTCGATTTCCAGAACATAGCGTTCTTCTCTGACGTGTACTCTAAGTTCAAGCCTATGGCTACAGCTCAGTTGGCCAGAGACTATACCAAGAACTTTGTAAAGAAACTGTTTGTCTCTAACGAGTACAACAAGGTATTTAACGAGTACATAAACCACGGTGGTGCGTTAGACTATATGGCCAGTGATGGTCTTAGATCTCTAGAGTCAATGAACCCAGTTAAGGGGGTTACAAAGGCAGTTCAGAAGGGACTTGTTGCGTACGGAAGGGCTATGTCATTACTTGGTGAGACATCAGAGGTTGCGTTCAGACTGTCTGTGTTCCAGAAGGTTAAGGAGGACTCTATTAAAGAGTTTAAGAAAGAGAACAACAGAGAGCCAAACGCACAGGAGCTTGACGACATCATGTGGAACGCTGGAAGACAGTCTAGAGAGACAATGGACTTTAGTCAGGGAGGAGATGTGGCTAAGAACATAGATGCTGTGTTCCCTTACTTTAACGCCGCACTTCAGGGTATAAGAAGACCGATTGACTTCGCTAAGAAGGATCCTGTTGGGTTCTCAAGCAGCGTGCTTCAGTACACGGTTATGGCCTCAAGTTTAGCAGCTGGTTCGTTTGCAATGCTTATAAATGCAGTAGGTGGTGATGATGACGAGGACAGAGCTAAAAAGATAATGGATGCTATGAACTCTTTGAGTGAGTACGAGAAGGCCAACTATCACATCATGTTCACTGGTGAGAAAAATAAAGATGGTGAGTACGAGTACTATAGAGTTAAAAAACTTCCAGTACTATCTGTTATCAGTACAGTTGCAGAGCAGTTAATATATAAGGAGTTCTTTAATTCTAAGGGTATAGATTACGACATGGACTCTAAGGTTATGCTAGAGGCAGTAAACAAATCAAATCCTTTACCAGTCACTGTTCAGGAGGTAGCTGGTAAGAACCCTGTAGCGTCTGGTCTTGTTAGCTACTGGGCAAACAAGGACACGTTCACTGGAGATAAGATCTTCAGAGAGCCTGACAACAAAAAAATATTACCAGAGGCAGAGGGGATGTTTGATGACAGAGTTGATCAGATATACAAGGACCTGGCTCCTGGATTTGGATTGTCACCAGCTAGAACTAAGGTTATGGTAGAGAAGGTTATAACAAGCGCGAACACTAACCCTACAATTCCTTTGATATACTCTGCGTACGATGGACTGTTCAATAAGAGTGACGGACTAGGTTCTGAGGTTAAGGAGGCTATGTCAGGTGTTGGTGATGCCTTCGGAAAGAAGGTTGTAAGGTACACTGACAAGAAAATCATAAGGTACAAGGATCAAGATGAGAGAGAATACCAGGAGAGTGTAATAGAGACCAAGGTATGGAATAGCGAGCAGAAGGTCTACAACGAGATAAAGAAGAAGTACGATGGAGGAGGTAATCTAACAAATAAGGAACTTATTGATCTTGTAAAAGAAAACTTTGAGCCTATGGACTATATGAAGTATGCTAAAAAATATAACACATACATACACAATATGAACATAGACAAGTCTGTTTTAGACATTATATTCGAAGACGTTCCAGAGGTTCAGGCCATGAAATTAAATCAGAGGTACGGACCTAACTTAGAGGGTGAGGAGTTGAAGGAGTTGGGAAAAGCTATGAACTCAGCTGGTAAGAGGATAAATAATAAGTCTATCTACATATACAATAAAAAATATAAGAACAGAAATAAAGCCCAGTAACCCTGGGCTTAATGTCTTTAAAGTGGTTGTTTGGTTGAGATCTCGTACTTTGCTGGGTCTATTATCAGCTTCAGAAGGATGAACAGCTGCTCTGCCTCAGAGTAGTCAATCCTGCCCTTCTCGTTGAACCTGACAACCAGTCCGTTGCCGTCGTCTTCAATCTTTAGTGCCACCTCTCCCCTTACGTGGTCAGACCACTGTGAGGCGTAGCTCCTGCTTAGCGTGTGCACGTTGTCGTTTACTACCTCGTAGTCGTAGTCGTAGTTATCATCTACAAATATCTGCTTTTTCATTTATTTTTAAAATTTTATTGGTTAAATACTCTAGTGCATAGGCATATGCTTCTTCTGATTCGTATGCATACTCTATACCTATCTTCTCAAATAAATATACAATAGCGTGGAATGCTTCGTGAGCTACAATACCTGGGTTGTCTATGTTATCTTTAAATCGTATAAGTATACATCCAGTCTTTAATTTAAACGTGGTAGCTATACTTGTTTGATTAGCTATTCTTTTATTAAAATTCTTTTTAGATATGTTCTCTCCAATATCTTCGTACAGAGCCTCATCTGTCTGCCCTATGGAAACTACTATATCGTGTCCATACACGTCTATTGGTATTACTCTAAAAACATTCATATAATTCGTATATTGAGTTTGTTGTTTTGAATTTAATATAATCCTCTCTTTGTTCTATAATCTCTTTTATGTCTGTCGTCTGCCAGGTAAAGAACTGACTGAATGGAGACATCAGTAGGCTTCTTCCTACAGCTATGTCCTTGTGCTTTGCTTTGAACCTACCGTTCTCATCAAACTCTAGCCACATAACATCCTTGGACTGTTTTGTCAGCCCGTCTTCTCGAACTAGCTTGTAGTTATATTGCTGCTCGCTAAATTCTTCATAGCTCCAGTTTTCCTTGACAGCACACTCTTGGCTACAAAATAAAGCGTGAGTTAATCCAGTGGGTATAATCTTACTACAATGGTTGCAAAGTGTTGCCCCATTACCGTTGTTTAATTTATGAATTGGTTTCATTTTCCAAAGTATTTGAAGTGGTTAAGGCAAGCAAAGAATGTTTCTAGTTCGTCTGTATGAAGTTCAATTCTTTTATTCTCCCACCTTCCTTTACTGACTTCACTTTCAAAACTCACATCATAGCCCTCTCCATTTGCCCACTGAGTTAATTTACAGAAGGACTTTGTCATTCCATCGATCTCGTACTCCACTGTCTTTCCTTCACCAAATAGTTTTGGCATGTAGTACTCTTCCTCAATAGCTTCTTCATTTTGTTTTACAAGAAACCTACCGATCTTACTTAATAATTTTTTCATTCTATCAGTTTATCAATGTTAATGTTGTGTTCCTCAAGTATCTCATTTATTCCTTCTGCCATAAACTGAATACCATCAAAAATATCCTCAGTTTTATAAGCCATGTTCTCACACTTTCTCTCCGTAGCTTTACGCAGTTGCAGTATATCAAACAAGGCACAGGCCATATCTAAAGCCTGGTTTGCTCTATTAAACTCCATCTGGTCATCGGGTAAATTAAATTCTAGTATTGCTCTCATAATCCTGAATAATAAGTTAAACCTAAAACTACATCATAATAGAAATACATCCTTGCATCTCTATCTTTTTCTTTCCATTTTCCTAAATACATCTTATTTCTTTTTAAATGTTTCGTTATAATATTGTTCTGAACCTTCATATTTTACATAAAAATCAGTTCTTTGAGTAACATCCATAGCATCAATAATCTGTTTCTTTTCCATTTCTTTGGCTTGTTCAATTATTTCTTTCCATTTTCTTTGAGTATTGATTGTTTCAAATTGCTCTAATACCCATTCTACTGCTGATTGTTCCATTATTCTGTTCCTTTTTTGATTAAATAATACCACAGCCAAATCATTTTTGACCTTATAAACTCGTATGCCATTAGAACTAGTAGGTACTTCATAACGTGGTGTATTTATTATTAATGATGTGTACGTGCTGTGACTTTCCGTTAGGGTAGATCACCACATTAGTGTTCATCCAGCTCGATGCACCCTTGTTGTAGCCAACCCTTAGGTGGGTCAATGTTCCAACCGACGAGTGGCCGTCCTCACGACACGGACTATGAGTGTGACCCGTTATGTTCTTGGTGTTCAGGTTCTTAAACTGAATGACACCACCACGACTGCCGTTGGCTCCTATGTGCCCGTGCACTCCGCACTCTATGTTAGCAACCCTGAAACTGTCGTTTATACCTAGGCAGTTCACGTTTGTAACTTGGTACTTGTTCAGTATAGCAGGGATTATACCCTTGCCAATGGTGTCATTCTTAAGGACATGCGCAAGCTCCAGGTAGGTGCTCTTGTTGGTACTCTTTCTCCAGTCCACGTCGTTGAGCCACCTGTCAAGGAACTCGTCGTGATTACTCCTGACCATCACAAAGTTAAAGTCTGAGTACCTGTCAAAGAACGCGGCCATGTTGTTTAGCTCTAGCATAAGGTCACCAGATCCGTCCTCCTCCCTGGCCATCACCTGGAACGGTTGGTTACGCTCGTGGTGTGATATGGAGTGCCCGTTGAACACGTCGTGTAGTACTATATCCTCACAGTTCAGATCCTCAGCCATCCTGAAAGATACGTCTAGAACATCGTCGTTTGTCTCACCAAGGTGTAGGTCACCAAACACCATAACGGTCTTGCTTGTCTCACGTATGGATCCAGCTATTACATTGTAGTGCAGGTCATAGAAAGACCCGTCCTCGTCAGCTGTAACCTGTCTGATGTGGAAGTCATCCTCGTCAAGCTCTATGACAACAAAACCTAGCGTGTGGTGGAACTCACCCTTCTTACCAGACTTGGTGTCTGTGTAGTTCTGTAGCGATATGGCTCCTGTAGTAACCAACAGCTTGTGAGGATACCCATCAAGTATTGGTAGTGACTTAAGGTGTACCCTAGGGTGCCCAACCACGCAACTTTCAAGCCCTGTGAGGCCGTTAATTCCAGAAAGTGGTGTTGATGCTGTCGGCTGAATTTTAAGGTCTGATAGGATGCACAAATGCTTGTGTACCTTGTGCCTGTTTGCGTCTAGGTACTTCTCTACCCTTGGCGACCACGAGTTCCTCTCCTCCTTCTCCTTTACCCTCTTGCTTGAGTTAAGTGATGTCGGGTTCTTGTACCTGCCAGCTATGATGGATATCTCTGCATCTATCTCGTTGGCGTACGCCTCTATGTTTGTAAGGAACTGCTCGTGTATCTCTGTGTCAGACTGGCACCAGGATACTATGAACCTTTGCTTGGTCTTGTCGAGCTCCCTCTTCTGGGCCTCTAGAAACATGTCCGACTCTGGCAGTTCTTTATTATCGGTTACTCCAGTTCTCTCTAGATGCTTTGACATTGTTCTGCGAACCTGATCCTCGTAAGGGATACCGAACTCAATGCAGGCCATCTTTGTGGCGTGTGTAATGTTGTGACCCATAGCTAGTGCTAGCCCTATGTACGCCTTAAACTCTTCTGAATACTTTCCCATTATATCTTTGTGTAAAATGTTACTAAAACTTTTCTTATTCCATCAGTGATCTCCTCTGGATACTTTGAGTGGAAGTAATCTGCATCATACGTCAGCATCCTGTTAGGCCTTGACGATATGTAGTCCTTCTTTAACCAACTGGATCTGTTATCGGCATCCTCAAGTAGTATCTTATCAAAGTCTGAGTTCGTGCAGTCCTTTGGTAAGGTTCTTCCGTACACGTAGTGCTTCCAGAACGCTGTTCCGTTCTCGGTCACATCCTCATCGTCGTTGATATACAGCACAGAGGCTATGTCTATCTTCTTTCCCTGCACTATGTTGTCAGCGTGTATCCATAGGCTCGTGTCGAACCCCTTGTATGCGCTCCTAACAAACGACAGCACAATCTCGTACCCGTCCATGTGCAGGTAGTTGTATATGCTACTTGGTGGAGTCAGTACAGAGAACGACTTTCCTGGAAACGATACTATCTCAAACAGGTTGTTGTCGCAGTACTCCTGCAATGACTTGAACTCATCCTCTGGGAGGAAGTTGTCTACCACACTAATCATTAGCCTTGCAGATTATCTTCCTGTACACCTCGTTCACAGACTCCTTGTTGGCTCCTCGTGAGTACAGGTACTTCATCACTATGAGTATCCTCTGCTTCTTACTTATCTTGTGCTCTTTCATTCTTCTCGATTTCGATTATACTTCTCTTTAGATAGTTTGCCTGGTCTAGGCACTCCTCGTACGCGTGCTGTAGCCAGCCCTTCAGGTCTATGTCAGTCCTGTCCAGCGTGTTGTTGTACTTGTCTATTCCAAGTTCTGATCTGTCTAGTAGATCCTGTCTGACAGCCCTCACCACCGTGTCGACGGTTGGGTTGATTATCTTGTGGCCGTTCACCACTATGTCCTTAATCGTTGTTGCTGTTACGTAACTCATCTCTGTAGTCTATTTCTTTTTTGATTAATTTTATGTGCCACTCTGGGCCTCCGTAGTCAAGTATGGCATACAGCCAGTCCTCGTCCATGTCCTTCAACTTCACCCACGTAAGTGGCTCTGT